>ERZ825159.3350-NODE-3350-length-11542-cov-3.099330_pt1 | contig 11542 bp, 8 predicted proteins | sample MGYA00519932_ERZ825159 | MGnify/ENA primary metagenome ERZ825159 (study PRJEB31778, sample SAMEA3449191) | human gut metagenome | biome: human gut; feature: human-associated habitat; material: faeces | place: United Kingdom | collected 2010/2012 ...
GAGCGTCAAAGCTCCTTTTACTATTACGGCAATTCAAACCTGTTCATCACGAAATATCTTGACGTTCCGTTATCTGCCTGATCGAGTGCAGGATTGAAAGCATACTTTCTGAGATCTGCCAATGTTCCTGCTCCGCCCGATTGTCTGTAGATAGTGCTCATCGTTACAGGATACGAACCCGGATAGCGGTAATTCTTTGACTGCGTGTAGTATACAGACTTGACCTTGTAGTCAACGATATGTAACTTATAGCAGCCACCCTCGCTAAAAATACGGTTTATCATTGATCCGAAAGCTGCATTCTGGTCGTCAGTAACGCTGCTGTCGGCGTTCCAGCTTGAGTCGCACTTATAGCCCTTTCCGTCCTCCCAGCAGTAATAAAAATCGCCGTTGGAAAGGTATGCACTGCTCGCATTTCGCTCGGTAGCCTGATACTTGAGAGCCACAGTCTGAGCGGCATTGAATATGGTTCTTGCCCTGCCGTCAGCGGTTTTAAGTCGGGTCTTTCTGATATAAGTCATCCATGACGGAACGAGAACGGCTGAAAAAACAGCGATAATAGCGAGAACTATTATCAGTTCAATGAGGGTAAAACCCTTTTTTCTTTTCATACGAGCACCTCCGATAAAATGTTCATATATATTATAGCAAAAAATTAATCGAAGAAACTCTTGAACTTCTTGAAAATCTTCTCCTTCACCGAAGTGCTGGGCTTGAAGTTATCGGAAGTTTCCATTTTTTCCAATGTACTTTTTTCCTCCTTATTGAGCGTTTCCGGCACATAAATACTGACATTCACGAGTAAATCTCCCGTTCCGTATCCATTCACATTTGGCAATCCCTTGCCGCGCAGGCGAAGTACTTTGCCCGGTTGTGTGCCCGAATCAATCTTCACTTTTACTTTGCCGTCGATGGTCGGAATCTCCACAGCACCGCCTAACGCGGCAGTCGGGAAACTCAACAACAGATTATAAATCAAGTCGTTCTCATCGCGAATCAAGTCCGGATGTTGTTCTTCCTCTACAAGAATCAGCAAGTCTCCCGGCACGCCGTTGTGCTTGCCTGCGTTTCCTTTTCCTCCCATAGAGAGTTGCATACCTTCTGCAACGCCTTTCGGAATTTTTACGGTTACTACTTCTTCACCGTATACAATGCCTTCACCGGCACACTCCTTACACTTGTTCTTGATGATTTTACCCTCACCGTTACAAGTAGAGCAGGTGGCACGCGTTTGCATCGTCCCTAAAATAGTCTGCTGGTTACGGATCACCGTACCACTACCTTTACAAGTTGGACACGTTTCCGAACCGCCGTCCCCTTCGGCACCACTACCGTGGCACTGGTCACACGGCACATATTTCTTGAGCTTGAACTTTTTCTCCACTCCGGTAGAGATTTCTTTCAACGTCAGTTTCACCTTCACGCGCAGGTCACTTCCGCGATACCGTCGCTGCTGCGAACCTCCGCCGCCGCCGAATCCGCTGAAACCACCGAATCCTCCTCCGCGACCTCCGAAGATGTCACCGAACATGGAGAAAATATCATCCATAGACATTCCTCCGCCAAAGCCACCGCCCTGCGAAGCACCTCCTACTCCGGCATGACCGAACTGATCATAACGCTGACGCTTCTGAGGATCACTCAGTACATCGTACGCTTCTGCAGCCTCTTTGAAGTTCTCTTCAGCCTGCTTGTCACCCGGATTCTTGTCAGGGTGGTACTGAATCGCCTTTTTACGGTAAGCTTTCTTTATTTCTTCTACCGAGGCAGTCTTCTCGACGCCCAGCACTTCATAATAATCTCTTTTAGCCATCTTCGTATCTGTCTGTTGTTATTTGCTCATTATCCTGTCGTATTATTCGCCTACCACTACTTTAGCGTGGCGAATCACCTTATCGTTCAAAGTATAACCGGTCTGCACACAATCCAGAACCTTGCCCTTCATATCGGGTTCCGGTGCAGGAATCATGGCGACTGCTTCAGACGTTTCAGCATCGAACGGTTCACCGACAGTTTCGATCGGTTTTACATTCTGATGAGACAGGTAAGACATGAATTTCGAATAGATAAGTTCCACTCCTTCCGTAACAGCCTTTATATCTTCAGCCGAACGGATATTCTGCAAAGCACGTTCGAAATCGTCGACAACAGGAAGCAGGTGAGTCAAAGCACTTTCGCCACCGTTCTTGATCAGCTCGGACTTTTCGCGCAATGTACGTTTACGGTAGTTATCGAACTCAGCCATCAAGCGCAGGTGGGAATCATTCAGTTCGTCATATTTCTTCTTAAGTTCTTCCAGCTCCTTCTGCTCCGGACCTTCATCCGTCACATTGTCAGATACGGAATTTTCTTCTGACGCATTTACCTGTTCATCCTGCAATTTTGTCGCTTCATCAGCACCTTGGCGTTCTTTTTTGTCAGCTGTTTCCTTCTTGCTATTAAAATTCATCTTGTTCATAATCAATTATATATTTTCATTACTATCTAATTGTCAGTAAGATATCATACCTATATCGGTCATACGACCTGCCTGTCGGCATTATTCTTGTCGATATCAATCACCAATATAACATCAAATATACTGCCAACTGTTCTTATAGAACGAAAATATCTTTACCTTTGTGTAGTAAAAGATGATTTATTGTCATAGTACAAATAATAAGATTAATAAAACAATTAAGAAATTAATTATGAAGAGAGCGATTTTGTCAGTTTTACTGCTATTTGCATTTCTTACCGGTTTTGCCCAAAACCGGAATATATGCCGATTAGGAATTACATATGATATCAGTCAAAGCGACCACTGGGGGAAAAACAAACCGGTCATAACCAGTGTCATTCCTTATTCGCCGGCAGAACTCGCAGGAGTTAAAACCAATGATATCATTATAGCTATCGACGGTGTGCAAACGACAGATATTTCGTCGGAAGAGATCGGTGAAATGCTGAATCCCGCCGGGAAAAACGAGGTATTACTGACGATCGGCAATCTGGCAAACCCTGCTAAACAGGTGCTTGTCAAAAAAGAATGCAAAAAAGGGAATGCGATTACCGAAGAACAATTGGCCACCGCTTTTTCTATGTACAGCCTCGAAACGACCAGCGAACGGGAATTTGTCTGTCCATTCAAGACAACCGTGACAGCCGACCCTGTAGATTTCGGAAAGTTCAAGACGTTCGCCTTCTCTGCCATAGACGAGAATAACAGCAAACTGGAAACGGCCATCAACGAAAGTATCGAAAAGGAGTTGACCAAAAAAGGGATGACTGTCGACACAAACCGTCCCGACATTATAGTACAGACCTTCTATTTCTTCGATAAGAATCCGAACTATAAAGGGGCGAACAAGATTCTGATTGAAAAAGAGCCGATCTATCGCTACAACTTCAATCACAGTAAGATGGAGACATTCCCGTTCTTGAACTCGATGTCTGCAGAAGCGGAAGCGGAGTATCTCCTCCAGTTCGGTTTTCGCCTGATTGACCAACGTGATGTACCGGGCCGTATCCTGTGGGAATGCGAGGCAAACGAACTGCTGGAAGACTCATATCGTCTAGATGAATACGCCCGCATTCATGCACCGTTGATGTGCATGCAATATCCATATGTCAAATATCAGCGCAACGTGCCATTCAAGGTCAATCAGAAAACCTACAACTATACAGGGCTAAGTTACGACATCGACCATATGGAACAGATCGCCGACGTCGATAAGAACTCTCCTGCCTATGCAGCTGGATTACGCCCCCGTGATATTGTAGAGAAAATCAACGACCAGAAAATGAATCACACGGCAGAAGAATTCTCCGCTGCTTACAAAGGATTTATTACCAACACGATGAAATACCGCGATCCGAAAACCCAGTTTACGGATGCCAACGGTTTCAAACGTTGTATGTTCTGGGACACATTCAAATACCCACAAGTAGCCGATGCGATCCAGAAACCCGGTAACAAGACCGCCTACTCATATTTATATTATTACGCCCCGTATATCAACCCATCCGGAAACAATGCCTGTACGTTCGATATCAAAAGGGGTAAAAACAAAATGGAAATCATCGTCCGCCCGACCATTCGCCGGTCCGTGACGGTCGAAGTAAAATAAAGCATTTACAAGAACGTGATATATCCGCAAAATTTCGAACAAAAAACGGGCTTCGATAAAGTCCGTCGTTTAATTTCAGAGAAATGTTTAAGCCCGCTCGGAGAAGAACGGGTGGCAGAGATGGAATTCTCTGCCGATTATCAAACCGTAACCCGACGCCTGGAACAAACTGACGAGTTTGTTCGTATCCTGCATGGAGAAGACGAGTTTCCCGCCAGTTATTTTTTTGATGTGCGTTATTCGTTGAAGCGGATACGCCCCGAAGGAACCTGGCTAGATGAAAAAGAGCTATTCGACCTGAAACGTTCGCTCCAGACAATCAACGATATTATCCGCTTCTTTCGCCCTTCCCTGGAAGAGGGAGAAGAGATCAAATACCCGGCATTGACCGCCCTTGCCGGCGATATTCAGGTATTCCCGCAGTTAATCGGAAAGATCGACGCGATACTCGACAAATTCGGACGAGTGAAGGACAATGCCTCTCCTTCACTGGCGCAGATACGAAAAGAGATCACGGCTACCATGAGCGGTATCTCCCGCAGCTTGCAGTCGATATTACGCGCCGCACAATCGGAAGGTGTAGTAGATAAAGATATTACTCCCACCATGCGCGATGGGCGCCTGATGATCCCGGTCGCTCCGGCTTTCAAACGGAAGATCAAAGGGATCGTGCACGATGAATCGGCTAGCGGCAAGACTGTTTTCATCGAGCCGGAAGTCGTCGTGGAGGCAAATAACCGCATCCGCGAGCTGGAAGGCGACGAACGCAGGGAGATCATGAAGATCCTGACGGAATTTACAAACTTCATCCGTCCGTTAATCCCCGATATCCTGCAATCCTATGAGTTCTTGGCCGAGATTGACTTCATCCGCGCCAAAGCATTGTTTGCCGAGCAGATAAACGGAATCAAGCCGGTCATCGAGGACAAACAGCAGATCGACTGGATACACGCTGCGCATCCCCTGCTTTTCCTCTCGTTACAGAAACAAAACAAGCAGATTGTCCCGTTGGATATTCTCCTGGAAGAGAAAAAACGCCTGCTGATTATCTCCGGGCCGAACGCAGGTGGTAAATCCGTTTGCCTGAAAACGGTCGGATTGCTGCAATATATGTTGCAATGCGGCCTGTTGATCCCCGTATATGAAAGCTCGAAAACGGGATTGTTCGAAAACCTGTTCATTGACATCGGAGATGAACAAAGTATTGAAAACGACTTGAGTACCTACAGTTCACACTTGACGAACATGAAATTTTTCGTCAAGAACTGTAACAGCAAAACTCTAATCTTGATTGACGAGTTCGGTAGTGGCACGGAGCCCCAGATCGGAGGTGCGATTGCCGAAGCCCTGTTGGACCGTTTCAACCGGAATCACAGCTACGGCGTTATCACGACTCACTACCAGAACTTGAAGCATTTCGCTGAAGACACGGAAGGGATCGTTAACGGTGCCATGCTCTATGACCGCCACCTGATGCAACCGCTCTTTAAGCTGTCGATCGGTAATCCAGGAAGTTCTTTCGCCATCGAGATCGCCCGGAAGATCGGCCTACCGGAAGATGTCATTGCGGATGCATCTGCTAATGTCGGCTCCGACTATATCAATATGGATAAATATCTACAGGATATCGTTCGTGACAAACGCTATTGGGAAAGCAAGCGACAGAATATCCGCCAACAAGAAAAGAAGCTGGAAGATATTACCGCCCGCTACGAGCAGGATTTGGAAGCCGTAAACAAACAACGGAAAGAGATCATGCGTAACGCCAAGGAAGAGGCACAGCGTATCCTTTCCGAAGCCAACGCAAAGATCGAAAACACGATCCGCGAAATCAAAGAGGCACAGGCGGAAAAGGAACAGACCAAGCTTGCCCGCAAAGCCTTGGAAGAATTCAAGGCTTCTGTGATAGCAGCCGAAGAAGAGGACGACAAGATCGCCCGCAAAATGGCAAAATTACAGGAACGCAAAGAACGTAAAAAGCAGAAACAAAACGCGCCGGCCTCCAAGCAGGTCTTCAACCGTGATGTCATAGAAGCTGGCGACAACGTCCGCCTCAAAGGACAAGTCTCTGCCGGAACCGTTATGGAAGTTCAAGGAAAGCAGGCAGTTGTAGCATTCGGCATGATTAAGAGCACAGTCAAGTTGGAACAACTGGAGAAGGTCAGTAAAGGACAAATCAAGAAAGAGATCCAAAAAAGTACTTTTGTCAGTGTCCAGACAGCGGACGATATGCATGAAAAGAAATTGAACTTCAAGCAGGAGATAGATGTTAGAGGTATGAGAGGGGACGAAGCCTTACAGGCCGTTACTTACTTTGTGGACGATGCCATACAGGTTGGTGCCGCTCGCATCCGTATCCTGCACGGGACAGGGACAGGCATACTTCGGCAGCTGATACGCGATTACCTGCACACTGTTCCGGGCGTCCGCCAGTATCACGACGAACATGTCCAATTCGGAGGTGCGGGTATTACGGTTGTAGAACTCGAATAAGAACAAACAGATATGAGGCGAAGAGAATATGTACATCCACACAAGCGCAAGCATATTTCCAACCGACATCTTGCCGACCGATATTTCTATGCCGGCGAGCATGATACCGTTACCCGGATCAGCCTCACACAGTACAATGCTGACACTCTGCACACACGGGAGATCAAGACAAACGAAACGTCGTTCAAAAAATTTGTCGACGGAAATAGTATCAACTGGTTCCAGGTTAGCGGTCTGACTGATTCGGAGGCGGTCACGCGTATCGTCAATGAATTCGGGATGCATAACCTGGACGCCAAAGACATTCTGACTCCCCAACACGTAGTCAAGATAGAAGAGTATGACAAACACATGCTTATCGTACTCAATTCTTCCTACTACGACACCAATATGGAGATCAACTCCGAACATATCAGCATCCTAATCACGGGAAACGTAGTCATCAGCTTCACGGAAAGCAACAATCCTGTATTCGAAAATGCCTACAAAGCCATCGAATCCAATATGTTGAATATTCGCCGAAAAAACAGCGGACTACTCCTGGCATTCCTTTTAAATACGATCATTGCCAATTTAGTGGAATCGGCCTCCAAAGTGGAGGAAATGCTTGAGGATATAGAAGAGACCCTGCTCGATATCAAAAACGACCAAGGTAATATGGGGCTGCTTATCCAGCAACGTCGGAAAGAATATATGGTTATCCGCAAGAACAGCCAACCGCTGAAAGAGCAATTTGCCAAACTGCTGCGCACCGAAAACGGAATCATAAGCTCCGACATCCTTCCCATCTATAACGACTTATCCGACCAGTTGCAGTTCATCATCCAGACAACCGAAAGCTGCCGGGAAATCATATCTTCCCTGGTCGATCTCTACATATCCAATAACGACCTGCGCATGAATGCGATCATGAAACGCCTGACAATCGTATCCACGATCTTCATCCCACTGACATTCCTGGCTGGTATATGGGGGATGAACTTCAAGATGATGCCAGAATTGGACTGGCAATACGGGTATGGCATAGCCTGGTCACTCATGCTACTGACAGCAATCTCGACCTGGCTATACATGCGGAAAAAGGATTGGTTTTAGAGTCCGTAGTTCCGTTTGAACATATAATAGGTATTTCTGGAAACATTAAAACGTTTACAAATTTCGAAAACAGTGTCTCCGCGTTCAAGCATGCTGATCACCTCTTCTTTATTCGCATCCAGGAAAGACTGTTTTGCAGCCGATCCTTTCGGACGGCCTAACGGGCCTCCCGTGCTCTTCTTATGATTCAATGCCTCTTTGGTACGGATTGACATCAAACTGTGTTCGATCTCCGTCACCAACTTGAACACGTTTCCCATAACTGGCAGATCCAATGCCTGGTCTAGGATATACCGATCTCTTATACTATAGATCTGAACGCCTTTTTCCATGCAGCGTCCCATAATATCCATAACTTCCGACAAAGTTCGTCCCAAGCGAGAAATATCCGAAAAGATCAGACTATCGCCTTTTTGCATACGATCCAGTACCCTAGCAAGATTACGTTCATCTTCCCTCCCTTTGTCGACAGTGACATCCGTAATCCACTTATCGACATTCATATCATGATTCGAAGCATAACGTTCAATCTCATCTTTCTGTTCTTCTAGAAGTTCTTTGTTTGAAGTTCCTACTCTTAAATAAGCTATTACCATATTTCCAGCAACTTAATAATTAAAAAAACGTAGAACCAAAATTTATTTCTCGGTGAAGATACGAAAAGTAATTATAGCACAATAGCTAAACTTTCCATTTTATTTAAAGAAAATGTTAGTATTTTTCTCTTTAACACAATAAATTAAATCGTATGAAAACAGCTATCAGACTAAGAATGAAATAGCTAACAATTTACCCAATAACCGGGGATTTGCGACCTCTTTAAACATTTACCTTTCCCTCGTAGCAAACCCTGAATATAAGTATTTTGAACATGTTTATCGTTTTTTTTGCTTTCCGGTCTACCAAACACTTACTATATTTGCAAAACGAATGAAAAGGTTTCTGATTGTCATATTCGCTTTGCTGTATATCGGATTGTCTTCCGGTATCACGCTGACGATTCACCACTGCATGGGCAAGCTGGTCGAAGTCGGCATATGGCAGGATGAAACCTGCAACACTTGCGGAGCCAAGCATGCCCATAAATCCTGCTGCTCCACCGAAACTCAATTTATAAAGATATCAGACGATCAGAATGTCGACCAGCTACAGGTTATTAAATATGTACCGATGGCAATCGCACTTTTGTTCGATTTACGGGATCTTTATAACTTACCGGAAACAGAACAGGAAGCCAATATCCCTGTTCATTCCAACACCCCACCTGAATGGAGTGGGACAGACCGGCTCATTCATCATTGTACTTTCCTTATTTAGCTGATAGTAGATCTTTTCAGGCCCTTTTTCCCTTTATAGTCTTATAAAAGGGTCCGTCATTCTTTTGTCTTCATCCCAGACAACAAAAAAAGAAAAAAATCTGTTTCCTCTGTGTGTACAGAAGGAAACCGGCGTATTGTATTCAATAGCCGGACGATCTATTATCTATACATATAAATACTTCTTATGCTAAATAAAATAATCCGTTATTTCCTTGAGAACAGGGTGATAACCATATTGATCTTAGTGCTGGTAGTCGTATGGGGCATCTCGACTTCTCCATTTAACTGGCACGGAGGGATCATTCCCCGCAATCCGATTCCGGTAGACGCGATTCCCGACATCGGCGATAATCAACAGATCGTAGCGACCGAATGGATGGGACGTTCGCCCAAAGATATCCAGGATCAGATCACCTATCCGCTGACCACTTCCCTGTTGGGGATTCCCGGAGTCAAATCGATCCGTAGCTCTTCCATGTTCGGCATGTCCTTCATCTATATTATTTTTGATGATAATATCGAATTCTACTGGAGCCGTTCGCGGATTCTCGAAAAGCTCAACTCCCTTCCCCCCGGCACGCTGCCCGAAGGCGTACAACCGGCGTTGGGTCCGGATGCAACCGCTTTAGGACAAATCTACTGGTACACGTTGGAAGGACGCGATCCGGCAACCGGAAAACCGACAGGCGGATGGAATGCGGAAGAGCTGCGTACCATACAGGACTACTATGTCAAATACAGCCTTTCGGCCGCCGAAGGCGTGTCGGAAGTGGCATCAGCCGGAGGTTTCGTGAAAGAGTACCAGGTCGAGCTGAATCCGGATGCCATGCGCGCCTTTAATGTTTCCGTTATGGATATTATGGGGGCGATCAAGAAAAGCAATCTCGATATCGGCGCCGAGACAATGGAGATCAATAAGGTCGAATATCTGATCCGCGGCCTGGGCTATATCAAAGATGTATCCGACCTGGAAAAGGCCGTCGTGACGGTTCGTGACGGTGTGCCGGTACGCATCTCCGATGTAGCGTTTGTAAATATCGGTCCGGGTACGCGGCGCGGCGGGCTGGATAAAGAAGGTGTCGAAGCAGTCGGCGGTGTCGTGATCGCCCGGTATGGTTCCAACCCTTTGGAAGTCATTAATAATGTAAAAGACAAAATCAAGGAGATGGCGCCCGGACTTCCCCAGAAAACCTTGCCCGACGGGACTGTCTCCAAAATCACCGTCGTACCTTTTTACGACCGGACAGGCTTGATCAAAGAGACAATCGGCACGCTCGAAACATCTTTATCCCACGAAATACTGATCTGTATCATCGTTATCATCGTGCTGGTCCTCAACCTCCGGGCATCCGTCGTGATAGCCAGCATGCTCCCTATCGCCGTGTTGTCTACCTTCATCATCATGCGCTACACAGGAATAGCCGCCAATATAGTTGCCCTTTCGGGTATCGCCATCGCTATCGGCGTGATGGTGGACGTCGGCGTCGTGTTTGTCGAAAGCATCATCCGGTATATGGAGATGCCGGAAAACAGAGGCATCCGCAAAGGGAAAGCGATGGTAAACCTTATTTATAAGGCGGTCAGTGAAGTGTCGGGGGCCATTGCCACGGCGATGATCACGACTATCGTCAGTTTCCTGCCCGTTTTTGCAATGGAGGCACAGGAAGGAAAAATGTTCTCTCCCCTCGCCTACACGAAAACCTATGCGCTGGCCTCTGCTTTCGTATTGGGATTGATCTTGCTGCCGACCTTATCCTATATATTGTTTTCGGTACGGATCGACTCAAAGCGGATACGGAAAGTGCTCAACTACATACTGATTGCAGCAGGTGTCCTCTTGTCTGTCCTGTACAGTAATATTCCGGCACTCGGACTTACAGCCGTCGGACTTAACAACCTGCTTGCCCACCGTTGGAAGAAACCCGGAATAAGTAACTATATCAATATCGGTATCGCACTTGTCGTCGCCACCTACTTCTTGGCAGAAGAATGGTTGCCGATGGGCCCCCAGAAAGGCATTATCGTCAATCTTCTTTTCGTAACAGGATGTATCGCCATCATTCTTGCACTGCTCTGGTTACTGGTGATCTACTACGAACGTATCCTTCGCTGGTGTCTGAATAACCGGTGGAAGTTCATGCTGCTACCGATCGCGACTATCCTATGCGGCATCCTGATCTGGAAACGGATCGGGCAAGAGTTCATGCCCAGCCTCAACGAAGGTTCATTCCTGTTGATGCCGACCAGCATGCCCCATACAGGAATCGAGCAAAACCTGAATTATATCGAAGCACTGGACAAACGCCTGGCAGCCATCCCCGAAGTGGAAACGGCAATCGGCAAATGGGGACGGGTAAACTCGGCACTCGATCCGGCTCCCGCCCAGATGTTCGAGAATACGATCAACTATCGTCCCGAATATATCCTGAACGAAGACGGAAAGCGGGAACGTTTCAAAGTGAACCGGAAAGGAAAATATCTTCTGAGAAACGGAGGCACTTACAATCCGGCAGACGGCTTCCGCCT
>ERZ825159.3351-NODE-3351-length-11541-cov-18.867578_pt1 | contig 11541 bp, 7 predicted proteins | sample MGYA00519932_ERZ825159 | MGnify/ENA primary metagenome ERZ825159 (study PRJEB31778, sample SAMEA3449191) | human gut metagenome | biome: human gut; feature: human-associated habitat; material: faeces | place: United Kingdom | collected 2010/2012 ...
AGTGGGAGGAATAAGAATGCCGAACAATAAAAATGAACGCAAGGGCAAGCAGGCGGGGGAGCTCTCGGCAGAGGAGCGTTTCCGCAACTTCTTCAGCACCAGTGTGATCGATCTGCCCGAGGAGATGACCCACCGGGACGAGCCTGCTCCGGTGGAGGAAAAGCCCAAGGCCAAGCTGCTGGGCAAGCTGTTCGGCCACGACAAGGAAGAGACGCCCGCCCCCGCACAGCCGGTGCTGGAGATCCCCACCGGTGAGATCCTGCTTGGGGCAGATGCAAAGCCGGTACAGCCGGAGCAGGAGGACATGGCGCTGGAGCTGCGCACCGCAGACCCTGTTCCGGTAATGCCGATGCAGCCCGCCCGCCCGGAGCCTGTCAAGGCCGTCCCGGCAGAGCCTGTGCCTGCACCCAAGGCGGCTGCTGCCGTGAAGCCACAGCCGAAAAAGCCTGCACCCCAGCCGGAGCCGCAGCCTGTTGCGGCCCCCCAAAAGCAGCCCAAGGCGAAGAACGCCCCGGAGACGCTGCTGCCGCAGGAGGAACTGGAACAGCGGGAGATGCAGCAGCTGAAGGATATGCTCAACGGCATGAGCGGCAAGGCAAAGCCTGCCCCGCAGCCCGCAAAACCTGTGCAGGCAGCGCCGCAGCCTGCGCCTGCACAGCCCGCCGCAGAGCCGGAGAAAGCCCCGGCAAAGGCAGCACAGAAGCCTGCCGAGGAGCTGCCGTCGGCGGTGTTTGCCAGCGTTCCGGCAGACCCGGAGACGCTGCCGAAAAAGCCTGAGAAAAAGTCGATTTTCCAGATGTTTGGCACAGCAGAGGACGAGAAGCCCGCCGCCCGCAAGCCGGAAAAAGAGGATACTATGAGCCTGCCGCTGCTCCCGCTGGAGCAGGACGGCGCTCCTGCTGATGAAACAGTGCCCGCACCGGCAGCCGATGCAGCTGTGCCCCCGGCACAGCCGGAGGACGCACCCGCAGCAGAAACCGCTGCCCCTGCCGAGGATACTGTGCCGGAATCCACCATTGATAAGCTGCACCACATGGCCGCAGAGCTGACCTTGCGCTGTGTGCTGGCGGGCATTCTGGCTGTGGTGCTGCTGCACCTTGGGCTGACGGCAGAGCGTCTGCTGCCGCCGCTTTCGGTGCTGGATCCGGACGCTGCCCCGGCGGCGTTCTATGCCGCCAATCTGCTGCTGTTTGCCGCCAGCCTGTTTGTGGGCTACCCGGTGCTGCGGGACGGCCTGACCGGCTTGCGCGGCCGTCCCAGTGCAGACACCATGCCCGCGCTGGCCGCTGTGGCAGCGCTGCTGCAGGCAGTGGTGGCCATGCTGAATGCCAATGCCTACCGCAGCACCGAGGGCATCGGCCTGCTGACCGGTATGGCAGCGCTGGGGCTGTTTCTGGCGCTGGTGGGTAGCCGGGTAATGCTGGCTGCCGTGCAGGGCGGCTACACGCTGGCAGCAGAGGGTGGCGAAGTGCGTGGCGCTTACCGCACCCGCGATAAAGATCTGATCCGCGCCCTCGCCCGGGATCTGGAGCAGAAGGACCCGTGGGTGCTGCTGAGCCGCCCGGTGCAGACCGCCAGCGATGATTTTGTGGAGCAGAGCCTCAGCGAGCGCGCCAGTGAGCGCCGTGCCCGCAAGGTGGCCTGCGTTCTGCTGGCGGCAGCAGTGCTCAGCGGCGTGGCCTTCCTGCTGTTCGGCGGCGGGATCAATTGCGCCGTGGCTGCGGCTGCTGCCGTGCTGTGCATGGGCGCACCCCTTTCCTCGGTGCTGGTGCCCGGGCTGGCGGCGCTGCGGCTGCAAAGAGCGGCTGCCGCTGTGGGCGCTGTGGTGCCCGGCTGGGCAGCCATTGAGGAGCTGGGCGGCATCGACACCATTGAGCTGGACGCCGATGACCTGTTTACCGCCGACAGCGTAACGCTGGAGGATATCCGCATCTTCAAGGGCGGCCGCATCGACCGCGCCATCCTGTATGCGGCCAGTGTGCTGAACGAGAGCTGTGACACCCTGCGCGGGCTGTTCAGCCAGATCATCGAGGACCGCACCGATATCCTGTTCCCGGTCAAGGATCTGGAACAGCACACCGGGCTGGGCTTTTCGGCATGGTGCGACAATAACCGCATCCTCATCGGCACCCGCCGCTACATGGAGCAGGAGGGCGTGACCCTGCCGGAGCAGGACTACGAGGACAGCCATTCCAAAAACGGTGAACTGCAAATTTTGTATCTGGCAGTGTCCGGCAACCTGCACGCCATGTTTGTGCTGCGCTATGTGGGCGGCCGCAATGTGGCACGCAGCCTTGCTTCTCTGCAAAGGGAGAACATCCGGCTGCTGGTCACCAGCAAGGACCCCAGCCTGACGGCGCGGCACATCACAGAGGCGTACCATCTGCCGGAGGGCATGGTCACCGTGCTGGACGGTGAGCAGTGTCAGGCCATTGAAGCCGCTGATGCAGCCCCGGAAAAGCCTAAGTGCTGCTTGTACCACCACCGGGGCTTTGCCAGCCTGACCGGCGGCTTGCAGGCCGCAGATCAGGCACAGAATGCCGAGACCAGCGCCACAACGGTGCAGCTGGTGTCGGTGTGCTTCTCGGTGTTCATTGCAGTGCTGCTGACCTACGCGGGCAGCATCTGGCAGCTGTCCATTGCCACGGTGCTGATGTATCAGGCCGCATGGAGCGCTTTGAGCATCGCCGTCTGCGCCCTGAAGCAGCATAGCTGAAAGCTTTAGCATATTACAAAACGGGCTGTTGCACAGAACCTTGTGCAGCAGCCCGTTTTTGTGATCTTATTTTATTTTCTTGCGCATTTCGTAGTCGTTCAGGGCGGCAAGTGCTTCCTTTGCCATGGGCACCAAAGCTATCATGTTGAAAATGGTCATCAGGCCGATGCCCACGTCGCCCAGATCCCACACCACGGTATAGGCTTCCAGGCCGCCCACCATCAGCATGACAAGGGCCAGCACCTTATAGGCTGTCTGCCAGCCCCAGCGGTCGCCAAAGAGGTACGCCACATTGGAGCGGGCATAGAACAGGATGCCGATGAAGGTGGAGAAGCTGAACAGCGCCAGCGTGACGGCAATGAACACCACGCCAAAGCTGCCCAGATGGTACTGCGCCGCTGCCTGCAGCAGGTCCATGCCGGTCAGCCCAGTGGTGATATTTGCGGGTGCCAGCAGCATCATAAAGGCAGTGCAGCTGCAGATGACCACCGTGTCGATCAGGACACCCAGTGCCTGCACAAAACCCATCTTCACAGGGTCATCGCAGGAGGCAGCCGCTGCCGCACAGGGGGCCGAACCGCTGCCTGCCTCATTGGAGAACAGGCCGCGCTTGACACCGTTCATCAGCACCGCGCCAAAGCCGCCCGCGGCCACCTGCCGCAGGCCGAAGGCTTCCGAGAAGATGCGGCCCAGCACAGCGGGCAGCTGGCGGAAATTTACCGCAATGATGATGACCGTCATCACGAAATAGCAGACCGCCATGATCGGCACGATAACATCCAGGCTTTTCACGGTGGCATCCTTACGCAGGACAATGACCGCCGAGAGCACCACCAGCACCACCGTGGTCACAATGGGCGGGATGGAGAACGCATTGGCAAAGGCAGAGCTGACCGAGTTGCTGATGACCTGGCTGATGCCGCACCAGCAGATGAGGCCCGAAATGGCAAACAACACCGCGATGATAGAATGACGCAGCTTTTTGCCCCGCTTGCGCTCGGCCAGCACATGGATGTAGTAGGCCGGGCCGCCGCGCTGACCGCCATAGAGCGGGTCGGGCTGCCGGTACTTCTGGGCCAGTGTGGATTCCACAAAGGAGGTGGAGGCCCCCAACAGGGCCGTGACCCACATCCAGAACACCGCACCGGCACCACCGGCAGACACTGCCGCCACCACGCCCACCAGATTGCCCATGCCTACCCGGGTGGCCGTGGAGACGATGAGCGTCTGGAAGGAGGAAAGGCTGTCCCTGCTCTGGTTCTTTTCGCAGACAGCGGCGATCATATCCCGGAACAGCCGCACGGGCAGCAGCCGGGTGCGCAGGGTGAAGAACACGCCCGCCGTGAGCAGCAGCACCGCCATCAGCGAAATGCCGATGCCGCCGCCCACCGGCAGGGTGAACAGATCACCCCAGAGCAGGTTGTATACCGTTTCGATCAAATGGGACATTCTGAGGAGCCTCCTGTTGTGTGATTACTTTATTATAATACAGCACTTCAGGTTTGTAAATCAGAAAATCCCAGCGTAAGGAAAATAAAAAATCCGAACCTTTCTCTTTCGAGAAAAGGTTCGGATTTTCATTGTTTGGTGCGAGTAGTGATACAGAACTTTTCAAAAACCATCGTAGTACAATTTGTTTTTGAGGTCATCGGATAGCAACTTGCTTGTATCGCACCCCGATGGGTAGCTGTGTTTGAAATCCAGTTGCCTTTTATATACCACACAACCTAAAAATTATCAAGTACGCGCAGCGTTCACTTCTCCCATCACCGGGAGCAAATGGACGCTGCTTTTTTGTTTGCAACGAAAGGAGGCATCCGTGAAATGGCAGTATTTCGGGTAGAAAAGAACAGCGGCTATACGGTCATGTCAAACAACCACCTGCGGAACAGGAACTTGTCCCTGAAAGCCAAAGGCTTACTCTCCCAAATGCTCTCCCTGCCGGAAGATTGGGACTACACCCTGCAAGGACTGGCCCGTATCAACCGGGAAAGCATAGACGCGATACGGCAGGCCATCCGGGAACTGGAACAGGCGGGCTACATCCAGCGTTCCAGAGAACGGGACGAGAAAGGGCGGCTGCGTGGTGCAGACTATGTGATCTTCGAGCTGCCGCAGCCCATTCCTGCATCGGTTTCACCTACATTGGAAAATCCAACGTTGGAGAATCCCACGCAGGAAAACCCTACGTTGGAAAATCCAATGCAATTAAATAAAGATAAACTAATTACAGAAAAACAAAAGAAAGAGGGATTAAATACCGATTCCATTCCTATCCATTCCCCAAACCCCTTGCCTTTGGACGAGGACGAGGCAGCGGCACCGCCGCCGGAACGGACAGGAAGCCGAAAGGAAACGGCCTATCAAATCTACCGGGACCTGATTTTGGAGAACATCGAGTATGACACCCTCATCCAGAATCCCCGGATAGACCGGGAGCAGCTGGACGAGATCGTGGACATCCTGCTGGAAACGGTCTGCACTTCCCGCAAGTCCATCCGGGTGGCCGGGGACGATTACCCGGCAGAGCTGGTCAAGGCGAAATTCCTGAAGCTGGACAGCCATCACATTGAGTTCGTCATGGACTGCCTGCGGGACAACACTACCAAAGTCCGCAACATCAAGCAATACCTGCGGGCCATGCTTTTTAACGCGCCCAGCACCATCAACAGCTACTATGCGTCCCTTGTGGCGCACGATATGGCGCAGCCTGATTGGGGCCGCCCGCCCAACAACTGACCGAAAGGAGCGTCCACCCATGAGAACCCTTTACCTGCGGCGGCTGGTGGTTCCACCCTAGCTGCCGCTCTGAATTTTCTGCAACAAGGAGGGATTCATATTGCAGGAAGAAGTCACCCAGAAAACCATTGCCCTGTCCATGAAAACAGGCAAACTCACCGCCCAAGCGTTGCAAGCTGCCCTGAAAAAATATTTGCAGCACCGGGCCAAGGGGCCAAAGCTGCACCACGGCAAGCAAAGCCTGAAACAGCTGAAAGCCCACGGCGCGGCCCTGACCAACATTGAAGTCACGGAAGCGAACATCGGGGCGTTTAAGCCCTGCGCCAAGAAGTACGGCGTGGACTTCACCTTACGCAAGGACAAGACCACCCAGCCGCCCCACTACATCGTGATCTTCAAGGCCAAGGATGCGGACAATCTGGAACAGGCGTTCCGGGAGTTCACCGCCAAAACGCTCTCCAAGGAGCAGCGGCCCTCCATCCGCAAAGTGCTGGCATCAGCCAAGCAGAAAGCGGCCCAGCAGCCAAAACGCGCGAAGGAAAAAATCAAGCAAAGGGGGCTGGAACGATGAAGCCTGAACTGAAAAAGCTGCTGGTGCTGAATCTGCCGTATCTGCTGTTCGTGTACCTGTTCGCCAAATGCGGGCAGGCGTACCGTCTGGCGGCGGGCGCGGATGCTTCGGCCAAGCTGCTGCACCTAACGAGCGGCATCTCCGCCGCCTTTGCAAACCCGCTGCCCAGCCTGCATCCGTTTGACCTCTGCGTGGGCGTTGCCGGGGCGGTGGCTGTCCGGCTCATCGTGTACAGCAAGGGCAAGAACGCCAAGAAGTACCGCAAGGGCGAGGAATACGGTTCTGCCCGGTGGGGCACCGCCAAGGACATTGCCCCCTACATCGACCCCAAGTTTGAAAACAACATCCTGCTGACCCAGACCGAACGCCTGACCATGACCGGGCGGCCCAAAGACCCCAAGACGGCCCGGAACAAGAATGTGCTGGTGATTGGCGGCTCCGGCAGCGGCAAGACGCGGTTTTACGTCAAGCCCAACCTCATGCAATGCTTTCCCACGTCTGATTATCCCACCTCATTCGTAGTCACAGACCCGAAAGGCACACTGGTTCTCGAAACAGGCCAAATGTTCCAGCGGGCGGGCTACCGGGTGAAAATCCTGAACACGATAAACTTTTCCAAGTCCATGAAGTACAACCCCTTTGTCTACATCCACTCGGAAAAAGACGTGCTGAAGCTGGTGAATACCCTTATCGCCAACACCAAGGGCGAGGGTGAAAAATCAGCAGAAGATTTTTGGGTGAAGTCGGAACGGCTGTTCTACACGGCTCTGATCGGCTACATCTGGTACGAGGCCCCGGCAGAGGAAATGAACTTCACCACCCTGCTGGAAATGATAAATGCCAGTGAAGCCCGCGAGGATGACCCGGACTTTCAAAGCCCGGTGGACCTCATGTTTGAACGGCTGGAACAGAAAGACCCGGACCACTTCGCCGTCCGGCAGTACAAAAAGTTTCTGCTGTCGGCGGGCAAGACCCGTTCCTCCATCCTGATAAGCTGCGGTGCCCGTTTAGCCCCATTTGACATCCGGGAGGTGCGGGAGCTGATGGAGGACGATGAAATGGAGCTGGACACCATCGGGGATGAAAAGACCGTGCTGTTTTTGATTATGAGCGACACGGACACCACCTTCAACTTCATTCTGGCCATGCTCCAAAGCCAGCTTATCAACCTGCTGTGTGACAGAGCGGATGATAAATACGGCGGTCGGCTGCCTGTCCATGTGCGGCTGATTCTGGACGAGTTCGCCAACATCGGGCAGATTCCCAACTTCGACAAGCTGATCGCCACCATCCGCAGCCGGGAAATCTCGGCATCCATCATTTTGCAGAGCCAGTCGCAGCTAAAAGCCATCTACAAGGATGCGGCCGAAATCATTTCGGACAACTGCGATTCTGTTCTCTTTTTGAGTGGGCGGGGTAAAAATGCCAGAGAGATCTCCGATGCGCTGGGGAAAGAGACCATCGACAGTTTCAACACCAGCGAGAACCGGGGCTCTCAAACCTCCCACGGACTGAACTATCAAAAATTAGGAAAGGCGTTGATGTCAGAGGACGAAATCGCAATCATGGACGGCGGCAAGTGTATTTTGCAGCTGCGGGGTGTGAGGCCGTTCTTCTCGGAGAAGTTCGACATCACCAAGCACCCGCACTACAAGTACCTTGCGGACGCGGACAAAAAGAATACCTTTGATGTGGACAGGTTCTTATCCACCCTGCGCCGGAAACGGCAACAGGTAGTCGCACAGGACGAAAGTTTTGACCTGTACGAAATCGACCTGTCGGATGAAAATGCAGCCGAATAATTTTATTTTTGAGTGTCGCAGAATAAGCGGCAGAAAGTGAGGACCTTATGGAATTTTTCAACAGCGCAGTCGATACTTTGCAGACCATCGTGGTCGGTCTGGGCGGTGCCCTGTGTGTCTGGGGCGGCATTAACCTGTTGGAGGGCTACGGACAGGATAACCCCGGCAGCAAGAGCCAGGGCGTGAAGCAGTTGGTCGCGGGCGGCGGCGTTGCCCTGATCGGCGTGACCCTTGTCCCGCTGCTGTCCGGGCTGCTGGGCTAAGTCCTGCATCGCTGCCCACAATTTTCCGAACAACTAACACTTAAAATCCTACTCCGCGCTCTCCCGCTCACATGGGAGGGCGCGGGAAAGGAGGTATCTTTGCTTGATTAGTGAGATCATCGAGAAATGGATAAAAGGCATTTTGATCGATGGCATCACGGGCAACCTCTCCGGCCTGTTCGATAACGTGAACGCCAAGGTGGGCGAAATCGCTTCGGATGTCGGCTCTACCCCGCAGGCGTGGAACAGCGGCATTTTCAATATGCTGCGCAGTCTTTCCGAAACGGTGGTGCTGCCCATTGCGGCGGCCATCCTTGCCCTTGTGATGTGCCATGAGCTTATCCAGATGATTACCGAAAAGAACAATATGCACGACTTTGACACCTCCATGTTCTTCCGCTGGATTTTCAAGTCTGCTTTTGCCATCCTCATTGTCAGCAACACATGGAATATCGTTATGGGTGTGTTCGATGCCACCCAGAGCGTTGTCAACCAAAGCTCCGGCGTTATCATCGGTGAAACATCCATCCACTTTGACCGCCTGATACCCGGACTGGAATTTCAGCTGGAAAGCATGACCATCGGCAGTCTGCTCAGCCTGTGGTTCCAGACCCTTGTGGTGGGCCTGACCATGAACATCCTTTCCATCTGCATCTTCCTTGTGACCTACGGCCGCATGATTGAGATTTACGTTGTGACCGCACTGGGGCCTATCCCGCTGGCGACCATGGGCAGCAGCGAGTGGCGCAGCACCGGGCAGAACTACTTGAAGTCTTTGCTGGCACTGGGTTTCCAAGCGTTCCTGATTATGATCGTCGTGGGCATCTACGCAGTGCTGATACGCAACATTTCGGGCGCGGCAGACATTGCCGGGGCTATCTGGGGCTGCATGGGCTACACCGTGCTGCTCTGTTTCTGTCTGTTCAAGACCGGCAGCATCAGCAAATCCGTGTTTAGTGCCCATTGAGAAAGGAGCGTTTGAATGGCGTATGTGACCGTTCCCAAAGATTTGACCCATGTAAAATCCAAAGTCTTATTCGGGCTGACCAAGCGGCAGCTGGTCTGCTTCGGCGGTGCGCTTTTAACGGGCGGACCGCTTTATTTTTTGGCCCGGAACTATCTTTCCAACAGTGCGGCGGCCCTGCTGATGATTTTTGCCATGCTGCCGGGGCTGCTGTTCGCTCTGTTCGAGCGGCACGGCCAGCCCCTTGAAGTGGTGATTCAGCAAATGATTCAGTGCTGCTTTATTCGTCCCAAGGAAAGGCCCTATCAGACCAACAATGCTTACGCCGCCCTTGTGCGGCAATACCAAATGGAACAGGAGGTAAAGGCCATTGTCCAGAAAAACGATACCCCGCGAAACCGAAAAGCCCAAAAAGCTCACCCGCGCCCAGAAAAAAGAAATTGATGCCGTTCTCCGCAAGTACAAGGGTGACGGCAAGCCCCGCACGGCACAGGCCACCATCCCGTATGAGGCCATCTACCCGGACGGTGTGTGCCGCATTGACCGACGCACATTCTCCAAGTGCATTGCCTTTGAGGACATCAGTTATCAGCTGGCCCAGCCGGAAACAAGAACCGCCATCTTTGAACACCTGTGCGACCTCTACAACTATGTGGATGCTTCCATCCATGTGCAGCTTTCGTTTTTGAATCGCAAGGTTGACCCGGTGCAGTACGCAAAAAGTTTTGAGATCGCACCGCAGGGGGATGATTTTGACGACATCCGCGCCGAGTACACCGCCATCCTGCAAAAGCAGCTTGCCAGCGGAAACAACGGCATTGTGAAAACCAAGTACCTGACGTTCACCATCGAGGCCGACAGCCTGAAAACGGCGCGGGCTCGGCTGACCCGCATTGGCCTTGATCTGCTGGGCTATTTCAAGACCATGGGCTGTGTGGCACACGTTATGGACGGGCAGGAGCGTTTGGAGGTGCTGCACGACATCTTCCACCCGGACGGGGAACCGTTCCGCTTTGACTGGGACTGGCTGGCACCCTCCGGCCTGTCTACCAAGGACTTTGTGGCCCCGTCCTCCCTCTGCTTCGGCACGGCCAAGACTTTTGGCATGGGCGGCAAGTATGGAGCGGTGAGTTTTTTACAAATCCTTGCGCCGGAACTTTCGGACGAAATGCTGGCCGACTTCCTCAAAACGGAAAGCGGGATTCTCGTCAATCTCCATGTGCAGGCCATCGACCAGACCGAGGCCATCAAGACCATCAAGCGGAAAATCACTGACCTTGATGCTATGAAGATCCAGGAACAGAAAAAGGCTGTCCGTTCCGGGTACGACATGGATATCCTCCCCAGCGACCTTGCCACCTACGGCGAGGATGCCAAAAAGCTGCTGAACAAACTGCAAACAAGAAATGAGCGATTGTTCATGCTGACTTTTTTAGTGCTGAACGTGGCCGACACCAAGCAAAAGCTGGGCAACGATGTGTTCCAAGCGGCGGGTGTGGCGCAGAAGTACAACTGCTCCCTTGTCCGGCTGGACTACCAGCAGGAGCAGGGCCTTGTGTCCAGCCTGCCGCTGGGCATCAACCAGATAAAGATTCAGCGCAGCCTTACCACCTCCAACGTGGCGGTGTTCGTGCCCTTTGTAACGCAGGAGCTTTTCCAGAGCGGTGCGGCCATGTACTACGGCATCAACGCAAAATCCCACAACATGATCATGCTGGACCGCAAGCAGGCCCGGTGTCCCAACGGCTTGAAGCTGGGCACGCCCGGCAGCGGCAAATCCATGAGCTGCAAGTCCGAAATCGTCAGTGTGTTTTTAACGACTGCTGACGATATTTTTATTTCAGACCCAGAGGCCGAGTATTATCCGCTGGTCAAGCGGCTGCATGGGCAGGTCATTAAACTTTCGCCCACCAGCAAGGACTATGTGAATCCTCTGGACATCAACCTGAATTATTCCGAAGATGACAGCCCGCTGGCCTTGAAGTCGGATTTTGTGCTGTCGTTCTGTGAACTGGTCATGGGCGGCAAAACGGGTCTGGAAGCGATTGAACGCACCGTGATAGACCGTGCCGTGAAAGCCATCTACCGCCCCTATCTGGCAAACCCCTGCCCAGAGAATATGCCGATTTTATCCGACCTCCACCAAGCCCTGCTCGACCAGCACTTGCCGGAAGCGGACCGGGTGGCGCAGGCATTAGACCTGTATGTGTCCGGCTCGCTGAACGTGTTCAACCACAAAACGAATGTGGACATCCACAACCGACTTGTGGCCTTTGACATCAAAGAGTTAGGCAAGCAGTTAAAAAAATTGGGGATGCTCATTATCCAAGACCAGATATGGGGCCGCGTTACCAAAAACCGCAGCCAAGGCCGGGCCACATGGTATTTTGCAGACGAGTTCCACCTTTTGCTGAAAGAGGAACAGACCGCCGCGTACAGTGCCGAGATTTGGAAACGCTTCCGCAAATGGGGCGGCGTGCCCACAG
>ERZ825159.3355-NODE-3355-length-11529-cov-13.085672_pt1 | contig 11529 bp, 10 predicted proteins | sample MGYA00519932_ERZ825159 | MGnify/ENA primary metagenome ERZ825159 (study PRJEB31778, sample SAMEA3449191) | human gut metagenome | biome: human gut; feature: human-associated habitat; material: faeces | place: United Kingdom | collected 2010/2012 ...
TGATCGAGGACATTCTTGAGAATAAGAAACGCGGTAAACAGAATTATATCATTATCAATGCTGAGGGTGTTGGTGATTCTATCAATCTTGCAAAGAGAATCGAAGATGCAACAGGTATTGAGACAAGAGCTACGATCCTTGGACATATGCAGCGTGGTGGAAGCCCGACATGTAAGGACAGAGTTTACGCTTCTACAATGGGAGCTATGGCAGTTGACCTTCTCTGCCAGGGCAAGACAAACCGTGTTGTAGGATATCAGCATGGCGAGTTCGTTGATTTTGATATTGAGGAAGCTCTTGCAATGAAGAAGACCATTTCTGCATACCAGTATGATGTGGCTAAATCACTTGCGATCTAAATAAGCATTGCAAATCCTGGTGATTCAAATTATAATATTATAAGGCAACGACATGATGATAATTCAGCCTTGTGGAGTCTTCGGAGTCCGCATGGCTGAATTTGTGTCATTATAGAAAAATAGGGGAGAATATAGTCGGATATGATGGATAAAAAGACAGCTCCTGTCGGAGTATTTGATTCGGGAGTCGGAGGACTGACGGTTGCAAGAGAGATCAGCCGACAGTTACCGGATGAGAATATTGTTTATTTCGGAGATACTGCCCGCGTTCCTTATGGAAGTAAGTCGCAGAATACGATCATTCGTTTTTCGGAACAGATCATTCGTTTTTTGAAGACCAAAGAGGTGAAGGCGATCGTGATCGCCTGCAATACTGCAAGTGCATTGGCACTGGATGCGGTGAAAGATGAGTTTGATATCCCAATCCTGGGAGTGGTTATTCCGGGTGCGAGAGCAGCCGTAGAGGCGACGAAGAACAGGAAAGTCGGAGTAGTTGGGACAGAGGCAACGGTTCAGAGCGGGATGTATACGAAAGTGATCCAGGGAATGAACCCGGAGATCACGGTCATTGAGAAGGCCTGCCCGTTGTTTGTTCCTCTGGTGGAAGAAGGATTTAAAGAGCATCAGGTAACAGAGGAAGTAATCGAGTATTATCTGGAATCTATGCGAAGTACGGATATTGATGCCATGATTCTTGGCTGTACGCATTATCCGTTGCTCAGATCCAAGATCCGGGCTTATATGGGGGACAAGATTCAGATTGTAAACCCTGCTTATGAGACAGCGATGGATCTGAAATGTCTGCTGGAAGAGAATGATATGGCGAATGACGGAACAGAAGGGCAGCACAGCAATTATTCATTTTATGTAAGTGATGCGGCAGAGAAGTTCAGAAAATTTGCAAATACAGTCATGCCATTTGATGTGCCGATAACGAATGTAGTGAATATAGAAGGATATTAAAGATTATGACAAAGGATGTATTTGTAAGCATTTCCGGTATGCACGAAGAGATTGCAGAGACGCCTGCAGTTGAAAGGGACGAGGCAGAAGCGATCGAAGTTGTGACTCCGGGCAGCTATTACTTCAGAAACGAGAAGCATTATATTGTATATGATGAGGCTGTGGAAGGGTCTTCTGAAATGATCAGAAACCGGATCAAGATCACAGGAACTGGATGCGTGGAGATCGTAAAGAGCGGATTGTCAGATTCTCACATGATCTTTGAAAAGAATAAAAAGAACTCGACGTATTACCGGACACCGTATGGACAGATGCTGCTTGATGTGAATACCAGAGAGCTGGAGATTCAGGTGACAGAGGATGAAATTGATGTACGGATCGAGTATGAACTGGATGTAAATCATGAGCCTATGGCGGACTGCAGGATCAAAATGAATATCATGTCCCGCAGCAATGGAAGTTTTTCCGTGTTAGGATGAGTGAATGGCACGGAAAGGATAAGGACAGATGATAACAAAACTGATAGAAATTGTTTATTCATTTTTATGGGGAGACCTGATTCAGATCCCATTACCGGGAGGCAGCAGTGTGGGAATTTCACTGCTTATTATTCTTCTGATCCCGATGGGAATTTATTTTACAGTAAGAACCCGGTTTCTCCCGATCCGGCTTTTCCCTGATATGGTGCGTGCATTGGTGGGGACAAAAGCGAAAAAAGATGCGGACGGTAAAAGTGAAAAAAAGGAAAAGAAAGAAAAGGGCAGCTTGTCCACATTTCAGACGCTGATCGTTTCAACGGCAACGAGAGTCGGGATGGGGAATCTGGTCGGAGTGGTTGCAGCAATTTCAGCAGGTGGTGCCGGAGCTGTATTCTGGATGTGGGTCACGGCACTGATTGGTTCATCGACAGCATTCATTGAGGCAACGCTCGCCCAGCTTTATAAGGAAAAAGATCCCCTGTATGGTGGATACCGGGGTGGTCCGGCTTATTATATGCATCGTTATATGGAGCGGAGGCAGAAAAAGAAAAAGCGTTATTCCCTGATCGCAGTATTATTTGCGATATCGGGACTGATCTGCTGGTGCGGCATCAGTCAGGTGATCTCCAACTCGGTGAGTTCGGCGTTCCAGAACGCTTTCCACATTCCCCCGCTGACCACTACGCTGGTGCTCACAGCGCTGGCCGCTCTCATCGTGCTGCGCAAGAACGCCACCGTGAAAAGCCTGGATGTGATGGTGCCCATCATGGCGGTGTGCTACTTTGTGCTCACCGTGGGCATTCTGGTGGTCAACTTCCGCCAGCTGCCCGCCGTGCTGGGCCGCATTTTTGCCGAGGCCTTTGGTCTGCGGCAGATAGCGGCCGGCGGCTTTGGTGCCGTGCTGATGAACGGCGTCAAGCGCGGGCTTTTCTCCAATGAAGCCGGCAGCGGCTCAGCCCCCTGTGCTGCCGCAGCCGCCGCGTGCGACGATCCGGTCAAGATGGGCTTCGTGCAGGCGCTGGGCGTACTGATTGACACGGTGGTCATCTGCAGCTGCACCGCCTTTCTGATGCTGCTGGTGCCGCAGAACCTCACCGCCGGGCTTTCCGGCATGGACCTGCTGCAGACCGCCATGCAGTACCATCTGGGCGGGTTTGGCACCGTGTTCATTGCCGCTACACTGGCATTGTTCAGCTTTTCCACCTTTCTGGGAGTGCTGTACTACGCCCGCGGCAACGTGGCCTATCTGTGCGGCGACAACTGGTGGAGCCAGACCGTGTACAAGCTGATTGCTCTGGTCATGCTGCTCATCGGCGGCCTGCAGGCCTACACCGTGGTGTGGGACCTGGGCGATGTGGGCATCGGCCTGATGACCATCTTCAACATGATCGCCCTCTACCCGCTCTCCGGTGAAGCGATGGACGCCCTCAACGACTACGAAAAACGAAAAAAGCTGCAATAATGCAAATACCCCGCCGCACCCTTCCAGAATGGAAGCGGGTGCGGCGGGGGATTTCATTCCGTTCAGTCCAGTGCCTGAATGGCGGCCATCGTAATGCGGTACTGCTTTTCTACCTCGGCAAACTGCTCTGCCGTACCTTCCAGCTGGCCGGCGCGCAGCGTCTCGGTGAGCGTCACCGCCGGGGCATACAGGTTGGAAAAGCCCAGATTCTGGCATACGCCCTTCAGGGTGTGTGCTGCGCGGAAGGCTTCCTTCACATTCTGTTCCTTCAGGGCAGCTTCCAGATTATGGAAGCTGTCATCCTTGGGAAACAGCAGCACAAACTTGCGGATCATTGCTTCGTTGTACAGGCGACGGAATACTTCGTTGTAATCTGCGCCCATCTGTGCATAACATTCTTGGATCGTCATGACATGCTCATACCTTTCTGTCCGGCGGATTGCCTTTTTCTGTTCTCCATAAAAATAATATCATGATGCTGCCGGATTTTCAATGCGTTGTGCATATTTCAGAAGGAAGCTCGCACTTTTCACAAACTTTTCCAGACTTTTTCGGCATTATGCACTTGAAAAATCGTTCAAAACGTGTATAATAGCATTCTGTGCCCGGTGCGCCCGGCTGGGGCCCGGTACCGATTTTGCATTTTCAGAAAGGAATATACAACTATGAAACAGTTCACCAAGATCGCTGTTGTCTGTGCCCTGGCTGTCAGCCTGGCCGCCTGCGGCAGCTCCGCTTCTTCTACCGCCGCTTCTTCTGCTGCCTCTTCCGAGGCTGCTTCCAGCGTTGCTGCTTCTTCTGAGGCTGCCAGCGAGGCCGCTTCTTCCGAGGCTGCTTCCGTTGCTGAGGGCGAGGGCTACACCGGCACCCAGACCGCTTCTGCCAAGGGCATGAACGGCGACGTGACCGTGACCATCACCTTCGAGAACGGCGTTGCTACCGCCTGCGACGTGGACGCTTCCACCGAGACCGAGAGCCTGGGTCAGGCTGCTGCTCCCACCGTGGCTGATGCCATCGTGGCTGGCAACACCCCCAACGTGGACGCTGTGAGCGGCTCCACCGTGACCTCCAACGCCATCATGGAGGCTGCCAAGGCCTGCTATGACGCAGCCGGCATCGCTTACTGATTTTTCAGAGATCTGTAAGAAAAAAGCATGTGCTTTCAAGCCCCGTCGGGTGCCCTTTTTCCGGGCCCCGACGGGGCTTTTTTGTCCGGATCCCGGCCTGGAAAAACGCTTGCAGAAATTTGCAGAAAAGTGTTGACAAATCCATCCTTCCATGCTAAAATAAACAAGTCGTCCGGCAGGACACACAAAAGAATACGGGCGTGTTCCCGAGTGGCCAATGGGGACAGACTGTAAATCTGCTGCTTTCAGCTTCGGTGGTTCGAATCCACCCGCGCCCACCAAACAAGAAAAATCCGAACCTGTTTCCGATTGGAGAAGGGTTCGGATTTTTCGTTTTCTTCGGGTACAACAATGAAGGCTCCCGTGGACGGCGTAAAACTCCGATACCTTGTCATAGACCGTAAGCCAATAACAAGATTTGGAGGGTATGATTATGAAGTACGATGAAAGAGCCTGCAAGTTTAATATGGACACTGGCTGCGTGGAACTGCTGCTCCGGGATGGGAGAAAAATTTCCATCGACTGCACCGGGGTCGAGGATGCGTTGGATGTTACCATGGCACAGAGGTCAGAGTTGGACTACCTCATTTATAATGACCCACTTGGTTATGCCGATTTGATTCTGAATGGCAATCCAGAAGAATACTTGAAAAACGTAACCGGGAACCATGGGTTAGAAGATTAAGAGAAAAGCGCAGAGCACCTTATTCAGAGTGCTCTGCGCTTTTCTGCATCTTGCGCCATTGTTGCGGGGTCATGCCGTACTTTTGCCGGAACAGTTCGTAGAAGTGGGTACGGTTGGTAAATTTGAGTTGTAGGGCGATTTCGCTGACGGAAAGTGTTGTTTCCCGCAAAAGCCGTTCAGCCTTCTGGAAACAGAAGGTCATGCCGTAATCGAAAAGACACAGACCGGTGCGGCGCTGGACGATGGAATTGAGGTAGCTGCCATTGTAATTCAAAAGCCGTGCCAGTTCGCTGCGAGGCAGCCGACCATCTGTATCCTCCAGCAAACGGCTGATGCGCAGAAAAAGCAGGCTTTCGGGACTGCTGCTCAGGTGCACCGGGGTGACGTAGAACCCGGACGACAGAAAATCGAACAGCTCGCAAAGTGCGCCCTTCAAATAATAGGTGGCGGCGGCGCTGGGCTCGTGCAGGATGTGGGTCATGCGGGCGATGAGCGTTGTCAGGGTTTGAACGCTGTCGGTGTTTTCTGGTGTGGGGAAAAGGTCCTGGTACTCCTTTCGAAGGTCCTGTCCCAGATTGGCCAGCATGAACTGCAAAACGGGATTTTCCGGCAGATGACGCTCGGCTTCAAATAATTGCAGGGGTGCAGATTCCGTCAGGCTGCGGACAAAATCTACGGACAGACCAAGAAAACAGAGCTTGGCGGGGCCGATGAAGCGTTCGTTATGGAGGATGCTGCGGTTCACCAGACAGCAGGTCCCGGCACGGTAGGGGTATTCTTTTTCCTCGATCTGTTGGATGACCTCTCCTTCCAGCACCAGCATCAGTTCAAAATAATCATGGCGGTGCAGCGGACGGGAGCTGAGCGCACGGAACAAAGCGTCCATAGAGTTTTCATGTAGCCAGCAGCCATTCGGTGAGAACATCTGAATGCTGTATTGGTCGGTTTCTTCCAGACCGGTACAGGACTCCAGCGTGATCTGCACCGGGGACATGATCTTGTAGAAGGTAGAGAGCTGACTGCCCCAGTTTTCAACCTCCAAAATATTCTCATAGCTGGTGGAATCCGGTTTCATGAAAGCGTCTCCTTTTCTGTAATGTGCGAATATGATACAATCTGATGGATGCGGCACACGATGCTGTCATTGTGAAATGTGAACGGAATTGCTAAAATATAGGCACAATACAAAAACATTCTGTAAAAGCTGTGCGGCCGATGGCTTTATTATAGAGTGCTTTTGAAAAAATGTAAAGCGACAGACGCATTCTGTCGCTGCGAATGATACAGCACGTCTTGAAAGGAGAATCCCCATGTCTGCTACTGCAACGACAGAGAAAAAATATCTGAAATGGTATCAGAAGCTGGCCTACGGTTCCGGCGATCTGGCCTCTAACTGCTCCTATGGTCTGGTTTCCAGCTTTGTACTGCTTTATCTGACCGGAACACTGGGTCTGGACAGCGCCATCATTGGCTCTTTGATGCTGGCCTCCAAAGTTCTGGACGGCATCAGCGATGTGATCTTTGGCACCCTGATCGACCGCACCCACTCCAAGCTGGGCAAGGCACGTCCGTGGATGCTGTTTGGTCAGGTAGGTGTTTCCCTCTGCCTGTTTTTGCTGTTTGCCATCCCGGCTGGCAGCACCACCATGCAGTATATCTACTTCTTCATCGTGTACACGGCACTGAATGCAGTATTCTACACTGCCAACGGCATTGCCTATTCCTCTCTGGTGGCACTGATCACCAAGAACAACAATGAGCGTGTGCAGCTGGGCTCCTTCCGTTTTATGTTTGCGGTCGTCACCAACATCTTTATGGGCTTTGCTGTTACCGGCATGGTGGAGAAGTTCGGCAGCGGTGCCGCAGGCTGGCGTACCACGGCTCTGATCTTCGCGATCGTTGGTCTGGTGGTCAACACCATCAGCTGCCTTGCTGTTAAAGAACTGCCGGAGGAAGAACTGAGCGACAACACCAGCGAAGCCGCAGAGGAAGGCAAAGCAGTTGCCGAGGAGAAAAAGCATGGCTTTGCCGAGACCGCTAAGGTCCTCGTCCACAACAAGTACTACCTGATGATCCTTGCCATCTACATCGTGTACTATATCATGAGCAACCTGACCACCGGTGCCGGTGTGTTCTGCGCCACCTATTACTGGGGCGATGGCAGCCTGCTGGGTCAGTTCTCCATGATGAAGATGTTCCCCGTTATCATCGCACTGGCCATTGCGCCTGTCCTCATCAAAAAGACCGGCAGTATGCAGAAGGTCAACTTCTGGGGCTACGCCATCAGCAGCGTGCTGGGCATTCCCATGATCTACTTTGCCATGCAGAAGAATCTCTCCATGTTCCTGCTGTTCATGTTCATCAAGGGCATCTTTGCAGGTACCCTCAGCGGCTCGCTGAATGCCCTGATCGCTGAGGCCAGCGGCTACACCACACGCACCACCGGCATCCACATGGACGGTATGATGTACAGCTGCTCCTCTCTGGGCGTGAAGGTCGGCGGCGGCATCGGTACTGCGGCTGTGGGCTGGCTGCTGAAGCTGGGCGGCTTTGTGGGCACCGCAACGGTCCAGAGCGAAAGTGCTATTCGGATGATCTTCAACCTGTACATCACCTTCCCCTTCGTGATCGGCATCATTATCACGGTGCTGTTGGCTTTCCTTGATGTAGAAAAGGCCAATAAGAAGTGGGATGCTGAACACCAGAAAGAGGCACAGGCATGATTCGACAGAATTTCAACGCAGATTGGACGGTAGAAAAGGGCGATGGCAATTCCCGGATGAATTCTTTTCTGGGAAACACCCAGACCCAAACCGTGCATCTGCCCTACGATGCCATGATCCACGAAGCCCGCACCCCGGACACGAAAAACGGTGCACAGACCGGCTTCTACCCCGGCGGCGAGTACATTTTCCAGAAGCATTTCACCGCACCCCAGGCGTGGCAAGGCAAACCGGTGTCGCTGGTGTTTGAGGGCGTGTACCAGACGGCGCTGGTCTACCTGAACGGCTGGCTGCTGACCCGGAACGTGAACGGCTATGCGGAGTTTACCGTGGAGGCTGGTCCCTACCTGAAATATGGTGCCGACAACCTGCTGAAGGTCATTGCAGACAACAGTCTGGAACCCAACAGCCGCTGGTATACCGGCAGCGGTATCTACCGCCCGGTGCGGCTGCTGGTGGGCAACAAGGTCTACCTGCCGCAGGATACCGTGCGTATCACCACGCGGGAGGTGGACGAGGGCTTTGCTCTGCTGGATGTAATGGCACAAGTGCAGTCTGCCAGCACCGTTACAGAACGGGTGACCCTGCAGCAGACCATCTGCCGGGAGGGCACGGCAGTGCTCACCGACCGGCAGAACCTCCTGCTCCAGCCCGGCGAAAGCAGAACCGTCTCCTTCCGGTACTGTGTGGATAGCCCGGCTCTGTGGAGCCCGGAGAACCCCAACCTCTACACCAGCATTATGCAGGTGCTGGAGGGCGAGGAAGAACTGGATCGGGAAGAGACCAGCTTCGGCATCCGTACCCTGAGCATCGATGCAGCGCATGGGGTACGCATCAACGGGCAGACCGTCAAGCTGCGGGGTGCCTGCATCCACCACGACAACGGCATTCTGGGTGCAGCTACCCTGCCCGATGCCGAGGAGCGCCGCATCCGTCAACTGAAGGAAGCGGGCTTCAACGCCATCCGCTCCTCCCATCACCCGGCAGGGCGGGCGCTGCTGGATGCCTGCGACCGGTACGGTGTGCTGGTAATGGACGAGCTGAGCGACGTGTGGAATGTGCGGAAAAATCCCTACGACTATGCTCTGTACTTTGAGCAGGACTGGAAGCCCACCATTCAAAAGATGGTGGCCAAGGATTACAACCATCCCAGTGTTATTTTGTACTGTGTGGGCAACGAGATCTCCGAGGCTGGCTCGGAAAGCGGAGCAGAGACCAACCGGCGGCTCTGCAACACCTTCCGGGAGCTGGACCCCACCCGCTACACCACCAACGCCCTCAACGGCCTTATGGCAGCTGGTTACCGCCTGCGGGAGATCATGGGGGATGTGATGCGAAAGTTCCCGGCACAGCCCGGTCCCTCCGGTGGCGATGGCGGCGGCAGCAATGCCCTGAACAGCTTTATGAGCCTGATGTCCGGGGAAAAGGGTGATTACTTTGCCACCCATCCGCTGCTGACCGAGGCGCTGTCCGGTTGCGAGGATTCCTGCGATGTGATCGGTCTGAACTACCTTACCGGACGCCATGTGCTGGAGCATGAACTGCACCCCCACAAGGCAGTGCTGGGCACCGAGACTTACCCAGCAGACATCGTGCGGCTGTGGCGCATCGTGGAGGAGAATCCTCACATGATTGGCGACTTCACATGGGCTGGCTACGATTATCTGGGGGAGGCAGGCTGCGGCATCTTCCATTACGATGGCGGCGCCAACTTCAGCAGCATTTACCCGGAACGCACCGCCTACATTGGAGATCTGGATCTGCTGGGTAACCGCCGCCCCATCAGTTATCTGCGGGAGATCGTTTACGGTCTGCGGAAGGCACCCTATCTGGCAGTGCTGCGAATGGAACACAACGGTCAGACCTCCAGCAAGACCCCTTGGATGTTCAAGGATAACCTTTCCAGTTGGACATGGCCCGGTTTTGAGGGACAGACGGCTTCGGTGGATGTATACTCCGCCTCGGAGGAGGTGGAGCTGTTCCTGAACGGAGCTTCTCTGGGCCGCCGTGCCATGGTGGATTTTACCGCCACCTACAGTGTGCCCTACACTCCCGGCGAGCTGAAGGCTGTGGGCTATACCGGCGGTGTGTGTGACGGCGAGTTCACGCTGCGCACCGCACAGGATGCACAGATGACCCTTACAGCAGATCGTAAGACCCTGCAAGCTAACGGCGAGGATGCCGCCTTTGTGATGATCCAATTCGTGGATGCAAATGGCACCGCAGATCTGCACACCAAGCACACCCTGAAGGTGGAGTTGGAGGGTGCAGGCATTCTGGAAGCCGTAGGCAGCGCAAACCCCTGCTCCGAGGAGCGTTACGACACCCCGGAAAGCGAGACCTATGACGGCTGCTGCATGGCGGTGATCCGCGCAGGAGAAGCTGCGGGCGAAATTCATCTGACCGTCACAGCAGATGACAGCGTTCAGAAGCAGCTGACGATCCTGATTCAGGAAGCAGAGGGCTGAAGCTCAAAAAGCCGGTGAAGGCTCAAAGCAAAAATAGGGTGCGCCCCTGAATAGGACGCACCCTGCCAAAGACCACATACGGTAGCGATATGTACAACAGGGCGTTCCCCGTCGGGAACGCTCTGTTTCTCTCTGCTGGGGGCATGATGAGCCTGCTCCGCCTGCCACGCGGCAAACTCCCGCTGGCCTTCCTCACTGTTCCAGCAGGCAAGGATGGCCGGGTAGAATGCCCGTGCCAGACGGTCGATGACTTCATCGGGATAGGGGGAAGTGTTTGTGGACTTTTTCTTTTTGTTCAAACGCACGCTCCTTTGATCGTCCCACCGTGGCAAAGCCGGGCGAGAAAATCAAAGTTCCAATTTTTATCAGGCGCAAGGGCGCGGATGCTTTCCGCCCTGCACTTGCGGCTGGTGGCTCGTTGATGGCTTACAAGTGCCTGTCGTTATGCGATTTCTTTATCGTTCAGCATTTCTTCAAACTGTGCCATATACGCTTTGTGCTGCTTGAGGATTTTTAGCGTTTCAGTTTTGGCGTAGGAATCGTCCGGTAGCTTAGGCAAGTATCTCATCAAAAAATCAAAGTCCTGCTGAATCCGCCGGACAGCGACTTCCAGCGCTGAGTAGTTGATTCCAGAGTAGTGTGAGTAGCTCGACTGCGGAGCGGGACGGTCTTCCGGGTGCAGAATCTCGTGCACGATCTGCTTGCGGTTCGGAAAATCAGCTCTAGCGAGGCGGTGCATATCGGCATCACGGACTTTGAATTGCCCGGACAGGATTTTCTCCTGCATACCGGGCACCATCTGTTCCATGATCTCTACGCCGCGCATGAACTTTTCAGAACGGGCAACGTAGGATTCGCTGACATTGTTCCGCTCTGCGATCTGCTTACGAACGCTTGCTTCTGAGGCAGTGGGAGGAATTGTGTCAAATTGACACAATTCCTCCGGGACGGTTTTCTTAGCAGCAGCCGTGTGCTGGTTGTTGCCGTTTCCACCGGGCTTCCGATGCTCCACACTGTACTGTTTTCCAATGAGGAACTTCTTCTGCTCCGGCGTGAGATTACGCCGCCCCAGCTGATTCTTGCAGATCCATGCGAGGACTTCTTCTCTGCTTTCAAACGGGAGCGGCATGGTGGAGAAAGAGATTTCGGGATGCTCCTGAACGATTTCATAACGATTGTGGCCGTCAACAAGGGTATTACCCCAGACAATCAAAGGAGAAATCAGCTTGCCCTCTTTCAGGATATTTTCTTCAAGCTGCTTAA
>ERZ825159.3365-NODE-3365-length-11507-cov-2.778641_pt1 | contig 11507 bp, 9 predicted proteins | sample MGYA00519932_ERZ825159 | MGnify/ENA primary metagenome ERZ825159 (study PRJEB31778, sample SAMEA3449191) | human gut metagenome | biome: human gut; feature: human-associated habitat; material: faeces | place: United Kingdom | collected 2010/2012 ...
CGGCACATTCGGCAAGGATACGGCAAGCGCGGTAAAGCTTTTCCAGCAGCTTAACGGCCTTATTGCGGACGGACACATAGGTCCGCAGACGAGGAAGCTGCTTATGTCCTCCGATGCGCAGGCGAACGCGCTTACGATAGGTATGAGCGGGGACACGGTTAAAAACGTGCAGAAGATGCTTAAAAAGCTTGGCTATCTTTCAAGCGCGGACGGCTACTTCGGCTCCGGCACGGAAGCGGCAGTGCGCTCCTTCCAGAAGCAGAACGGCCTGAGCGCGGACGGCAAGGTTGGCCGCGCCACGATGACGAAGCTCGTTTCCGGCAACGCCAAGGCCGCGCCCAGCGATAAGCCCGCCGCAACGCCCGGCGGAAGCAGCGGTTCGGGTTCTGGCAGCGGATCGAGCGGCGGATCGAGCGGAGGCAATTATTCCTCCGGCGCGAGCGCGGACAGGCTGATAGATATAGCCCTTTCCAAGTTGGGCTGCCGTTACAAAACCGGCGCAAAGGGCCCAAGCTCCTTCGATTGCTCCGGCTTCGTATACTGGTGCCTGAACCAGGCGGGCGTAAGGCAGGGCTACATGACCAGCAAAACCTGGCGTTCGGTGAGCAAATATCAGAAGATAAGCTCCATTGATAACATTCAGAAGGGCGACATAATCGTTTTCCGCATGTCCTCCAGCAAGGGCCATGTGGGCATAGCGATGAGCGGCTCCGAAATGGTGGATGCATCCAGCGGCGAAGGCTGCGTGGTGCGCCGCTCCTACAAGACCGATTACTGGCGCAAGTATTTCTACTGCGCATACAGAATATTCTAATAATGCTCAAAATGCCCCGCCTGCCCGCAAAAAGGGTGAGCGGGGCGTTATTTATACCCCCAAAAAATATGTGATAAAAAATTATAATATAAGTATTGCAAATACACTTATAATTTGGTATTATAAGTTCAGAGTTAGTAGAACCGAACAAGTACAACAGAATATTTTTTGCCGGATGCGAAAGGAGTGGATTCCATTGAACACAGGCGAAAGGCCACAATCGTAGCACTGACAGATACGGGTTCTGCCAGATAGAGTACCAGGACGACCAAGAAAAAAGGAAGCTGACATGAAGAGGGTATTGTGCTGCATGTTTGCGGCTTTGATGGTTTTTTCCGCGCTGTCGCCTGCGCTGGCGGATAGTTCCATGCTGGATGCCGAATTGTCCGGCCGCATTGGCGCAAAGGTGAGCAGCTATCGCGATATGGCGGACGCACCCAAGAGCGACGTTATCGTTTTCAGCGTAAACGGTGACGAGCGCGTGACGATACGCCCGTATGCCGCGCCGGTAAAGGTAAAGGTCAACATAGAATATTCGGCGCGCGGTTACGACGGGTTTGAACAGGAAATTGAAATAAGCAGCCTCTTTTCAAGCGCATCCTTTGAAAAGTATGAAATCAGCAAGTATGGCTATATGCGGCAGATAAGCGCGATGCCCGAATTTGAAATGGGCACGGAAAAGGGTGACGGGTCGTTTTACCTTGAGCCGGGCAAAAGCTATATCGCGAGCGTGCAGCTGTGCATGAGCCAGATTGAGGATACAAACGGCGTTCCAGCGGCACCGATAACGATACAGGGCATGTATGTTTGCCTTACCGACGATATGCAAACCGAACTGCCTATATCGGAATATGATGACAACTTTCTTGACAGCGACCTCGGCGGATATTTTCGCCGGGTGATCGAAAATTATTAAAACCTCCATTTTGTCGTGTTGATGTTAGTTTAGTGTTACGAGCGATTTGATGTCCTTCTTAGGCATAGCCCCGAATAATGGGGCTATGCTTTTTTGCTGTTGTCAAAAAGGCGCCACCGCTTGCGGGGGAGCTGCTGAGCGTAAGCGAAGCTGAGGGGGAATAACTCGCGGCATTCGGCTGTTTTTAGCCGCACCCCTTTCGGCACTTCGTGCCACTTTCCCCATAAACGGGGACAGCTTTTGGGTATTTATTTACTCCGCATACGTTTTCTTCACTATCTCCATCAGCAGCTCGCACATTTTTTCAAGGCTTTGTATGCTTATGAACTCCTTGTTGCCGTGGAAGTTATAGCCGCCGGTGCAGAGATTGGGGCAGGGCAGGCCCATGTAGGAAAGGCGCGCGCCGTCCGTGCCGCCGCGTATGGGCACTATTTCGGGAACTATGCCAAGCGTCTCCATCGCCGCCTTCGCCGTGTCTATCAGGTGCATGTGCGGCAGTATCTTTTCCTTCATGTTATAATAGCTGTCCTTCAGCGTAAGCTCAAGCGTCCCCTCGCCGTAGCGTGCGTTTATGAAGTCCGCCGCGCGGCGCATGAGTGCCTTGCGCTCTTCAAACCTTGCCATGTCGTGGTCGCGGATTATATAGCTTGCCTTCGTCTGCTCCACGCTGCCCTCTATGCTGCCAAGGTGGAAGAAGCCTTCGTAGCCTTCCGTGTGCTCAGGCCGCTCGAACGCGGGCAGCAGCGCGTTGAATTCCTCAAAAACGTGTATGGAATTGACCATTTTGTCCTTCGCCCCGCCGGGGTGTATGTTTTGGCCGTGCACGAGCACCTTTGCGCTTGCGGCGTTGAAGTTTTCGTATTCTATTTCGCCTATCGGGCCGCCGTCAACGGTGTATGCAAAGTCCGCGCCGAAGCCCTTCACGTCGAAAAGCGTGGCCCCGTTGCCCACCTCCTCGTCCGGCGTGAAGCCTATGGCTATCCTGCCGTGGCGTATGGACTTATCCTTTATGAGCGTTTCGGCCATTGTCATTATCTCCGCAACGCCCGCCTTGTCGTCCGCGCCAAGCACGGTTGTGCCGTCCGTAACTATCAAATCCTGCCCGGCAAGCGCCTTCATGTACGGAAAAACTTCCGTGTCTATGCTGACGGAATCGTTCAGTCTTATGCTTTCGCCGTCGTAGCTTTCAACTATGCGGGGGTTCACGCTCTGCTCCCCCGCCCATTCAACCGTGTCCATATGCGCGATGAAGCCGAGCGTGGGCAGGCTTGCATCCGTTGCGGGTATGAAGCCGTATACATAGCAATGCTCGTCCAGCCTAACGTCCTCAAGGCCAATCTCCTTCATCTCCGCCTCTATCATGCGGGCAAGGTTGAATTGCTTTTGCGTGCTGGGGATGCTCTCCGCGCCGTCCGCCGAGCGCGTATCCACCTTGACATAGCGCAGGAAGCGTTCGGTTACATTTGATAGTTTCTTATCCATGGTTATACCTCCAAGCTAAAAATTAGTTAGACTAAAACAATTATTTATGCCTGTTGCACATTTTAACACAATCAGTTATAATGTGAAAGTACTAATTGGGGCTAAAAAATAAAGAGATTAGCCTAAAAATTTTGTTGAATGAGTAAATTATCCAAACTTTTTGCGATATGCACCGAAGGGGGACGCTATGGACCACATTGCCGGAGTACGATGCACCATTTGCGGGCGAGTTATGCCGTATCGGGAGCAGATGACCTGCCCCCATTGCGGCGAAAAGGGCATACTGGACATTTTGTTCGACTATGACTATATAAAAAAGGGCTTTACCAAAAAGAGCCTTGCCGATAATCACGATAATTCAATGTTCCGCTATGCGCCGCTTATGCCGGTGCAGCCGCGGGACTTTTCTCGTTTTCTGCGCGTTGGCTGGACGCCGCTCTATCCTTCCAATAAGCTGGGTGCGGAGCTTGGCATAAAGGCGCTCTATATCAAGGACGATGGGCTCAACCCCACAGCCTCGCTCAAGGACAGGGCAAGCGCGGTTGCCGTGGCTAAGGCGCTGGAACTTGGATACGATACCATAGCCTGCTCCTCCACCGGCAACGCCGCAAGCTCCCTTGCGGGCAACGCGGCGCGCATGGGCGTTAAGGCCGTAATATTCGTGCCGGAGCGCGCGCCGGAGGGCAAGGTGGCTCAAGGTAATAAGCGTGCAGGGCAATTACCGCGAAACGTTCGAGCTTTCCCGCGCGGCGATAGATAAATACGGCTATTATAATAGAAACGCCGGCATAAACCCCACCCTTACCGAAGGCAAAAAGACCGTTGCGCTTGAAATTGCGGAGCAGCTTGGCTGGTTCGTTACCGATTGGGTCGCCGTTTCCGTAGGCGACGGCTGCACCATAGGCGGCGTATATAACGGCTTCCATGATTTGTATGAATTGGGCTTCATAGAGCGCATACCCAAAATACTTGGCGTGCAGTCCACGGGCTGCTGCCCGTTCGTGGATGCGGCGCGGGAGAACCGCGACCTTATCCCGGCGGAGGAAAACACGCTTGCCGATTCAATCGCCGTAGGCGTGCCGAGGAACCCGAAAAAGGCGCTGCGCGCGGTAAGCGCGTCTAACGGCGCATGGATTGCCGTGAGCGATGAGGATATTCTTGCCACGATGGGCATACTGGGCCGCAGCGAAGGCGTTTTCGGCGAACCTGCGGGCGTAACGGCAAGCGCGGGCGTTATGAAGGCGGTGCAGCAGGGCATAATAAAGCCCAACGAGACCGTGACCACCATAAGCACCGGCAGCGGACTGAAGGACGTGAAGAACGCGCTGCGTGCGGCGGGCCGGCCGCATAAGTGTGCACCGAGCATAGAAGCGCTGGAGGCTTCCGGCATAATATAAGCTTTGCCCCGCCCGCCGGACAGGGCAAAAGTCAGGCGCGGCGGTAAGCATAAAATTATCCCCAAATAAACACAACAGGAGGAGAAACAAACATGAAAAAGCTGATTGCGGTCGCTCTCGTACTGGTGCTTGCCCTGAGCCTGGTAGCGTGCAGCAGCGAGACCAACAACACCCAAGGCAACAAGAACGTGAAAATAGGCGTTATCCTCGTACACGACGAGAATACCGGCTATGACGAAGCCCACATCAACGGCATCAAGAAGGCCCTTGAAAACTGCGGCATCCCCAATGACACCGACCATGTTGTATGGAAATACAACGTACCCGAGGACGAGAAGTGCCACGATGCGGCTATCGAGCTTGTTGAAGCCGGCTGCACCCACATCTTCTCCGACAGCTACGGTCATCAGGCCTATATGCAGCAGGCCGCTACCGAAAATCCGGACGTAGTGTTCGCCTCCATGACCGGCGACACCGCGGCCCGGAGCGGACTGAAGAACTTCAAGAACGCCTTCTGCAACACCTATGAATCCCGCTATGTTTCCGGCGTTGTTGCCGGCATGAAGCTGCAGGAGCTTATTAACGACGGTAAGGTTGCCGCCTCCAACATGGACGAAAACGGCAACGTAAAGATTGGCTACGTCGGCGCATACCCCTATGCCGAGGTTGTTTCCGGCTACACCGCTTTCTTCCTTGGCGTGCAGAGCATAGTTCCCAACGTTGTTATGGACGTTCTCTATACCAGCTCCTGGTTTGATCCGGTAGCCGAAGGCGAAGCCGCCAATACCCTTATGTCCCGCGGCTGCATCATAATCAGCCAGCATGCGGACTCCACCGGCGCTCCCTCTGCCTGCCAGGCCGCCCAGGAAGCCGGCACCACCGTGTACTGCGTGGGCTACAATATAGACATGCTGCCCTCCGCCCCCACCGCCGCGCTGACCAGCGCCCAGAACGACTGGAGCATATATTACACCTATGCGTTCAACTGCGCGCTTAAGGGCGAGGATATAGCGACCGACTGGGCCAAGGGCTATGCCGAAGGCGCCAACATGATCTCCAAGCTGGGCGAAAGCTGCGCCGCCGGCACCGCCGAGAAGGTTGCCGAGGTTGAAAAGGGCATAAAGGAAGGCACCCTGAACGTGTTCGATTGCTCCAAGTTCACCGTTGGCGGCGAAACCGTGACCAGCTTCCTGGCCATCGATACCAACGGCGATTTCCAGGGCGACGAAGGCGAAGCCATTACTGACGGCGTGTTCCATGAATCCACGCTGCGCAGCGCGCCTTACTTCGGCCTGAGAATAGACGGCATAAACGAGCTGAACAACAACTGATTCAAAAAAATCCTTTAGGGAAGGCGGCTTTTGCCGCTTTCCCTACTTTTCTTTTGGCGGAATATATTTTATAATAGTATATCTGAGCATATCGGATACGCATTGGGCTTTATCTCCCCCATAAACTTATACGCACGAGGTACACTGAATTGGAAGCTAACTTAGCAGTACGCATGGTAAACATTACAAAAACGTTTTCGCATGTGGTAGCCAACAACAACATTACGCTGGAAATACACCGGGGCGAGATTCTTTCCCTCCTCGGCGAAAACGGCAGCGGAAAAACAACCCTTATGAATATGCTCTCCGGCATATATTTCCCCGACAGCGGGCAGATATATGTTAACGGGGAGGAGGTAAGCATCGCCTCCCCAAAGGATGCGCTTGACCTGCACATAGGCATGATACATCAGCATTTTAAGCTGGTGGATGTGTTTACCGCGGCGGAAAACATTATCCTTGGCCTTAACGAAAAAGCCGTGCTCGATTTGAACGGCGTGCGCAGGGCGGTCAAGGAAATATGCGACCGCTACGGTTTTGTTATAGATCCGGATAAAAAAGTATATGATATGTCCGTTTCCGAAAAGCAGACGCTTGAAATAGTTAAGGTGCTTTACCGCGGGGCAGACATTTTGATATTGGATGAACCCACCGCCGTGCTTACCCCGCAGGAAACGGAGAAGCTTTTCGCCGTTATGCGCAACATGAAGGCGGACGGGAAGAGCATTGTTATAATAACCCATAAGCTGCACGAGGTTATGGAAATAAGCGACCGCGTGGCGGTGCTTAGAAAGGGCGAATACATAGGCGAGGTACCCACAAGCCAAACCAACCCGCAGCAGCTTACGGACATGATGGTGGGCAAGGCCACCACGCTGAATATAGACAGGCCCGAGCCTAACGGCCTTACCGAGCGCCTTATAATAAAGAACCTTACCGTAAAGGATGCGGACGGCGTGAAGAAGCTTTCAAACGTGAGCTTCACGGCCTACGGCGGGGAAATACTGGGCATAGCGGGCATATCCGGCAGCGGGCAGAGGGAACTGCTTGAGGCTATAGCCGGCCTGCAGGATCCGGAGGAAGGCTCGAGCATAATGTTCATTCCGCCGGATAAGGAAGCATCCGAATTGGTCGGGCGCGATCCGGAGGATATATACAAAAGCGGCGTAGGCCTTGCATTTGTGCCGGAGGACAGGTTCGGCATGGGCCTTGTGGGCAGCATGGATTTGGTGGATAACATAATGCTGAGAAGCTATAAATCCGGCAAGTCTCCCATTGCGGACAGGAAGCACCCGCGCGAGCGCGCCAATAAAATAGTTGAAGAGCTGGAGGTCGTAACGCCTAACCTCGGCACTCCGCTAAGGCGGCTGAGCGGCGGCAACGTGCAGAAAATATTGGTGGGCCGCGAAATAGCGGCGGAGCCTTCGCTGCTTATGACGGCATACGCCGTGCGCGGATTGGACATAAACACTTCGTATACCATATATCACCTGCTCAACGAGCAGAAGGCGAAGGGCGCAGCGGTAATATACGTTGGCGAGGATTTGGACGTTCTGCTTGAGCTTTGCGACAGGATAGTGGTGCTGTGCGCCGGCCGGGTCAGCGGAATAGTGAACGGCCGCAGCGCAAGGAAGGAAGAGGTTGGATTGCTGATGACAAGGCTTAGCGGAAAGGAGAACGCAAATGAGTAAAGCAAAAAAGCACGAGCCGCTCGTTCATATAACCAAGCGCGGCACGCTGCCCCTTTGGCATAATCTTGCCATCCGCGCGATAGGCCTTGCGGCGGCGTTGGTGGTATGCGCAATCGTACTTTATGCGCTTACCGGCCTTAACCCCCTCAAAATTTACGGCGCAATGTTCAAGGGCGCTTTCGGCTCCGCCAGGCGCGTATGGACGACCATACGCGAAATCATGATGCTGCTGTGCATAGGCGTGGGCCTTGCGCCCGCGTTCAAAATGCGTTTTTGGAACATAGGCGGCGAAGGCCAGGTTTTGGTCGGCGGCGTTGCGGCCGCGGCCTGCATGATTTATCTTGCGCCGAATATGCCGCTTGCGCCTGTGCTTTTGATAATGTTTGTGCTAAGCGCGCTTGCGGGCGCAATATGGGGGCTTATACCCGCCGTGTTCAAGGCACGCTGGAACACCAATGAAACGCTCTTCACGCTTATGATGAATTATATCGCGCTTCAGATAACGTCCTTCTGCGTTTCAAAGTGGGAAAATCCCTACGGCTCCAACACCGTGGGCATAATCAACCCGACTACAAACGCCGGTTGGTTCCCCAGCATTTTCGGCCAGCAGTATATGCTAAACGTCATAATAGTCGTGCTCATTGCCGTTGCAATGTATCTTTATCTTAAATACAGCAAGCAGGGCTTTGAAATTGCCGTTGTTGGCGAAAGCATGAACACCGCGCGCTACGCCGCAATAAACGTTAAGCGCGTTATAATCCGCACGGTCATGATATCCGGCGCAATCTGCGGCATAGCGGGCTTCATCGCCGTTGCCGGCGCAGGACACACCATTTCAACAAGCACAGCCGGCGGGCGCGGCTTCACGGCCATAATAGTCGCCTGGCTTTCCAAGTTTAATTCGTTCATAATGCTTGGCGTATCGTCGCTGCTGGTATTCCTTCAGCGCGGCGCAAGCGAAATTGCTTCCCAGTTCGACCTTAACGATTTCGTATCCGAAATGATAAAGGGCATGATACTCTTCTTTATACTGGGCAGTGAATTCTTCATCAATTTCAAGGTGCATTTCCGCACCGCGCGAAAGGAGACGGAAAATAAATGAGCCAGATCGTTTCCCTTTTTCAGGCGGCCGTATACTTCGGCACGGTAATACTTTTCGGTGCAGTGGGCGAAATATTAGCCGAAAAGAGCGGCAATCTTAACCTTGGCGTGCCGGGCATAATGTACATGGGCGGCATTGCGGGGCTTATAGCTGCGTTTTTGTATGAAAACGGCACGGCGAATCCCGTTCCGGCCGTTGCAATATTGGTAACGCTTGCGGCGGCATTCGTAATGTCCATGATAGGCGGGCTTATATATTCCGTTTTAACAATAACCCTGCGCGCCAACCAGAACGTTACCGGCCTTACGCTGACAATATTCGGCAGCGGCTTCGCCAACCTTTTCGGCGGCAATCTTAACAAAATGGCCGGCGGTGCGGGCCAGATTTCCGTTGCCTTCACCAGCGGCGTTTACCGCACCAAGATTCCCTTTTTGTCCGACAGCACGGGTGTTTTCGGCGAAATGTTCTTCTTCTATGGCTTCCTTGCCTACGTTGCCATAATAGTTGCCCTTGCGGTGAAGTGGTTCCTTAACCGCACGAGCGTGGGCCTCAACCTGAGGGCCGTTGGCGAAAACCCCGCAACGGCGGACGCTGCGGGCATAAACGTTACCAAATATAAATACGTCGCAACCTGCGTGGGCGCGGGCATATCCGGCCTTGGCGGGCTTTATTACACAATGGATTATATAAAGGGCACCTGGGCGACGGACGGCAGCATAGAAAAGCTTGGCTGGCTTGCGGTGGCGCTTGTTATATTCGCCACGTGGAAGCCAAACCGCGCAATTTGGGGCGCGTATCTTTTCGGGCTTTTGAGCTGGGTATATTATTACCTGCCCGGGCTTACCCGTTCCAGCCAGGAAATATTCAAAATGCTGCCCTATGTGGTCACGCTGCTGGTGCTTATAGTCGTGTCTCTCAGGCGCAGCAAGGAAAGCCAGCCGCCCGCATCGCTGGGCTTGGCATATTTCAGGGAGGACAGATAGCGTAGCATGGCGCAGTTATCGACCTTTACGGGCTTTACGGCGGACGGATACCGCTTTTTGATGGAGCTGGAGTTCAATAACGAAAAGGCGTTTGTGGACGCGAACAGGCAGCGCTATTATGACGGCGTGCGCGATCCTATGCGCGCGCTTGCCATGGAGCTGAGCCAAACGGCGCTTGATATAGACCCGCTGTTCAATACAAATCTTATGGGCGTTGTGTCCCGATTGAACAGGGATACGCGATTCAGCGCGAATAAGCTGCCCTATCGCAACCATGCGTGGCTTTGCTTTAAGCACAGGGGCGAATCGGTAGGCGAATGCTTCGGCCTTTATTTTGAAATTCAGCCCGCGGGCTACGGCTACGGCGTGGGCATATATTCCCCGAATACGGAGCTTATGGCGGCGTTTCGCGCGCGCGTACAGGCCAAGCCCACGGCGTTCCTGAAGTATGCAAAGGCCGTTGAGAATGCGGGCATGCACCTTGAAGGCGATATGTTCAAGCGGGACAGATTTAAGGACGCGGACGAAAGGCTAAAGCCCTATCTCAACCGCAAAAGCCTTGGCTGGAGCTTCTTCTGCCCCAATGTTAAGCGCACGCTTGAACCGGAGCTGAAGGACGACCTTATTGCGGCGTTCAGTACCATAAAGCCGCTGTACAGGCTGCTGTGCGGCCTTGAATAAACAATAATATCACGGGCGGGGCATCTCCCGCCTTTTTTATGGGAGGATGAATATGCAGCTTGCAAAATTGCAGAACGGCAGCGATATTCGCGGCGTTGCGATACAAACCGAAGGCGGCAGGAGCGTTGACCTTACACCCGATGCGGCGTATGCAATAGGCCGTGCCTTCGCGCGCGTGCTGAAGGCAAAGCTTAATAAAGACGATATCCGCGTGTGCATGGGGCGGGATTCCCGCCTTTCGGGCGAAATGCTCTGCGCGGCGCTGGGCGCGGGGCTGAACGCGGAAGGGGCAGGCGTTTATGACGCAGGCCTTGCCACAACGCCCGCCATGTTCATGGCGACCGTTACCGAAGGCTTTATGTTCGACGGCTCCGTTATGGCCACGGCAAGCCATTTGCCCTATGAGCGCAACGGCTTCAAGTTTTTCACGGCCAAGGGCGGCTTTGAAAAGGCGGACATAAAGGAAATTTTGACCATTGCCGAAACGCTTTATGCCGACGGCGCGAATACGGCCTTTGCCGCGGAGAAGATAGACTTCATGGGCGTATACGCGGCGCAGCTTGTGGGCGCCATACGCCGCGGCACCAATAAGGAGCGTCCGCTTGAGGGCATGCGCATAATAATAGACGCGGGCAACGGCGCGGGCGGCTTCTTTGAAAGGGATGTGCTTCTACCCCTCGGCGCGAACACGGCGGGCAGCCTTTTTACCGAGCCGGACGGGCATTTCCCCAACCATGCGCCAAATCCGGAGGACGAGCGGGCAATGGCGTATATAATTAACGGTGTAAAGGAAGCAGGTGCCGATTTGGGCATTATATTCGATACGGATGTTGACCGTGCGGGCGCGGTGCTCGGCGACGGGCGGGAGCTGAACCGCAACAGGCTTATTGCCATGATAGCGGCGATAGAGCTGAACGAGCACCCGGGCACCACGATAGTGACCGATTCTATCACCTCCACCGGCCTTGCCGAATTCATTGCGGCGCACGGCGGCATACACCGCCGCTTTATGCGCGGCTACCGCAACGTTATAAACGAGGCCATACGCCTGAACAACGCCGGTCAGGACGCGCAGGTTGCCATGGAGACGAGCGGCCATGGCGCGCTGAA
>ERZ825159.3368-NODE-3368-length-11499-cov-3.021321_pt1 | contig 11499 bp, 8 predicted proteins | sample MGYA00519932_ERZ825159 | MGnify/ENA primary metagenome ERZ825159 (study PRJEB31778, sample SAMEA3449191) | human gut metagenome | biome: human gut; feature: human-associated habitat; material: faeces | place: United Kingdom | collected 2010/2012 ...
GATAGCCGGTTTTTTCAGTTGGCTCATTGAAAGAATTCATATGTTATGGCTCCTGTTTTAACTATAGTGTGTATGGAACCGCAAACTTTGCTTGCAGCTACGTTTGCGTAGTGTCATAATTCAATACTGTGCTTGAAATATGACTTTATTATAAATGAAATACCGCATTTTTTGCAATATATTTCGCAAGTTATTCTATGTACATGGGAAAAATAAACGCTATACTGGATATAAGATGTGATTTGAGAAAAAAGATCACGGGCGTTTCGTCAGAAAGGAATTGAAAACAATGAGAGACAGCATTATCATGACAAAATATCAGGGCTTTGGAAATGATTATCTGGTACTGGATGCGAAGAAAAACCAGCTTCAGCTGCAGGGCAAAAAAGTTGCGCTTCTTTGCCAGCGGGGATTCGGACTTGGAGCGGATGGTGTGCTTTACGGACCAGTTGACATTAATGGAAAAATGGGAATGCATATTTTTAATTCCGATGGAAGTGAAGCTGCAATCAGTGGAAACGGTGTCTGTATTTTTGCAAAATATCTTATGGACAATGAGTATGTTACAGAGAAAAAATTTGCCATTGAGACTTTATCAGGAACAATCGAAGTAGAGTGTCTGAATGCCAGAGCGACAGAGTTCCGCGTAAACATGGGCAAAGCCTCTTTCCTTTCCAGAGAGATTCCGGTAACTGGCGAGGTGCGTGAGGTGATCGATGAGCCATTTACATTTAACAAGAAAGAATACAAGGCAACTTGTCTCACAGTAGGAAATCCACACTGCATTATTTTCATGGATCAGATATCTCCGGAAAAAGTAAGGGAGCTGGGGCCATATGTGGAAAATGCAGATGAGTTCCCGGAAAGAGTGAACCTGCAGATCTGCCGCCAGATTGATAAAGGAAATCTGGATATCGAGATCTGGGAGCGTGGCTCCGGTTACACAAAAGCTTCCGGTACAGGAAGCTGTGCGGCAGCCATTGCAGCCTACCGAAAAGGTCTGATGGAAAACAGAATCAATGTAAATCAGCCAGGTGGTATGATCCAGATCGACATTAAAGAAGACGGAACTATTTTTATGACAGGAACTGTCGGATATATTGCGGAGATGAGCGTGGCTGAGAGCTTTTTCTCATAGAAAGAAAATATGGTGCATATGGCACATCCCAACTGCCGGGGCTGTGTAGCGGTAGCTACGGCGACTGACGTAGGAGCAGCAGATGAAAAATCAGACAAGTCAATATGGCAGTTGCTTAATTTTCAATGTAGGAGAATCCAGGTATAGAAGTAAGAAGACTTCCGTGCCTGGATTCTTTTTTGCTGCAAATGGGGGGTGATGTCTGTAAGCGATATCATTATGCCTAAAGAGAGAAAAGTATTTTTTATATAAAATATGGAGACGGAATCAGCATGTTGATATACGAAACAGCCCCTCTTGTTGATAAAAAAAGTGCAATGTCTAAACTAAAAATAGATAGACATTTCTAACACAATTCTGTAAAATAAACAAAGGTTAGAAAATACTAATAAAAGTTAAACAAGGAGGAAGAGGATGGCTGACAAAAAGTTATTAAGAAAAATTGCTCCGATCATTATGAGTGCAGCTGTAGCGATGACCAGTTCACCGGTTGGAGTTATGGCAGAGGACTTTATTTCTGGAGAAGCAGCTGTTGAGGTATCTGAGGAGACTACATATGGTTCTGATGAGATTTCAGACGACTATGACGAATCATCAGAGGCTGACGATTCAGCAGATTTTGGTACAGACACAGAGGATGGTTTTGAATCTGGAGAAGCCGCAGAAGAGGAGTCTGGATTTGAGGACGGCGAAACCGGAGACACAGAAGATGCTTTTTTAGCAGACACTGAGGGCGAAACCAACAATGAAGCGGGAGCTGTGAAAACAGTGGAGGATGGTCAGATCGTACTGATGAACATTCCCTATGAAGCTTTTTACAGATCTGAGTTGAAAAACAATGATGTAAAAGTAGATGCATTTACATCCGCGACGAAAGCAAAAACAAAGATGAGCGGCGTGATGAATGGAAATGCTGCTTATCATACAAGCGCGGAAGGAAATGAACTTGCAGGTGTTACTTTTCCGGTAAAAGTGAATAAAGCTTCTGATTTGGAAAATTTTAAACAGATTACAGACAGCACTACTATAGAGATTACTACGAACATGAAAGGCCAGGTAAGTACTAATACATATACTGGTGCAGCGGCTCTTATTGAACAGCCAAGCTATACTTATTATGTTCCGGCAGAAACTCCTGCATATTACAAGGAAATGAGCGTAGATGAGAACGAAAATATTTCTTTTGGCGCTGTTCAGGGAATGTCCGAACAGAATGTTAGTGTGAATGCTGAATTAAAGCTTAATTCCAAATATGGAGATTATCAGCTTGAGCTGGATGAGACAGCAGTAAAGGCAGTAGTAAATGCATCTAATGGTGATAAGATTTATGGTGTAATCATCAATACAACAGACGGAACCACTTATGCACTCCGTCATCTTGAGAATATCTGGAAAGGAAAAGAACTTGCATGGAGCACCGGCTTTACAACAGAATCTCACGGTTGCCCAATAAGCTCTGACCACTACAAATCCATGATGGGAAAAACTATTTCCAGCGTAACGTACTATACGGATAAGGGGGAAATTAATTTTGATATTCCAGATACTTATGTTCCGGTAAAAACAGGTGTCAGTGCAACCGTTGACAACATCAAGGTAACAGATGCAGAGGTTAAAGTTGAATTATCTGAAGCACTTCCATCTGATTATTCAAAGAAATATGCAGTTGATGATGTGGAAGCAGCGACAACAGAGACAGGAGTAAAGGTTACAAATCTTACACCTGGAACACATACTCTGACAATTTCCGATGCAAATGGAAAATATGCTCCTGTCAGCGCTACTTTTACAGCAACAACAGATACTGTAATGGCTTCCTATGATGAGTATGAAGGAAAACTGGTTGCTGCGGCAGATATTACCGCTGAGCAGTTTGTTGCATTTACCAAAACAGTTTCAAAAGTAAAAATTGGTGACCAAGAGTATGCTGCAAGCGGAAAAGGTGCTGTGAAGATTGTTCAGGAGGATGGAACTCTTGATTATTCTAAAACAGCTGTAAACGATGGAGATACAGTAGTTGTAAGTGCTGCCGGATACCCAGATGTAACATTTGTTTACAACGAAAACGTATATGTATACGCAGGTCTTACATGGGCTGAGTACTGGGCTTCCGAGGATGTATACAATGCAGGCTCCACAGCTTCTTCTGAAGAAAAAGACAGAAGAGGTGAGTCAGACCTTGGAGCATTTGATGCTGTAACAAGAGCAACTGCAAACCATGGCCTTCACAGAGGAAGCTTCCAGGCAATCGCGGTTCTTAATGGAAAAACAGTTTCCCATTGGAGCGCAGACGGAAAAACAGTTCATTATGCCGATGGAACATCAGAAGTATTTAACCGGAACAATGTAACCGGATATACCGTAACTGGACTGAAATATGTACCGGTTGAGATTAAGAGAGCTGACCTTGCTGCTTTTGCAGAAAGCCATACAATTGTAAAAAATGGCGGACAGCTGATCGGCGGTTATGGCGAGAAAGAATTGAAATCCTATGAAGCCGTTGCAAATGTAACTGCAAATACAAATGGTTTGAAAAAAGTTACAAAAGCTGAAGACGGAAGCTTTGTAATCGGAGCAAGACAGAACGGAACTGAGTCTGGTATCAAAGATGCAGAGCTGAAAGTGGCAGACGGAATTACAGCAACTGTAAAACCTGGAAATGGTTCTTATGGTGAGTTCCTGAGAGTTGACCTGACTGGAAACTATGGCGATCTTGGTGCACATATGCAGTCTGTTGAGTGGGCATATTATGGAAATGATTCCACTTATACAAACAGACTTGCAAACTATGGAACAAAATTTGCAGCTGATAACTGGATGCATAAAATGATGGGTATCCAGCTTGGTCTTACAGAATCTGGAAGATGCAAGCTTCCGGAAGGAACTGACGGAACTGGTTACTGGATCCTTACTGTTCATGCCCTTGGATACCAGGATTACGTTGTAAAATTCCAGGCAACAGCTGAGAATATTGCAAAACCTGCAGGTGATGCAGATTCCACACCACTGGAAAACATTATCGCAGAAGCAAAAGCCCTGAACGAGGCTGATTATACTCCGGAGAGCTGGGCTGCTGCAAAAGACAGCATTGCAAATGAGCTTGAAGAGTGCGAGGAAATGCTTGCAAATATTAAGAATCAGACAACTTATGGCGTAGAAGAGCAGATCGGACATTTAAGAGAAGCTCTCAACATGCTTGTAAAGGCTCCGGCTCCAACCGCAACACCGGCACAGCCGACTGCAACACCAGCCCCGGCGCAGCCGACCGCAACACCGACCCCTGCACAGCCAACTGTAGCACCTACACAGCCAACTGTAACTCCGGCACCGACTGCAGCACCGGCCAAAGGAATTACAGCAACTGCAAAAGCTTCCACAATTTACACCAAAGGAAAAACCTCTACAACCATTACGGTTGTAAAAAATGATGTAACTGGAAAAGTTAAATTTACATCCAGCAATAAGAAAGTAGCGACTGTTTCCTCCAAAGGCGTTGTAAAAGCGAAAAAAGCGGGAAAGACAACCATTACTGTAAAGGTTGGAAATTACACTAAGAAGGTAGTAATCCAGGTTAAGAAACCTTCTCTGAAGCTTGCAAAATCTTCTGCAACAATCAAGAAAGGCAAAACAGTAAAAATCAAAGCAACCGCAACACCATCCGGAAAAGTAACATATAAGTCCAGCAACAAGAAAGTAGCGACTGTTACTGCAAAAGGTGTTGTAAAAGGTAAGAAGAAAGGTACTGCAACCATCACTGTTACAAGTAATGGAGTATCTAAGAAATTCAAAGTAAAAGTAAAATAATGATTACAAAGCTTTTACGATAACAAATAATACTTGTGCAAAAGCAAGGCAAAGGAACGGGGGCCGTTTTTAACAGCCCCTGCTTTTGCTTGTAAAAAGAAACTTATTTTGCTACATATTTTAACAGGAGACAGCATGAAAAAACGAGACGGTGATAAGAATCCTTTTGAAAAAAAGAATCTGGTGAAACTTGCTCCGGCAGCAGTGGTTATTGCGGCTGTGGCTGCAGCAGGGGTTCAGGCTGGCAGCAGTGGAAAAGAAGTGACTGCTGAAACCAGAGAGGTTGTAAAATCCCAGGATCTGGAATCGCTTTTGAAAACAGCCTATTCCTATGAGACAGCAGATGACGAGGCAGAAGAGGAGAGTCTGCTGAAAACAGGCAAAAACACATCATCAGCTTCTTCAAAGAAAAAAACTTCCAAAATTTCAAAGAAAAAAAGTGGTATAAAAAAAGGAAGCTCAAAGACCCTTCCAGTAAAAACGGCTGCATCTTCAGGGGTAGGTCAGGGCTCCACCACTACACCAACTACAGAAGTTCCGGAAGGCGGCTATAAAGATGGAACTTACCAGGGCAGCGGTACTGGCTTTGGGGGAACGATTACCGTACAGGTAACTGTATCAGATGGGAAAATCACAGCTGTTGATATATTGAGTGCCTCTGGAGAAACAGGCTCTTATTTTGCCTCCGCACAGGGCGTTGTAAGTAAGGTTTTATCAAGCCAGTCCCCGAATGTGGATGCAGTCAGCGGTGCAACTTATTCCTCAAACGGAATTATCCAGGCAGTACAGAACGCCCTTTCACAGGCAGGAAACAGTGATTCTGCCACACCGGCTGCCACACCAACTCCAACGCCAAAACCTGCAAAGAAACCGAAGAAAGATACTTCTGTCAGCTATAAAGATGGCGTATATGAGGGACAGGCAGAAGGCTTTGATGGAACCGTAACGGTAAAGGTTACAATAAAAAATGGAAAAATCAAAAAAATAAGCAACACAAATACAGATACACCTGAATTTTTTAATAAAGCATGGAAAACAATCAAGTCCAATGTGATTTCCAGACAGAGTACTTCTGAAATTGATACTGTAAGTGGTGCAACATTTTCTTCCAATGGAATTCTCGGAGCTTTATCCCAGGCTCTTTCAAGGGCTGATCAATCAGGAACTACAGACTCAAAGGAAGAAGATATAACTCCAACCCCGACTACTGTACCTGATGAAACTGTAACACCAATTCCAACGGAGATTCCACAGCCTACCAAGACTCCGGATAATCCGTCAGATGAGCAGCCGGTTGTAAATCTTTTGAAAGATGGCACCTATACAGGGTCTGCAATGGGATATTCCGGAAAGGTTAACATAACACTGACAATTAAAGACGGAAAAATTACGGAAGTAACCAATACAAACTCAGATACCAGAAGCTTTTTCAATAAGGCATGGAGATCCATACAGCCTAAAATACTGGAAAAGCAGAGTACAGAAGGAATTGACACTGTAAGTGGTGCAACATTTTCTTCTATGGGAATTCTGGATGCGTCCAAAATAGCACTGGAGCAGGCAAAAAATACAGAGGTACAGCCTTCAGTAACGCCAGAGCCCACTGAGGCGCCGGATTCCACCGAGAAGCCAGAACCCACAAATACGCCAAAGCCGACTTCTGTTCCGGAACCAACGACTGCACCGGAGCCTACAGCTGTACCAGAGCCTACTGAAGCGCCTGCGCCAACTTCTGCGCCGGAACCGACGGATATACCGGAGAATTCTGTGACGCCGGAACCGACAGCTACGCCAGAACCCACGCCTGTGCCTGCTGGTGCATATACAGATGGAACCTACACTGGTATTGGAGAAGGTAATGACGGACCAGACAGTGTACAGGTTACCGTAACAATATCCGGAGGACAGATTGTGGGAGCAACCTATTTTTCCTATGATGATGAAGAATATGTAGATACAGCCTGGGCAGGAATTCTTGGACAGGTTATGGGAAAGCAGTCAGCAGACAGTGTAGATACAGTATCTGGATGCACATATTCTTCCCAGGGAATTATTCAGGCATTTCGAAATGCATTAAATCAGGCAAAAGGAGCATAATCCATGAAATACCAGAGTTTTATTATGAGAGTTTTATGTCTGCTTCTGATCGTTGGCGCCGTCCTTGGCTACAACTCCATGCAGAAAAAAGACAGTGATACCGAAAAAGACCAGCAGATCGCCAGTCTGACAACCAGAGTGGAGGCCTTGGAAAAACAGCAGGATGAGATATTAAGTGCCCTTGAAGAGGCTGCGAAAGCGCAGGAAGAGGCGAAGAAAAAGGCAGAAGAGGAAGCGAAGAATCAGAAAGCCCAGGTGGAGGAAACATCTTCCGGGGATGCTTCCGAGGACGCGAAAAAAGATGAGGAAAATACAGATGAGACAGAGGCTGAGGACACTTCTTCTAATGAAGACAGTGAAGAGCTTGTTTATAAAAACGGAACCTATACAGGAGACGGCCAGGGCTTTGGCGGCAACATCCAGGTTCAGGTTACACTTGAAAATGACACGATTACAGACATTCAGGTGGTAAGTGCACCAGGCGAAGACTCTGCATACCTTTCCCAGGGACAGGGCGTGATCAGCACCATTCTGGCTTCCCAGAGTACAGACGTTGACACCATTTCCGGCGCAACCTTCAGTTCCACTGGAATTATCAACGCTGTAAATGATGCACTTGGAAAGGCGGAAAATCAATGAAAAAGAGACAGAGAAAAATCCGGCTGATCCGTGCCGGCATCCAGCTTCTGTTTTTCATTTTTGCTCCGGCACTTTTTTCCACAGCATTCGCAGGCGTGAAGTCCATTTTTCAGGCAATCGCAGCACATCAGACAATCAGCTGGAATTCCTTTCTGGATGTGACTGCCGTGCTGCTGGTGGTAACCTGCCTGTTCGGACGGCATTTCTGCGGATATGCCTGCGCATTTGGTTCCCTTGGGGATGCATTGTATGAGCTGACTGTGTTTATCCGCCAGAAGGTTTTTCATAAAAAAGGCCGTCACGGATATTCAGAAAAAGCCATCCGTATTTTGCAGAAGGTGAAATATATCTGGCTTCTGGTGCTTCTTGTATCTATCCTTACCGGCTGGTACAGCAAGCTTCAGGGCATGAGCCCCTGGGATGTGTTTTCCATGCTCACCGCTGGCAGACTTCCTGGCGCCTCCTACAAGGTGGGGATTGTGCTGCTGCTTCTGATCATGATCGGAATGTGCACCCAGGAAAGATTTTTCTGCCAGTTCCTCTGCCCAATGGGCGCAATTTTTGCTATAATGCCTATAGCGCCCTCTGCGCTGTTCAACCGTGACAGAAGCACCTGTCCGGCGAAATGCGGAGCCTGCAAAAAACGCTGCCCTGCTCATCTGGACATTGACGGTGATACCCTTCTCTCAGGAGAATGTATCTGCTGCCACGCCTGCCAGGGAATCTGCCCGAAGAAGAATATCCGGATCGGGATTCCGAAGGCGAAAGATGAGAGCCTTTTTTAAACACGAGCTGGGAAAAGATGGGCGAACGCTATTGGAAAATAAGAGAAAATAAAATCAGAAAGAACAGGATATGAGTAAAAAAAGAAGTAAAGTAAGATTTCAGAATGAAGTCGATTTAATTAAGGTACATTATAAAAAGCAGTCCAGAGGTCAATCACTTACCTGCTTGGATATGTTTAATGGGAGAAAGCATTTGAGAAAGAGAAGTGCGGCAGGAATTCTCTGCAGCAGCCTGTTTCTCACTGTCATTTCTGCAACAGTACTGGGAAAAACCACTACAGTTGTTTATGCTGCTGACGTAGAAAAATACACCAACGCAGATTTCGCAATGGACACGGTAGTTTCCGAAACCCTTTACACCTCAGGCGCGGACATCAATACCCAGATTGGTGAAAAGCTCCGCGAAATGGAAACCACCCTCCTTTCCTGGACAGAGGAAAACTCCCAGATTTCCCAGCTGAACAATGCTGATGGCAAGACCATGGAAGTTTCTGATGATCTTGCCGCCGACCTTGAGAAAATCCGCCAGCTTTCCCAAGATTCCAACGGTGCTTTTGACCCCACCCTTGGAAAAATTATCCGCCTGTGGGACATTGCCGGCGAGAACCCTCATGTCCCAGATCAGTCCGAAATCGACACCCTTCTTCCCGAAGTGGGCTACGAGAAAATTCAGGTGGACGGAAACAATGTAACCCTTCTTGATGGCTGTACCCTGGATCTTGGTGCCGTTGGAAAAGGCATGGGCTGTGACCTGATTATGGACTACCTTAGAAGCCAGCCCGATGTTTCTGGTATGATCCTGAACCTAGGCGGCAGCAGTGTCATGACCTACGGCGAAAAGCCCGACGGCTCCTCCTGGAAAGTAGCCCTCACCGATCCCCGTGACACCGAAGGTGACTACCTTGGCGCCATCACCCTGGACGCCAACCAGTTCCTTTCCACCTCCGGCGACTACGAAAAATACTTCATAGATGATGGAATCCGCTACCACCACATCCTGGATCCAAAGACCGGTTACCCGGTCTGGAATGGTCTCACCTCTGTTACCATCATCTGCGACCAGGGTTATCTGGCCGACGGCCTTTCCACCGCTTGCTTCGTCCTGGGTATGGACGCGGCCAAACCTCTTTTAGAGAAATATGATGCAGAAGCCGTATTCGTTGATGAAGACAAAAATGTGTATGTGACAAGTGGATTGATGGATAAATTCGAATTAATGAAAGACGGATACACAGTAAACGAAGCATAAGTTGTCCATGATAGATTCATAGAAACTGATAGCTTATGGAATAGCAAGAAGAGCTCCCGACGATAGTTCAAAACTATCGCCTGGAGCTCTTTTTCAACCAACAGCATTTGGGCTGGATATATTCCTAAGCGGGGCATTCAAGGCGCGCCCTTAATGGAGCGGAGATCCACTGCTTACGAAGACTTAACATCGAAGGCTCTCCTGAGATGTTTAGTCGCAGTTAGCAGTTAGCTCCGCGGAATGTTGCGCCTCCCCGCGTGGAATATATCCAGTCCAAACGCGTCCGGTACTAATACCTTACGGAATTCTTTTTAAAACTTCCTTAGTCAGCACCCCAATGAGCAGTCCCGTCACAACTCCCGACACCATCAGCGCCGGAGCATAATAATATAACAGTCCCACCGTATGCGTTGCCGGAATCGCCACCAGCAGCTGACCGATGTTATGGGAAACGCCACCAGCCACACTTACACCCAGCTGCCCGAATCCAATCTTATTTTTCACAAAAACCATCACAATCAAACTAAGGGTCGCCCCCGCCAGACTATACATAATACTGGAGCCGCTTCCAAACATAAAACCGATAATAAAAATTCTCACAATGGAAACCAGCGCCGCTTCTTTCCACGTATACCTCTCCAGCACAAAAAGCACCGCCAGATTTGCAAGCCCCAGCTTCATTCCCGGAATTCCCGCAAAAAACGGAATCAACGACTCCACATACCCGAAAATAATGGCAATGGCTGCAAACAGCCCAAGATACGCCGCCTTCTTCTGATTCATCACTTACACCACTGCGTCAAATCCACTCTCGGAATCCTGTGAATCTGAATCGCCCTCTCCCTGAATGACTACTCTGTTTGGCAGGCACACAATATATCCGCCTGCACTGCCCACTGCCGGCTGCTTCATGCAAAGATGATCCGGACAGTCTGCCTCTGTCATCTTTACCTCGCCGTCCTTAATTTCACACACATTGGTATCCCCAATCTGGATCACCTGATCCTCCGCCAGTGAATAAGTCCCATAAAGCTTCCCGTCCACCGTAATCTGGATCGACCCATGAGTTCCATGTGGAACCGCATAAACAAAAATACAAAGTGCCACTGAAATAATCAATAGTGCACCAATAAATACCGCTTCTTTTTTCTTCAAAAATGATACCTCTTCATTAATAGTTTTAACAAAAATCATTATATCATAGAAACATGTCCCACAAACGGATCATTAGTTTATGATATAAGAAATATAGAGATTTTTCAACCTATTCTAAAATCCATTTTTGAGAAAAAATCGCAACAGAGAGAATGACTGTTATTCACAAAGGAAACGGTAACGGGTGGCTATTCCTTTCCACACCGCTTTTTATTGTAATTTCCCACGGAATATGCTATTGTATAGTTTGAAAGTCTGTGTGCCGTGCGGATCGCGGGAATGATTTTTCAAACACGTTCCAGATCTGCGGCATTGTTGGAGAAATGTAACGATTCAGAAAACACTGGACAGTTACACAGAAATATTAGAAAGAAGGTGAAGCTATGGTTGAATTAGACCAGTTCAAGAGCATTCTTGCAACATACACAGAACCATTAGTGGAAGTGAGGGATTCACTTTGACCTCGCTAACAAAGAGCAGAAGGTCGAAGAATTAGAGCGCGAGATGGAAGCGCCTGATTTCTGGGATAATGCAGAAGTATCTCAGATGAAAATGAAACAGTTAAAGAGTCTCAAGGATGATATTGAGACATACCATAATCTGGAAACGCAGATGGAAGATATGGAAACCAT
>ERZ825159.3385-NODE-3385-length-11445-cov-12.881738_pt1 | contig 11445 bp, 8 predicted proteins | sample MGYA00519932_ERZ825159 | MGnify/ENA primary metagenome ERZ825159 (study PRJEB31778, sample SAMEA3449191) | human gut metagenome | biome: human gut; feature: human-associated habitat; material: faeces | place: United Kingdom | collected 2010/2012 ...
AAGCAGTGCCGCCATAATAGACTCCGAGTCCAGACGCAGTTCTTCCGCCACGATCTGAGCCACCGCCAGAGGATGGATGATATAGGGCTCTCCGCTTTTGCGCTTTTGATCTTTATGGGCCTCCTGGGCAAATTCAAAGGCGGCCCGGATCTGGGCAAAGTCCGCCGAAGGGTTGTAACTGCGGACGGTCTTTTCCAGATTGTCGTATTGTTCCAAAACGGTCATGGCGTTTCACCTCGATTCCGATTGGCAGCCGGGACAAATAGGGGGAGGCAAACAGATCCACCTTCTGGCGGGTCTGCCGCAGTTTGACCAGCAGGGTGCCGTTCTCCCGGGTCAGGGACAGCAGCCCCCGCTCGCTGAAGACGGCCAGAGCCAGGGCGGCCCGCAAAAAGCTCTCACAGCCGCCGCCGTCCGCCGCCAGCTGACGCAGGAAGGGAAGCTCCGCCTGGGGGCCGCAGCAGCCCTGGCGCAGCCGCCGCTCCAGCGCCAGATAGAAGGCGCCGAACTGGTCCCGGGAGGCACCCAGCCGGGTGGCCTCCTGAGGCGTGACGGGGTCACCCTCCACCAGCCGGTCCAGCAGGGCCAGGGCCTCCGCCTCGTGGCGGCTGGGGGTCAGGGAGGGGCGGATGTCGATGAGCTGGAGCTGCAGCGTGGTGTTCCCCCGGAAGGTGTTGGCCTGCAGGTGGAAAGCAACATCCACCCGGCTTCCGGCGCTGATGCCGCACTCCTCGGCTGTGACGGAGAAGAAAATGGCGTCGAACCGGCTGACGCCCTTGGAAAGGCGCAGCTTGAGGTGCTTGCCCTGGCCCACGGCCTGAACGCTGTCCACCGTGGCGCCCAGCAGGGCGAACACCGGGCGGGGATTCCCGGAGCCGTAAGGCTCCAACTGGGCCAGATGGTCCACCTGCTCCAGCGTCATATCCGCCAGCTGCCGCTCAAAGCGCGCCACATCCGCCTCCGTCAGCACCGTGCCGTGCATGTAGGTTCTATCAGTCCAGTAAATGCCTTTCACCATCGCGGCGAGCGTCGTGAATGTGCCGCCCGTGCCGCGCCAGCTGCCCGGCATCGACAGCACAGGGTAATCCAGCAGCTTGTCTGCCAGAATATCGGCGGCAATCTGCTCCACCGCGTCCAAATCGCCGTGGTCGCGAATCGGAATCCGCTGGAACAGGCGCACCGCCCCCATTTGGCAGGAGAAGGAGCAGCGGATGTTCATCCCCTGCCCGATGATGATTTCGGTTGATCCGCCGCCGATGTCGATGACGCCGGAATCGCCGCCGTCCGTCGCGCCGAAGAAGGACAGCGCGGCCTCCTCATCGCCGGAGCAGATTTCGAGCGTCAAGCCGGTTTCGGCTTTGAGCAGCGCCGCGAAATCCGCGTTGTTGGCGGCGTCGCGCGTGGCGCTGGTGGCAAAGAGATGCACTTTTTCCGCGCCTTGACTGCGGGCGGAATCCGCCATGCGTTTGACCGCCGCGCAGGAGGACGCCATTGCCTCCCGTGACAAGTTGCCTGCTTCGTCCAGCCCGGCGAACAGGCGCGTGCCGGCGCGGTCGCGGCTGATGCGGCGAATCTCCCCGTCGGCTGCTTCCGCCACAAGCATCCTCACCGAATTGGAGCCGATCCCGATGACTGCTGCCCTCATGGTTCACCTCTCCTGTCTTTCTGGTTTACAATATGTGTAACGAAAAAGGGACTTGCAGACGCAAAGTCCCCCTTTAATCCCGAAATTCATCCAGCAGCGCGTTCCATTCCGCCTCGGTGTAGCCTCGCAGCACATCCATGCTGGCAAAGTGGAAGTGGATTTCGCCGTCGCGGACATAGCCGAACTCGTTGCGCGCGGTTTCCTCAATGTACGCATCCGTCGCAACATACGTCAGTTCTTCGCGCAAGTCCCGATTTTTCTGATCCAGCGCCGCATACTGCTGCTGCAGCTGCTCATTGCGCGTCGAGAGCGCGTCAAGCCGCTGCCGCGACTGCGCCATCACGACATAGAAGATGATGCCCAACACCACCAGCAGGATGACAACCGCCTTCCAACGCACCAGCCTGCGCCCCAACGCCCTCACTCCTTTTCTCCAGAATCGGAAGTGTTCTTTTCCTTATCTATTCGCTATGATTTTGCATATTCCTGCCTGACGGAAAACTTTTTTTCAGCCGTTTTCCAATCCAGCGGAAGATGCGCCGGATGCCCGTTTCCCACAGCACTGCGCCGAGCAGCAGCCCCAGCAGCGCGTACAGCCGCAGCCCTTCCCCGCTATGGATGAGGACGAGGAGCGCCGCCAGCGTGAACATCAGTGCGCAGAGCACATCCGCCGCGTCGGACAGGCCGTGCCGATGCCGCCACGCGCCGCCGAGGGTCAGCGCCAAGGCGAATGCCGCGCCGAGCAGCACCATCCGCAGGAACGTTTCCGCCTGTCCCTGCTGCGCGAACAGCACCTCCAGCGTCATCCGATGGCACGGCGGAGGAAGCCGCCCTTGCGCCGCGCGCGCCCCTGTTCATACTGCACGCCGTCGATATCGCCATCCACAAGCAGCCTGCCCTCTTCCAGCTGCAAGGCGGAGACATGCAGCCCGCTGCCGGTCAGCGTCAGCCGCCCGCCCCATGTTTCCAGCACGACCGCCGTTTCATCGAAGCGGTCAACCTCCTTGACCCCGGTGAGAACCGCCTTTTTGCGATTCTCGATAACCAGTCCGCAGGGCTTCTGCGGCACTGTCGGCTCTTTCACTGTGCGCTCCCCCCTCTCCTGCTGTCAGGGTATGCGCGGCGATTGCCGATTATGCCGGATTCTCCTTCTGCCACTCGCGCAGGATGCTTTCGAGGTTCGCAAGCCACAAATCAACGTGCGTGCAGTCCCACAGCACCGTTTCCGCCACCTGACACTGCACGACGAACAGCCCCTGATAATCTTTTCTTTCGGCGCATTCGTCCATCAGGCGGCGCAGTTCATCCGGCTGATTCGTGTGCGCCATGACGTCGTTCAGGTGGTCGATGCACCCCCGAAGAAGTTCGGGGATGGTCATGTCAAAGTCGCTTTGGCGCATGATACCTTCCAGCTTCTTCAGGTGCTGCACGGCTTCCTCCGGCGGATTGCCGATTTCGTACTGCTCCATCAGCCAGAACCAGATTTCCGCCATCTGCGACCATTCATCCAGCGTCTGCCCGCCGGTAAAGACGGTCATCCCCTTATCCGCCGCAAAATCCGCGCAGGCATGAATCGCCAGCATCGGCACGCGCCCGGCGTGTTCATGCAGGTACAGCCAGTCCTCGCTCTGGAAGGGCGTTTCGCCATCATAATGGAAGCACGCCGTCCACAATCCGCTGGGCTGGCGCGCAATTTCAAAGCGGCATGTGCGGTTATCCGCGTCGCCATAGGTATAGCGCGCGACCATGCCATAGTAGAATCCGCTCTCCTCGCCGCCCAGCTCCTCCGCGTGCTTTTTGACCTGCTGGCGCAGCTCCTCCAGCGAATACGGCGGGCGGTCATCCGGGATTTCGAGCCAATCGCAGTTTGCGAGCAATGTACGGCAGACAGCCGCCATATCCTCTTCGCTGCCGATGGCGACGACCCTTGCCCGATGCAATTCCTTCATTGTTGAGATACCTCCCAAGGGGCGCTGCCCCTTGACCCTGCCAAAGGGTCTTCGACCCTCTGGACTCCCGTTCGCGCGATTGAGTTGAGCGCGCTTTCATACTATGCTCGCGTGTTAATGCAGGGTTTCGCGTCTGCGGACGCGACCAGAGGGCAATGGAAACAGACGAAGTCTGCGATCGCCCTCTGGACTGCTTCGCATCCCCATCTAAGTTTGTTGGATGTTATCGCTGCTTTTTAGTTAGTGTGCCTTTCGTACCCCCAAGCAGCATAACCGTACTGTTGCTTTAGGGCGACGGGCGAAGGGGTCAAGGGGGCGAGCGCAAAGCCCCCTTGTCGCCGCCGCAGCGGCGAAATCTTTAGAACATACACACCTGACTGGTTTCGCTCAAGCCCTCCAGCGAACCGTGCGTCCGCAGCAGCTCAATGACCGCGCTGGAAATGCGCGTGCGCTCCTTCAAGTCCTCCACCGACATGAACGGGCCGCGCTCGCGCTCACGCACAATGTTGATGGCAGCCGATTCGCCCAGTCCGCCCAAGGACGTGAACGGACACCGCAGCCCCGTTTCGCCCTCCATCTTGAATTTCTTCAGGTCGCTCTTGTACAGGTCGCACGGCAGGAACTTGAAGCCGCGCATGTTCATCTCCAGCACCAGTTCAAGGCTCGTCACGGCTTCCTTGTCCTTCGCGGACGCCTTCGGGTCAGCTTTAATCTGCTTGATTTTCTCGCGAATCGTCGCGGGGTCAATCAGCATCGTCATCGCGTCGAAGCCGTCGCCGCGCACGGTGAAGTACGCACAATAATATGCCAGCGGACGATGCACCTTATACCACGCCACGCGCAGCGCCATCGTCACATACGCCACGGCGTGCCCCTTGGGGAACATGTACTTGATTTTCTTGCACGAATCCATGAACCACTGCGGAACGTGCTGCTCAATCATCGCCTGTTCCATTTCAGGCTTCAGGCCGCGCCCTTTGCGGACGCTCTCCATCGTCGTGAACGCCATCTTCGGCGCAACGCCCTTGTCAATCAGGTAGTTCATGATGTCGTCACGGCAGCAGACGCACTCGCTCAATTTTGCCGTACCGTTTGCAATCAGCTCCTGCGCGTTGCCCAGCCACACGTCCGTGCCGTGGGACAGGCCGGAAATGCGCAGCAGTTCCTCCATCGTCGTCGGCTTCGTCTCATCAAGCATCCCGCGCACGAACGATGTGCCGAATTCCGGCACGCCGAACGTACCCGTCAGGCAGCCGATATCCTCCGGCGTCACGCCCAGCGCCTTGGGCGACGAAAACAGGCTTCGCACGTCCGGGTCATCCAGCGGAACATCCTTGTAGCCGATGCCCGTCAATTCCTCCAGCATGTGCAAAACCGTCGGGTCGTCGTGACCGAGGCAGTCCAGCTTAACCAGAATGTCGTGCATGGAGTTGAAGTCAAAGTGGGTGGTGGTAAAGTCGGAATTGAGGTCGTCAGCAGGGTGCTGCACGGCGGTGAACTGGTAGATTTCGTACTCCTTCGGCACGACGACCATGCCGCCGGGGTGCTGCCCCGTCGTCTTTTTCACGCCCTCGCAGCCCGCCGCCAGACGCTCCTTCTCCGTGTTGCCGACTTGCAATCCGCGCTCCTCGAAGTACTTCGACACATAGCCATATGCCGTTTTTTCCGCCAGACCCGTAATCGTGCCCGCGCGGAAAACGTGGTCATGCCCGAACAACTCCTCGACGTTATGGAACGCGCGGTTTTGATATTCGCCGGAGAAGTTCAGGTCAATATCAGGCACCTTGTCGCCCTCAAAGCCAAGGAACACCTCGAACGGGATGTCGAAGCCGTCCTTCACGAGCTTCTGACCGCAGATTGGGCAGTCCTTGTCCGGCAGGTCAACGCCGACTTTGTATTGGCTCTTGTCCACGTCGAAAAAGCCCTTGCGGCAATGGGTGCAGCGGTAATGCGGCGGAAGCGCGTTGACCTCCGTGATGCCGCACATGCGCGCAACGAGGCTCGAACCGACCGAACCGCGGCTGCCGACAAGGTATCCGTCCGCGTTGGACTTGCTGACCAGCCGCTGGGCAATGTTGTACAGCGTCGCGAAGCCATAGCCGATGATGGATTTTAACTCCTTGTTCAGCCGGTTCACGACGATTTCGGGCAGCTCATCGCCGTAGAGTTCCTTCGCCGTGCCCCACGTCATATTCTGAATATTGTCCGCCGCGTCCTCCCAGAACGGCTGGAAGGTGTCCTCGCCCTTGGGGTGCTTGGGAAACAATTGCAGCTTGTCCACCTGATCCGCAATCTTCCGCGGATTGTCGATGACGACCTCGTGGCACTTTTCCGCGCCAAGGTAGGCAAATTCCTCCAGCATCTCGTTCGTCGTCTTGAAGTACAGCGGCGGCTGCATGTCAGCATCATCGTAGCCCATGCCCGCCTGAATGATGGAGCGGTTGATGGCGTTGTGCGGGTCAAGGAAGTGCACATCCCCCGTCGCGACGACCGGCTTGCCCAGCTCGTCGCCCAGCTGGACGATTTTGCGGTTGATGTCCCGCAGCGCCTCGTCGTCCGCCACGCGCCCCTCGCGCACCAGAAACTCGTTGTTGCCCACGGGCTGGATTTCCAGATAGTCATACCACGCCGCGATTTCCTTGATTTTCTCCCACGGCTCATTTTCCAGCACCGCGCGGTAGAGTTCGCCCGCCTCGCACGCGCTGCCGATAATCAGCCCTTCGCGGTAGCGGTCAATCATGAAACGCGGCATATGCGGGCGACGGCGGAAGTAGTCCAGATGCCCGATGGACACCAGTCGGTTGAGGTTGACCAGCCCCTCCTGACTTTTCACCAGCAGGATGACGTGGTAGCTTTCGCCGATGGCGCCGCCCTTGAGGGTGTTCAGGTCGCTGAGTTTGGTGAACCCGTGCTCTTCCTTGGCGATTTTGAACATCTTCGCCAGACAGTACGCCGTCGCGGTCGCGTCGTGGACGGCGCGGTGGGCGTTTTTGAGGCTCACGCTCAGCGCCTTGCAGACGCTCTTGAGTTTGAACGACTTCAGTTCCGGCAGCAGCTTGCGCGACAGGGACAGCGTATCCAGAATCGGCGCGTTGAACTCGCGCCCCAGCCGCCGCAGCTCCGCCTTGAGCAGCTTGCCGTCAAACGCGGCGTTGTGGGCGGCAATCGCGGCATCGCCGATGAAATCCATCAGCTTCGGGATAGCGGTCTCCGCCGTCTCCTTATCCGCCAGCATCATGTCCGTAATGCCCGTGATTTCGGTGATTTTCGGTCGCAGGGGGATTTTCGGGTTCACCAGAATCGACAGCGTATCCACCAGCGTGCCGCCGGTCATTTTTACCGCGCCGATTTCAATCACGCGGTCTTTCAGCGTATCCAGCCCGGTGGATTCAAAGTCCAGCACGACGATGGTATCATCAATCGAGCGGTCGTCCTCATCGGTGACGACCTGCGTTTCGTCGATGAGGTAGCCCTCGCAGCCCGGAATCAGCTTAATCGGCTGCTTTTTGACGGCATTGAACGCCGCCGGGAACGCCTGCACCACGCCGTGGTCGGTAATCGCGACGGCGGGATGCCCCCACTCGATGGCGCGCTTGATGAGGTCGCCCGCCGGGGTCAGCGCGTCCATGGTGGACATGTTGGTGTGCATGTGCAGCTCGATGCGCTTTTCTTCCGCCGTGTCCTCGCGCCTGATGCGCTCCATCGGCACCATATCGCGGATGGAAATCGACAATTCGTGCGCGAAGTTATCGTACATGCACTCGCCGCGCACCTTGACGTTCAGCCCCACCTTGATTTGGTTGACCTTGTCCATCACCGCCTGACGTTCCTCGTCGGTAATCGGCGGCGGCGGCGCGTCGTCGTCCTTCTTCTTGCCGAAGGGCAGACGGCGGTAGCGCATGAACGCCTTGCAGAGGATGGACGACGTGTAGTCGGTGATGGCGAAGGTGACGAGCAGCAGTTCGCCGCCCTTGAGTTCCTTCGTTTCCAGCTTGAAAATGTCGCCCTGCACGACGACCAGCCCCGCGTCGCTTGCCAGCTCCTTCATTTCCATCGGCGGATCGGCAATTGCGCGCCCCATAATCGGCTTGCCGATGGCGTGGTCGGTCATCACGGGCAGCATCGGGTCGCGCTCCGGCATGGTCTGCTCCAGCTTCTTCTCGCGCGGCGCGGACGGCTTGCGCTCCTTGTGCTCCTTCGCGGGCTTGGCGTCCCCCTGCGTCATCGCGGCGATTTGCTCCGGCGTGTAGGTAACGGTCTGCTCGCGCAGCCGCTCTTCGCGGATTTCCGCCAGCCGCTTCTCCTGATCGCCCGCGACGGTCAGTTCCACCATCACCTCGGCGGAAAAAATGTCCTTCACCGCCTGTGACAGGCGCGCCGCGACGTTCTGCCGCCCCATGTATTCCAGGCTGAACGCGTCGGGGAAGGTCAACGTGATGCGCTTGCCGTCGCACCGCCAGTCGATTTGGCTCATCCAGCTGGCGGACGCGGGATAATTGCGGCGCAGGAAGTCGGTCAGCACCTGCTTATACGCGCTGATGTTCTCCAGAAAATCGTCCTTCAGTCCCGGCGACACGACGCGCAGCGCCAGCGGCTTTTGCGGGAAAACGCGCCGCAGAAGCGCTTCCAGCTTCAGGAACGATGCTTCCTCCACCAGCACATTTGACTCAAACGTGATGTACACCTTGCCCTGCGACTGCACATACACCACGCGCGGCGCGTGCAGCTGCCCCTTGAGCTGCGGCAGCGCGGCATACACCTGCGCAAGCAATTCATCGTAACTCATGCTTTCCTCCTTCCCCTTAAAGACGAACGAGCCAAGGGGGGGACTTCGTCCCATCTCATCTCCCCCTTGACCCCACCAGAGGCTCTGCCTCTGGACTCCGCAAGGGAGTTCCTCCCTTGACCCTTTCGCGCGATTGAGTTGTACACTTCTTCATACTACTCTCGCGTGTTTATTCAAGGTTTCGCCTTCGCAGAGACGAAACCCTCTGCAACAATCAAAATCAAGTCACCAATCAGCCGAAAAGCCCTTTTCCCCGCTTTTCCGCCGGAAAAAGCGTCATTTCCCCGCTTTTTCCGCCGCAATCTTCCGTGCCAGTTCAATCAGGCGGTCAGCCAGATTCTCCTCGACCACCATCGGCTCCTGCCCCTTGACGAACAGTACGCCGCCGCGCTTGCCGCCCGCCATGCCAATGTCCGCTTCGCGCGCTTCGCCGGGGCCGTTCACCACGCAGCCCATCACCGCCACCTTCAGCGGCACTTGAATATCCGAAAGCTCCTTCTCCACGCGCGCGGCAATGCCCGCCACGTCGATGCACGTCCGCCCGCACGTCGGGCAGGAAACCAGCTGCACGCCGTGCGTCCGCAGGTTCAGCGCGCGCAGGATGTCCCACGCTGCCTTTGCTTCCGGCACGGGGTCGCCCGTCAGGCTGACGCGAATCGTGTTGCCGATGCCCTCCGCCAGCAGCGCGCCGATGCCAATTGCGCTCTTGATTGTCCCCTGCCCCGGCAGACCCGCCTCGGTCACGCCGACGTGCAGCGGATAATCGCAGCGCTTCGCCGCCAGCTCGTAGGCGGCAATCGTCAGGCGCACATCCGACGCCTTCATGGACAGCACAATGTCCTCGAAGCCGACTTTCTCCAGCATCCGCGCGTGATTCAGCGCGCTTTCCACCAGCCCCTCGGCGCACGGCTGCCCGTACTTCGCCAGAATATCCTTCTCAATCGACCCGGTGTTCACGCCGATGCGAATCGGGATGTGGTGCGCCTTTGCCGCCGCCGCCAGTTCCCGAACGTGCGCTTCGCCGCCGATGTTGCCGGGGTTGATGCGCAGCTTATGGATGCCGTTTTCCGCCGCGGCAATGGCAAGGCGGTGGTTGAAGTGGATATCCGCCACCAGCGGCACAGGCGAACCGTCCACCAGCGTGCGGACGGCGCGGGCGCAATCCTCGTCGTACACGCTGACGCGCACGATGTCGCAGCCCGCTTTCGCCAAGGCGCGAATCTGCGCAAGCGTCGCCTGTGCGTCGCGCGTGTCGGTGTTCGTCATGGACTGCACCCAGACCGGGTTGTGTCCGCCCAGCGTCAAGTCGCCGACGCGAACCATTCTCGTTTCGTACATATTATTCACCTCAGTGTCCCATCAGGGTCCAAACGTCCTTAAATACCAGCAGAATCATCAGCCCGAAGAGCAGCGCCATGCCAATCAGGTTGACGATGGCTTCCTTCTTCTGCGGCAGCGGCTTGCGGCGGATGGCTTCCACCAGCAGGAACAGGAACCGCGCGCCGTCCAGCCCCGGAATCGGCAGCAGGTTCATGATGCCCAGGTTGATAGAGATAACGACCAACGCGTTGATGAACGCCGCGAAGCCGTAGGTGCTGACCTGCTCACTGACCGCCGCGACTGTGCCGACGAGGCCGCCGACTTCATTCAGCCTCGCGCCCGTCGTGACCATATCGCGCAGCGCCTGCCCGATGATTGTCGCGGCGTTGACGCACACGTTCCAGCTGTCCCGCACAGCCTCCCCGAACGACACGGGCAGCATCTCGCCCGACGCAACCGCGCTGACGTGGATGCCCATGCGGTAGCGCCCGGTTTCCGCGTCGTAGAACGGCGTGAGTGTGATTTCAGTGCGCTCACCGTCGCGGCGGATGCCAAGCACCATCGCGTCGCCCTGCGAGGCGTTAATCAACTCCGTCAGCGACTGCGACGCGTTTTCGGGATTCGGCGCTGTGCCGTTGACGTCAAGGATAATATCGCCCGCCTGAAGCCCCGCGGTGTACGCTGGGCCGCCCTGCTCCACGTCCGCGACGAGGGCTTCCGTGCCCGTCACACCGCCAATCCAGAAGTACAGCACCAGCACCACCAGCGGCAGCAGGAAGTTCATGCCCGGCCCCATCAGCACCGACAGCATCCGCTTCCAAACCGGCTGCTTGCCGAACGCGCGCGGGTCGTTCGTGGCTTTGCCCTCCACGTCGTCCTCGCCGTAGAACGCGCAGTACCCGCCCAGCGGGATGCACCGCAGCGCGAACTTCGTCCCGGACTTTCCCGTCCACCCGACGATTTTCGGCCCGAAGCCAATCGCGAACTCCATGACCTCTATCCCCGTCATGCGCGCGAAGATGTAATGCCCAAATTCATGCACCGTAATCAGGATTCCCAGCAGCAGCAGCGCCACCAGCAGCAGCGTTTTGTACTGCCGCCGGTCAAGGCTTTGCACCACCGCGTTCAGCACCGGCACCGAGAGGTACATCAGAAAATAAGCCGAGGCGAACCAGTAGCCGTTGGAGGTAAGGGGCAGCAGCGCGCGGAGCAATTTGACTGCCGAGAGCGGGACTGCCCCCGCCCTGACCGCAACGCAGAAGGTGAGCATGGAGTAAAACCACACCTGTGCCCCAATGCGGAACAGCCGCCCGGCGCGGACAGACCCCTTGCGCTCCGACAGGTAATAGCCGGAAAGCATTACAAAGCAGTTTGTGGATACACGCGCCAGAATAAACAACAGCCAGTAGATCCAGAATGCCGCCGACCCCTGCGGTGCCGCACTGCCCAGCCCGCCGTGCCCGATGCCGTGCATCAGCACGATCATTACCATACTGAGGATGCGCATCGTCTCAAAGCCGCTATGCCGTTTCTGCTCTTCCATACCCCATTTTCCCCCTTACATTTCCCCTGCTTCCAGCTGCCGCAAAGCCTGCCGCACCTGCTGCTCCGGCCGCAGCCATGCTTGATAGTACGCCGCATTGTGCTGTGCCATAGCCAGTATCGCCGCCGGGTCTGCCAGCAGCTGCCGCAGCTGCTCCTCACACTCTGCCGGGGACGTATATGTTTTATAGTTTTTGCCCTCT
>ERZ825159.3386-NODE-3386-length-11445-cov-2.789289_pt1 | contig 11445 bp, 13 predicted proteins | sample MGYA00519932_ERZ825159 | MGnify/ENA primary metagenome ERZ825159 (study PRJEB31778, sample SAMEA3449191) | human gut metagenome | biome: human gut; feature: human-associated habitat; material: faeces | place: United Kingdom | collected 2010/2012 ...
CAAGGTGCTGGTGCAGAACGGCTTTCTGGAGGGGTTGCGCGGCAAGGGCGGCGGCTACCGGCTGACCCGCAGCCCGGATCAGTATACGGTAAGCGAGATCCTGATGCTTACCGAAGGCAGTCTTGCCCCGGTAAGCTGCCTGACCCCCGGCGCTTCTGCCTGCGCCCGGATGGCCAACTGCCGCACCTACGAGATGTGGAAGGGGCTCAACGACCTGATCTCGGACTACTTCGGCAAGATCACACTGGCAGACCTTGCCCTGCCGGATCAGGCCGGCAACGATTATGTGATTTAAACTATGAAAGAAAACCTGTGCAGTGCTTATATGAAGGATGCGGGGAACGATAAGCAATATTATGAAATCTTTTTCGAGATGTGCCGCAAATTCCGTATCGACTGGGCAACGGCAGACGAAAAGGAAAAAGGGTTTGTTACAGAAGTAACACGGGTGACCTACGAGCGCGAACGCGCTGCGCAGGAGGGCGTTTCACCTGAGAAGGTGCGTCCGGCGTTTTCGGCTTAATGAAAATATGATTTGCTTGCGCACCGGAACTGCACCGGTGCGTTTTTTTGTACAGTTCTGCGCAAAAGGTGCAGAACTTCTTGGCAAGATTTACGGTTGATGGGACGGGCAGTCCGCGGTATACTTTTACTTTGTGTGAGACAGAAAATTCCGGGCGAAAAGCCCGTTGTCTGTTCGTTATAAGACCATAAGACCAGAAAGGGGAGTTCTGACACGAAGTATATTTTTCAGTTCGGGCGCATTCTTGCGTTCTGTTTTCTGGGCGAGGTGCTGCACGCGGTGCTGCCGCTGCCGGTGCCTGCCAGTGTGTACGGTCTGGTGCTGCTGCTGGCAGCGCTGGGCGCGTTCGGCGCGGCGGCGGAAACCACCGTCGGCATGTCGGGCGCGGGCAGCTTCAAGATGGAGCAGGTCTATGTCAATGTGCCGGAGCTGGACGTCTACTTTTACGCATTGGACGGGGACGGCAACTCCTACTCGCCCATCAAGGTGCAGGCGGCAGGCCCGGAGCTGACGCTCGGGGACCGCAGGCTGGAGGTCCGCTCTGTGGCGGCGGCCAGCGACCCGATCTGCTACATTCTGGCGCTGGACAACAGCAAAAGCATCGCACCATCGGAGTTTTATACGATGCTTGGCGGGGTGCGCAAGCTCATCAACGCGATGGGCGACGATGACCAGCTGATGCTGTACACGACGGCAGGCAGTACCGAGTGCGTGCTGCCGGCAACGTCGGACAAAAACCTGATGTATAAGACGCTGGGCAGCATCAAGCAGGTCGAGGGCAGCATGGACACGGCCCGGCTGATTTCGGCGGTCTACAGCGAGCTGCAAAGCGACTATCAGGCGCTGGCCCCCCGCAAGGCGGCCATGATCGTGACCGACGCCGGGCAGGTGCTGACGAATATGGCCCTGTTTGCAACGCTGGCCAGCGACGTGAGCGACCAGATCGGTATGGCGGCGTACATCTACCTGATGACCGACAGGCCGGGCGCGTTTGAGACGCTGGAAAGCGCCGCCGACGGCAGGCTGGTTTTGTGCGAAGCCTCGACACTGGGCGACGAGCTGAAGAAAAAGCAGGAATACTTCGCCACAGCGCTGGAAATCAAGACAGAGGTGCCCGAAAGCCTCTACGGTGAGCGCCTTGAGACACTGACGCTGGCCATGCCGCAGCTGGGCAGCGCCATCAGGAGCAGCCAGACCGTCTACATGGGCTACCGTCTGGCCAAGCCCCAGGTGACGAAGGTCGAAACGCTGCGCCGCGACAAGCTGCGCCTGACCTTCAACCAGCCCATCAACGAGAACGCGAACAAACCGCAGCTTTATGAGGTGCGGAGCAAAGATATATGGAACTGGCGCGTGCAGGTCAAATCCGTGACGATCAGCGAGGATGCCCGCACGGCGGATCTGGAAATCGAGCCGCTCTACAAAGGCGACTACACGGTAGCGCTGAACCGGGTGTCCAGCAAGATGAGCGCGGCCAACGTCAGCAGCAGCCGCGACACGGCCACGTTCAAGGTGGTCGTCTGGCCGCGGGACAGAGCCTTTTATTTTGCCCGGTTCCGGGGGCCGCTGCTGATTGCGGCGGTGCTGCTGCTGGTGTGCGCGGCGGTGTACATGAACTGGCGCTACACGGACGATATCCAGAAAAATGCCGGAAAGACCCTGGGTCAGACCACTCTGGTCAGCTCCCAGGACGGGGAGAAGGGAACGGAGCCAACCGCCGCGCCGGCGGAGGACGACTATTTCGCCACGGCCCGGCTCAGCCGCAAACAGGCCCGGGACAACGCCATCAGCATGCTCAAGGAGGCGGAGCGTGATGAAAACGCCCAGCAGAGCGTCCTCAACGAGGCGTCCCAGACCCTGCAGGTGCTGGCGGCCTACACCGTGGCGGAGTCCCAGATCGAGAGCCTGGTAACGGCCAAGGGCTACGCCGACTGCGTGGTATTCATGGGGGCCGAAAGCGTCAGCGTGGTGGTGGCTCCGCCGGAGGGCGGCCTGACGGCCACCGACGCCGCCCGCATCAAGGACATCGTCATCAGCGAAACGGACTATACCGCCCAGCAGATCAAGATCATGGAGGCAAATTAACAGTTGTAATTCCCGGGGAGAGATGGTATACTACTCTTATATTGGGACTCTATTGAAAATACGAATGAGGAGTTTTGCAAGCTATGGCTGATAATAAAGAATACATGACCCATCAGGAGAGCATGGGTACCATCCAGATCTCCGAGGATGTGGTGGCCTCCATCGCCACCTCCGCCTGCCTGGAGGTAGAGGGCGTGGGCGGTCTGATGAACGCCAACGTTTCCGACTATGTCACCGGGAAAAAGATGACCGCCAAGGGCATCCGGGTGGAGATGGACGGCGAGGGCATCGTGGTGAACCTGTTCATCCTGCTGCGGTACGGCTGCGCCGTGTCCGAAGTGGCCAGAAGGTCCAGAGCAGTGTGTTTGCCGCCCTGGAGGGCATGACCGGCTTCCAGGTCAATGCGGTGAACGTTCACGTGGGCGGCATCAGCTTCGACTGAGCCCTGAATCCAGAAAGAGAAAAGGAATTTACGACTATGACGCGGAATACGGCACGGGAGATCGCCACCCATCTGGCATACGAGCTGAGCTTTACGGACCTGCCCATCCAGGAATTCCTGGATCAGCAGCTTTCCCGGGAGAATTTTGCCGCCCGGGCGGAGGAATGCAGCATTTATGCCGACACCCCCAATGAAAAACAGGAGAAATACATCCGCCGTCTGGTCACGGGCGTGGCCCAGCATGCGGCGGAGCTGGACACCTACATAGAGCAGTACGCCAGGGGCTGGCGCTTTGAGCGCATTTCCCTGGTGGCCTCTGCCATTATGCGGGTGGCCATGTTCGAGATCCTCTATATGCCGGATATTCCCCACGGCGTGGCCATCAGCGAGGCGGTGAACATCGCCAAGGATTATGAATCCCCGGAGGTGGTGAAGTTCATCAACGGCATCCTGGGCAGCTTCCTGCGGGCGGAAGTGAAGGAATGACCCACAGCAGGCAGAGCGGCAACGCTCTGCCTTTGTTTTGACGCCTGAAAGGAGGAACGCCCCCATTGGATCAGCAGCATATTTTTGCCGTGTCCGAGGTCAACGGTCTTATCAAGGACCTGATCGACGGCACGCCGCAGCTCTCCGGGCTTTATATCCGGGGCGAGCTGTCCAACTACAAGATCTATCCCTCCGGCCACCACTACTTCACCCTGAAGGACGGACAGAGCGCCCTGCGGTGCGTCATGTTCAAGTCCAGCGCCGTGAAGCTGCGGTTCCGGCCGGAAAACGGCATGCAGGCCGTGGTATTCGGCCGGATCAGCGTGTTTCCCCGGGACGGTGCATATCAGCTGTACTGCACCCAGCTGTCGCCGGACGGGGTAGGGGACCTGTATGTGGCCTTTGAGCAGCTGAAGCAGAAGCTCCAGCAGGAGGGGCTGTTTGACCCGGCTCACAAGAAGCCTCTGCCTTTGTACCCCCAGCGCATCGCCATCGTTACCAGCGGCGCCGGGGCAGCGGTCCACGATATGATCCGCATTCTGCGCCGGCGCTATCCCATCGCCAAGGTGCTGCTGCTGCCGGTGCGGGTCCAGGGGGCGGAGGCCCCACCGGAGATCGTGGGCGCCATCCGGTACGCCAACCGCTGGAAGCTGGGCGACGTGCTCATCACCGGCCGGGGCGGCGGGTCCATGGAGGACCTGTGGGCCTTCAACGACGAGCGGGTGGCCCGGGCCATCTACGCCTCGGAGATCCCGGTGATCTCCGCCGTGGGACATGAGCCGGATGTGACCATCTCCGACTATGTGGCGGACCGGCGGGCGTCTACGCCCAGCAATGCCGCGGAGATCGCCGTGCCGGATATGGCGGAGCTGCTGCGTTATCTGCGCGGGGCCGACAACGCCATGGCCCAGAGTGTGCTCCACCGGCTGGAGCGGGAGGAGCGGCGGCTGAAAATGCTGTCGGAGAAGCGGGCGCTGACGGACCCCATGGCCTTTGTCCAGGACCGGCGGCTCCAGCTGGATTATTTACAGGACAAGATGACGGCGGCGGCCCGGACCCATTGGGACCGGGAGGCCCGCCGCTTTGCGGGGGCCGTGGCCAAGCTGGACGCCCTGAGCCCCCTGAAGGTGCTGGGCCGGGGCTATGCCGTGGCCCGGACGGAGGACGGCGGCATTCTGCGCAGCAGCGACCAGGTGCAGCCCGGCGATCGGATACGGCTTCGCCTGGCCCAGGGGAGTCTGGGCTGCCGGGTGGAGGAGAAGGAGGATAACCATGGCGAAAAAGAGCTTTGAGGAAAACATGGCCCGTCTGGAGGAGATCGTGGCCCTGCTGGAAAAGGGCGACGCCCAGCTGAGCCAGTCCCTGTCCCTGTTCGAGGAGGGGACGAAGCTGGCGGCGGCCTGCCGCACGGAGCTGGACAAGGCCGAGCAGCAGGTGGTGCGGCTGATGAAGGGACCCGACGGCGCGCCCATCGAAAATGAATTTGTTAGCGAGGAATAAAAATGGAATTCAAGCAGCAGTATGCGGCCTATCAGCAGGCCATCGAGGAGTATCTGAACGGCATTTTCACGGCGGACAAGCCCTATGGCCGCCTGCAGGAGGCTATGTGTTACAGCATTCTGGGCGGCGGCAAGCGCATCCGGCCGGTGCTGACGCTGGAGTTTGCCCGACTGGGGGGCATCGACTGGCATCTGGCGCTGCCCTATGCCTGCGCCCTGGAGCTGGTACACAACTATTCCCTGATCCATGACGATCTGCCCTGCATGGACGACGACGATCTGCGCCGGGGCCAGCCCACCACCCACAAAAAGTTCGGCGAGACTCTGGCGGTGCTGGCGGGAGACGCACTCCAGCCGGAGGCCTTCCGCCTGATCGCGGAGGCTCCCTGTATGTCCGACGGCAGCCGGGTGGAGGCGGTGCGGGTGCTGGCCCGGGCCTGCGGCGCCGACGGCATGGTGGCCGGCCAGGTGCTGGACACTCTGTACGGCATCCATACCGAGGAGCAGCTGAAGGCTATGTACCGGCTGAAGACCGGGGTTATGATCTCCGGCGCGGCGGAGCTGGGCTGTGTGGCGGCGGACATGCCTGCGGATATGCGGGCTCAGGCGGTGGAATTTGCCGACCGGCTGGGCCTGGCGTTCCAGATCCGGGACGATATGCTGGACGTGGTCGGCGACCAGCAGGTGTTCGGCAAGCCCATCGGCTCCGATAAGGAGGAGGGCAAGATCACCTATGTGGACGTAGACGGTCTGGAGGGCTGCGCCCGGGCGGTGGAGACCTGCACCCAAAAGGCTAAGGACGCCGTGGCCCATTGGCCGGAGCACGACTTCCTGTTCGCTCTGGCGGATCAGCTGGTGGACCGGAAAAAGTAAGCGCATGCATTGATCTGTGAAAAATAGAGCCCGGGTCCGGCGATTGCGCCGGACCCGGGCTCTTCTGTGGATGCTGTCTGCGGCTCAGAAGCTGCCGATGGGGATGGAGCCGTCGTCGGTCCCCTTTTCGATGGAGAGAATCTTCAGCCAATAGCTCCGGCCGCCGCCCATGTCCACCTGGACCCGGTCTCCGGCCCGTTTCCCCAGCACTGCCTTGCCCACCGGGGACTCCTTGCTGATGAGTCCCTTCAGGGCGTCCTGCCGCAGGGTGGTCACCAGCTGGATCTTCCGGGTCCTGTTTGCCTTGCTGTCCTGGCGGTGGCTCCATGAGAATTTCCACCGTGTCGTACAGGCCCGCCGTGTCCGCCCGGGAGCGATCCTCGATGACACGGGCGGTTTTGATCATCCGCTGAAGGTACCGGACCCGGCTGTCGTTGCGGCTTTTCTCCTGCTTGGCGCACTTATACTCAAAGTTCTCACTGAGGTCGCCGAAGGCCCGGGCCGTCTGTACGTCCTCAATGAGCCTGGGCCGCAGCACCTGCACCCGATAGTCAATTTCCTCCTGCATTTTCTGGAGATCCTGCCTGGTCAATTCGTCATACATGATGGTTCCTCCCATATCTGCGCCAGACGGCGCAGTCCCTCCGGCAAGCGTTCCATGTCAATGCCGGCATAGTTGACAACTAAAATGTGCTGGGGTGCGGTGTCGGGCCGGCTGTAGTAGTCCGACAGCAGCGCCAGCCGCAGGCCCGCAGCCTCCGCCCGCTGCCGCAGGGCGTCGTCGCCGAGCTCCGTGTGCAGATGCATGAGAAAGTGCAGTCCTGCGTCCTGCTCCCATACCTCCACCCGTCCGGAAAGAGGACAGCTGCCGATGGCGTCGATGACGGCATCGCGCTTTTGCCGGTAGCGGGTTCTCATGCGATTGAGATGCTGCTCATACCGTCCCTGCTCCAGAAACCGGGCCAGGGTATACTGCTCGAAGCTGGACACGGTGCAGGCGTAAAAGCCCAGCCTTTCCCGGTACCGGGCCAGCAGCTGCGGCGGCAGGATCATATAGCTGATGCGAATGGACGGGGCGATGGTCTTGGAAAAGGTGTTCAGATAGATGACCCGCTGATTTTCACTGACGGAGAACAGCGTGGGGATCGGCCGCCCCACAAAGCGGAACTCACTGTCATAGTCGTCCTCCAGAATGTACCGCTCCGGCTGCTCCGCCGCCCAGCGCAGCAGCTCCTGGCGGCGGGTTATGGGCATGACGATACCCGTGGGATAGTGATGGGACGGCGAGATGTGTACCACGTCCGCCGGCTGGCGGCGCAGCAGCGTGATGTCCAGCCCCCCGCCGTCCAGGCCAACCCGGCACAGGGGCACCTGGTGGGCCTGATAGATCTTGGCGATCTTGCCGTAACCCGGGTCCTCCACGGCGTACCGCTTGTCCCGGCCCAGCAGCTGGATGATGAGGGTGTATAAAAGCTCCGTTCCCGCGCCGATGATGATCTGCTCCGGGTCCACGTCCATGGCCCGGAACTGACGCAGGTGAGCGGCGATGGCCCGGCGCAGGGCCGGTGCGCCGTTGTATGGTGTGGAGCGCAGCAGCTCCGTGTCCTCCTCCAGAATGGTCTGCCGCATCAGCCGGGACCATACGGTGAAGGGGAAATACGACCGGTCCAGAGACCCGGTGGCCAGGTCCAGAAACACCGGCTCCGCAGGGCGCTCCGGCACCAGGGGCGGCGGAGCCGCCGGGGGCAGGGGACTCTCCAGCGGGCTTACATAATAGCCTTTTTTCTCCACGGTGTAAATATACCCCTCCGCCGCCAGCTGCTCATAGGCGTTCTTCACGGTGATGACGCTGACCTCCAGGTGCTGGGCCAGTGCCCGCTTGGAGGGCAGCTTCTGCCGGGGCGACAGGGTGCCGGACAGAATATCCCGGCGAATACAGGCGTACAGCTGGGTGTACAGACTCTCGCCTCCGTCCTTTTCCAGGGAATAGGTCAGCATGGGAACCTCCAATCTGGTATTATCAAATAATATCGATATGGATATTTTAATAATACCAGTTCTTACTATAATACAGACAGAATCAAAACGCAAGGAGATTTTTCCCATGAGAGACATGAAAATCAGAAAAATGGTACTGGCCGCTCTGATGGCGGCACTGACGTATGTGGCAACCATGGTGGTGCAGATTCCCTCTCCCATGCAGGGCTATGTGAATCTGGGCGACTGCTGCGTGCTGCTGTCCGGCTGGATTCTGGGGCCCTGGTGGGGCGGCGCTGCCGCCGGTATCGGCTCTATGCTGACGGACCTGCTGAACGGCTATGCCCACTATGCCCCGGGCACCCTGGTCATCAAGGCCCTGGATGCCATAGCGGCGGCGCTGATCGTGAAGGCCCTGGGCCGCAAGCCCTACGCCTATGTGGTGGGCGGCGTCGTGGGCGAGCTGATCATGGTGGCGGGCTATTTCGGCTATGCCTGCCTGCTGCTGGGCAAGGGCATCGGCGCGGCGGCCAGCATCCCCGGCAACCTGGTGCAGGGCGCTATGGGCCTGGTCATCGGTCTGGTGCTGTTCGTGCTGCTCAAGCGCAGCAAGGCTCTGGACAAGCTGAACATTCAGTGGTAAAATAATTCCGAACGGGGGTTCTCCCCGCGGAAAGGAAGTTATATCATGGCTGGAATCGTTCATGAAGTGGAAAATGCCGATCTGCTGGCCCGGGTGCGGCAGGAATCGGCCAACGCCGCCCGCCAGCTGGCGGAGGCCGCCCGCCTGCACAGGGGGCAGATCGTGGTGGTGGGCTGCAGCACCAGCGAGGTGGTGGGCCACCGGGTGGGCAGCTGGTCCACGCCGCAGGTGGGGCAGGCTATCTTCGACGGGCTGCACAGTGTGTTCGGGCCCATGGGCGTGTATATTGCCGCCCAGTGCTGCGAGCATCTGAACCGGGCCCTGATCGTGGAGCACGAGGCGGTGCCTCAGCTGGACATCGTCAACGTGGTGCCTCAGCCCAAGGCCGGCAGCTCCTTTGCCACCGCTGCGTATCACACCTTCCGCCATCCCGTGGCGGTGGAGGAGATCCGGGCCGACGCCGGTCTGGACGTAGGCGGTACCCTCATCGGCATGCACCTGAAAAAGGTGGCGGTGCCGGTCCGGCTGGAGCAGGACCACATCGGCGGCGCCATTGTGCTGGCGGCCCGGGTGCGTCCCAAGTTCATCGGCGGCGAGCGCGCCGTGTATGATGAAACACTGAAGGACGGCTATCCGGAATTCTGATACGACACGCGTAAAAAGGGACTGGCTCAAACGGAGCCGGTCCCTTTCAGCTTGTCAAAAAAGGGCATTGCCCTTTTTTGACACAATCTTCTTATATCCCGATCAGATAGAAGAAGATCAGGTTGTGCAGCAGGTGCGCCCAGGCCAGCGTCACCAGCCCTTCCCCCTTCCGCCGCAGCAGCAGATAGTATGCAGCGATGGCTGTGCTGATACACAGCTGGATCACGTTGCCGTTCATGAAAAAGTGCAGCCCACCGAACAGCAGTGCCGGAACGGCTGCCGTCAGCCAGGGCGGCAGCGCCAGGGCTTCCAGCTCCTGGGGCAGGAATCCCCGGAAAAACAGCTCCTCCGCCCCGGCAATGAGCGCCTGCAGGACCACGGTGCCCAGCACGGCCCCGGCGGCATAGTCCCTGGGCGGCAGAAGGGAGACGGGGCGGCCCATCAGAAGGAATCCCCCCGTCAGCGCGGCGGCAAAGCCCAACGCAATGGCTGCGCCCCACAGCAGCTGCCGCCGCAGGGACCTCCGGCCCTGCCGGGGCGTAAACAGCAGCAGCGCCGTGCCGCCCAGCAGTACATTATATAGAACGCTGGCCCCTGCGGTGACCCGTCCCCGGAGAAGCAGCGGCAGTCCCACCAAAAACACGGCGCATACTGCCGCCAGACGCAGCCATCGCAGCCCCCGGCTCACAGGCTGCCCTCCTGCACATAGTGATCGTACCGCTCCTGGAGCCAGGCCTTCAGCTGCTCCACCCCCTGGTCGTCCCAGGGGAAATCCTGCTGCTGAACGTCGTTGGCCGCCTCGAAGCAGTACACGGTGTACACCGCCGTATGCAGCACTCCGGCGTCCTTATCCATGGCGAAGCGATAGCGGAAGTCGCCGATGCTGCCGGTGTACACAAAGGCCCGCTTGAACCAGCGGGGGGTCAGCTCTGAAAATTGCGGATGCATAGAATCGCCCTCTCTTATATAATGACGTCACACCAGGTCATACAGCTGCCGCAGATCCCGGATCTCATAGTCGATCCTCAGATCACCCGGTCGAGCCGCCTTCTTGGGATTGTACCAGCAGCAGGGAATCCCGGCGTTGTTGGCGCCGCGTATGTCGCTGGACAGAGAGTCTCCCACCAGCAGGCAATTGTCCCGGGTAATGCCGTCGATATGGGAAAAGACATAGTCAAAATAGGCGGCGCTGGGCTTGCTGGCTCCGGCCTCCTCCGAGATAAAGGCTCCGGAGATATACGACGCAATGGCGCTGCCTTCCAGCCGGGAACGCTGCACCGACGCAACGGCATTGGTGACGATGTACAGCCGGTGCTCCTGGGACAGCATCCGGCATACCTCCTGGGCATGGGGCAGCATCAGGGTGTTCTGTCCCAGCACCTGCAGATGCAGGTCGTTGCACAGTACCGGGTTCCGATCCAGTCCCATCTCCTTCAAAAAAAGCCGAAACCGCTCTACAACCAAAAAGTCCTTGGTACACTCGCCTCGGTCAAAGGCTGTCCACATGGCATTGTTGCACCGCTCATAGCACAAAAAGCTCTCATCCGTGTCAGGGATGTCATACCGGGCGCATACCTCGTGGAATGCATGCCGGTTCCCGGCGTCAAAATCAAATAGCGTGTTGTCTGCATCCAGCAGCAGATAGGGGTATTTCATGTCATTGCTCCTATAAATATAAGGTATATAGGAGTATATCATAACCGCAAAACAGTTGCAAGAGAAAAGACATAACCGCATCTTCTGGCAGGGATAAAAAAGATGAAAAAAGAGGGAAAAAGGTGTTGACAAAAGGGGGAAGGGGTGGTATTCTAACAAAGCTGTCGGCGAGAGCGGGCGGCAGGGACACGGACGAGCGAAAAAAGTTGAGGATTCGATAAAAAAGTTCTTGACAAAGCGGCTCGGATGTGATATCCTAAATAAGTCGTCTGTGATGGCGGCTAACGACAAACGGTTTCAGAAATGTAAAGAACGTCGAAAAAAGTTCTTGACAAACGAAATCGGCTGTGGTAAAATACCAAATGTTCCGCGAATAAGTGGAGCGTGTATCTTGTAAATTAAACAATGAACGAACAAAGCACCAGACGGGAGCACATGAAGATGTGCAACTGAAAAAGCTTGAGCACTGGGGTTCAGTCAATTACCCGGTGTTTGAGCAGAGTTTATGAAGCTATGGAAATAGCTCTGTAAAAGAGATTGGCTCAGCGGGAACGCTGTGTTGATACGATTTATAGAGAGTTTGATCCTGGCTCAGGACGAACGCTGGCGGCGTGCT
>ERZ825159.3388-NODE-3388-length-11435-cov-2.434534_pt1 | contig 11435 bp, 8 predicted proteins | sample MGYA00519932_ERZ825159 | MGnify/ENA primary metagenome ERZ825159 (study PRJEB31778, sample SAMEA3449191) | human gut metagenome | biome: human gut; feature: human-associated habitat; material: faeces | place: United Kingdom | collected 2010/2012 ...
GGTTGTTATCGCAGAGCTGCAAACCATCGCGCGTTTTCTTGACGAGGAAGAGGACGAGGCCGCCAAGGCTCTGGCACGCCGTAAGGCAGCCGCTCAGGAAGCCCGCCGCGTAGCCGCCATGTTTGACGATGCTCCCAAGGCATCCCGTGCTTCCCAGCCCGTAGAGGCAGAGGAAGAAGAATATCAGGAGCCGGAGCCTGAAGGCCCCCGGACAGAGCGCGCTCGGATACACTACATCGAAGAGGGCAACGGGGAGCCGCTGATACTCGTACACAGCGTAGGCCAGTCCTTCTATACCTGGCGCAACATGTTTTCCCGCCTCAGCCTTAATTACCGGGTGATAGCCATAGACCTGCTGGGTCACGGCTATTCCTCAAGGCCTGAGAACTTCAACTATACCGTTGAGGAGCAGGCCATGACGCTGGGCCTGTTCATGGACGCAATAGGCGTGCAGTCCGCCCACATAATGGCATTTTCCATGGGTTCGGCCTACGCGCTGCGCTTTGCGCTGGACAACCCGGAGCGGGTAGGCAAGATGATGCTCATAGCCCCCGGCGGCCTTTCGCCGGATATGCCGCTGGCCATAAAGCTCATGGACAGCAGCATACTGGGCGGCGTGGCCTCCATGCTCTACGGCATGCGCACGGTGGAAAAGGTGCTTTCCGAGTGCTATTTCGACCTTGCCCAGATGATGAGCCCGGAGGTAGTGGGCGAATACTACAAGACCATATCCGACCGTGAGTCCCGCTGGGCGCTGCGGGCCTCCTTCCACAACTTTGACGATGAGAGCGTGGTATCCAGGCTCCGCTCCCTTGAGGCCCCCGTGCTGATGCTTCAGGGCAGCGAGGACAAGTGGCGTCAGGGGGACGACTCAGAGCTGTACCACACGGCGATGCCCTACGCCGGCTTTGCCACCATGCGTAACGCAGGCCACCTGCTCCATGAGGAAAAAGCGGAAAAGGTCATCGCGGCCACGCTGGAGTATATACCGGCCATACAGCCGGAGGCTTAGAACGGCAAACCGCCCGCAAGCCTGCCTCCCTTTTAATAAAATAAAGGGAGGCTTTCTTATGTTCGCTTGCCAACTATTCACCATTCCTTCATAGCATTATCCGCTCTTTTATGATACAATAACCATGGCTATATGCCGATACAGATAATAAAGAGGAAAACGAATTGAGAAAGAAACGGCTCGGGTCGATACTGATAAGCGCCGCGCTTATGGTCATATTGGCCGTATTTTTGATAAACCTGAAGGAAGGCAGCTCAAGGGCCCCGGCGGACGCCGTTGCGCTGAGCGAGATAATGATCTCCAACAAGGGCTCCGTGCCGGATAACCTGGGCGGATACCCCGACTATATAGAGCTGCACAACGGCTCCTCCGAAAGGGCGGACATATCCGGCTACGGCCTGTCCGACAGCCTGCTGGAGGGCGCAAAGTATGTGTTCCCCGCAGGTACGGTACTGGAGCCCGGCGCTTATGTGGTGGTCTGGTGCGGTGGCGAGGCGGAGGACGGCATGCATGCCCCCTTCAAGCTCAGCGCGGGTGAGGAGGCGGTGCTGTTCGACGCTTCGGGAAGGCCCCTTGATACGGCTGTGCTCAACTCGGTGGACTCAGGAATGGTGCTGCGCCGAGAGGGCGAAGTATGGACACAGGCAAAGCCCTGCCCCGGCTATCCCAAGACAGAGGCGGGCATGGCGGAATACGAGGCGAGCCTTAAGGAGACGGAGGATATAGGCCTCTACATCAACGAGTTCATGGCCAGCAACGCTACCACTATCTGCGACAGCTTCGGCAGCTATTCCGACTGGATAGAGCTATACAATTCAACGGATACGGACATGGACATATCCGGCTTCGGCATATCGGATAACCTTTCCCAGCCCATGAAGTACAGGTTCCCGGATGGAACCACCATAGCCGCCAAGGGCTACCTGGTGGTATTCTGCTCCGGAAACGAGGGAATGCAGAACGGGGAGCTGCACGCGCCCTTCGGCCTTCGCTCCTATGGGGAGGACGTGGTGATTGCCAACAGGGCCGGAAGGATAATCGACAGCTATTCCTTCAAGAATCAGGAGACTGACGTTTCCATGGCGCGCATACCCGACGGCGCCGGCGAGCTCCAGTCCAATTCCCAGCCCAGCCCCGGCTACCCAAATACCGGCGCAGGCTACTCCGCATTCGACGCCGCCAACAGGCTGCCTCTTGGGGGGGTGTATATAAGCGAGTTCGGCGGCTCCACGGGCAGCGTGGCTTCCGACTGGGTGGAAATATACAACTCCACGGGCAGCGCCGTGAGCCTTGCGGGCTACGGCATTTCCAACAACCCGAAGAACCCCGCAAAGTGGGTATTTCCGGATATATCCATAGAGCCGGGCGAATACCTGCTGCTTTACGCTACGGGCAGCGCCGACAAGGCTCAAAAAAAAAATCTCAAGCTTAATTTCTGCATAAGCTCCACAGGCGAGGCGCTGTTTTTTTTCGACCCCAATGGAAAGCTCATAGACAAGCTCTCCGCAGGGCGCATGAGGTCCGGCCAGAGCTACGGCCGGGACGGCTCGGACAACCGCTTTTACTATGCGGAGCCTACCCCCGGCGCCCAGAACGGCAAGGGGTATGAGGGCATAACCCAGCTCCCGGCCTTCAGCGTCACTCCCGGCATATACGATAATGCCGTCACAGTGGCCATTACCGCAGGGGAGGGGGAGACAATACGCTACACCACCGACTGTACCACCCCAAACGCAAGCTCGGAGGTGTACAGCGGCGAGCTTTCCATCAGCAAAAACTCCGTCATACGAGCCGCAGCCTTCAGGGACGGGTATCTCTCGGGGGACGTGGCTACCGCAACCTATCTTTTCAGGAGCGACGGCGTGAACCATGCCCTGCCGGTGGTGACCCTCGTTACAGACCCGGACAACCTCTGGAACAGCAAGACCGGCATATACGCCACCGGCGACCAGTTTGACCCGGACGCCGCCTCCTACGCGGACACCCTGAAATCCGCCACCTACTATCAGGCAAAGTTCGCCACCGAGGAGCAGGTGGATACCATATGGGAAAAGCCCGCGGCGTTTTCGCTCTTTGACGATAACGGGAAGCAGGTCTTCACCCAGAACGTGGGCATAAGGATAGCGGGCAGCTTTGGCCGCGGCAGGGCCCAGAAGGGCTTCAACGTAATAGCCCGCAAGGAATACGGCAAGGGCTCCATGGAGTACCCCTTCTTCGAGAACCGACCGTATACGGAATACAAGGCGGTGGTGCTGCGGGCCGGCGCTCAGGATCAGAACCGCAGCAAGATAAGGGACGAGCTGGCCAGCGGGCTCTTAGAGGGAACTGACATAAATATACTCTATCAGGCCTACCGCCCCACGGTGCTTTACCTCAACGGCGAATACTGGGGGGTGTACTTCATGAAGGAAAAGCGCAACCGCTTCTTTGTGGCCCAGCATGAGAACACGGAAAACAACGTGGACCTGGCCATAGGCAAGGGCTTCAAGCAGCGCAGCTACGGCGATAATTCGGACTGGGTGAGCCTTTACGAATACGCCACCAGCCACGACCTTTCCTCCGCCGACGCCTACAACTACGTCGCGGAGCGCATGGACGTGGACAGCTTCCGGGATTACATGATAGCCGAGATATACAACGGCAACACGGACACCTACAATTTCCAGTATTATCGCCTCAAGGGCGGCAAGTGGAAGTTCATATTCTACGACTTCTGCTGGGGCTTCCAGAGCCCAGGCCACGAGACGCTGGCCTTCCGCATGGGCAAGACGCCCAGCGACGTATGCTCTGCAAAGCTGTTTGCCGCCATGCTCCAGAACAAGGGATGGAGGGACAGCTTCTGCCGCCGCTTCGGGGAGCTTCTCAACACCGCCTTTGCCCCGGAGCGGGTGACCGCGCTCATAGAAGAGCTTTACGGCTATGTGGAGCCGGAGATAAAGCGGGAGCGGGAAAAGTTCAATAAGGATACGTTTATGGGAGTAAAGCAGCCCAATACAAACCTGGGAACCTACGAGGGCTTCCAGAGCGAGATAAGCAAGCTGAAGGAATTCGCACAGAAGCGGCCGGAGGAGATAAAGCGGCAGCTTCAAAGCAACCTGGGCCTCAGCGATTCCTACATGAAGGAGGTGTTCGGCTAAAATGGAAAAGGCCAGAAGGCCAGCGCGCCCGAAAAAGCGGCCAGTACAGTACCGCCACGAGCTGAAATACTACATCAACCGGGGAGACTACGAGATACTCTCAAGAAGGCTGCGCTCCTGCATACAGCAGGACGAGAACGCCCAAAGAAACGGCGGCGAGTACTTTATAAGGAGCTTATATTTCGACAGCCCCTTTGACGACGCCCTATGGGAAAAGCTGGCAGGCGTCAACGACCGGGACAAGTTCCGCATACGGATATACAACGGGCAGGACGACGTGATAAAGCTCGAGTGCAAGCACAAGGAGGGAAGCTACATAGCAAAGCAGTCGGTACGGCTCAGCAGGGCCGAGTGCGACAGCCTTATCAGCGGGGACTACGCCTTTCTCCTCTCCCGCAAAGAGCCCTTCGCCCGGCGCATGTTTGTGGAGTTTGCCACCAAGGGCCTGCGCCCCTGCGTAATAGTTGACTATACACGGGAGGCCTACGTTTACCCCGTTGAGGACGTTCGCATAACCTTCGATAAGGATATACGCACCGCATACAGGGGGACGAGCCTTTTCGACATGACACAGCCCACCTATCCCGTGATAACAGACGGCGACCTTGTGCTGGAGGTAAAGTTCAACAACTACCTGCCCAGCTATATAAGGGAGCTTTTGCAGATAGATTCCCATACCCGCAGTGCCGTGAGCAAGTACTGCATATGCAGAAAGTTTGAGTTTTAGGAGGACCACATGATAAGCTTTTCCGACCTTTTGACCATCACCATGAACCCCGTTCAGGTAATACTGACCCTGATAGTTGGCCTGCTCGCGGGCCTGTATGTATGGTTCATATATAAAAAGACCTTCAGCGGCGTCATGTATTCCCGCACCTACGGCATGGCGCTGGTAATGATGACCATAGTTACGGCGCTGATGCTGATGCTCATCAACAACAGCCTGACCCTCAGCCTGGGCATGGTGGGCGCGCTGTCCATAGTCCGCTACCGCACCGCCATAAAGGATCCCCTTGACACCGCCTTCATATTCTGGGCAGTGGGCGAGGGTATAGCCGTGGGCACAAAGTTCTACGACGTGGCCATAATCGCCGGCATAATAATAGGCATATTCGTGCTGCTGATCTCAGGCTCAAGGGGCAAGGGCGGCGCTCAGAGCTACCTCCTTATAATCCACTACAGCGAGGCCGCGGCAGACGCCATACGCAAGATGACCAAGCAGCTTCCCGGCGCCCGGCTCAAGAGCAAGGTAGTGCGCCCCGGCAGCATAGAGCTTACCATGGAGCTGCGCCTCAAGGAGAACGAGACGGGCTTCGTAGAGAAGTTCACCCGGGTGGAGGGCGTGTACGATGCAAGCCTTATCACTCATCAGGGGGACATAGTGGCGTAGCCCCCTCTTTTGAAATTGAAAGGGAGAGATCATGCTCAAACGGTTTGCGTCCTACTACAAGCCCCATAGAAGGCTGTTCTATATAGACATGTTTTGCGCGCTGATAATATCGGCGTGCAATATGTTTTATCCAATAATAGCCAAGGATATAATAAACGTCTATGTGCCGGAGAGGGATATGCGGCGGCTGGTGCTGTGGTGCTGCGTGCTGCTGGGCATATATCTGCTCAAGGCCGTTATGAAGTTCATAGTGGATTACTGGGGGCATATCGTAGGCGTGCGGATACAGGCGGATATGCGCCGGGAGATGTTCGGCCACCTGGAAAAGCTGCCCATAAGCTTCTTTGACGAAAACAAGAGCGGCGTGCTCATGAGCCGCATGACCAACGATCTTCAGGAGATATCCGAGCTTGCCCATCACGGCCCGGAGGACATATTCCTCTCGGTGGTGATGCTCATAGGGGCGGTGGCGTGGCTCTCGACCATATGCCCACCGCTGGCGCTCATACTGCTAATAATGCTGCCCTGCACCGTGTTCATAACCACAAGGGCGCGCCTTGGGCTGAACAGGGCATCCCAGGAGACACGGGTAAAGATGGGCGAGATAAACGCCAATGTGGGCACCGCCATATCAGGAGTAAGGGTATCCCGGGCCTACACCGGAGAGGATCACGAGCTGAAGCTCTTTGACGTGCTCAACCGCCAGCTCACAGGCATACGGAGCAAGTATTACAGGGCCATGGCCTGGTTCTTTACAGAGGCGGAGCTGCTGATGGACCTCACATACCTTGCCATACTCTTCTTCGGCGGATTGTTCTTCTTTAAGGGCAGCATAAACGCCGGCGAATATACCGCGTTCCTGCTTATGGTATCCAACTTTTTTAACCCCGTCCGAAAGATGGTCAACATGTTCGAGCAGCTTCAGGCGGGTACGACGGGCTTTAAGCGGTTTACGGAAATTATGGACGAGCCCCCGGAGGAGGACGCCCCAGACGCCATAGACGCAGGCAGGCTGGTGGGGGACATCGCCTTTGAGGACGTATCCTTCCGGTATAAAAACAGCGACGCCAAGGGGGCGGAGAAGGTGATAAAGCACCTGAACCTCCGCATACCCGCAGGGGAGACGGTGGCTCTCGTCGGCCCCTCCGGCGGCGGCAAGACCACCCTCTGTAACCTCATACCGCGGTTTTACGACCCGGAGGAGGGCCGTATAACCATAGACGGCACCGACATAAGGGATTTCACAAGGGTATCCCTCCGGCGCAACGTGGGAATAGTGGCCCAGGACGTATTCCTCTTTGACGGCAGCATAGCGGACAACATACGCTACGGCAACCTTGACGCCACGGAGGAGGAGGTCATAGAGGCCGCGAAAAAGGCCCGCATTCACGACTATGTCATGACCCTTGAGGAGGGCTACGACACCCAGGTGGGCGAGCGGGGGGTGAAGCTTTCCGGCGGCCAGAAGCAGCGCATATCCATAGCCCGCGTATTTCTGAAGGATCCCGGCATACTGATACTGGACGAGGCCACATCGGCTCTTGATAACCAGACCGAAATGGAGATACAGCAGGAGCTGTTTGAGCTTGCCAAGGGCCGCACCTGCATAATAGTGGCACACAGGCTTTCCACCATAAAGAGCGCAAACGAGATAGTGGTGTTGACGCCCTCCGGCATAGCCGAGCGGGGCAGCCACAGGGAGCTTATGGCCCTTGGCGGCATATACGCCAACCTCTATAATTATCAGATAATAGACCTATAAAGGAACGAACAAGGTATGAAGATTACGGTCATAGGCTGCGGGCGCTGGGGCTCATTCATAGCATGGTATCTTGACAAGGTAGGGCACAGCGTGAGCCTTTACGGACGGGAAGGCTCGCCCCACATGAAACAGTTCAGGGAGAGCCGCACCAACGGCATAGTGACGCTGCCAAACAGCATACGGCTCATATCCGCCATGGAGGAGGCCGTAAAGACGGAGCTGATAGTGGTATCCGTGGGAGCCCAGTCCTTTAGGGAAGTGGCTGCGGACATAGCGGCGCATGGCTATAGGGGCGACCTTGTGCTGTGCATGAAGGGCATAGAGCAGGGCAGCGGCAAAAGGCTTTCGGAGATCGCCCTGGAATACCTGCCGAAGAGCGGCGTCGCCGTATGGATAGGCCCGGGCCACGTTCAGGAGTTTGTGGCGGGAATACCCAACTGTATGGTGATAGACGGCACATCGGAGGAGCTGAAGGAGCGTCTGGTGACACAGTTCAGCTCCAGCCTCATACGCTTCTATTACGGCCGGGATCTCATAGGCAACGAGGTAGGGGCCGCCGCAAAGAACGTCATAGGCATAGCGGCGGGAATACTGGACGGCATGGGCCTCACCAACCTCAAGGGGGCGCTCATGGCCCGGGGCACCCGGGAGGTTGCCCGGCTCATAGTGGCTATGGGGGGGATAGAGCATTCCGCCTACGGCCTCTGCCACTTGGGGGACTATCAGGCCACTGTGTTTTCCCAGTTCAGCCATAACCGCGCCTTCGGCGAGGCCTTCGCCAGGGGGGAGAAGTTCGGGAAGCTTGCCGAGGGATACTATACCGTGGAAGCGCTCATGGAGCTTTCGAAAAAGTACGGGGTGGATATGCCCATATGCCGCGCCGTGCATAAAGTGCTGTACGACGGCGCAAACCCCAGAGACGAGCTCACCGCCCTGTTCATGCGGAGCCTTAAAAAGGAGTTTTAGATGTACATAGACACCCATGCCCACCTGACGGACGGCGCCTTTGACCATGACAGGCAGGAGCTTATAAAGGGTCTTGCCGCCGGGGGTATAGGCAAAATAATAGAGATATCCTGCGACCCGAAGGGCTTTGAGGCCTCGGCGGAGCTTGCGGAAAAAAATCCCGGCATATACCTTGCCTTCGGCATTCACCCGGAATTCGCGGAAAGCTGTACGGAAAGCGATATCGCCGCATTGGGCGAATACCTGAAGCATCCCAAATGCGTTGCGCTGGGGGAGACGGGGCTGGACTACTACTGGAAGCCCTACAACAGGGAAAAGCAGCTGGAGCTGTTCCGCCGCCAGCTCGATATGGCCATAGAGCGGGACATGCCGGTTTCCATGCATATTCGGGAGGCATACGGGGACTGCATGGAGGTGCTGGAAAGCTACGGGGGAAGGATAAAAGGCGTTATGCACTGCTTTTCGGGCAGCGCCGAGATCGCGGAGCGCTGCGCAGGGCTGGGGCTGTACATAGCCTTCGGCGGTGCGCTTACCTTCAGGTCAAATAAAAAAGGCCCGGCGGCCTGCGCCGCCACTCCCATTGACAGGCTTCTCACCGAAACCGATTGTCCCTACATGGCCCCGGAGCCCCACCGGGGAGAGCGCAACGACCCCGGGTATATACCCCTCATCTGCGGTAAAATGGCCGAGATAAAGGGGGTAAGCGTAGATGAGATGGCCAAGAGGGTGGAGGAGAATGGGGCGCGGCTGTTCGGCATTTGAATTGATTTTTTGAAAAAAATCAATGCTTGACAAAAGCCGCCCATACGTGTTATTATCCCAACAAATAATATATCCGGGCAGGGCAAACGGCCCATGCAAAAGGGAAAGGAGAGCACTTATGATAAACACCGCTATTACCATGTACGGCATGATGATGTGCTGCTCCATGTCCCTCGGGCATGGAGAGCGCTTGCGTTGCCTGCAATAAAGCCTTTTGTACTTTAAAAGGCGGTGTTTTGATTTATAGGCCGTAAGCGCAGAGCTTGCGGCTTTTTTAATGCAATACTTCGGATTGGAGAAAAAGATGGAAGCACGTGAAATGATAGCCATAAGGGGCCTTACAAAGACCTTCGGCACCGGATCGGACGCCGTGACCGCCCTCAGGGATATAGACCTTTCCGTAAGGGCGGGGGAGATATTCGGCATAATCGGCCTCTCCGGGGCGGGCAAGAGCACGCTGGTACGCTGTATGAACTACCTTGAACACCCCACGGAGGGCAGCGTAACGGTGGACGGAAAAAAGCTGGGCGCGCTGAACAAGAAAGAGCTGCTCAACGCCAGAAGGGGCATAGGAATGATATTCCAGCAGTTCAACCTGCTCATGCAAAAGACCGCCCTCGATAACATCTGCTTCCCGCTGGAGATAGCGGGGGTAAGCAGAAAGGACGCCATAGACCGGGCAAGGGAGCTTCTGAAGCTGGTGGATCTTGAGGACAGGGAAAAGGCCTATCCCGCCCAGCTATCCGGCGGGCAGAAGCAGAGGGTAGCCATAGCCCGGGCCCTTGCGCCCAGCCCGAAGGTGCTGCTTTGCGACGAGGCCACCTCCGCGCTCGACCCCACCACCACCCGCTCCATACTCTCGCTCCTCAAGGAGATAAACCGCACCATGGGCATAACCATAGTGGTAATAACCCACGAGATGAGCGTTATAGAGGAGATATGCGACAGGGTGGCCATAATCGACCACAGCCAGATAGCCGAGGTGGGCGAGGTATCCGACATATTCATGAACCCAAAGACGGAGATAGCAAAAAGGCTGCTGTACGCCAGCGGCAGGCTGGGCGAGGAGGTGCTGGGAGAAAGGTGCCTGCGCATCATATTCGACGGAACCCAGACCTCCAGCCCCGTCATATGCGACATGGTGCTGGAGTGTGGCGCCCCGGTAAACATACTCTTTGCGGACACAAAGACGATTGAGGGCAAGATGCACGGCTACACCCTCATACAGCTTCCGGAAAACCGGGAGCTTGGAGATAAGATGAAGAAGTACCTCGATCTCCACGGGGTACAGTACCTTGAGGAGGCATACCATGTTTGATCCGCAGCTCGTTAAGCTCTTCGGCGACGGCATACTGGAGACCTTATACATGACCCTCGTATCCACCGCCATATCCTACCTGCTGGGCCTGCCCATAGGCGTACTGCTGACCACCTCCGCCCCCGACGGCATAAGCCCACGGCCTGTGTTGTACAGGACGCTGGACGTGGTGGTGAACATACTCCGCTCGGTGCCCTTTCTGATACTCATGGTGTGCGTGCTGGGCCTCACCCGCTTCTTAGTCGGCACCACCATAGGCTCCACCGCGGTAATCCCTCCGCTGGTAATAGCGGCGGCGCCATATGTGGGCCGCATGGTGGAAGGCTCCCTCAAGGAGGTGGACCACGGCGTGATAGAGGCGGCTCAAAGCATGGGCGCGTCGGTGTTCCAGATAATCATCCGGGTGCTGCTGCCCGAGAGCACCCCTTCACTCCTCAACGGCGCGGCGATAGTCACCACTACCATACTCTCCTACTCCGCCATGGCGGGCGCGCTGGGGGGCGGCGGCCTTGGGGCCATAGCCATCAACTACGGCTACCACCGCTTCCAGCCTGACATGATGTGGATCGCCGTCGTGCTGCTGGTGCTGCTGGTGCAGCTCATTCAGCTCATCGGCGACAGGCTGGTAGTGAAGTCGGATAAGAGAAGAAGATAGATAATTGAGCCGTCAGGCTTGATATATAAAAATTTTTATAATTTTTCAGGAGGAAAACAAAATGAAAAAGCTGATCGCAATCGTACTGACCCTTGTACTGGCGCTGTCCTTCGCGGCCTGCGCCCAGCCTGAGGCGGCCCCTGCCGAGACCGCAGCCCCCGAAACGACCGAGAGCGCCGCTCCCTCCGAGCTTGTAAAGGTCAAGGTAGGCGCTTCCGTCACCCCCCATGCGGAGATACTCAATGCTGTAAAGGATGAGCTCAAGGCGGCGGGCTATGACCTTGAGGTGGTAGAGTTCACCGATTATGTGCTGCCCAACACCGCACTGGAGCAGGGGGATCTGGACGCCAACTACTTCCAGCATACGCCGTATCTTGAAAACTTCAACGAGGAGAAAGGCACCCATCTGGTAGCCGTGGGCAAAATACACTAC
>ERZ825159.3390-NODE-3390-length-11430-cov-7.297055_pt1 | contig 11430 bp, 11 predicted proteins | sample MGYA00519932_ERZ825159 | MGnify/ENA primary metagenome ERZ825159 (study PRJEB31778, sample SAMEA3449191) | human gut metagenome | biome: human gut; feature: human-associated habitat; material: faeces | place: United Kingdom | collected 2010/2012 ...
TCTCGAAGTGGAACTTGTCAGCCAGCTGCTTGGCAACGCTCTTGTAGCCCTCAGCATTCAGCTTGCCGCCGTAGATATCGGTAGCCTCGGCCTCGATGCCGAACACGTCCTTTGCGTCCTCCTCGTTGGAGATGCAGACATCAACGTACTGGCACAGATCGGTCATGGCAGCACGAGCCTGCTCACGGGTCCACAGCTTGCCGCGGTAGTTCAGGTCGCAGCTGATCTTCACGCCGTGAGCCTTAGCAGCCTTGCAGGCCTCGCGGCAGATCTCGACAACATTCTCGCCCAGAGCCGGGGTGATGCCGGTGAAGTGGAACCAATCCACGCCCTCGAAGATCTTCTCCCAATCGAAATCGGAAGGCTGTGCCAGCTGGATAGCGCTGTTGGCACGGTCGTAGATGCAGACAGAACCACGCTGAGAAGCGCCCTTCTCGTTGTAGTAGATACCAACGCGGTCACCGCCACGGGTGATCATGCTGGTGTCAACGCCGTAGCGGCGCAGGCTGTTGACAGCGGCCTGACCGATGGCGTGTGCGGGCAGCTTAGTGACGAAGGCTGCGTCCAGGCCGTAGTTGGCCAGAGAAACAGCAACGTTGGCCTCGCCGCCGCCGAAGCTGAACTCCAGGCTGTTAGCCTGGACAAAGCGCTCATAGTTGAACGGCTGCAGACGGACCATCAGTTCGCCAAAAGTAACGACTTTCATTGTGGTGTACTCCTTTATAATCAGATGTGTTTTATATCACCCGCCGCAGGGTGGACCGGTGCGGCGGGAAACGCCGTGGAAATGCTCAGGAACTCAGGCCTGGACCAGGTGCATTGCAAAGCCGGCGATCTCGTCAGCAAAGTAGCAGGCAATGGTCTTGCCGTTCTTGACATTCTTGCTGTCCAGATCGAACTTCACGCCGCGCTGAGACAGGTGATAGATGGCACGGTCAACGTTGTTGCAGGCGATGGCAATGTGGCCATTGGTGCCGCGGCCGGGCTTCTTCATGATCTCGAATTCCTTGTTGCCCACAAAGATGCTGGAGTTGCCGGGAGCGACCTTCATGTTCAGCAGACCGCCCAGCAGGGTGGCGACCTTCATGGCCTCTTCCTCGTTGCCGGTGTTGATGCCGACATGATGCAGGCGCAGGCCCAGCATGGTGTCAACAGCTTCCTTGCTCTGAGCGGTGATCTTTGCCCAGTCGCCAGCCTTGATGACATCGCTCTTGCACATCCAGGTGCCGCCGACAGCGAAGATCTGGTCGTAGCCCAGGTAATCGTTGACGTTCTTTGCGTTGACACCGCCGGTGCACATCCAGCGTGCGCCCTTCAGGGCAGCGCCGATGTTCTTCAGCATGCCGACACCGCCGTTTGCCTCAGCGGGGAAGAACTTCAGGGCCTCGCAGCCCATGTTCATAGCCTGCTGCATCTCGCCGGCAGAGGCGGTACCGGGCATCATAATGCCGCCCTTGTCGATCACGTGCTTGCAGACCTCGGGGTCAAAGCCGGGAGCAACGATGAAGGAAGCACCAGCTGCCATTGCACGGTCAGCCTGCTCACAGGTCAGGACAGTGCCTGCACCCAGCAGCATCTCGGGCATCTCTTCGTGGATCTTGCGGATGCACTCCTCAGCACATGCAGTGCGGAAGGTGACCTCGGCTGCGGGCAGACCGCCCTCGGCCAGAGCCTTGCACAGGGGCAGGGCCTCGTCCACGCTGTTGAAGGCGATAACAGGGATAATGCCGATCTGATAGACCTTTTCAACGATGGGATTCATAACGCATTTCTCCTTTTTATTTGACACTCAGGGCGGGGCAGGGCCGGATGGGCACACTCTCCCCACCATACGTTCACAGTATTAGTATAAACGACCCGGCCGCTTTTGGTAATGCTCAACAAGCACAATGTTTTGCATAAGAGCTTGTATACATTGCACAAAAACGCCGATTTTACCGGTTTCAGAAGCTGTTTTCGTAAGCAGGGTGCGCCGCATGACGAGAATTTTTGCTCCTCAGACAAGGCGATTTTCCGCAGCGATCCTGACGGATTGCAAGGGAAAGCAACGCAGTATGCGGGCAAAAAGACCGTTCGGGCGGTGTGCAATGCTTATGAAAACGGCTTCTTAAACCCCGAGACGGGCAAAAATTTCGGCCACGCCGTCGTGGTCATTGTCGTTTTCGCTGACGATGTCGGCCAATCTGCGGATGTGCTCCATCCCGTTGGCCATCACAGCGGCGACACCCGCCTTTTCCAGCATGGCGCGGTCGTTTTCGCTGTCGCCCACGGCCAGCGTGGCTTCCCGGGGGATGCCCAGATGGTCGGCCAGCGCCAGCAGGCTCTCGCCCTTGTTCACCCCCGCCGCCGTGACCTCGATGTTGTCGGGGGAGCCTTGCACCACCTCAACGCCCCGGATGGCCGTGAAGTGGGGCAGATACTGCCGGGCCTCCTCGGCAGAGTGGAAGAACATACAAAACTTCTCCACTGCATGGGCGTGGCGGCTCATCCACTCGCTCTGCTCCCGCAGGATGGTGAAGCGGCCGTCGTTGGGCTGGATGGCCTCCGTCCCCCGCACGGCCGCCAGACGGGCAAAGCGCTCGTCGAAGAAGCGCTGCTGCACCGTGTCCCGGAGGGCACGGCCATCGCTGAAGATGTTCAGCCCGCCGGGCAGGCCGCGGAAGGCCTCGTAGACCTCCCGGGCCGTCTCCACCGGGAAGCAGCGCCGGATGATGCACTCCGGCTGGCTGGTCTCATGCTGGGCGGCGTTGGCGTACCGGCTGTAGACGCAGCCCAGAGGGTCATTCCCGAGGTCCCAGACCGCCGCACCGTTGGAGGTGAGGGCATAACGCACCCAAGGCTGTTTTGCCACCACAGGCGGCAGGCTGGCCAGCGGACGGCCCGTGGCCGGGATGATCACGACGCCCCGGTCAGAGGCCTCGGACAGGACCTTCCGGGTGTAGTCCGTGACTTTGCCGCTGCTGTTGAGCAGCGTGCCGTCCAAGTCGAGGGCCGCAAGAAGGATGGGGTGAGATGAAATAGACATGAAAGCTCCTTTGTGCTCGTGCATACACATTCCTCCTGCCCCGGCGGAGCAGGCTGTCTTTATTCTATAACAGGAAACAGATTTGCGCAAGTCGGCCAAGTGTGGTAAAATGTATCATCGTATGACAGATTTATAGGAGAATTTACATGAAAACTTCCCTTCTTCGTGCACGGCCCCATCTATGGTACCAGCTCTACTGGGTGCTCTACCTCATCTGGTTCTTCTGGCTGGACTTCACCGTCACCGACCCGAAATACATCATCCGCAGCCCGCTGGACGACTTCATCCCCTTCAACGAGTGGTTCATCTTCCCCTACGGCAGCTGGTTTTTCCTGCTGGCCGGGGTCACGGCGCTGCTGTGGTGGTTCGACACCGCCAGCTACGACAAGCTCTGTCTCATGATGTTCTCGGGCATGACCTTCTGCCTCATCGTCTATATGGTGCTGCCCAACGGCCTCGATATCCGCCCCATGGCGGAGGAGGTGGGCCGCAGCAATCTCGCCATGACCCTGATGCAGCTCATCTGGAAGGCCGACGCCTCGGTGAACGTCTGCCCCTCCATCCACTGCCAAAGCTCGGCCTGCATGGCCATCGCCTTCTCGGGCAGCACGCTGGCCCGGAAAAAGAAGTGGCTCAAGATCCTGGCCTTCGGCTGGGCTGCCCTCATCTGCGCCTCTACCGTCTTTACCAAGCAGCACTCCATCATCGACGTCTTCTGCGGGCTGGCCGTGGCGCTGGTCTGGGTGCCGGTGCTCTATCTTCGCCCCCGGAAGGCGTGAGTTTTCGGATAAAATATGCCGTTTTTGCTGTGTCCGCTCTTGACGGCACAGCGGCCCGCGGGTACAATGGTGGTAGCTGATATATCACATCTGCGGGCACTGCCCGCTTCGAAAGGAGCATGACACGGCCATGGCATCACGAAGTGCGCGGGAGATCGCCTACGAGACCATCCGCAGCCGGATTATCACGATGGACTTAAAGCCCGGCGACGAACTGAACGACCGGGAGCTGGCGCAGGAGCTGGGCATCAGCCGCACCCCCATGCGGGAGGCGCTCATCATGCTCAACATCGCCCACATGGTGGTCATCAAGCCCCAGAGCGGCACCCATGTGGCCCCCATCGACCTCAAGCTGATGGAGATGGAGCAGTTCGCCCGCTTCACGCTGGAAAAGGAGATCCTGAACCGCATCCGGGGCCGTCTGACCGCTGAGCAGGAGGCTGCCTACCGACTCAACCTTGAGAGCTACCGCCAGCTGGAGCGCGACCCCTCCGCCGAAAACCGGGAGACGAGGATGCTCGACCTCGACAACGCCTTCCACCGCCGGGCCTTTGAGCTGTGCGGCATGGAGGAGCACTTCGACCATATGCTCTCCACCTTCCAGCACATCGAGCGTCTGCGGAAATTCAGCCTCCAGACGGAGGAGAACAAGTCCGTCTGCGCAGCCCACACCCGCATCCTCGAGGCCGTCCTGCGCGGCTCGGAGGAAGACCTCAGCCGTGCCCTCAGCGACCATCTGAACCGCTACAAGCTCTCGGTGGAGCAGGCCCGCCAGCGCCACCCTGAGTATTTTACCGAGGGGACAGTCGGGTTAATCGACAATGTAAGATAACTGCATCATAGAAAAGGACGCCGTCTGGTAAAAACCATGCGGCGTCCTTTTGTTATGTTATAGGGATCATGTCCTCAGCATTCAATCCAGCAGGTAGTTCCCAGCTTACGTATAATTGCTCAGAATTTTTTCAAAGTCCATATATTTTGCAACGGCCTCCGTGTAAAACTCTTTATTCTGTTCCACCATTTGCAGCGTTATAACAGGCTCATCATCTCCAAGCACTTCATCCACATAAAGGATATAGTCCGGGTACTTTTTCCCCTTGCTAAAGCAGGCAATCTGTATATCCTTATGAAACGTGTTCGTTGGTTCTTCCAATCTTCCTTGAATCAGGGCCTCTGCGTCATATTCCGTTGAGCCAAACTTGTATTTACCTTCCACCATCTCAGCCTGTCTCCAGAACGAGTCCGTGTCAAGCTTCTCACTCGGTTTGTACGGCTGTACTGTCGTCGGCAATAAATTATCTTTCCAAATAAACCATGCTTTGCCCTGTTCCGCATCACTCAAGACAAACGAGTAATCATCCTCTTGGTAGGTGCGCACACCATTTGTCGAATCTGTATAGTTGCGGCTTTTCACATTGCCATACTCATCTTTGCTCTCGATAGTATAGACACGCGTATAGGTCTGCGTCATCAGTTTCTCATAATTGGCTCTTCTGCTGTTCACCGGGTTCTTAATTGGCGTTGCGTGCAACATTCCAAATTCATTCACACCCGTTTCTTCTGCGCCGGAACTTGAACTGCTGGACGAACTGGAACTACTGCTTGAGTCTGAGGGCGCACTGCTGGAACTCGAAGAACTGCTGGAACCGCTATCAGAAGAAGCGCTGGAATTGCCGTTCGAGGCAGAGCCGCTAGAGCCACTGTTTCCTCCACCACCTCCTCCACCACTGCACGCGGTGAACATAGAAACCGATACCGCTGCGGCAAGCACGATGGCCATGACCTTATCAGACAATCTCATTAAAAATTCCTCCCCGTTTCAAGTTTGTGCTCTTAGCATATCTTATTTGCACTCATTTTTCAAGTGCAAATAGCACACATTTTAATGCGTAGATTTTGTGTATTATGCCTTTATAATAAAATTTGAAGGGGGCATAAGATGGCATTCAAAATTCCAAAAGAAGAATATATCAACCGCACGTTTCGTCTTCGGAAAGAACTCGTTGACCGCATGGAAGTCATTTGCAACGAAAAAAACATCTCCCTGAACAAGTTGACCGTCTTATGCATTGAATATGCTCTGGACAACCTTGAAGAAGACGATACCACACTTCAGTAAGACACAAAAAACGCCGCACAGCGTATCAAAATCGCTGTGCGGCGTTTTATTCTACGGTAAAGTTCCGGAGGGTGCTCAGGCCTTCTCGATGGTGATGCTCCACTCGCTGGTCATGGCCTCATCGACGTCCAGCACCTCGTGATGGCCCTCCTCGTTGACGCTGTTGGCCCAGCCGTTCCAAGGCTCCATGCAGACAAAGCTCTCGGCATCCTGCTGCCAGAGCACGCCCTTGTCGAAGGTCTCATCGGCGTCCACCGTGACCTTATGGCCGTTGCCCTTGTCGGTGAAGGTCATGGGGAACTCCACGCCGGTCATCAGGCGGATGGTGTTGTCTGCGCCCTCCTTGCGGGTGAGGGTGATCTTTTCCGGGGCAGCGGGCTGCTCGCCCTTGGCATTCTCGGAGCAGGTGGCGCACTTGATGTCAAAGTCCACATTTTCCAGCGCAGAGGCCACGAAATAGGGGTGGTAGCCGAAGCTGAAGGGCATGGGCTTGTCGCCCTCGTTGATGACGGTCAGGCTGATGAGGGCCTTATTGCCCTCGAGGTTGTAGTTCACCAGCAGGGTGAAGTCGAAGGGGTAGAGGAACTTGGTCAGCGGGGTGGATTCCAGCGCCAGCGTCACACCGTCCGGGCCGACGCTCTCCACGTCCCATGCGCACAGGTCAGCCAGACCATGATTTTCCATGGGGTAGGCCTTGCCGTCAAAATAGTGCACACCGCCGTCCGGGCCGCCGCAGTTGGGGAACAGCACCGGCACGCCGAAGCGGGGGCGGCTGCACTCGGAGAAGTTGGGGCGACGGGTCCAGATGTACTCGTCACCGTCCAGCGTAAAGCCGGTGATCATGCCGCCGCGCTCCGGGGTAATGACCAATTCGGTCTTGGCAGCGGGGTCAGAAATGACGTACTGCTCATAGCAGGCATCGCCTTCGGTGATGTAACGGGTGGTGATCTGATTCATAGGTCAGTCCTCCTTAGGTTTCCGGCTCTCGGCCAGCTTTTTAAAATAATAATCAATGCCATAGCGGATGAGGTACTTCACGGCCCAGACGATCACCGCCACAACGGCGGCAAAGATCAGGCCATAGAACACGATCGCAACGAGCAGCATTTTCGTCGTCATTGCCATAGAAAGCCCTCCTTTGCAATGCACAAAAAGGCTGCCGGGCAGCGCAAACCGCTCAGCAGCCTTTGAAGTTTTTACAGAACGACGCCGTCCTTGAAGATGGAGATCTCGCGGAAGCCGTGCTTCTCGGCCTTGGTCTGCTCGCCGCTGGCCACCCGGATGACCAGATCCAGCAGATCCTTTGCGGCCTCGTCGATGGTCTTCTCGCCGTCGGCGATGACGCCGGTGTTGAAATCGATCCAGCCCGACTTCTTCTCCGCCAGCGGGGTGTTGGTGGAGATCTTCAGGGTGGGAGCGGGGGCAGAGAAGGGCGTGCCGCGGCCGGTGGAGAAGAGGATGAGGTGTGCACCGGCGGCGGTCATGGCGGTGGCGGAAACGAGGTCATTGCCGGGGCCGTAGAGCATATTCAGGCCCTTGGTGACGACGGGGTCGCCGTAGCCGATCACGTCCATGATGGGGGCTGTGCCGCCCTTCTGGACGCAGCCGCAGCTCTTGTCCTCCAGCGTGGTGATGCCGCCCTGCTTGTTGCCCGGAGAGGGGTTGTCGTAGACCACCTCATTGTGGCTGATGAAGTACTCTTTGAAACCGTTGATCATGTGCTCAGCCTTGACGAACACTTCCTGGTTGATGCAGCGGTCCATCAGGAAGCCCTCGGCACCGAACATCTCCGGCACCTCGGTCAGCACGGTGGAACCGCCGCGCTGGCCCATCATGTCGGAGAAGCGGCCGATGGTGGGGTTGGCGGTGATGCCGGACAGGCCGTCGGAGCCGCCGCACTTCATGCCCACCACCAGTTCGGACACGGGGATGGGCTCACGCTGGAACTGACCGGCGTAGGCTGCCAGCTCCTTCAGGATATCGCGGGCAGCGGCAAACTCGTCCTCCACGTCCTGGCAGGTCAGGAACTTGACGCGGTCGTGGTCGTACTCGCCCAGCTCGGTCAGGAACTGCTCGTGGGTCAGGTTCTCGCAGCCGAGGGAAAGCACCAGAACAGCGGCAGCATTGGGGTGGCGCACCAGCGCAGCCAGCAGTTTGCGGGTCTGTGCATGGTCATGGCCGGTCTGGCTGCAGCCGAAGGGATGGGTGAAGGTGTACAGGCCCTCGATGGAGCCGGTGACCAGATCCTGGTTATCGGCAACGATCTTCTTGGCGATGTCGTTGACGCAGCCCACGGTGGGGATGATCCAGATCTCGTTGCGGATGGCGGCGCGGCCGTCCTTGCGGCGGAAGCCCATGAAGGTCTCCGGCTCCACCTTGGGCAGCGGGGCCAGATCCGGGGCGGGGTTGTAGCTGTACTCCACCTCACCGGACAGGTTGGTGTGCACATTGTGGGTGTGCATCCAGGTACCCGGCTGGGCGTCAGCGGTGGCATGACCGATGGGGAAACCGTACTTGATGACGTTCTCACCGTTCTTGATGGGCTTCACGGCCATCTTGTGGCCCTGCGGAATGTCCTCCAGAGCAGTCACAGAAAGACCGTCCACTTCCACCAGCGTGCCCTTGGCAATGGGGTGCAGGGCAACGACCACGTTGTCGATGGGGCTGATATGAATTGCCTGCGGCATAGTTGTTCTCCTTATTGACGATCAAAGCACAAAAGGGCTGCTGCCCAAAGCAGCAGCCCTCTTTTGTGCGGGAAAATTATTCTGTCGGATCACAGGCAGCTCTTGTAAGCAGCCTCGGCACCCTCGGTGCGGATCTTCTCCAGATCGGCCAGAACAGCGGCTTCCAGACCGGAGATCTGGGTCAGGTCCTGATCCCACATCTGGGTGTTGGTCAGCACAGCGTGCACCAGCTGGGCAGCGGTGTCATCCTTGTGGGCATAGTAGAAGTCCAGAGCCCATGCGTCATCCTGGATCTTGTAGGTGTTGCCGGCGGGGCGCTTGCAGATCAGGCCGTCCGCGGTGCGCTCCTGGATGTCGTTGGAGTAGAAGGCGATGTAAGCAGCCAGGCTCATGGTCAGGCACTTGGGCAGCTTCTTCTGCTCGTCGATGTAGGCCAGGAAGGACGGCATGTTGCGGGCCTTCCACTTGGAGGTGGAGTTCAGGGAAATGCTCATCAGCTCATGGTTGACGAACGGGTTGTTGAAGCGGTCCTCCACGGCGGAAGCGAACTCTTCCAGATCCTTCTTGTCCAGCGGCAGGGTGGGGATGATCTCCTCGTGCAGCATCTTGTTCATGAAGCCGCGGATGGTGTCGTTGTGCATGCAGTCACGCACGATGTCGAAGCCAGCCAGATATGCGCCCAGAACGAAGCCGGTGTGTGCGCCGTTCAGGATGCGGACCTTGCGCTTCTTGTAGGGGGTGACATCGGGCACGACCATGACGTTGACACCGGCCTTCTTGAACGGCAGCTTGTCCTCCAGACCTGCAGGGCCCTCGATGACCCACACGCCGAAGACTTCGCCGACATCCAGCACCTGATCATGGTAGCCGTTGGCCTCTTCCATGGCAGCCAGCTCCTTGGGGTCGCGGATGCGGCCCGGAACGATGCGGTCCACCAGAGTGGAGCAGAAGGTGTTGGCGTTGTTCATCCAGTCGATGAAGGCAGCGTCGAGGTTCCAGTCCTTAGCGTAGTTGTTGCAGCACTTCTGCAGCTCCTTGCCGTTGTTGTCGATCAACTCGCAGGACAGGATGATCAGACCCTTGTCGGCAGCGCCCTTGAATGCGGTGTAGCGCTCGTACAGCACGCGGGTCAGCTTTGCAGGGAAGCTGTTGGGGGGAACCTGATCAAACTGGCTGTCGCCCTGCGTATAGGCGATGCCGGCCTCGGTGGTGTTGGAGACGACGATCTCAAGATCCTCAGAGCGGGCCAGAGCCAGAACTTCGTCCCACTTGCCCTCGGAGTAGGGGCAGACGCAGTCGGAGACGCAGGAGATGACGCGCTTTGCATCGACCTTCTGGCCCTTCTCGCTGCCGCGCAGGTACAGGGTGTACAGGCCCTCCTGCTCGTTCATCCAGTCCGCCATCTGGGGGAAGTTGGCGATGGGCTGCACCAGCTTGACCTTGCCGTTGAAGCCAGCCTTCTCGTTGGCGATGTCGATAAAGTAATCCACGAATGCGCGCAGGAAATTGCCCTCGCCGAACTGCATCACCTTAACGGGTGCGTCCTTGAGGATATAGCCGTTGTAACCGGTGCTTTCCAGAACCTTGTAATTCAAAGTTTCCATTTGAGTGTCTCCTTTTATCAATTTGCTTTGCCTTTCACGGGGCAGCCAGAGCCGCGCCCTTCTCTTTCTCTATTTTATGCTGTTGTATACAAATAAGTCAAGTGGTTCTCCACAGTTTTTTGCAGGAAAAGGGGCCGTTTTTATAAAAACCAGCGAATTGTACAAGTCTGGGCGAGAATTTTGGGCAGTTTTTCAGTTGTATACATCCGCATTTTCCGGTATACTAAAGACAGGCATCGCCTGTTTGCACGGAACAGGCCCATACCCCTATTTTTTAAAGAATGTTTCAAACCGTCAAGACCATTGAAAAAAGGAGTTCTGACCATGAAAGCATTTATGGATAAGGAGTTCATGCTCCAGTCGCCCACCGCACAGCACCTGTATCACGCTTACGCTGAGGGTATGCCCATCTGTGACTACCACTGCCACATCCCTCCCCGTGAGATCTACGAGAACCGCCGCTTCGACAACATCGCTCAGGTCTGGCTGGGCGGCCGCAACCCGGACGGCAGCTACTTCGGCGACCACTACAAGTGGCGCGTCATGCGCTCCAACGGCGTGCCCGAGGAGTACATCACCGGCGACAAGCCCGACCGCGAGCGTTTCCAGAAGTTTGCCGAGGCTCTGCCCATGGCCATCGGCAACCCGATGTACCACTGGACCAACCTCGAGCTGCACACCTTCTTCGGCTATGACGGCGTGCTGAACGGCGACACCGCCGAGGAAGTCTGGAACCTGTGCAACGACAAGCTCCAGCACGACCCCAAGCTGACCGTCCGCGGCCTCATCGAGCAGAGCAACGTGGCTTTCATCGGCACCACCGATGACCCCATCGACAGCCTCGAGTGGCACAAGAAGATCAAGGAAGACCCCACCATCAAGTTCACCGTGGCTCCTTCCTTCCGCCCCGACAAGGCCCTCAACATCAACAAGCCCGGCTTCGCTGAGTACATGGGCAAGCTGGCTGCCGTTGTGGGCAAGGAAAAGCTGGCCTGCATCAACTGCGTGACCGATGCCCTGACCAAGCGCATCGAGTTCTTTGCCGAGATGGGCTGCCGCGCTTCCGACCACGGCCTGGACTACATCCCCTACCGTGAGGCCACCAAGGAAGAGGTCAACGCCATTTACCAGAAGGTGATGGCCGGCGAGAGCTGCACCGTGGAAGAGGCTGAGAAGTACCAGACCTACATCCTGATCCACCTGGGCAAGCAGTATC
>ERZ825159.3396-NODE-3396-length-11425-cov-10.901583_pt1 | contig 11425 bp, 3 predicted proteins | sample MGYA00519932_ERZ825159 | MGnify/ENA primary metagenome ERZ825159 (study PRJEB31778, sample SAMEA3449191) | human gut metagenome | biome: human gut; feature: human-associated habitat; material: faeces | place: United Kingdom | collected 2010/2012 ...
AGCCCTGCCGCAGGGCCGTGCCCTGGCAGTCGTTGCCGGTGTCGCCGCCGCCGATAACCAGAACGTTCTTGCCCTTGGCATCAATGGCCCTGCCGTCGGCAAATTTGCTGTCCAGCAGGCTCTTTGTCACGCTGGTGAGGTAATCCACGGCAAAATGCACGCCGTTGGCATCCCGGCCCGGAACGTTCAGGTCACGGGCCTTTTTGGCACCGCAGCAGAGCACCACGGCATCGTAGCTGTTCAGGATGCTCTCGGCATCCACGGCACCGCCCACATCCATGCTGGTGCGGAACTCCACGCCCTCGGCCTGCATGATCCTGATGCGGCGCTCGATGACAGCTTTGTCCAGCTTCATGTTGGGGATGCCGTACATCAGCAGGCCGCCCACGCGGTCGGCGCGCTCAAACACGGTGACGGCGTGGCCCCGGATGTTCAGGTACTCGGCCACCGAAAGACCGGCCGGGCCGCTGCCGATGACGGCCACGCTCTTGCCGGTGCGGGCCGGGGGAGGGGCGGCGTGGAGCCAGCCCTTGGCGTAGCCCGTTTCCACGATGGCGTGCTCGTTCTCGCGCACGGTCACGCTGCTGCCGGTCACATCACCGCAGGTGCAGGCGGCCTCGCACAGGGCGGGGCAGACCCGGCTGGTGAACTCCGGGAAGCGGTTGGTGGCGCGCAGGCGGTGGAGCGCCAGCTCCCACTTGCCCTGATAGATCAGGTCGTTCCACTCGGGAATCAGGTTGTTCAGCGGGCAGCCCGATGCCATGCCGCCGATCATCATGCCAGCCTGGCAGAAGGGCACGCCGCAGTCCATGCAGCGGGCGGCCTGGGTCTGCTGCTCCTCGCGGGAGAGCCAGACGTGAAACTCGTTGAAATTTTCAATGCGCTCCAGCGGCGGGACATCCGTGCTGGTCTTGCGCGTGTAATCCATAAATCCAGTGATCTTGCCCATGATCCAGCCCTCCTTACTTCTTCTTCTGCACAGCGTAGAATGCTTCGATCTGTGCCTGTTCGCCGTCCAGGCCGCGCTCCTCCATGGAAGCGATGATCCGGAGCATCCGGTCGTAATCGTAGGGGAGGACTTTCTTGAACTTGGGCAGGTACTCGCTGAAGTTATCCAGGATCTCCTTGCCGCGGGGGGAGCCGGTGGCTTCCACATGCTCGCGGATGAGCTCCTTCAGGGCAGCAACATCGTACTTGTGTTCCACAGGCTCCAGGCTCACGGTCTCCTTATTGACCCGCTGGTAGAAATCCCAGTTCTCGTCCAGAACGTAGGCCACGCCGCCGGTCATGCCGGCCGCGAAGTTCTTGCCGGTTTGGCCCAGAACCACGACAGTGCCGCCGGTCATGTACTCACAGCCGTGGTCGCCCACGCCCTCGACAACGGCGGTCGCGCCGCTGTTGCGGACGCAGAAGCGCTCACCGGCCACGCCGGAGACGAAGGCCTTGCCGCTGGTGGCACCGTAAAGGGCCACGTTGCCGGTGATGATGTTTTCCTCGGGCTTGTAGCCGATGCCCTCGGGCGGGCGGACGATGATCTTGCCGCCGGACAGGCCCTTGCCCATGTAGTCGTTGCAGTCGCCGGTCAGGCTGAGGGTCAGGCCCTTGGGGATGAACGCGCCAAAGCTCTGGCCGCCTGCGCCGATGCACTCGGCGGTGTAGACATCGTCGGGCAGGGAGCTGCCGTACTTGCGGGTGATTTCGCTGCCAAAGATGGCACCCAGGGCGCGGTCGGTGTTGGAGACCTCCAGCCGGACGCTCTGGGGTGCCTTGCTGCCCAGCTTGAACTTCTTCATCAGCACCTTCATGTCGAGGGTGTTCTCAAGGTGGAAGTCATAGGTGTCGGCAGGCACAAAGTGGACGTTGCTGTTTGCAATGGCCGGGTTGTGCAGGATGCAGTCCAGATTCATCTTGGCGGCACGGCTGCCGGCAGCACTGGGCTTGACATGGAGCAGGTCGGTGCGGCCCACCAGCTCATCGATGGTACGCACGCCCAGCTTGGCCATGTACTCCCGCAGCTCCTGAGCCACAAAGGTCAGGTAGTTGATGATATACTCGGGCTTGCCCTTGAACCGCTTGCGCAGCTCGGGGTTCTGGGTGCAGATGCCCATGGGGCAGGTGTCCAGGTTGCAGACACGCATCATCACGCAGCCCTCGCACATCAGCAGGGAGGTGCCGAAGCCGAACTCCTCAGCGCCCAGCATACAGCTGATGGCAACATCGCGGCCGGAGAGCAGCTTGGAATCGCTCTCAATGCGGACGCGGCTGCGCAGGCCGTTCAGGATCAGGGTCTGGTGGGTCTCGGCGATGCCCAGCTCCCAGGGCAGGCCTGCGTTCTTGATGGAGGTGCGGGGGGCTGCACCGGTGCCGCCGTCGTAACCGGAGACAAGGATGACCTGTGCGCCGCCCTTGGCAACACCGGCGGCAATGGTGCCGACACCGGCCTCGCTGACCAGCTTTACGTTGATGTTGGCGTGGCGGTTGGCGTTCTTCAGGTCATAGATCAGCTCGGCCAGATCCTCGATGGAGTAGATGTCGTGGTGGGGCGGGGGAGAGATCAGGCCCACGCCGGTGGTACTGTGGCGGGTCTTGGCGATCCAGGGGTAGACCTTGGCACCGGGCAGGTTGCCGCCCTCGCCGGGCTTTGCACCCTGTGCCAGCTTGATCTGGATCTCTTCGGCGGAGACCAGATACTTGCTGGTCACACCAAAGCGGGCTGAGGCCACCTGCTTGATCTTGGAGTTGCTCTCGCTCTGGTAGCGCTCCTCGGGCTCACCGCCCTCACCGGTGTTGCTCCGGCCGCCCAGACGATTCAGGGCGATGGCGATGGTCTCGTGGGCCTCGCTGCTCAGGGCACCGTAGCTCATGGCAGCGGCTTTGAACCGCTTGACGATGGAGCTGACGGGCTCCACCTCCTCAAGGGGGATGCCGCCGTTGGGATCATAGCTGAAGTCCAGCAGACTGCGCAGGTGCATGCCCTCGGCACCCATGTTGTCCACGGTGCGGGTGAAGTCTTTGAAGGCCTTGTAGTCGCCCGTGAAGCAGGCTTTCTGGAACAGATGGATGGTCTGCGGGGTGAAAAGGTGCTCTTCCTTGCCGCTGCGGAACTTGTGGGCACCGCCGTCGGCCAGCTCCATGTTGATGTCCAGACCCAGCGGGTCAAAGGCAGCGTTGTGGGCAGCTTCCACATCCGCCTGAATGTCCTCCAGACCGATGCCGCCCACACGGCTGACCGTGCCGGTGAAGTACTTGTCGATGACATCCTTGGAGATGCCGACCGCCTCAAAGATCTGGCTGCTCTGGTAGCTCTGGATGGTGGAGATGCCCATCTTGGAGGCAATCTTCACGATGCCGTTCAGCACAGCCTTGTTGTAGTCGTCCACGGCGGCGTAGTAATCCTTGTCCAGCAGACCCTCGTCGATGAGCTGGGCAATGGTATCGTGGGCCAGATAGGGGTTGACGGCGCATGCACCGTAGCCCAGCAGGGTGGCAAAGTGGTGCACCTCGTGGGGCTCGGCGCTCTCAAGGATGAGGGCCATGGCCGTGCTCTTCTTGGTGCGGATGAGGTACTGGGACACGGCAGAAACAGCCAGCAGGCTGGGGATGGAGACGTGGTACTCGTCAATGTCGCGGTCAGAGAGGATGATGATGTTGGCACCGTCCTTGTAGGCGCGGTCCACCTCCAGGAATACGCGGTCGATGGCCTTTTCCAGGCTGGTGTTCTTATAGTAATTGATGGACACCGTGGCGGTCTTGAAACCGGGCACGTTCATGTGCTTGATCTTGAGCAGATCGGTGCTGGTCAGGATAGGGTTCTGCACCTTGAGCACCTTGCAGTTCTCGGGCTTGTCCTCCAGCAGGTTGCCGTGGGCACCCACATAGACGCTGGTGGAGGTGACCACCTTCTCACGGATGGCATCGATGGGCGGGTTGGTGACCTGTGCGAACCGCTGCTTGAAGTAGTTGAACAGCGGGGGATGCTGGTCACTCAGGACAGCCAGCGGGGTGTCGGTGCCCATGGCCCCGGAGGGCTCGGCACCGGCCCGGGCCATGGGCAGGATCAGCTCCTTGATTTCCTCGTATTTGTAGCCAAAGACCTTCTGCAGGCGGGTCAGCTCCTCGCCGGTGTAGCTGGGGACCTTGATGTTGGGGATCTTCAGGTCCTTCAGCCGGACCAGATTCCGGTCGATCCACTCGCCGTAGGGCTCGCGGCTGGCGTAGTATTCCTTCAGCTTCTCGTCATCCACGACCTCGCCCTTGACGGTATCCACCAGCAGCATCTTGCCGGGGCGCAGGCGGTCTTTCATCAGAATGTTGTCGGGGGCGCAGGGCAGCACGCCCACCTCAGAGGACAGGATCATCCGGCCGTCCTTGGTGATATAGTAGCGGCTGGGGCGCAGACCGTTGCGGTCCAGCACCGCGCCCACCACGTCGCCGTCGGAGAAGAGGATGGCGGCGGGGCCGTCCCAGGGCTCCAGCATGGTGGCGTAATACTGGTAGAAATCGCGCTTTTTCTGGCTGATGTTCTTGTTGTTCTCCCAGGGCTCGGGGATGGTGATCATCACCGCCAGGGGCAGATCCATGCCGTTCATCACCATGAACTCCAGCGCGTTGTCCAGCATGGCGGAGTCCGAGCCGGAGGTGTTAATGATGGGCAGGATCTTGTTCATGTCGTCCTGCAGGATGGGGCTCTCGATGCTCTCCTCACGGGCCAGCATGGCATCGGTGTTGCCCTTGATGGTGTTGATCTCGCCGTTGTGCAGGATGAACCGGTTGGGGTGGGCACGCATCCAGCTGGGGTTGGTGTTGGTAGAAAAGCGGCTGTGCACCATGCCGATGGCGGATTCGTAATCCTCGTCCTGCAGGTCAAGGTAGAACAGGCGCAGATCGTGCACCAAGAACATGCCCTTGTAGACGATGGTGCGGCTGGACAGGCTGGGCACATAGGTGCCGTTGCTGGCCTGCTCGAACACCCGGCGGATGATGTAGAGCCTGCGGTCAAAATCAATGCCCTTGCTCACACGGGCAGGCTTTTTGATGAAGCACTGCCAGATGGAGGGCATGCAGTCCCGGGCCTTCTGGCCCACGGCATCGGGGTCTACCGGCACCCTGCGCCATGCCAGAAACTCAAGTCCCTCCTTGCGGGTGACCAGCTCAAACAGCTTCATGGCCTGTGCCCGCAGGTGCTCGTTCTGGGGGAAGAAGAACATGCCGACACCGTATTCCCGCTCGTTGCCCAGGCTGATGTTCAGCTCATCGGCCACCTTGGAGAAGAACTTGTGGCTGATCTGCAGCATGATGCCCACGCCGTCACCGGTCTTGCCCTCGGCATCCTTACCGGCGCGGTGCTCCAGCCGTTCCACGATGCTCAGGGCATCGCTGACCGTCTGGTGGCTCTTGCGGCCCTTGATGTCCACCACAGCGCCGATGCCGCAGGCATCGTGCTCGAACTGAGGGTCATACAGGCCAAGAGGCGTGGCGTTTTCCGTAAATTGATCCATTGCCTTTCCCATCCTTATCTCTCAAAATATCCTCTGGGCCGCGGCACAATCCGCAGCCGATCTTACACAGAAAACAAAAAAGCGTTCCAGAAGGGCAAACTTCACCCTTCTGGAACGCCTTTGTTCCGTTAGCTTTATTATAATGATTCGTGAAGATTGTTCAAGTGGGAGGTGCAACAAACTTTAGTACACCAAAGCCCGCACTTCTTGTGCGCTTTGATGGAATGATGAACGCATTTCATCAAAACCTTGAAAAAACCGCCGCATCCGGCTGCCGGTCTGGGGCAGGGGATGCGGCGGTTTGCGTATGATTGCGGGGCGTTTCTGTCCTTAGTGCTTTGCGGCGCGCTGTTTGCGGTCGAAGAACCACCCGCATACCAACAGACCGATGCCAAAGATCAGAAGCACGGCAGCCAGCCAATCGGTGGTACCGGTCTGGATCAGGGTCACGGTCGTGGTGTTCTGCGTGGGCGTTTCCTCCGGCTGGGCCAACGACGCGGACGTGTCAGTCTGAGCCGGTTCCTCCGCAGGCAGCTCGCCGGGGGCCTCTGTTTCCTCGGTTTCCTCGGTTTCCTCGGGGATCTCGGGTTCCTCAGGCTCCTCGGGGGTCTCCGGCCCCTCAGGCTCCTCGGGGATCTCCGGGTCTACGGGAACGACCGGAACATAGGGGGTGTCCGGGCTGTTCTTCAGGTTGGTAAAGACGACCTTGGCGGTGTCGTTCTGGGGCACAACGCCGGTCTCTGCAGGGTTGAGATTCAGCAGGGTCCAGCCGTCCTGAGCGGTTTCGGTGATGGTATAGCCGATGCCTGCGGGCAGGTTCGAGAGCGTGATGCTCTCGCCGCTTTTCAGGGTGAAGGATGCCTTGCCGTTTTTGAACGGGACACCGCACCATTTGTCGTCGATCGTGGTGATGGCATCATCATCCAGCGTGAGCTCAAAGGTGAACACGGTGTCATAGTCGCTCGGCAGCAGTTCACCGACCGTCTCTTTGCAGACGGTCAGGCTGCCGGTGCTGCCGTGTGCGGCCTTGAGGGACAGGGGGCCGGTGTAAGAAGCGACGGGTGCGACGAGAACCATGTGCAGATCCGCTTCGTCCCCGTGGGCGTTCCAGCGGGTGGTTTCATAGTCGTCGTACCAGCCGTCAATGAAATCATAGCAGTCCGGGTCGCCGTCCAGCGTCCAGCCTTTGCCGGTATCGCTAAAGGTGATGGTGGCACCGTCTGCGTTGTAGATGTCGTCACCAGAAAGCCTTGCGTGATTGTTGTACAGCTCTACATCGTCTGAAAGAATCGCAGTGCCAGAGTTCACAAGTCCGCCGCCTACAGAACCGGCATGGTTATAGCGTACACTGCCGGCCAGCAGGTTCAGCGTCGCATGCTCATCGTTTTGGATACCGCAGTTGCTGTTGTATTCCACCTGCAGATTGGCACCCTTTTCCACGGTGAAGAGATTGCAGTTGACGATACCGGACACCGTATTGTAGTTGGCAGTGACATTTGCACCGCTTTCTATCAGAAAAGCACCCTGCTTCAGATCACCCATCACTTGATTGTAGATGCCATGGGCACCGTTGTGGTTGGCGGTGACATTTGCACCGGACTCAATCGTCAGATAGGAATCGTAACTGTTGTAGATACCGAGCTTAGCATTGTTGTCCACTGAAACATTGGCACCATTCTGGATGTGCAGCTTACAGCTGTTCACGATGGCAGCCAGGCCCTTGTTCTGACATACGGAGACGTTTGCACCACTTTCAATGGTCAGGTCGGCGCCTGCATACACATACAAACCGCCAGAGCCGTAGCCCGGGTCATTTGTGCCGTTGCCGTCGCAGATGACCTGCGAACCGCCTTGGATCACGCCAATGCCGCCGACACCAAGGCCGGAACCGCCATTGTCGCGGATATCAAGGGTAGAACCGGAATCCACGTCAAGGCCATCAACGAAAACAGCGTAGCCATACCATGCGCCGGTGTTTCCGGTGGCGGTCAGGGTCGAGGATTCCATGGTCAGCTTACCGCCATAGCAGCCAATGCCGAAGCCGTAGCCATCAGGATCGGATTTGCCGTTGTCCATCACCACGACATTTGAACTGGACAGTGTGATGTCGATCGGATCGATCGTCATGGCCGCATGGGCACAGCCTGTGATCTCAAGATAAGAGTTGTTGATCTTGATCTCACGGTTCGGTTGTCCTTTAAATTCCGAGTCATCGGCGTAGATACCACTTGCACGATAATTAGAGACACCACGGATCACGGCGTATGATCCATCCAGATACAGGTTGCTCTTCTGATACAGATAGATGCCGCTGCCGCAGCTTCCATCCGGGATCAACGTAAAGTTGACGTTGTTCAGTCTCAGATTCGAGTTGCTGATCAGGTTGGCCGTTCCTCCTGCGCCACCTTCATGGGTATGAGTATGCGCATAGATATTCAGCGTAAGATCTTTAAACGTGATATCACTGTGCGATGCATACATACCGTTCTGGTTCAGCGTCAGCGTGTAGGTATTGCCGCCGGAAATGGTCAAGTTCTTACTATGGAACTCAAGGCCCGTATACCACTCAATGTCCTTCAGCAGGTCGATCTGATCACCATCCGTCGCGGCAGTGATTGCATCGTCCAGTGTGGAGTAGTAGTACGTATCGTCGATCTTGTCGATCTTGCACACAGGCGGGGTTGTGGTGCTGCCGTCGTCGTCCGCAGAGCCATCGTCATCCGTTTCCTCGTCAGGAGTTTTGGGGGTGAGATTCCCTGCGGGCAGGTCATCCGCTGGTGCTTCATCGTTGTCCGCATCCGCAAGGCTTTTCTCCGAGCCCGTCTCCAAAAGGTCGGGAACAGGAGGTTCCTGTTCCTGCAAATCATCAAGGGAGTAGGGAACGGTGGAAAGGTCACTCCAGTCCAGAATGGTGCCGTCCGAATCCGTGATGGTGGGGTCGGGGCTCAGTGCAAGTACACTCAGCGGCAGAACATGAAGCAGCAATCCGATGGTAAGTATCACTACGAACCATCTCTTTTTCATAATTTTTTCTCCTCCTCTTTCTAAAATATAGTACATTTTGTGTACTGCTAATATAGTAGCATCGGATGTTCAGAAATACAAGAGGTTCAAACGAATTTGAAACCGAAAGATCCAAATTTTTGAAACGGTGGGGAACCGCGCCGGAGTTTCTCCGGAAAATGATTCCTGCACAGGAGTGAAAACTTGTTCCTGCGCCGGAAATTCCCAGAAATTATGAAAAAGTTTCGACACAAGAAAAACTCCCGGGAAATCCCGGGAGCGTAGCAAAAACAAAGGAAGAAATTCCCTGCGGCGGCAGTCAGCGTCCCAGAATGGCCCGCAGGTCCTCTTCCGGGGTCGTAATGGCTTTCAGGTCATAGCGCCGCTGAAGTTCCTGCACGACCCCCGGAGAGAGAAAGGCCGGGAGGGTGGGGCCGAGGCGGATGTTCCGGATGCCCAAAGCCAGCAGGGCGATCAGGATGCAGACTGCCTTCTGCTCGAACCAGCAGAGCACCAGCGAGAGCGGCAGGTCGTTGACGGTGCAGCCGAAGGCATCGGCCAGAGCCAGTGCGATCCGGATGGCGCTGTATGCGTCGTTGCACTGGCCCACATCGAGGATGCGGGGCAGGCCCGCCACGGTGCCGAGATCCAGGTCGTTCAGGCGGAATTTGCCGCAGGCCAGCGTCAGGATCACGGTGTCGGGCGGGGTGAGCTTGGCGAACTCGGTGTAGTAGCGGCGGGAAGGCCGGGTGCCGTCACAGCCGCCCACCAGGAAGAAATGGCGGATCTGCCCGCTTTTCACGGCCGAAACGATCTCATTGGCGTGGGAGAGCACAGCGCTCCGCGCAAAGCCGGTCACGACGCTGCGCCCGCCGTTGATGCCGGGCATGGCGGTGTCTTCCGGGTAGCCCCCTAGTTCCAGTGCTTTGGCAATGACGGGGGAGAAATCCCGCTCTGGCCCGATGTGCGGGACGCCGGGATAGGACACCACCGAGGTGGTGAACACCCGGTCGGCGTAGCTCTCCCGCAGGGGCATGATGCAGTTGGTGGTGAAGAGGATCGGGGCCGGGATGTCCTCAAACTCCCGCTGCTGGTTCTGCCAGGCTGTGCCGAAGTTGCCCTTCAGATGCGGGTACTTCTGCTTCAGCTCCGGGTAGCCGTGGGCGGGGAGCATTTCCGAGTGGGTGTAGACGTGGATGCCTTTGCCCGCCGTCTGCTCCAGCAGGCACTTCATGTCGTAGAGGTCGTGGCCGGAAATGACAATGAACGGCCCTTTCTCGATGACGAGCGGCACCTCCACCGGCTCCGGCTGGCCGAAGGCTCCGGTGTTAGCGGCGTCCAGCAGCTCCATGCAGCGGTAGCTGGCCTTGCCGGTCTTCTGCACCAGTGTCCAGAGGGTGTCGATGGAGCATTCGCTGCCAACGGCCTGCAATGCTTCGCAGAAGAAGCGGTCCAGCTCCGGGTCGATGCGGCCCAGCACCCGCGCATGGTAATTGTACGCTGCCATGCCGCGCAGGCTGAACAGGACGAACGATTTCAGACTGCGGATGTCCTCGTCCGGCTCGTGCCAGAGGTTTGCCATGTCGTAGTCGAACCCGATGCCGGGGCAGGCCGCATGGATGCTCTCGGTCAGCTGGTCCACGGTCTGCGGGTCGAAGTTCACGTTGGTGATGGTGGTGAACAGCCCTTCCATCAGCAGAAGTGCCTGTTCCGGGGCGGGGGCCCGCCCCTCGCCGATGAGCTGGCTGGCGTAGGAGATGAGTGCGCCGGTCAGGCGGTCCTGCGCCGCTGCCGTGTCCGCGCTTTTGCCGCAGACACCGGCCTTACCGGTACAGGCAGTGCAGTGCGCCGCCTGCTCGCATTGAAAACAAAACATCTGTTCGTCCATTTCAGAACCCTCTCTTCGCTTGATGTGGTCAGTATGGACGGGTTGGCAGGGCTTTATACAGGCCGCACGAGGGGCGTTTTCTCGGCGAGTATCCGAGGTGGGGCCCCGCTTGCGGGGCGGGCATGGAATGTCCGTTGACCCGCCGGGAAAAGCTCCCGGAGATGCGGCCAGCGAATAGATACAAAAAGAGCCGCGCTCTTGCGAACGCAGCTCTTGAAAATGCTTTGGAACAATTAGTAGGTGATGCCCTGTGCCATCATGGCGGTAGCGACCTTCAGGAAACCGGCGCAGTTTGCACCGACCATCAGGTTGCCCTCGGAACCAGCGGCAACGGAAGCGTCATAGGAAGCGTGGAAGATGCCCTCCATGATGCCCTTCAGCTTTGCATCGACCTCTTCGAAGGTCCAGCTCAGACGCTCGGAGTTCTGGCTCATCTCCAGGCCGGAGGTGGCCACGCCGCCGGCGTTGGCTGCCTTTGCGGGTCCGTACAGGACACCGTTGGACAGGTAAACCTCGATGGCCTCGGGCGTGCTGGGCATGTTTGCGCCCTCGCAGACAACGGTGCAACCGTTCTTGACCAGAGCCTCAGCGGACTCCTTGTTGATCTCGTTCTGGGTTGCGCAGGGCAGGGCGATGTCGCAGGGGACAGTCCAGACCTTGGAGCAGTCGGCAACGTAGGTTACACCGGCGTGGGTCTCGGCATACTCCTTGATGCGGCCGCGGCGGACTTCCTTCAGCTCCTTGACGTAAGCCAGATCAATGCCGTTGGGGTCGTAGACGTAGCCGTTGGAATCGGACATGGTAACGACCTTTGCGCCCAGAGACTGAGCCTTCTGGCAGGCATAGATGGCAACATTGCCGGAGCCGGAGATGACCACGGTCTTGCCCTCAAAGCTGTCGTTGCGCATACACTTCAGAGCCTCGGCGGTGAAGTAGCACAGGCCGTAGCCGGTGGCCTCGGTACGGGCCAGAGAGCCGCCGAAGGTCAGGCCCTTGCCGGTGAGCATACCGCCCTGGAAGCTGTTGGTCAGGCGCT
>ERZ825159.3400-NODE-3400-length-11419-cov-248.036431_pt1 | contig 11419 bp, 5 predicted proteins | sample MGYA00519932_ERZ825159 | MGnify/ENA primary metagenome ERZ825159 (study PRJEB31778, sample SAMEA3449191) | human gut metagenome | biome: human gut; feature: human-associated habitat; material: faeces | place: United Kingdom | collected 2010/2012 ...
CGAACTCCATCAAATATTTTTAACTTTTTTCGGATTTTAAAGTGTCAAACTACCGTATAAATCAAATTTCAAAGTATTTTTATCAATATTTCAAAAAAGCGGGGGATAATATTCCTTACTTTTGCCAATGTTTTTGGTTTAAATGTCACAGAATAATAGCACAAGGTAAACTATGACCATACTCGTACTTGCTTCTGCCGTTTTACGCTGCCGCCGGCTTGTCCGGCAATATGTCCCCGCATATTCGTGACACTGTTGCAATCCACTTGACAAGACTGATTGAGAAAATCACAAAACCATTATTTTAAAAATAACAGTTTATGGGTAAACGTTTTTTCACAGCTTTGCTTGCGCTTCTGCTTATTGGGGTGCAGGCGTTCGCCCAGTCCGCCGTGTCCGGAAAGGTCACGGACGAGGCTGGGGAGCCTTGTGTCGGCGCTAATGTCCTCATAAAGGGCACCACGACCGGCACAATGACAGACTTGGATGGTAACTACAGCCTGCCTCACGTGAAGCAGGGCTCTATCCTCGTCTTCTCCAGCATTGGTTATAGCACCAAAGAGGTCAAAGTAGGAACCTCATCCGTAATCAATGTGGTTCTTCAAAGTGACAATAGATTCCTCGATGAGGTTGTTGTTGTCGCCTATGGTACTCAGAAAAAGAAAGATGTGACCGGTTCCATCACCGATGTGAAGTCAGACATCGTCGCCATTCAGAACACGACCACGGTCTCCAGAGCACTGGAAGGAGCCGCTCCAGGCCTTCAGGTCTCAATGGTCGATGGCCAGCCTGGTTATGACATGGCTATCCGTCTGCGTGGTGTCAGCTCCACCAACGGAGCCTCTGCCGCCGCCCTCGTCGTGATCGACGGTGTGGCCCAGCAGACCAACTCCACTTATGAGAACCCTCTTTCCCAGTTGGATCCTAACGACATAGCTTCCGTGACTGTCCTCAAGGATGCGGCGTCAACCGCTCTTTACGGATCAAGAGCGGGTAACGGTGTCATCCTCATCACCACCAAGAGAGGCTCCGAAGGCAAGTCAAAGATCTCCTTCCAGAGCCGCTGGGGATGGAACTCCATCGGAAACTACAACGTCAACTCGATCGACACCGCCGCTGAGTATTATGAATATGCCTGGCAGTCAATCTACAACTCTTACCGTTACGGCGTGAACGGAACAGGGCTTCCTGGAGTTGATGCGAACGGCAACTACTACACAAACATCGCCACTCCGAACCACACAGACGAGGAGGCAAGGCTATTTGCCAGCCAGCACCTGTTCGACTACAACGGAAGCGAGACCCAGTTCCAGAAGAACGCACTCGGCAACAATATGGCCTACAATGTTCCTGGGGCGATCTACACGCCTACGGGATCCGGCTCGAACGCATCCGCGACTATGAGCGGTGCTTACCTTGTCGATCCAGTAACCGGAAAAATCAACAAGGACGCAAGGCTGCTCTACAATGGTGACGCAGCTGACATTATGTTCAAAAAAGCTTTCCGTCAGGAATATAACCTTTCGGCCAGCGGCGGATCAGACAAGATCCACTACTACGCTTCCCTAGGTTATCAGGACGAGCCTTCATTCTTGATTGCGAGCTCGTACAAGCGTTACAGCGGACGTATGAATGTCGATGCCCAGGCTCTCAAGTGGCTGAAGATCGGCGCCAATGTCGGCTATTCAAAGACCAGCACCAGAGCTCAGGCCGGTAAGTGGGGCTCCCGTCAGATCGGTGGAGCGTATGGCAACGCCATGCTTCACGTCAAAGGATGGCAGCCAATCGAGCCAGTCTACACCATTGACAAGAACGGTGACTATGTTCTCGATGCCAATGGTGACAAGATTCTGAACACCAAGAACGCCTCGTATTCACCGCTCGGTGTCGCCACAAGTCCTTATGGCAGTGACTTCAAGTACATCGCCGAGACCAACATCGAGCGTCAGGACATCTCAACATGGACAACCCGTCTGTTCGCCGATGTCAATTTCCTGAAGTATTTCAACTTCAACGTGAACTTCAATATGGACGAGTCACACTGGAAACGTACGATGTACGTGAACAGTGTCGCGGGCCGCGGAACTCCTAACGGAGGATTCGGTATCAAGACCTACCAGCGCCGAATCATCAACACCCAGCAGATCCTTACCTATAATCAGGACTTCGACAAGCATCACGTTGACGCTATGCTAGGTCACGAGTATGAGGATCTGAACAGAGATGACCTCAATTTCGGCACTGGTTACGAGCTGATTCCGGGTTATGCCATCGCCGGAAACTTCATCGGCCGCTATGTCAACGCTGGTGGTGAGAACTCCACTACCCCTGGCTTCAGTACAAACATCTACAGGACAGAGTCTTACCTGAGCCGTTTCAACTACAACTACGACAGCAAATATTATCTGTCTGGATCCCTCAGGCGTGATGCCGCCTCCAAGTTCACAAAGGACAACCGCTGGGGTACATTCTGGTCAGTCGGAGCCGGTTGGCGTTTCTCAGAGGAAAGCTTCCTTAAGGAGATGAAGACATGGCTTGACAACGCCAAGCTGCGCGCCAGCTATGGTGTGACGGGTAACTCCAATGGTCTTACCTCTTATTATCTCAACCACTACTGGTACTACGCTGTCGCCACGTGGCAGACAAGCTCAAGCGGTACCGGCGTTCCTGCCTCAACCGCCATCAGAACCGGCAACGACTTGGTTCGTTCCGACCTGACTTGGGAGAACATCCACCAGTTTGACCTCGGCCTTGACTTCAGTGTCCTGAGGAGCCGCATCACCGGTGCGCTTGACTTCTATGACCACAAGACTGTCAACTCTCTCTTCAATCAGTCAGTCTCCCCTCTCGCCAGCGCCGGCTACACCACCGTTCTTGGAAACGCTGCCAAGGTCCGCAACAGAGGATTCGAGATAGAACTCGACGCTGACATCATCCGCAAGAAAGATCTCACCCTCAGCGTTGGCATCAACGGAACACACTACCGCACCACGCTTCTGAGCGTTCCTGCCGACCAGATTCCGAACTACGACGAGACCATGGATCTCCCTAAGGGCTGCTGGACCGTCGCGACTGAGGATATGGCGCAGGCCGGAACTGCAAGCCACGCCGGACGAGGAATATTCTACCTCCGTGGAGAAGGGAAGGATCTTTTCAACCTCTATATGCCTAAATATGCCGGTGTGGACGAAAAATCCGGTCTTCCGCTTTATTGGCACAGAGTCACTTACTATGATGTGAATATGAACGAGACCACAGGTGTCTACGAGCACGGAGGACGTTACGCCAACTATAAGGTGGGTGACAATGTCAAGACAGACGTGGCGGCAGACGCATCTTACTACGAGGTAGGATCAGCCACTCCTGATTGGATCGGAGGTCTTACCCTCAGCCTGAAATGGAAAGATTTCGATTTCAGCGTCGTTTCCGCTTACCAGATCGGAGGCAAGTTCTTCTCTATGGAGTACTCCCAGCATCTGTTCCGCGGCTCATCTATGGGCAGACAGCGTATTCCTGTCTCAAAGGATCTCGTGGGCAACACCTGGAATCCGGACAACACCAGTGCCTATTACCCTATGCAGTGGTTCCCAAGTTCAGGCGCAAGCAGTTACTATCTTGATGGATCTTTGCTGCCAGGCTCTCACAACTACACAGACATGAGCCTCTTTGACGCAAGCTACTTCCGTGTGAAGAACGTGACCATCGGCTACACCCTGCCTAAGAAACTCACAAAAAAAGTCAACATCAATACACTCCGTGCGTTCGTCTCAGCTGACAACGTGTTGATTTTCTCTCAGCAGAAAGGTGTGGATCCTACTTTCTCAACAATCGGAGGAAAAGAGGTTGACACCTTCATCTACCCACAGATGCAGACTCTCACCATCGGTTTGAATCTTGATTTCTAAAATTAAACGCGAATAAATATGAAAACATATAAAAGTCTTTTGGCTGCCGCGATCCTTGGCTTGAGCTTTTCATCCTGCACCTCACTGCTGGATGTCAACAATCCGAACTATTTCACGGATGATGAGATGGCAGAATTCATCAATGGAAGCGAGGAAGCTGAGCAGCAGGTTCTGACAGGTCTCGTTGGTTCTCTGCCGGGTTACATCAACATCTACAACGCTGCGATCGCCGGTGGCTATTCCAACGCTTCCGCTTACGAATCCAATTTTGAGTTTCGCCGTTTCTGCCAGTCTGGCGATGTGGTTGAAGGAGATAGACTGAATCAAGGAACATACTCGACTTGGTATCAGAATCTTGCAAACAACACTTATTGGAGAACAGATCAGGAGATCCAGAACTATGGCTACTATCTCGCCCCTGTACTCAAGCTCGGACCCGCACTCAAGGCGCTTGACTTCCTTACCGAGGAGCGTGTCGAGAAGTATCCAAGAATGGGTTCCAGCCGCGCCCAGGCACTGACAATGAAGGCTATCTGCTACATGATGCTGATGGAGCGCTACACAGACCTTCAGGATGTAACCTCCACTACAAAGCAGGGCTGGCCGATCTACGATGCCTACACCTATAATGCCGCCAAGGCTCCGCTTTCGGTCGCCGAGACCTGGAGTTGGATCAACACTACGCTCAAGGAGGCAGTGGATCTTTTCCACGATTCCACGCTCGGAGAGAAAGGCTATACCATCGGTAACGAGGCTGCCCAGATCTACGACATAGACTGTGCCGTGGCACAGTACTACCGTTGTCGCGCCGCCCTCGACAGCAAGGACTGGAAGACCGTGATAGAGGCGGGGAATGACCTCCTCAGCCATTTCCCTAACCTGATCAACGCCGAAGATTATGGTATGAAGGCAAGCTTGTTGGCCTCTGTGAACTCTCGCGCTGGTGTCACCGCATCCCTGCCTCAGGGAACATCTTGGAACGGATCCGACTTCAACGCCACACAGAACGCCTTCTACAATCTGGAGAAGAATCCAGAGGCGATTTTCGGCGGTGCCAGAGGCTCATCCAACATCTTCTGGACTAACGCAGGTCTCAATGCCCTCAAGCGCAGCCCTTCAGGCTACTATCAGGTGGACAAAGGAATCTATGACGCACTTTCGGATGATGACTGCCGCAAGGCTTGCATTCTCCCTGAGGATTTCGAGAATTTCCACGTTTACACCAACGACGGAGCAGACACGACATGGTACCAGTACACTATGCCGAAATACACGTCTCTCAAATGGGCGGCATCCTCGGCTATCGGTTACAAAAACCACACGAACGAGGCTACCACATCCGACAACATATACCTCCGTTCCTCAGCCGTCTTGCTGATGGTCGCTGAGGCATACGCTCAGGGTGGGCAGGACGCTCAGGCAAAGGCATTGCTTGACAAACTGCTTGCGGCCCGCACAAAGAGCGGCGCCACCGCCATGACATGCGACAACACGATGCCTGGCAAGAGTGTTATGGAGATGGTCAAACTTCAGTGGCGCATCGAGATGTGGGGAGAAGGCGATTGGGCGTTCTTCAACCAGAAGCGCTGGGGCGTTCAGAACGCCCGTGGAGCGAACCATTGGAGCGAGACTCAGATTCCTGCCGAAGGCTTCACTTGGGAGATTCCTCAGAAGGAGCGTCAGGGCAATCCTTACTGGAACTAACAGTCATTATCCACAACTAGAATTATATTCAGATGAAAAAAATATTATTGACATTCGCTTGCGCTCTTTCCACAATGGCAATGTTCTCAGCCTGCGACAAGGGAGAGGATGTGAAGGAGTTCAAGGATGAAAACGCTACCGTGAAGGCCTTGACAATCGAGGCTACCCTTCCGTCCGCACAGGGTGAGGGCATGAAGACTGCTTTCACAGCCAAGGATTTCCTCCGTATACGTTTCGCGAAGGCTGACGGTACTTCAGTGGGAAGAACCCAGATCCTCAGAGGCGAGGCGGCAGAAGGCAAGACCGCGTCATTCAGCAACCGTGTGGCCGTGCCGAATGACGCAGAAACGGCTTTCGTCTATGTTGACAACAACGAGACTAATCTCGTGAACTATGGATCCGCTCCGACATTTGTGAATTTGAGCGGTCAGAAAGGTACGCTTGCTGATGCCATGGCACATCAGGTGATTGTTGGCTCCACCCCTGTCAGCGGCCTGTCAGGAGGTAAGGGCTCCGTATCACTCGCCTACAAGACCGGTATCGCAAAGATCGTGGTGTCTTATCCGGAGGGAACCAGAGTCAAACAGGGCGAGACCACAATAACGCTTGGTGGAGACGCACAGTACAACAAGATTGAACTGATGCTTGATTCTCCTGAAAAGTCAAGCACGAAAGGTGCAATCACCGTCCCTGCCATTGTTGACACGGTGAAATGCACCTCCACCGCTTACGTCGCCATCTGGCCTGTAGGTGGAGAGTACACCAACACCAACCTCATCTCCCACATCCAGACTACCACCTACGGCAATGCGCTTGAGGTCACGAACATCACGGCAGGAAAGACGACCGAGATCGTTCAGGGTGTTGATGCCAAAGAGTTCAACTATTGGATCGGCGATGAGGAATATAAAGTCCATGATGTCTATGCGAAGGTTGAGAGCGCTAGCAAGTGGATCACAGTGAAGGATGGTGTCCTTACAGTCGGGGAGAACAAGACCGGTAGCGTACGCGTCGGAAAGGTTGTGCTTGACAACGGTCACACCTACATCTTCACCCAGATCGGAGCCAACGACTTCAAGGGAAGCTGGACGCTTTACTCGAAATTATTTGACCCTAACAAGACACTGGGTAAGGGTAACACCAATGCGGACAAAACTGTTGTCACATTCGGTGAGCCACGTCAGCGAGAGACCTTGAAGGATGCCGCTGGCAAAGAGCACACAAACAACCTTGGCATCAAGGGCCTTTATCTTGATTCGGTTCTGGACGCTTGTGTCGAGATTGACTACAATGAAAGGACTGTCAAATTCGGTGTGTTCTTTGACCGCCGCGCAGCCCAGAAAGCCGCAGACGGAAAGTTCTGCACATATATTCCTGAATGTTCTGGCGGAAACGGTTGGGGCAACTACAACTTTGCTCCTGGTGACAAGGGATTCTCCGATTCCAACTACGAGTGGCTCTGGTTCACGGTAAGCGAAGACCTGAAGACCCTAAAGTACCAGTACTATGGTGCAGGTCAGATGACCAGTAACGGCAAGTACTACATCTGCGGAATCTCTATTCCGAAGGCCACTTCAACCGACAAGGCTTCCATTGCAGGCAGCTATGACGTGATTTATCAGGCCAACTACAACGGAAGCAACGAAGAAAGCATGTACTTCAAGAAGTAATCCTGCATTCAGTCAATCCAACAAAAGAAGGCGACCGGAAACCCCGGCCGCCTTTTTTCTTTGGCAATGGCAGTTAAAAACATCACCTTAAAGCCCCTATCTGCTCTTCGGTAAGCCCGGTCAACTGTAGGATCTGCCCTATCGGCATGCCGATTTCCAGCATGGCCTTGGCTACTTCGGTCTTACCTTCGGTTATTCCTTCAGCCTTACCTTGGGCCATGCCATCTGCGATTCCTTTGGCCTCTCCGTCGGCATAGCCTTTCTCGAAGCCCTTGCGCTCGGCGAATACGCGCTGCGCCAGAATGTCCCTCTCGTTCATCTTGTCGATCTCGTATTTAAGTTTCTTCTCCTTGTCGAACGCCGCCACCTCGCACGCCTCGGCGAGTCGTCTGGAGATTCCTCCGGCCTCCTCGATCCACTCCGGAATCTTTTGGAAGCCACCGCTGTTCCTGAATATGTAGAACAGCCTGTCGGACTCCGTCACGCACTCCTCCAGCGTCTTGGTGAACAGTGTCATCTCCACAAAGATAACACTAATTGTCTGATCCGCAACCATTCCGGTGCGTTTTTCGGAGAACCGCCAATACGAGATGAAGTGGTCGGTGTCCCAGAGCGACTCGTCGTCGTGCCTCAGGCGATAGTTCAGGAAGGAGACCACATAGACTGGGTGGAGCTTCCCGTACAGATCCCCCTCCGACAGTTCCAGATGGTACAGTCCTGACGCGTAATAGACGCACCTCTCGAAGAAGCTGTCCTCCTCCGAGGCCTGCATCTCCACGATGAACGTCCTGTCGTCCTTGTCCACACAGACCAGGTCGAGCACTGTCTTCTTCCCGTAGATCACATCCTGTTGCTGCTCCCGGTCGGAATATTCCTTGATGTCCTCGATCCTCGCCTCGGGAGGCAGAATCTGGTTCAGCACCCCGATGAGGATGTCCTTGTTGTTCCTGTCCGCGAACACGGCCTTGAAGCCCACGTCGCTCCGCAGGTTGACGAACGGAGCGAGCTCTTGTCTCTTTTCATTGAAATACATAGTTCAAATTTTAAACAAACATTTGAACAGCAATAATATGCACAATAAATGTAAAAAACGAAAAGAAACATATACGGATTATAAAAAACAGAAATATTTTCGGTTGTTACTCCCTTAAGTAACATGAAAAAAATAAGTTGCTTCAGATTAAGAGAAGATTTTCGAGGATAGATCTTTTTTTGAAGAAGGAGTGTGCCGGTGGCACATGACTGATGAGAAAAGAGATATATACCGAAAAGATTCCTTAAGATGATGCAGGTTATTTTTTGAAGGTTACTAAATACCACTTGGAACCTATCTAAACGGCTAGCCCGATGGTTCGGGCTCACCAACCATGGTTCGGCAGACTCTGTTGCCGTACGCTGGCAGACGCTTTGACGAGCTCAGACCACCAGCGTATCAGAACCGAAGAGCTGCACAGCGCCCAAAAACTTTCTCCGAACGCAGTGGGGAGTAAGCGATTGAAAATCAATTACAAATGCGAAGTCCTTCAGCTGATATCAGCTGAAGGACTTCGCTTAATATACTGTGAAACAGAGGCTTACCCTCCGCGGAAAGTTACTTTGCTTTTGCGGAAAGCGAGTATGGCTTGTCGGCAGGCTTCTGGCCGCGGGCCTTGTTCGGCTTGGAGGCCATGACGAACTCGAGGGTGCCTCCTTGGAGGAGGTCATCGTGGGTGATGTAGAGTTTCTTGAACTCAACGCCGTCGCGCAGTACCTTCTTGACATAGCGGTTCGTGTCGCTCACGCCGGCGGCCTTCACCTCAAGGGTCTTGCCGTTAGGAAGGGCGATACGGGCGTACGGAAGGTACGGAGCGCCGAACACGTACTGGTCGCTTCCGGGGCAGACAGGATAGAATCCAAGCACGCCGAAGATGTACCAAGCGGACATCTGACCGCAATCGTCATTCCCTCCCAATCCGTGAATATCAGGACGATACATCCTGTTGATGATTTCCCTCATCCAGTACTGTGTCTTCCACGGCTGGCTTGTCCAGGCGTAGAGATAAGGAATATGATGGCTCGGCTCGTTGCCGTGCACATAGCCACCGATCAGGCAGTCTTTCGTGATGTCCTCGTTGGTTGCGTAGGCATATTCAGGAAGATCGTGGTAGAAGAGTTCGTCCAGCGCGGAGATGAACCTCTTCTCGCCGCCCATCAGCGCCATCACGCCGAAAACGTCCTGCGGGGCGTGGAAAGAGAAGTTCAGCGAGTTGCCCTCGATGAAGCCCTCGCCCATCGTCTGCATGATGTCGAAATCCTTCTTGAAGGAGCCGTCAGCGTATTTCGGACGGGCGAAACCGAGTTCCGTGTCAAAGACATTCCTGTAATATTGCGCGCGTGCGAGATATTCATCGGCCACCTTGTCATTACCCGCGAGCCGGGCGGTGTGCCAGATGGTCCAGTCGTCGTAGGAATATTCCAGCGTGTTGCTGGCGGCGGTGGAGATCTTGTCGTAAGGCACGTAGCCGAGCCTCATATATTCCCCAAGCCCGGCGTACCAGTCTGCCTTTGAGGTGGTTACCATCGCCTCAAGGGCGCGGTCGCGGTCGATGTCCAGCCCTTTGGTGATGGCGTCGGCCAGCACAGGGACGGCATGGTAGCCGCTCATGCACCAGTTCTCGTTGGCACAATGGCTCCAGACAGGAAGGAAGTGCAGCACGTTCTGGTCGTAGTGGGCCAGCATCGACTCCACCATGTCCCTGTCACGGTCCGGCTTGAACAGGGCCAGGAACGGATGCTCGGCACGGTAGGTGTCCCAAAGTGAGAACACTGTGTAGTTCGTGAAGCCGTCGGCCTGATGGATCTCGTGGTCGAGGCCTCTGTACTTCCCGTCCACGTCCATGTAAACGGACGGGTTGATCATCGTGTGGTAGAGGGAAGTGTAGAACATCCTCTTCTCGTCCTCGGTTCCCTGAATCTCAATCTGGGAAAGCTCTTTCTCCCAGGCGGATGTCGCCTCGGCGGCGATCTGGTCGAAAGACTTCCCAGAGGCCTCCGCCGCAAGGTTCTTCAGTGCGCCCTCCGCACCGGTCGCCGACAGGGCTACCTTCACGGTCAGCTCCGGGTTCCTGGAAGTCGCGAACTTGAACCAGGCCACCAGCTTGCGTCCGGCCATCGCCGGGAAGTTGTGGTACTGGTCGAACTTGCTCCAGCCTCCTTTATAATTGATCTTCTCCCGGTCCGCGTAGCCATATTCAGAAATAGGCTGCGAGAAGGAGATCGCGAAGTAGGTGTAGTTGGTGCGGGCCCAGCCGTTGGTGATGCGGTAGCCGGTCAGGAGGGTGTCGTTCCGCACCTGAACCTCCGCCCAGAGGGTCTTGCCGTCGTAGTTGTAGATTCCGTGTATGAGATCCAGAATCACCTGCCCGTCAACGCCTTTAGGGAATGAATATTCATGGACTCCGACTCTGGTGGTGGCGGTCAGACGAGCCTTTACGCCATAGTCGTCCAGCGTCACCTCGTAGCGTCCCGCCGAGGCTTTCTCCGTGGAGTGCGAGAAGCGGCTGCGGTAGCCGCTGTCCGGGTTGTCCGCCGTGCCGGGGTTAAGTCTCAATGCTCCCGTGGTCGGCATCAGGAGGATGTCGCCCAGGTCGGAGTGTCCCGTGCCGCTGAAGTGGGTGTGGCTGAACCCGACGATCGTAGGGTCTGAGTAACGGTAGCCGGCGCAATATTCATAAGCCCTCGGCTGGTATTTCCCGTTCACATTGTGAGGGATGGTGTCCGTGTCAGGACTAAGCTGTACTCCGCCGAAAGGTACGCACGCCCCCGGAAAAGTGTGTCCCATTCCGTCGGTGCCGATGAACGGATCTACATAACTTGCCTTGGAGGAAGGCTGCTGCGCGGCTGCCCCGACGCAGAGAAGCAGGAACAGTCCTGCGTTAAACAATTTAAATTTCATAGGTCAAATATACGTAAAACTATTGTTTTTTGTTAAATTGTGGCTAAATTTGTTTTTCATATCTTTGCGCCAAGAGTTTTTGGTACGCATTGGTTAAATCGGTTTATCATCAAAGTAGGACTCATATATTAAAGATAGGTAACACTTTAATCAATACTTCGGTAAAAATATACCGTACTAAAAAGTTAAACAATGGAAGCCGGGTG
>ERZ825159.3403-NODE-3403-length-11408-cov-3.907954_pt1 | contig 11408 bp, 3 predicted proteins | sample MGYA00519932_ERZ825159 | MGnify/ENA primary metagenome ERZ825159 (study PRJEB31778, sample SAMEA3449191) | human gut metagenome | biome: human gut; feature: human-associated habitat; material: faeces | place: United Kingdom | collected 2010/2012 ...
GATTGTATAATGCGGATGAGACTGATTTTTCAAAGTGTGCGGCGGTGTCGACACAGAATTATACCATGGGAACATCGGCGCATTTCACGAGATACGGTGACGCCGAAACAGGCGCAGAGCTTTTGAAAAAAGCCGGAATGGGTCTTGTGCGCGATGACTTTACATGGAATGAATACGAAAAGAAAAAGGGCGTTTATGCCCTGACCGAAAGACAGCAAAAGCTGTGTGACGCGGCGGTTAAATATGATTTGGGGCTTTTGCCGATTGTGTACGGAAACAACTCGCTCTATGACAGCACCGGCTCTGAATTTATCAGTGACGCAGCAATGCCGAATTATCTTGAATTCGTAAAAAATATCTTGAGCGAACCCAAAATGATGGCGGCAACCGATATGGTTGAACTTTGGAACGAGCCTGACCTGAAAAAGACAAGAAACGGCGAGTATATAGAACAGTATGCTGACCGCGGAAAGATTTACGGCGACATACTGCGCGAGAGCGCAAAGACGGTCAGAGAGATACCGCATAATTACAAAATCGGTGCATTTTGTCTGTCTAATCTGATTTCAACGGACGGACGCACGTTTATGGATATGGCTCTGTCCAGACTCACCGGCGGAAAGTATTTTGATACAATAGCGCTGCACCCGTATATGGCGCCGAGCGTTGACCCCGAAAAGGGAAAGGCGGGCGCGGATTCGAACAGCGCGACCGATTATGTAGGTTACAGAATCAACTATATTAAGGCTCTTGCCGAAGGTAAGTCGGTTTATAATTACGTATCGAAAACAAGCGAGTACCCCAAGGGTATCAAAACGGGCAATCAATACGGATTTACCCTGACCGAACCGATGTGGCATACCGAATACGGAATATCAACGGCGAACTATGCCAATGACGGACTGTGTGTGGGAGACGAGTACAGCCAGGCGATATGGCTTGTCAGGGGCTTTAATCAGATAAAGCTGAATAATTTTGATGACAAAGTTTGGTTTTATGATTTTGCCGATGACGGTGACAGGATAAACGAAAAAGAGTATAATTTCGGAATTATGCATTCTTATACAAACAATGTGCCGTACTCGGCAAAGTACGCATATCTTGCGCTTGCGGCATTTAACAAGCTGACCGAGGGTGCAACCTCGGCAAGCGAAGTTGTCGCCAACGATTATAAATATATAGCAAAGTATCATTCCGATGACAGGGATTCGTACTTGCTTTGGACATCAAAGACGAGTGAACAGACGATAGAATATGATTTTGGCGGCAATGTGAAATTTTATGACCTGCTCGGCAATGAGATTGACAAAGAATCAATAATGCAAGACGGCAGGTATAAAATAAGCGGCGAACCGTATTGGGCAATAGTCGGAAAAGAACCGAACTATTGCACCGTTGATGAAAACAAGTCAAAGCTGTATGTCGTAAAAGACGGAATCGGAACAGAGAATGCTGAGATGATTTCACCGAATAAAAGCTTTGGCGTGCTTGCAAAATTAGATGGAACGAGCGGTATCGACAGAGTGCTGATTGCGGCGGCATATGAAGATAACAGACTTAAAGAAATAAAAATGTACGACGTTGATGAAAACACGAGCTGTCAGGTATTTGAAAGTATCGCCTTTGATGACAAGGATATAAATAAGATAAAAATAATGCTTTGCGAAAGTGTGAACAGTATGAAACCGCTGTGCACACCACTTGAAAATCAATAAACTATAACAGGAGTGATTTTGCTATGATTAAAAGATTTTTTGCAATACTGTGCGCGATGACGCTGATTTTTTCGGCGTTTGAAATGCCGAATTCGGCAATAGCGGCAGAGCGCGAAACCGAACCGTACACGGCAGAGGTTGTCTTTGATTCGGCAACACCGGCAAAGAATGGGTTTGCAACGGTCGAGCCGGGAACGGACACATCGCCACTTATGGCGTCAAGAGGCGGAAAATCCGCGTGGCTTATGGATAAGCTTCAGAATAATGCCAAGTCAACAATAAACTTTACGCTAAGCGATACGGTTAAGCCGAAAGAGTTTGACGGAAGCGTCTATGACATTGAGGTCGAATACTTTGATTCGGGCAAGGGATACTGTTTCTTGTTCTATAACAACACGGACGGCGACCGCGAATACAAAAACGCGTTTTATACCAACGCAACGGGAACGTGGAAAACAAAGACTTTCACCTTGACGAATGCGGACTTTAACGAAAAGTCAAACGGCAAGTATGACTTTTATTTGTCGATAAAGTCGCGCAGCACAAAGATTCCCATTTCGGATGAGTCTATTGCGATACGCCGCGTTAAGGTTACGCGCCGCCCGAACGTAAATAAGCTTTACGTTTCGACGGTGATTGACGAGCCGGGCAACACTTTTAAATGGTTTTCCGAGGACAAAATTGTGAAAGCAACAGTACATAATTACAGCGGTGCGGACGCAAATGCGGAGATTAAATTCAAAGCCGTAACGGACAGCGGCTTTAACAAAGGCGAGATAACCGAGAATATCAGCATACCGAAGGATGAATCGAAAGAGCTTGAACTGAATTTCGGCAATATCGATTATTGTGATATATATGGTCTTTATGCTGAGGTTAAGATGAGTGACGGAACGGTGACGGAACAGATGCCGACCAAGTTCGCGATAATCAAGACCGACCCCAACGGAATCAAAAACGAAGAGGTTATGTTTGCATCTCACCCCGACTGGCGCGAGAACGACGTTATCCCCGAGGGAATAGAGCTTATGGCAATGTCAAACGTTGCCGGTATGCGTCAAACGATAAGCGACAAACTCATCGATGTGGTTGCACCGATTTTAAAAGAAAACGGACTCAAACTCTTGCCGATATATTTGGGTATTCCGAAGGATGTAAAGGTTGATCCGACCGCATCAAATGCGTGGGCAGAGATGCCGTTTGACGAGAGAGGGTATGAGGGCTGGCGCAGGAACGTTGTTGCGTGGACAACCAAGCTCAAAGACGTTGTTGATCGCTATGAGATATGGAACGAGCCGAATATAACGAGTTTTAACAAGTTTCTCGATAAGTGTCAGGGCGATGTGTATACCGAGGTTTGCCGCATTGCCAAAGAGGAGATTGACAAGATAGATCCCGGTTCGATTCTGGGCGGCCCGTCAATCACGGGTATCACGATAACCGCAACATGGGATGAAGCGGGAAAACCGTATTTTGATGATTGTATGGATAAAGGAATGTGGAAATACGTTGATGCGCTTGTTCTGCATCCGTACACGTCCAATTCCGCAGAAAAAGCGGATATGATAACGAGTATGAAATATTATCAGGACGAGTTCACAAAGGTCGGAAAGCCGAACGCAGAGGTGTGGAACACCGAAACGGGTTATACAACGGTTGACAAGAAAATCGGTTCCGAAAAGGTCAAGGGAATGTATAACAGCCGTGCGGCGCTCTTGTATAAGATAAATCACGTATCGGATTTGACGGTGTTCTATAACTTTGAGAAAAAAGGAACGGTCGAGATTGACCGTGAGGATCAATTCGGTCACGTTTCGCCGCCGTTTAAGGATTGTAAGGAATGGGGAACGATGTACTTCCCGAGGGAATCTTATTTAATGGTTGCCGGTCTGAACTACCTCATGGCACAAAGCACAGCGGACAGTGTTATCGATTCGGGCGATGAAAACATAAATGTTTTCACATACGACAGCCAAAAGTTTAACAAAAAGATTGCGGCAATGTACTGTGCGGACGATAAAGAAAGAATCGCTGCATTTAAGATAGATGCGGATAAGCTTAACGTATATGACAGCAAGGGAAACAAGTCGGAACTTTACGGTGAAAACGGTGTCTTTACATTTAATTTAAGCGCAGACCCGATATATATAATGGGTGATATAAGCAAAATCGAGGCGGCGGACAGTAATATTATCGAAACGGGAGATACAGACATTGAGGCGGCATACGGCGATACTTTCAGCATTGGCGTATCGAAAAATACCGATAAGGATTTAAAGCTGGCGGTTGATTTGCCGAACAAAGCCGAGGGTGCGGAAATCGGAAGCTTTAAAGACGGCAAGGCAGATGTAAAAATCAAGAACAAAGCCGAAATCGGCGAATCGTACAGCATAACGCTTTATGCAAAAGACGGCGAAAAAACCGTGTTTAAAACAACGTATAACATAAGCTCGAACATTCCCGTTATGACAACAATGGGTGTGAGTATGAACGGCACGAATTATAATTCGTGGAACGGAACGCTCGACATAACCAACATATCGAGCAGCAAAACCCTCAAAGGTCATATCGAGTTTAAACAGGGGGATTTGGCGACAAAGCTGAAAAATGTTGACATCGGAATAATTCCGCCGAACAGCACGGGTCGGGTTGAATTCGGGCTCGGAACGGTGTATAAAAAAGGTCAGTACGCAATGGAATATGACGTTGTGACAGAGGACGGTTCAAGGTATCCCTTTGTCGGAAACTTTGACTTGTCGGTTGCGAAATACGCCGACAAAAAGCCCGTAATAGACGGAAAATTTGATAAAAACGAATGGGATTCGAACACGGCGATGTACGCCGATAAGGCAGATCAGATTCGACAGATAAAGGATTGGCGCGGAAAGACGGACGTATCGGGTAACTGTATGCTGATGTGGGACGAGGATAACTTATATCTCGCCGCCGAAGTGACTGACGATATATTCAGCCCTGCACCGAGCGGTGCGAATCAGTGGAAAGGCGATGATATTCAGTTCGGTGTGTATTACGGCTCGGCAGGATTCCTTGCGATAGGTCAGGCATCGACAACCTATCACGAACTTGGATTTGCTTTGACCGAGGACGGAGCGCAGGCGTATCGGTGGCTTGCACAGGATAATGCGGTGTCGGTCGGCTCGGTTGAGAATTTGGAACTCGCGGTTGTCAACGAGGGTTCAAAGACGTATTATGAGGCTCGAATCCCTTGGACAACGCTTTTAAAACCCGGTCAACAGCCGAAAGCAGGTCACGAAATGGCATTTTCGTTCTTGCTCAATGACAATGACGGCGACGGAAGAAGGGGTTGGATAGAGTACACAAGCGGTATCGGTGAGGCGAAGAATACGGAATTGTTTGCACGTATCAAGCTTTTAAAATAACAGGAGGCGAATGTTAAAATGAAGAAATTTTTAGGTATATTTGCGGCGGTAGTTATGATGATAAGTTCCGCCGCTGTGACGGCGGCTGCTGCGGATGACGGAGAACTGTATTTCTATGACTTTGCGGATTATGACGTTGAAATGAGTCAAGGAATAGGCGTTGACAGTTATTGGCAGCCGCTTGCGCTGTCGGGACGTAACTATATAAAGTCGTTCGGTTCGTTTGACTTGGCTGACGGCGAACACGATAGGGTAATGCTCGTAAAAATGGGCGGCGAACCGTCATTCCTGTTCCCCGAGATGCTGACAACGGGAAAGCTGCGCGTGAGTTTTGATGGAAGGCTGACAACGGATAATTTGAGGATGCTTGTCCTGTTCTATACCGGTTTATATGATGCGCCGAATACAGGCGCTTTCGGAAAGCCTCTTTTTATAAACTCACCGGAGAGGAAAAGTGTGTCATACTATCCGAATTCAACGAGCTGGACCAAAAAAGTGCCGCTTGATAATTTTAACGGTCTTGAGTGGCATCATTATGACTTTATAACAGAAGAACTGTCGGGCAGTACTGTTATGATGAGCTGTTATATAGACGGAGAGCTTATCTATTCGGATTCAAACATAAAGACAGCAAAAGGAATAAGGTCGTGGGGATTCCGTGTGGAAAAGATAGACGGAACACTTGAAACAAACGATGGTTTTATCGTTGATAACGTGTATATCAACCACTACAGCGGCAGCGATGATTTTCAGATTGCACGTCTGAACAGCGACAGAGTACCGACCCAAAACGGAAGAATACGCCTTGCCGCCAACGAAAGGTTGGCAAACGGGATTTCAAAGAATAACGTTGCTGTCACGAATGCCAACAGCGGTAAGAGTGTCAATAACTTTTCGATAGAGAATTTCACGGGTCAGACGTTTGATATTGTGTTTGACGGTGAGATAGAAAACGGCAGGTATAACATAAGCTTTAAAGATGTTGTCGGCGAGCTGAGCAAGGCGGCACTTGCAAACAGCATTTCGTTTGAAACCGAGTATAAGTCAGAGGTTATCAATACAGAGTACGAAGATATTGATTTTAACGATTATACAAGCACGGACGGAAGCCTTCCGGGCGGATTCGAAAATATAGACTCGGACGCCGATATTTCGGCAAAATCCGTATCGGGCAAGAGCGGCGCGGCGAATGATTTTGCGCTCGGCTTTTCGGGAATGCAGGCGGAGAGAGTACAAAAGCGCGCTATGTACAAGTTTGGCTCTCCTATCGGCGAAAACACAGAGTTTGACATAAACTTTGATATGTTTGTGTCGAACGCAACGCAGTATTTCTATCTTGCGGATAAAGACGATTTTTCGGCGGATAATTCCGATTACAAAAACAATTCGCTTATATCGGTCAACCAAAACGGAGTTTTGATGTATGCAAGCGGAAGAAGTGCAAGCCCCAACACGATACTTGACAGCGATTTAAGACTTGCATCGGGCGAATGGCACAATATAAATATTAAGATTCTTCCCGATTTGAATAACGATAAAAGCTATTTTGTGATTTCGGTTGACGGCGGAAGCGAGTATAAGGTTGAAACATCGAGAGCCTTTCATAAAAACGCGGTATACGGCATAGGAACGGGATATTTAAAAACATCGTCTGCGGATGCGGATGTCAGATTTGACAACCTTAAAATCAGCGGTGCGAGGGCGGTTTATTATCCAGAAATAGACAGCGTAAAGGCGTATGACAGCTTTGGCGGAGAGGTAAGCCTCGGCGATGTATCTTCGGCAATGATAAGCGAGGTCAGAGCCGAGTTCAACACGATTATTTCGTCGAATCTTGACGGATTTATAACATTGACCGAGGACGGAAACGAAATTCCGACAAGTTATGAGGTTGTGAATGATTCCGAGAGCGGTCGGTCAACGCTTGTAATCAGATTTGACGGATTTTTAAACAGTCTCAGAAATTATAAGATAACGATATTTAAAGGAATCCCTTCGGTGTATTCGGATAATATCACATCATTCCTCGAATACACGGCGGAGATAAAGGCGAACAGCGAAACAGGCTTTAAATGCCGTGATTTCGGATATGATGAATCGTCAAAGACGGCAAAGGTTGTATTCTCAAAAAACAATGACGCATCGGGTACGTATATATATGTTGTTGCCGAATACAAGACGGTGACTAAAAACACCGATGACGGCGAAAAACAAACCGAACTTTTGACGGGAGTAAGATATGTTCCGATTAATTTAAGTGCGGACGACAGAGGTAAGTTTGAGTATTCATTGGATTTGAGCAACAGCAAAAGCGGCACAACATTTAAAACATATGTGTGGAAGTATCCCAAGCTCGAAAAGCTCATTTGTGCCGATGACGGAAGCGTGGAAGAATAATTCGGAATGCGTAATTCGGAATTCCGAGTTAAAAATGCGGGGCGTGCAGACAACACATACAGGGTTCCCGAAAAATGAGGGTTGTACCTCAATCCTGTAGGGGCAACCCCGTGTGGTCGCCCGTGATTATGCGAACACACAAATCAAAAAGAAAAAAATTAAAATCGGCGGAATTTAAATAAATATTATTAATTTGTGCGTATTTATGAACTTCAATTTTAAATCCGCCAAAATAAAAAATAAATTATAAAGGGTGAAGAAAATGAAAAAATGTATTTCAATGTTAATGGTAGCATTAATGCTGCTGACGATGATTCCGACGGCTTTTGCCACCGACAGTGTGTATGAATATACACAGCCGTGCGTTGTTGATTATTTTAACAGCTTTAACGGTTTTGAAAAGCAAATAGGAACTTTTGATGTTCCCGACGGACTCAAACCGTTTTTGTATTCTAACAGTTGGGTTAAAAGACTGTCTTCGCAATCGGACGGAGTAAACGATTATCTTAAATTCAGTAACAGCAGTACAGCTTTTATGCTGCCGTTTGACGAAACAATAAGAACGGGTAAGCTTCGTTTGAGCTTTGATTTTAAAATCGAGGATTATACAAAGCTTAACAGATTTTATGTTTATGCGCATCATAACGCAAAAAATGACAATCCGCTCGATTTGAGAAATTCGGCGGATACGGATTATAACTTTTTGAACTTGTTCGATATGGGTATAACCGATAAAACTTTCCAAAATCTGTCTCTCACGGGAAATGCGGGCAAGCAGATTAATATAGAAAAAAATATTAAAAATGCATGGCACAAGTATGATTTAGAGATTGATTTCGACCAAAATCCGTATAAGGTTACGCTCGCAATTGACGGAAGAAACAGAATTGACTCATCAATCCGTTACGGTCTTAAGAGCATATACTTTTTCTATACGCCGGGTACAAAGGAGAATGCCGACAGAAATTCGCCCGTATATATGGATAACCTGTTTATAAAGCATTATCCGAGCGGAACTTATGACAGCACCGAGATGAAAGTTGACTATGCCGGAAGCACGATTGCAAACAAAAACGCAACGGTCGATGTTGCGTTTTCCGAGGCGTCGGGTGTTGTAAATTACAGTGTAGAGCTTATGCCAAGTGATTTTGTGGCACAAAACGTTGTTGATAACAGTGAAATTGCGCCGATAAGCGCAGGCAAAAATAACGGAAATATAAGGCTTAACTTTGCTAATCTTCCGACAGGAACATACCGAATAGTGAATAAAGAACCAAACTCGTATCAAGGTTTATTTACAAACGAAAAGCCGAGTTACAGCGATACGTTCAGCACAGCAGGTACGGCACAGAATGTAAAAGAGCAAAACATTCTTGTCGAGGACGATTTTGAAAATTATACCGGAGGTATTCCGGCGAATGCTGAAAGTCCCGGCGGAACAAAGTATCACACACAAGGAGAGATGAATGCGGCAGAGGGTAACGGAGGCGGCACAGCACTTGAAATACATTCTCAACAAGTTATATATCAGTTCCCGTATGCGCTGACCGGTGACAGATTCAGCTATGAATTTGATATTAAGCATACCGACGGTCGTTGGTTTACGGGAATATTAACAGAGGATACTCTTTCGGGTAAACAGTCTATTCACAAAGATTTGTATAAAAACGCAATAATTAATCAAAAAGAGGATTTAACACAAGAGAAGATTAATACCAGTGTCGGTAACTATAAGGCTGAAACGAATGCAATCGGATGCATCAGCTATACAGAAGATCCCAAAGACGGTGCAGTAGGATCGGAAGCAGTACAGTATGCAACGGCGAGATTGAGCTGGCTCAATGCAAAGGCTCAGGACTTGACGTGTGAAAAGAACAAATGGAATCATGTTAAGGTTGATGTTGATTTGGGTGCTGTCACATATACGATAACAATTAACGGCGTATCAAAAACCGTAGCATTAAACCGTGATCGTTTCAGACCTGTTGAAAGATATATGAAAAAGACGGTAAACGGTGAGGAAAAATGGGTAAGAACATGGGATTACGGTATAAAGGGCATTTCGCTCGGTTGTTATGGTGACAAAACAGAGACAAACAAAGGAGTGACAGGCTCATCCGATCCTACTGTTTATTACGATAATTTTAAAGTATATAATGATAATTCATATAATGCTTATCAGGATTTTAATGCAGCAACGAGAGCGGATAACAATAGCGGAATAACACAGGGATGGATAATGCAAAGTTATCCGAACGACAGTTGGCAGGCACTAGTGGGCAGCGAAGGAAGATATTATAGTGCCGAATCAAATTCCGATGATAAAGCAGTAAAATTGACTAAATTGCATGGTGTGCCGTATTCATATCAATTTAACCGTCCTGTGGCGGCGAATACTCCGTTTGAAATGGATTTTGATATAAAGGGTGATGCAACCAATAATAAAAACGAGTTGAACTTTAGCCTGTTGACAAAGGATCAGCTTTATTCCATGTACGAAAACTCTCCAAAGAGCGGAAAGGCTGCGGAGAGCATAATCAATGCGAGCCTTGATGACAGCAATGCGAGAGAACTGGGTATTTGTACGAATGATGCGAAATATTACAACAGTTCGGTTATATTCTCTGCAAGAACCGAGGATAGCGGCGATCACAAGACAAGCATGAGAATAACAAAGGATAACGGAACACATACATGGACACTGGCATCCTCTACATGGCTTGACAATGAAGGAAAAGAAATCCCGATTGACATTGATAACAAATGGGCGCACGTTAAACTTAGCGGTTATCCCAAGGGTGGGAAAATGGCGTTTGTGCTTAGCGTAACGGATGAGAGCGGCAATACAAAAACATCGCAGGAATTTGTATCGGCTATATCGGCCGATACCGAATTTGCGGCATTCGGTATAGCCACAGCAAAGCAATACGCAAATCTGAACACACAAATAACATACCTCGACAACTTTACCGTTAAAGAGGTTAACTCGGTATCGAATGCGTATGTGACGGCTGTAAAGGCGGTTGATATGGTCAACGGTGAGACTGCTGATTTAACAAGCGGCTTAAAAACAAAAGGACAGAATATCGAGATAAGCTTTTCCGAACCTGTTGCAGAGGACACGATTTCGAACATAAAGATTTATCAGGGTAACCCGGTTAAAGTTATAAACACAACCGCGGCTCTGTCAGAGGATAAAAAGACGGTTACGCTTACACCGACATCAACACTCACAACCGGCGAAAAGTATATGTTAGAAATACCGTGCACGGTTAAGACAGCGGCGGCATCGAACCTTTCGGGACTTGAACCGAAAGCGGTTGCGTTCGAGATTAAAGACGCGGACGCAGCGGAATTAAAGGTTGAGGATTTCAGACTTTATAAGTATTATGCGGCAGGCAAAAACGATACGGTTGAATATGCAGAGAATTGGGTTCCGGTGGCTGAGAGCGAGCTTAAGGACTTGACGGTGAGAGACATATTTAAGTTTGTGGCAAAGGGTTATAACACGGGCGACGCAACGCCAATCTGGCTCGGCAGAGCGGAAAAAGACCCGACAACCGCGCTTTTGACAAACTTTGACAACCAGACGGCAACAGCAAATTATGGAAAGTTTGAGCTTTCGTTGCCTGTCGCGGCAGGCAGCGGCAGCGGTGAATTTATGTTGAATAACACGAATGGAAGAATGGAAGCGTATTTGTGGGATTTATCGGGTCTTAAACCCCTGTGCAAGAAATACGGAGTAAAGGTTACAAGAACTGCCCCCGCAGAGACAGATGCGGAGACGAGCGGCGAGAATTAAACGGATAACCGCGGGGTGTGATGAACATCTCACGGGCGGTCGGGGTCGCAGATTGCCGGTGGCAATCGTTTTGCGATTTGACCGAGTCGGCAG
>ERZ825159.3405-NODE-3405-length-11400-cov-4.180873_pt1 | contig 11400 bp, 10 predicted proteins | sample MGYA00519932_ERZ825159 | MGnify/ENA primary metagenome ERZ825159 (study PRJEB31778, sample SAMEA3449191) | human gut metagenome | biome: human gut; feature: human-associated habitat; material: faeces | place: United Kingdom | collected 2010/2012 ...
CCGGAGCGGTGCTTAAGCCGCAAGGCGGGAATTGTGCGGTGTTGCCTTAGGAATTGGAAATCAGGAATGAGGAATTTCGGTGCAGACCGCCAGTTCCGTCTTTCGGGTTTCCGATTCCTAATTTTTGTTTTATGCTTTACAGTGTAGAGGAAAGGGAATCCACGATGAACTTTATCACCAAAGCCCCTGTGATGCTGTGCGGCGGCGATTATAACCCGGATCAATGGCTGGACCGCCCGGATATTCTTGAAGCGGACATCCGCATGATGAAAAAGGCCGGAATGAACAGCGTTACGCTGGGTGTGTTTGCCTGGGCAGCATATGAGCCGCGCGAGGGGGAATATAACTTTACTTGGCTGCGCGAGATCATGGATCGACTGTATGACCAGGGCATTTATACCGAGCTGGCAACGCCCACTGGTGCAAAGCCCAACTGGCTGGCACGCAAATACCCCGAAGTGCTGCGCGTGCAGTCCAACGGTGTGCGGGACCACCAGGGCATGCGCCACAACCACTGCCTGACCAGCCCCATCTACCGCCAGAAGGTAGAGGAGCTGGTGAACCACCTGATCGACGCTGTGGGCGACCACCCCGGCCTGATTTTGTGGCACATTTCCAATGAGCTGGGCGGCGAATGCTACTGCCCGCTGTGCCAAGAGCGCTTCCGCGGCTGGCTGAAAGAAAAGTATCATACCATTGATGCCCTGAATCATGCCTGGTGGACTAGCTTCTGGAGCCACCACTACGACAGCTTTGACGAGGTGGAGCCGCCGTTTGATAACGGGGAGCAGAGCCTGAACGGCCTGAAGCTGGACTGGCGGCGCTTTACCACCTGGAACATGATGGACTATGTACACAGCGAAACGGCGATCCTGCGCAAGCGGACCCCCAATGTGCCCATTACCACGAACCTGATGGAGTACTTCCCCGGATTGGACTACCACAAGCTGCAAAGAGAGCTGGATTTTGTCTGCTGGGACAGTTACCCCCATTGGGGGCGCCCCGACCGCAGCACCACCGTGACGGCGGGCATGACGGCGTTTGATCATGCGCTGATCCGCGGCTGCAAGCCGGACAAGCCGTTCCTGCTGATGGAAAGCACCCCCAGCCTGGTGAACTGGCACGAGTATAATAAGCTCAAGCGCCCCGGCGTGAACTGGATGAGCGCTATCCAGACAGTGGCCTGTGGTGCGGACGGCGTGCAGTACTTCCAGTGGCGCAAGGGCCGCGGCGGCTCTGAGCAGTTCCACGGCGCGGTTGTGGACCACGATGGCCGCGATGATACCCGCGTGTTCAACGAAGTGACCGCCACCAACGAAGCCCTGGCCGCCCTGACCCCGGTGTGCGGCAGCCTGCCCAAAGCGGATGCGGCCATGATCTTTGACTGGGACAACCGCTGGGCGCTGGATGACGCCTGGGGCATGCAGATCAAGCAGAAGAATCTGCGCGAAACCTGCTGCCAGCTGTACGCCCAGCTGAACCACTGCGGTGTGGAAACCGACGTTGTGGGCGTGGATGCAGACCTGAACCGCTATAAGCTGGTGGTGCTGCCCATGCTGTTTATGACCAAGCCTGGTTTTGCACAAAAGATCCGCGAATATGTGGAAAACGGCGGCACCGTTGTGGCCACCTATCTGCTGGGCTATGTGGATGAAAGCACCCTGTGTTGGCTGGGCGGGTTCCCCGGTGACGGCCTGCGCGAAGTGTTTGGCGTGACCGCAAGCGAACTGGACACCCTGTACCCCGGCGAGGGCAACCGTGCCATCTGGGTCAAGAGCAGCCAGCAGAGCAGCATCAAGGATTACTGCGAACTGTTGCAGCCTGCCGAGGGTACCGAGGTGGTGGCTGTGTATGGACAGGATTTCTATTCCGGCCATGCGGCTGTGACCCACCATGTGTTCGGCAAGGGGCACGCTTATTACATCGGTGCGCGCCTGGATGATGCCGGCAACGCCGCTGTGCTGCGTGCAGCTTTGGCCGATGCCAAGGTGCACCTGCGTGACCTGCCGCAGGGTGTGGAATACCACTGCCGCGAAAGCGAGAACGCGCGCTACCATTTCTACATCAACACCACCCAGAGCGCAGTTAAGGTGCAGGTGGAATCCGGTGCAGACCTGTTGAGCGGCAAAAACGTTTTGGGCAGCATGGAGCTGAAACCCTATGATGCCTGCGCAATTGAGGAAAAAGTGAAATAAGAAAAACGCCATGCTTTCCGAAGAAAGCATGGCGTTTTTTAGTTAGGAGTTAGGAAGTAGGAGTGAGGAGGTAATGTGGAATTAGGAATTGGAGGTGGGGAAAGGGAGCGGCGAGGTTGGTTTAAGCAGATGTTTTGTGGTGCCAGAACGGTCAAGACCGTTCCCTACAGCGCAATTTATTATGCATTGCGGACATAAAATAACCGGTAGGGCGGGGTCACCCGACCCCGCCGGGAACATTGCAACGTTGAGCATTGGAAATTTGCAACGAAGCAATAAACGCTTGTAGGGGGCGGCGTCTCCAACGCCCCGGACGGGCGTAAAATTTACTGAGCATTTGTTGGTAATTACACGGTAGGGCGAGGCCTCCGAAATGCATCTGCGGACACAGAGCCCTCTGGCCGCCGGGGTGGCGGACAATGTAAATATTTAGGCCCTGCTTAAGGAACCACCCTTCAGTCCGCGGCGCGGACAGCTTCCCTCAAGGGAAGCCAAATCGTGTTGTAGGTAGCAGCAAAAGTAAGAATGGTATTCTCCTCATGCTTTCGGAACGGTCAAGACCGTTCCCTACAGTGCATTTTATAATGTGCGGCAATATTTATGGTGCACCCCCACCCGTAGGGGCGCACAAAGTGCGCCCACTGCGCTGAAGGGGAACTGCTCCTTTTTAGGCCGTGCGTATCTCTCAAATATACTTATCCAACATATCCTGCAAAGCCTGCTTGGGCAGGAAACCGACGCTGCGGGCGGATTCCTGGCCGTTTTTCAGTACGACCAGGCAGGGGATGCTGGAAATGCCGTATTCGGTGGCAAGCTGGCGGTTTTCGTCCACATCAATGCTGTAAAATGCGGCTTTGCTGCCAACTTCATCGGCAAGCTCATGCAGGACCGGGGCAAGCATCTGGCAGGGACCGCACCAGGTTGCAGAAAAATCCAGAACGGCCACGCCCTGTGCTTTGGCCTGGGAAAGATCATTATTGCTGATTTTGGTAACCATAAAAAGGTTCCCTCCTTTAATTATGACTGTAAAGCAGCGTGTTCCGCTGCTGTTTGCCGGACATGGTTATGGCGTATCTACACCATAGTATGGGCCGGGAGGGGGAAAGACATTCCCTTACTGCTGATTGTACACAGTTTGGGCTGCTTTGTCAACAAGAAAAAGACTGAATCTTAATTTTGACATAAAATTACTATAACAAGTAAGATAAATTAAGACAAAAAGCAGATACAGGATAAAACAAAGCCACCCGCTCTGCGCAGGGATCCCCTGCACAGAACGGGTGGCAACTTTGTTGGAAGGTAATCAGCGGTTGTATTTTGCAGTAGCCTGCAGGCGCTGCATGGCACGGTTCAGGGCAATCTTGCTCTGGTAATACTCGTGCATGCTCTGCTTGTGCTGCAAGCGTTCCTCGGCGCGGATGCGGGCGGCCTCGGCACGGTTCTTATCGATATCCTCCGGGCGCTCGGCGCTGTCGACCAGCAGCACAACATAAGCGGGGGTCACTTCGGCAATGCCATCGCCCACCAGTACGTTGCGGGTTTCGCCGTTCACGGTGAACTGCATGATGCCCATTTCCAGGGCAACCAGCACCGGGCTGTGTCCGGCCTGTACGCCGTACTGGCCGTCAGCGGTGGGCAGGGTCAGGCTTTCGCACTCGCCCTGGAAAAACTCGCCGCTGCTGGCCGTGATGTTCAGAACGAACTTTTCCATCAGGCCACACCGCCCTTTTCGGCAGCCTTCTTGCGAGCATCGTCCAGCGTGCCCACGTTGAAGAACGCCCATTCGGGCAGATCATCGACCTGACCGTCCACGATGGCGGCAAAGCCCTTGACAGTTTCGGCCAGGGGCACATATTTGCCCGGCAGGCCGGTAAAGTTCTCGGCAACGAAGAACGGCTGGGACAGGAATTTCTGGATTTTGCGGGCGCGGGCAACGGTCAGCTTATCGTTGTCGTCCAGTTCGTCCATGCCAAGGATGGCGATAATGTCCTGCAGTTCCTGGTAGCGCTGCAAGGTAGCCTGTACCTTGCGGGCCACGCGATAATGCTCCTCGCCCACAATGTCTGCTTCCAGGATGCGGCTGGTGGAATCCAGCGGATCCACGGCGGGGTAGATACCCTGTTCCACGATCTTACGGGACAGAACGGTAGTGGCATCCAGGTGGGCAAAGGTGGTGGCCGGGGCGGGGTCGGTCAGGTCGTCGGCAGGCACATAAACGGCCTGAACCGAGGTGATGGACCCATCACGGGTGGAAGTGATACGCTCCTGCAGGGCACCCAGCTCGTTGGCCAGCGTGGGCTGGTAACCAACGGCGGAGGGCATACGGCCCATCAGGGCGGAAACTTCGGAGCCGGCCTGCACAAAACGGAAGATGTTGTCGATAAACAGCAGCACGTCCTGATTCTTCACATCGCGGAAATACTCCGCCATGGTCAGGCCGGACAGTGCCACGCGCATACGGGCTCCGGGGGGCTCGTTCATCTGGCCGTAGACCAGCGCCGTCTTGTTGATGACGCCGCTCTCGGTCATTTCACCGTACAGGTCGTTGCCCTCACGGGTGCGCTCGCCGACGCCGGTGAACACCGAATAACCGTTGTGCTCGGTGGCGATGTTGTAGATCAGCTCCTGGATCAGCACGGTCTTGCCGACACCGGCACCGCCGAACAGGCCGATCTTACCGCCCTTGGCGTAGGGGCAGATCAGGTCCACGACCTTGATGCCGGTCTCCAGGATCTCGGTGGTGGACTGCTGCTCCTCGTAGCTGGGAGCGGGACGGTGGATGGGCCAGTAGGCATCCGGGGTGGGGGCGGGCTTGTTATCCACAGGCTCGCCCAGCAGGTTGAACACGCGCCCCAGACACTGGTCGCCCACGGGCACCTTGATGGACTCGCCGGTGTCCACGGCATCTGTGCCGCGCACCAGACCATCGGTGCTGCTCATGGCGATGCAGCGGGCCACGTTGTCGCCGGTCAGCTGCGCGACCTCCACCACCAGTTTCTGGCCGTGGTTGTCGATCTCAATGGCGTTGAGCAGCTCCGGCAGCTCGCCATCCTTGAACTGGATGTCCAGCACCGGGCCAATGACCTGGATCACCTTGCCGATATGTTTTTCGGACATAGGCTACAACTCCTTATCTTTCAATAATGCAAATGCTAAATCGTCAGCGTCCTCGCCCTCTCAGGCCGCTTCGCGTCCAGCTTTCCCAAAGGGCGAGCCTCTGGCGAAACCGGAAACTTTGCACAGACTGCCAAGGCCTCTCCCTTTGGGAGAGGTGGCATTGCGTAAGCAATGACGGAGAGGGCGAGCCGCCTTTAAATCTCCGCACCGGCCACGATCTCGGTGATCTCCTGCGTGATGGCAGCCTGCCGGGCACGGTTGTAATACAGGTTGAGATGGTCGATCATCTCACCGGCGTTCTTGGTGGCGGCGTCCATGGCGGTGCGGCGGGCGGCCAGCTCACTGGCCACGCTCTCACACACAGCGCCATACACGATACCGGCCACATACTCCGGAATGATCGCACGGAACACTTCCTCGCTGCTGGGCTTGTACAAAATCTGGCTGCGGCGGGCCTCGTCCTTCTGCTGCTCGGTGGGCTCGATGCTCAGGGGCAGCACCTCCATGGTGGAAGCCGTCTGGGTCATCATGGAGTCGAACCGGGTGTAGCAGATCTTCACCGCGTCGTACGCGCCTTTGCAGTAGCCCTCGGTGATCCGGCGGGCCAGCTGGAAGCATTCGCCCACCGTGATGTCCGCCGCCAGCAGCACCTCCTGGGTGAACAGGGGCACCTCGTGGTGGACGAAGTATTCCGCCGAGCGCTTGCCGATGGGCAGCACCACCACGTCCCCTGCTTCCTGCTGTGCCTGCCTGAGCACGTTGGAGTTGTACCCGCCGGCTAGGCCGCGGTCGCCTGCAATGACGATGAGCAGGGTCTTTTTGATCTCTGCACGGCGCAGGTACGGGTTGCGGGCGCGGGGGTCTGCCGCTGCGATCTCGGTCAGGGTCTTATGCAGCGTTTCAAAGTAGGGTCGGCTGTGCTCGACCCGCTCCTTGGCACGGCGCATTTTGGAGGAAGCCACCAGCTCCATGGCCTTGGTGATCTGCATGGTGCTCTCTACGCTTTTGATGCGCAGCTTGATGTCCTTCATGGAACCAGCCATGCGTTACGCCTCCTTCCCTTTAATGCGCCTTGACAAAGCTGTCGGTATAGGCCGTGAGCACGCTCTTGAGCTGCTCTTCGGTGTCCTTGTCCAGATTGCCGGTGGTGCGGATGGTCTCCATGACGGCGGCACCGGCGGCATCGTTGTCCAGATACTCGTACAGGCTCTTCTCGTACTCCGACACATCCGGCACCTTGACCTTCACGAGGTAGTCGTGGATGGTCGCATACAGGATGGCCACCTGCTTTTCCACCGGCACAGGGGCCGAGCGGTTCTGCTTGAGCACCTCCACAATGCGTTCGCCCTGGGCCAGACGGGCCTTGGTGTCGGCGTCCAGATCGGAACCGAACTGGGCAAAGGACTGCAGCTCACGGTACTGGGAGTAGATCAGCTTCAGGGTACCGGCCACCTTCTTCATGGCCTTGATCTGGGCGTTGCCGCCGACACGGGACACCGAGATGCCGGGGTTGACGGCCGGCATGACGCCGGAGTGGAACAGCTCGGTCTCCAGGAAGATCTGGCCATCGGTGATGGAGATGACGTTGGTGGGGATGTAGGCGGACACATCGCCCGCCTGCGTCTCGATGATGGGCAGAGCCGTCAGGCTGCCGCCGCCCAGCTCGTCGGAGAGCTTGGCCGCACGCTCCAGCAGACGGGAGTGCAGATAGAAAACGTCGCCGGGGTAGGCCTCACGTCCCGGGGGACGGCGGATCAGCAGCGACAGGGCACGGTAGGCCACGGCGTGCTTGGACAGGTCATCGTAGATGATCAGGACGTGCTTGCCCTGATGCATGAAGTACTCGCCCATGGCGCAGCCTGCGTAGGGGGCGATATACTGCAAAGGCGACAGCTCGGACGCGGTGGCGCAGACGACCGTTGTGTACGCCATAGCACCGTTTTTCTCCAGGTTCTCCACCAGCGTTGCCACGGTAGAACGCTTCTGACCGATGGCGACGTAGATGCACAGAACATCCTTGCCCTTCTGGTTGATGATGGTATCTGTGGCAATTGATGTCTTTCCTGTCTGACGGTCACCGATGATAAGCTCTCGCTGTCCACGTCCGATTGGGAACATTGAATCGATTGAGAGGATTCCTGTCTCAAGTGGAGTATCTACTGACTTTCTGTCCACGATACCCGGTGCCTCATTCTCGATTGGTCTGTAATCTTCCTCTTTGATATCGCCCTTTCCATCAATAGGCTCACCTAAAGCATTGATGATTCGGCCGATAAAGCCTTTGCCTACAGGGATTCCGGCTTTTTTCTTTGTTCTTACTACTTTGGTTCCTTCATGGATTCCGTGGTCTCTTCCGAAAAGGATTACACCGATTTCATTCTGACGGATATCCTGAACCATTCCTTTTACTCCATTATCGAATACTACGATCTCACCATACATGGCATGGTCGATGCCGTATATTGTAGCGATTCCATCGCCGACGTAGATTACCTCGCCAGTCTCACGGCTCTCGGTATCGAAGTCGAAATTCTCTATCTCGCTCTGGATAATGGAGATTATGTCTGTTGCACTGATTGCGCCCACAGGGGTCACCTCCTGGTCAATTTTCTTTCAAGCTCACGAAGTTTTCCTTCGTAGCTTCTGTCATACTCTGTATTAAGAGTCTTAATCACATATCCACCTAAAAGTGTTTCGTCCACTTTCTGTGTAAGGGATATTTCATATTCCGGATATTTGCTTTGTAGCAGCGCCTTGGCGTCATTTGCTTCCTCGTCGGTTGCGGCCTCTGCACTGATAAGCTCAGCTCTTATGATATGGTTTTTCTCATCCCAGTATCTGTAATATGCCTCAAAGATTTCATTCATTTCAGCGGCATATCCAAGCTTTACCATTTCCTTTATGAAGCTTGTGATAAGCTTTGGCTCACTCTCAAATCCGTATACCTTTTCTATGATGTCATACTTTTTGGTCAGCGGTATAAGTGGATTTGCGAGCGTCTGTGCAAGCTTTTCTGTCACAAAGTATACTCTCTGTGCTTCCTCCACATCACGACGCTCTACAGCCAGCCTGTACAAAACTATTGCATTATTTACTGCTGCCTGTGTCATTAGCTTCACCTGTCTTTACAATCTTTCTCGCTGCTAAGATGGCAAGTTTTGCAATTTCAGCCTCAGCGGCCTTTGTTGCCTTATCCTGCTCGCTAGCAATGTCCGCTTTTGCTTTTTCAAGCATACTGTCTGCTTCCTGTCTGGTTCTCTCAAGAGCCTTCTCCTGCTCAGCCTCTGCTCTTGCTCTGGCATCGAGTATTATCTGGTCTGCCTGAGTCTTTGCACTTTCGAGCTTCTTTTTATAGTCGCTCTTTAAGCTTTCTGCATCGTCCTGACTCTTCTTTGCTTCCGAGAACTGCTTCTGAATCATTTCGTCTCTCTGATTGATCACGCCCATCACGCGGTCAAAGAGGAATTTCTTAAATATCCAGTACAGGAAAAGCAGATTGACTACTGTCCATATTATGTTCCATGGATCAATTTTTAACATTGCTCTACCTTCCTTTCTGTTTCATCTGGTTGTAACTGTCAGTTACGCTGCCTGATTATTTAAGGAAGAGGATGATAAGTAATGCGATAACGAAACCGTAAATAGCTGTTGCCTCTGCAAGGGCACATCCTAAAAGAAGTGATTTAGAGATTTTGCTCTCAGCCTCCGGCTGTCTTGCGATTGCGTCTACTGCGCTGCTTGTTGCCTTACCGATTCCAAGTCCGGCTCCGATTCCTGTTAATACTGCGATTCCAGCTCCGATTGCTACTAATAATGTTGATGACATAATGTGTTCTCCTTTTCTTGCTTATATGCTTTCTTTTGGTTAGCAATTATTTTGTTTCTTTTTGTAAGCGAGGTTACATTTTCCTTGCTTACGATGTGAAATTAAATGATGTGGTGTTTCATGCCTCATCAGGTCTTCTTACTCGGTTGCCTCCTTGATGAAAAGTCCTGTCAGGAATACAAATACATATGCCTGTATAAGTCCATCAAAGATATCAAAATAACAACTGAATACTGCCGGAACGATTGCCGGTACGACCATCTTTAAAAGCTCCATGATTACGAATGAACCAAGGACGTTTCCAAATAATCGCATACACAGCGATAATGGTTTGATAAAGATCTCAAGGATATTGATAGGTAGTATTACCGGCATTGGCTCTGCAAAGCTTTTAAGCCACCTTTTGGTGCCCTTTGCCCTGATTCCTGCCACCTCGATAAGAACTATGCTCATTACAGCGAGTGCTGCGGTGACGTTCATATCCTTTGTCGGCGGTTTGAAGCCAAGTAAGCCTATCAGGTTTGCTATTCCTATATAGATGATTACTGTTGCCAGATATGGTATGTAATCCTTTCCTTTTTCTCCGAGTGTCTCACTGAAGAAATCATTAAGAAATTTGACTCCTGCCTCTACGGCTACCTGTCTGCGTCCGGGATTTTCAACTGAAAGATTTCTGCCGAGAAAAAAGCACAGTAAAAATACCGCTGCCATTATTATCCATGTGACTACTACCGACTCGTATATGGGTATGCCTCCGAATATCGGTATCTTGAATACCACGTCACAATTGAGTTCCTCTAACAGTCCATCTACCAGAGCATCCATCTGCGTTACCTCCTTTCTTTTTTGCTATATGAAATTTGATACGCAAATTGTTTCTTAATAACTCAAGATGTGTTTTGTCTGACCTTTGATGTTTGTTTGATCTTGATTTAATAAGAAGCAACTATCGTTGTACTTGATTTTAGTCACATCGTTTTATAAAGTCAACGTTTCGTTTTTATATTGTTTGGCTGGCAAAGTTTCACATTTTTTAGTTAGCTTTTTATACATTTTCAACAATTTATGTTTTTATTTTTGTGCAGTTTTTCTATTGCGTTTTGGGGATGTTTAGTTTTATTTTATTTTTATTTGCGTTTTATTAAAAATTTCCAAATAATTCGGGAGGAATTTCCCTTTTTTTCACAGTTTTTCACAATTCATTTGAATTGCTGTGGGGGATTGGATATAGTACGGAACCCGGGCGGCAGGCACACACAGGCTCTGGTGGGCTACGCTACGCTGCCAAGATTCTGTACGAAATTATGCTTGCAGGGTTTCTTTGCTTGACGAAAGCGGCTTTTATGCGCCGTCCATGGCGCATAACGCCTTGCCCAGCCGTCCTTGGCTGGGCATTTCTGTGCTTCGTGGGCATAATTTCTACAGTATCTAGGCAGCTTCGCTATTCGCCCTCCCGAGCCTGTGTGTGCCTGCCGCCCGGGTTCCTCACGCTGTGGCTCTATTTACCTTCTTGTCGCTTTGCCCACGGCTATTGCCGTGGGCTCGCTCTGTGCGTGCTGATTATTTGTGTATGCTTTGCCCGGTCTCCGCCGGGCTCGCTTGGATTTGCTCGCTCTTTGTGAGGGTTTGCTCAGGCCTAGCCCAGCATCACATCGAGTGTCATCATGAGGCAGAAGCCCACCATAAATGCTATGGTGGCGCGGTTTGAGTGACCTCCTTCTGACATTTCCGGCACGAGTTCTTCTATGACTACATATATCATGGCTCCGGCGGCGAAGCTTAGCAGGTACGGCATCACCGGCTCTATTATTCCGATGGCAAGTATCGTAAGTATTCCCGCTATCGGCTCGACTATTCCCGACAATACTCCGTATACAAAGGCTCTAAGCTTTGAGCTTCCTGTGCTATGTAATGGCATGGATATGATTGCGCCCTCCGGGAAGTTCTGTATGGCTATTCCGACAGCGAGCGCGATCGCCGCCGCGTAGGTCACTTCCGAGTTACCGTAACGCAGTCCTGCAAAAACCGCTCCGACAGCCATTCCCTCGGGGAGATTATGGAGCGTAACTGCAAGTATCAGCATTGTGCTCGGCGAGAGGTGAGTTTTTATTCCCTCCGCCTTTGTGCTGAATTTATGAATGTGGGGGATAAGCTTGTCGAGAATGAGCAAAAATGCTATTCCTGCCATGAATCCGCAGGCTGCGGGAATGAAGGCGAGCCTGCCGAGTTTTTCCTCTGATTTGCTTATTGCAGGCAAAAGCA
>ERZ825159.3407-NODE-3407-length-11395-cov-2.973810_pt1 | contig 11395 bp, 6 predicted proteins | sample MGYA00519932_ERZ825159 | MGnify/ENA primary metagenome ERZ825159 (study PRJEB31778, sample SAMEA3449191) | human gut metagenome | biome: human gut; feature: human-associated habitat; material: faeces | place: United Kingdom | collected 2010/2012 ...
GCCCAGAATGGTCTCCACGTAGCCATGCGTGCGGGCGAACTCCTTGACCGATTCGATGTAGTCCCGCAGTTTGGGGTACGTCCGGTAGTACGAATCGATCACTGCCGCTGCCTCGGCCCGCGAGAGGGACGTCTGGCGGGAAAGACCATGCGGGGACACCCCGTAGATAATGCCGAAATTCACGCTTTTGGCGTGGCTGCGCTGCTCCCGGGTCACCTCCTCCAACGGCACGCCGAATACCCGCGAAGCGGTCGAACGGTGGATGTCCTGTCCTTGGGCGAAGGCCTCGATCATCGCATCTTCCCCCGCCAGGGAAGCAATGATGCGCAGCTCGATCTGCGAATAATCCGCGCCCGCGATTTTCCCTCCGTCGAAAGAAGAAATAAACAACTTCCTGATTTCCTTCCCTTCCTTATCTCTGACGGGAATATTCTGTAAATTCGGTTCCTTTGAAGATAATCTGCCGGTGGACGTCAAAGTCTGATTGAAACAAGTGTGAACAAGCCCCGTCTTTTTATCGATCAAAGGCTCGAATCCTTTTACGTACGTGGAATAAAGTTTCTGAATTCTGCGATATTCTAAAATAGCGGGAATTATCGGATGCTCGTCTTTCATCTCTTCGAGAATGTCCGCGCTCGTGGAATAACCCGTTTTCGTTTTGTTTCTCTTTTTTGATTTCAAACCAAGTTTTTCAAAAAGAATTACGCCGAGTTGTTTCGTGCTGTTAACGTTAAAATTCTCACCGGCACAACTGATGATTTTATCGTTAAGAGCATTTATTCTCTTCTCAAAATCCGCGCTCATTTCGGAAAGAGTTTTTCTGTCTATCTTGAATCCGGCCTGTTCCATATCGAACAAAACGTCATTCAACGGAAGTTCTAAGTCCTCGTATAAGTCGATTAACCCCTCTTTTTTAAGTTTATCACCCATAATCTGAGCGAGTGAAAAGAGCGAGGTTGCAAGGCGGGTTTCGTCAAGTCCGTATTCTTTTATCACGTCGGAAAGGCTGTCATCCTTACCGCTGAAATCGGCGAGATATTTCTGAATGGAAACGTCGTCTGCACGAGCGTTGAATTCAAAGCCGAACCCGACCATCGACGTTTTGAAAGCCTTTTTTGACCAGAGAATTATTCTTCTGTTATTATCGGCAAAAAGCGGTCTGATAAGGGAAATGCAATTCTCGAAAGACATTCCTTCGTCGAAAAAGTTTTCGGGAATTTTCATAACGTATTCGTCAATACCGTCGGAAACGGCAAAATCCTTTTCAAACACAACGGACAACGGCTTTTCTACGGGGAAATCCGGAAGTTCGTCATTATTTTTGAGATGGATTATCCTGCCTTCTATGCTCTTTTTGTCTTCTGTCTTATCCGAAATTTTATCGGAAGCGAATAAAGCATCCTTTTTTATAAGATTTTTAAAATCGAGTTCGGAAAAAAGTTCTTTGACGCTCATAGAAAAAGGAAAATCGAATTTCAGATCTTCAAGCGTTAAAGGTATTTCAACCGAAGTGTCGATCGTTGCAAGCGTTTTGGAAAGAAAAGCGACGTCTTTCGACGTTTCGATTCTTTCTTTGAGTTTTCCCGTAAGAGTTTCGACGTTAGCGTAAAGATTTTCGAGCGAGCCGTAAGTTTTGACGAGATTCAAGGCTGTTTTCTCCCCCACTCCGCTCACGCCCGGAATATTATCCGAACTATCACCCATAAGACTCTTCAGGTCGATTATCTGTTTCGGAATCAAACCCGTTTTGTCGGTGAAATTATCGTTATCGTATATCTCTACGTCCGAAATTCCCCTTTTGGTAAAATATACGCTCGTGCGTTCGCCTACGAGTTGGAAACTATCCTTATCGCCGGTTACGATTATGGAGTTCACCGGGAATTTTCTCGAAGAAGCGCCAAGAATATCGTCAGCCTCTATTCCGGCGCATTCGTAACGGGATATTTTCATCTCGTCGAGTACGGTTTTCAAAAGTTCGACCTGCGGACGAAGATCGTCGGGCACCGGCTTTCTCGTGCCTTTGTAATCGGCATACATTTTATGTCTGAAAGTCGGCTCTTTTCTGTCGAAAGCGACGAGAATGTATTCGGGTTTCACCTCGGAAATGAGTTTTACGAGCATATTGACGAAAGCATACACGGCATTCGTCGGTCTGCCGTCTTTGGAAGATAACGGCGGCGTTGCGTAATAGGCTCTATTGATAAGACTGTTTCCGTCGATAAGAATGAGATTATTCATAAAAAATTCCTTTTGAGGCGTTTAAATCGTTGATTTATTTCGTAAAATGTGATATGATACATAAGCGTTGTATCCGTAAACATATTATTGCACAAACGATTAAAAAAATCAAGCGTAATGCAAAACTTGCGGATAAATGCGGAAATAAAGCGCAAGAAAAATGATTCAAAACGCTTTGAAAAAAAATGCCGCTGTGGTGGAATTGGCAGACGCGCGGGACTCAAAATCCCGTGGTAGCGATACCGTGTCGGTTCGACCCCGACCAGCGGCACCATATAAAAAGAACGGGATTCATTCCCGTTCTTTTTATATATTGTTGCAATGCCAGCCGAGATTAAAACGGGCAGCTTAAAAAACTTCCCGTTTTATATTGTGAAATTTTAGTTTTACACAACTTTTAAACGATCAGCTGACGATAAACCGATCTGCGCCGGACGCGGTTTCAAATTTAAACGCAGTTGCGCCGATTGCTTTAAGAGAATAAGCGAAGCCGTTGTTTTCCGCCGTACCTATAAGCGTGTTTACCGCCATCCGTCCGACTTGCATATTCAGATTTTCGGCCGTTCCGATTTTCAGTACGGCATCGAGCGTGTTGAACAAATCCGCCGTGTCGTCTGCAGAAAGATTGTTGAGCGTAAGCGCTTTATGCGTTACGGTATAAGAAAAGCCGTCATCTTCCGCCTTATCCACGCGCACGACGGATGAAACGTAAAGGTTGTCCGGAATATATTTTTTAAAATATTTATACGGAAAATTACTCATATCGGCTTTAAATGGCGTAAGGTCTGTTTTCACCACAACGTTAAAGTCCGCGCTTCCGTTTTCGGCAATTTCGGAAAAGTCAACCTGTACGACGGTTACGGACACGTCTTTCCCGCCGATATTCAATTTGCCGCCGGTTTGCCCGAAAAACACCGTCTGAATAATCGCTCCGACCTGTTTTTCGGTAAGCGAAATCGTACCGCTCACGCTTTTATCCGCAAGCGAGCCGAAATTAACCGAATAACCGTTAACGCCCTTGCCTTCTTCGTAAGAAACAAATCCGTCAAACTTTTGGTTGAGTTCGGTTTTCATTGCGGCGAAATCTTCTTCGCCGTAAGCGTCGGGACAAAGCGCGGTTTCGTCAACCGCTTGCGTAAGAGTTTTTAATTGTCCTGCGGTGCGGAAAAGATCTATGCCGTACGTCGTGCGGACGTAGATATATCCGCCGATAATGACGACTCCGAGTATTGCCACTATAACCACAAGAGTTATAATAAGGTTTCTTATTACTTTCATAACTTTTCTCCGTCGGGCAGTTCGAGCCGCCTTAAAAAAGACGGCCCGATTGCCTTATTTATCAGATTGTCTTAAAGGGTTATCCAAAGCGCGGGGACGACGCCGCCGTCGGGCACCAAATCGATACTATCTATGGCGCCTTTTGCATGTCTGTCAAGAACGAAGGTGGCATATCCCTGATTGCCGTTGGCGGGAGCGGGCGAACGAGTGTACCAGGTAACGTATTTTTTATCGTTGGTATTCATCGGCGCACCGTGTAATTTGGCAAAATCGGTTGCTTGCAGGTTTCTTGCGGGATCTTCTGCTTTTACGTCCTTATTAAATCCGTACGCCGTGGTGGTAATATCCCGCAAAGACAGCAAAAATATCTTATCGTCCGTATCTTTGCATTGGTCTGCAAACTTGTTTTTCCCTGCGTTTTCCCCGTAGCCGTAATACTTCGGGTAGTCGTTCGGATTGCTACTTCTCGCGGTGTTGTCGAGGTGCGAGGTTTTTATGATTTCTTTTTGCAAACCGTTGAAAACCTCGTTATAGAAGGTTTCGTTGAGCCATCCGCGCAGAAAACAATATTCCCAGTTGTTGGCGTAAGTTCCGTCCGGGACACCCGTCGAATTGTTGTACGAAGCATATAAGCCGTCGCGATTCTCTTCCTTTCTGTCGGGCTGTATCGAAAAGGAATCCAAAGCGATATCGCTCATAATATAGGCGGAATTCTCGTTTGTCGTGAGGATTCTCCACTTTATCGGTTCATACTTGAACCAGTACACTTCAAACGTGAAATATCCGTTGTCCATAACGTAACTGCGCAGACTATAAACCCCCGACGCGCGATAGTCGTTCATTTGAACGCCGAGGTATTTCGTGCCGTTATATATAACGATTTTTTGCCACATATAAGTAGTACCCTCGTGACTTTCCCAATTATAAGGATTTTCCTTATCACGCGGAAGGGGCGGCGTTCCTGCCATTTCGTTAAGTTTTGCGATTACGGTCTCGTCGCGCTCTAAGGTTTGCGGCCAGTAACCGAAATAGATATTATCGCCCTCGCGCGTGTATTTTACAGGATTGCACTCCCCGCAGGTGGTGCAAACGTCGCAAACGTAACTATGCTTGCCGTTTGCGGGGATTTCCACTTTCGTATTATAATCGCAACCCTCGCGCTGACATTCGTCGTAAGCCTCCCAGCCGGGCAAGCAGTCCGCTTGTTTCGCCTCGTGGTGTTTGAGGAGGTGTCCGAGAGCCTTTTCGACGTATCTGTCAATCTTTGACGAATAGTCGCAACCTTTGCGCTTGCAGGTGGAATAACTTCCCCAATACCCGTCCTCCGTGCAGGTTGGGTCGCAGTGATCGTGCCATTGCAAATCGTGCTCGAGAGCGGGCACCCCATTGTAATCGGTATGATAGTCGCAACCGTCGTTGGAGCATTTGTAATACTCCTCGTGCCCCCACTTTTCGCAAGTGGGTTCCTCGCGAGGAACGTGTATCGTCAAGTTATGCCCCGTGGCGGGAATTTCCTCGTACCCTTCGGTTTTTCCGCAATAATGCTCGCATCTTTTGTATGCTTTCCATCCGATTTCGGTACAAGTCGGCGCTTTTGCGGCAACGTCCTGCATGTCGTGTCCGGTAGCGGGTATCGGCTTCTGCTCGGTGTAAGTACATCCCGGGTTTATGCAGCGTCTGCCGTGGGTAAGTCCGTCTTTTTCACACCAAGGATCGTAACCTTTTTCTTCGCGCAGGTTGTGATCGGCAAGTTCGCCGTACTCGAACGTTTCCCTACCCAGACTGCCGCAAATACTGCAAACAAGCCGATACACGGCTTTTCTTTGGCACGTCGCATTGTCCACGAGGTTCCTATCGGTAACTTTTTCGACGTAAACGTGTATATGCTGCTCTTCGGCATTTACTAAACCCGCAACGACAAAATACGAAAAACTTGTCGTTTCAAAGTATATATTGTTACCGTCAACTGTGGTTTTTAGTTCCTCTACCGAGTTATCGTCCTTGACGTGATAGGTAACGTAACCGTCAGACTCAAACGGTTTCGGCATCGTTATTTTGACTTTTCCGCTCGGTTGCGCTTTTTCGCCGCCTTTGGTAAGGGTAATATCGAAAACGGCAACCCTGGCGCTGTCGTACGGCTTGTTGACCGCCGAAATTGCCGCCTTGCCCTGTTCGCTGTCCGAAGAATGGCGCGCGGTGTTAAGCGCGGAGCCGCTTTCAAACACACCGTCCGCGGTAATGCCGCCTTCGGCAGTCAGTTTATTTACTCCTCCGTTTTTATCGGCGCAAGAGACAAACGCAAGACACAGCGACAACGCAAGCGCAAGCGTAAGGAATAATAAATGTTTTTTCTTCATCGATGTCTCCTTTATATTTATAGAACACGACACGGACAAGCGGGTTTTACGCCCGCTTATCCGTTATTTTGATCAGATAATAACTTTTAAGTTATTTTACCCTGATGGTACCGCCTTTAAGGGTTCCGCTATACGTGATGCCGGTTATGTCAAGGTCAATACGAACCTTTCCGTCGGAAGGAATTACGCACCCGCTTAGACCCCCGGTGGCACTTCCATCGATTAAAACGTGAACTTTGACGATCTTGGCTTCAAGCAGTTTTGTGCCTGTGCTGTCGTAAACTATAACCGTTTGTCCGACCTTGAAGTATCCCACTTTAACCGAAGTTTCTATATACAATTCGTCGGTGGTTTTCCAGGCACCTTGTATCGCGTTCGAAGCTCCGTTTACCGCCGGTGGAACAGTGATTTCCACGCTTGTCTGATAACTTACACGCTTGACAATCTTGTAATTGTTTACATTAGCGTTCGTCGTCGCAGTAAGTATGAAACAATCAAGGTTATCCTGGACCGATACTTGTTTCTTTTGGTCTTGTTTTACGTAGCTGGAATTCGTTGAATCAAGTTCCAATCCGGCTTTTCCGTTTACAAGCCTTAATACAACCTTCTCCCCTGCGACGGGTTCGTACTCAGCAAGGCGCACCAGTCCTCCACTTTGCAAAAGGTAGGTGATTACAGTATAGCCCCATTCAAGTTTGATTTCAACTTGTGCAATTGTGAGAGTTTTGATTTCGGAAACCGTTGCCGCCCATTCGTCCGTTGCCTTTATACCGATGCGGTATTCATATTCGGCAGCGTTTTTGGGAGCGTAGGTGTCTGTTACCGTTGTCCACAACACTTCGCCTTTTCTACGGAACTCCGCGTATTTCTCGCCGTCATACGGTGACGTTATGTCTGTTACGTCGGTAATCTCCGAAATATTCACCATGTCAACAAGGGCGTCATAGGTGAAATTTTCAACAGGTTTACCGTCGTACGTTTTACCCTCAAAGTTCCTGACGGTAAGACTTCTTGGTTTCACATTCAAAGTGAATATGACGGACGTGTCTCCGAAATTGTAGTTGATGCCTTCCGCATATTTAATGTGCACCCGGAACGTTCCCGTTTTGCTTTCCATTACTTCTTCTTTTGTAAGGTATCTATATTCTCCAATCTTACATTCGTTTAAATTAATTTTACCCATGGCAACTCTTTTTAATCTAAGTACTGGGTGATTTATTGCTTTACACATTTTTCTTACTTGTCTGTTTTTACCTTCATGTATTTTTATTTCTAATTTTGATATATTTTTAACCTTATCATAATATAAAACTCTAAGTTTTGCTGGTGCCGTTATATAATCTTCTATTTCTAATCCAGATTTAAAGTTTTTAATTTCTTCTTCTGTTAACTCTCCCTTTACCATAGCAATATAAGTTTTGTCTATTTCATGTTTTGGATGAGTTAATTTGTAAGTTAAATCTCCATCATTTGTAAGAAGTAATAATCCACTAGTTTCATAGTCCAGCCTTCCAACAGGAAATACTCTTTCTTTTACATCACTTAATAAGTCAATTACACTTGGTCTGTCAAATTGATCTTTTACAGTTGTTATATATCCTTCTGGTTTGTTTAAAAGTATATATACAAGTTTGTTCTCTTCTTTTATTAATTTATCGTCAACTTTTACTATATCATTTTCTTCATCTACTTTATAAGAAAGTTCAGTCATAACTTCATCGTTTACTGTCACTCTTCCTGCAAGTATTAATTCTTCTGCTTTTCTTCTAGATGCAACTCCGCAAAGTGCAATATATTTATTAATCCTCATTGTTTCTCCTTTAAATCTATCTAAACATAGTTCATTTTTTCTATGGCTTTAGCAAACTTATTGTAATATAAGTTTAGCTAATTAACAAGGTGTAATCAAAAAAAAGTTGCCGTAAGCGGCAACTTTTCATTTGTTTATTTAATTTCTAACTTTTTAGAAATTAAATAAACCACCTAATGCATTTTTTATATTATCTATTATACTTGTATCAGAAGAATCTCCATCTTGATTGTTGTCATCATCTTCTGTATTAGAGTTGTTTTCTTGGTTCTTTTGCCAAATATAAAGTTCTTCTTCTGATTTTTCTACAGCTTTTTTTGCTACTTCTTTTGCATTTGCTTTTCTTATATTTGAAGCTTCTTCTTCTTCACTTTTAAGTTTTTCTACTTCCTTTTTTAATTCTTGAGATTCAACTTTTATCTTTTGTGAGCCATTTTCTAAATTTACTAACCCATCTAAATTATCTAGTGATTTATCGTAAAGTCCTTTATTTTTATAATACTCTGCTTTAGACATTTTGGTAGCTTGTATGTACATACATCTTGCACTTTCATTTTTTGAATCTTGTTCTAAAACATCAGATAAGTATTTTTTAGCCTTATCATATTCATGATTTTCAAGTGCCGTTTGCCCTTCTTTAAAAGCAGTTGATTCTTTGTTGTTGCATCCAACAGCAAATATCATCAATACAATTACTATAATTAGATATTTTTTCTTCATAATTATACCTCCATAAGTGCTAGAAAACTTAATTAAACTTTCTAAGTGTTAAATTAATTATATAACTACATAATACAAAATATCAATCGTCATAATTGTAACTTAAAATATCATAATTGTAACTTTTATACTTCTAATGCCAGTAAATCTTCATAACTTTGTCTTTTACAAGCCAATTTATCTTCACCATTTTGTACAAATACTACAGGATTTTTTGGTATTTTATTATAGTTTGAAGCCATAGAATATCCATAAGCTCCAGTTGTTGTAGTTATAAGAATATCTCCACTGTTTATATCGCCTATTTCTGTGTCTGATATCAAGATATCTCCACTTTCACAGCATTTTCCAGCTATTGTTACTTTATGATTATGTCCAGTTTTATTAATTTTATTCACTATACCACATTCATAATCAGCTTGATATAGAGATGGTCTTATATTATCAGTCATACCTCCATCTACACTTACATAAGTTCTTACATTTTTGATTTCTTTTATAGAACCCACTGTATAGATTGTGCTTCCTGCATTTGCTACAAGCGATCTACCTGGTTCAATAAGCAGTGTAGGTCGTTTTATATTTAATTCTTCACAGACTTCATCTGCTTTATTTATTATAGCTTCACAGAATTCACTTATAGTTTTAGGTTTGTCTTCTTCTGTATAATAAACACCTATTCCTCCACCTAAATCTACTTCTGTAAGATTTATATCGTCGTTATTTTCATTTACTTCTTTTAATAATTTAAGCATTATTTCTACTTCATCTAAGAATGGTTTTATTTCGAAAATTTGTGAACCTATATGAGCGTGTATTCCTACAAGTTCTATATTTTTATATTGTTTTACTTTTTCTACTGCTTTATAAAAATCTCCATTTATAAGTGCAAAACCGAACTTAGAATCAATTTGACCTGTTCTTATATATTTATGAGTATGGGCATCTATTCCTGGAGTTACTCTAAAATAGATTTTTTGAGTTTTATTGTTTTCTAAACAAAATTTTTCTATTAAATCAAGTTCATAGAAATTGTCTACTACAAATCTTCCTACTCCTAATTCTATTCCAAGTTTTACTTCATCTACAGTTTTGTTATTTCCATGGAATAATATATTTTCCATTGGCATTCCAGCTTTATATGCAGTATATAGTTCCCCTCCTGAGACAACGTCTAAGCAAAGTCCCTCTTCACAAACTAATTTACACATATATTTAGTTAAAAATGCCTTACCTGCATAAGCTACTTTATTTCCATTTTCTTTTACTTTAAAGGATTTTATATATTCTCTACATTTACTTCTTATTAATTCTTCATCAAATACATATAGAGGAGTTTTATATTTTTTAACAAGATCTAGAGTATTTACCCCACCTATATGAAGTACATTGTCTTTTATTTCCATAGTTCCTTGAAGTTTCATAATTGTCCTCCTAAATTTCAAAAGCTTTTCTATATATTAAATTCTCTTGCTATTCCTTGTACAGCTGCATGTGTATCTTTAGAACTTATAGCACAAGTTATTCTTATTTCTGATGTTGTTATTAATTTTACTTTTATTCCGTTTTTTCTTAATATACTGAATACTTTAGATGCAACACCGCTAGTATGCTTCATCCCTAATCCAACTAAAGATAATTTTGTTATATTTTCATCGATTATAATTTTATTTTTTAAAACATATTTTGAAACTATTTCTTTTGCTTTAACTAAGTCTTCTTTTGGTATTGTAAATGAAACAGTTATATTTGAACTATTAATTGGAGCAGTTTGACTTATCATATCCATACTTATATTTTTGTTTGCTATATTTTCAAATAAATCTACTACTTTTTCTTCATCTATATCTAGAGTTATTGCAACATCATCATCACTTGTTGCAAGACCTGTTATTACTTTATCTTCTAATTTCATATTTTTCATCCCCCTTATATATGTTCCTTTTATATCACTACATGATAAACCTACATATAATTCTATTTGATATTTTTGAGCAAGCTCTATACTTCTTGAATGCATTACTTGTGCACCTAGACTAGCAAGTTCTAGCATTTCTTCATATTCTATCTCTTCTAATTTTTTAGCATCTTTAAATTTTCTAGGATCTGTGAAATAAATTCCATCTACATCTGTATATATTTCACATTTACCATTTAATTTTACTGCAAGAGCTACTGCTGATGTATCAGAGCCACCTCTACCCAAAGTAGTTATATCACCTATATCGTCTAACCCTTGGAATCCTGTTACTACTACTATTTTGCCTTCATCTAAACTTTTTTCAATTTTACTAACATCTATATCATCTATTAAAGATTTTCCATGAGTACCACTTGTTTGAATGTCTAATTGATAAGCATTGTAGCTTATTGCATCACAGCCCATAGATTTTAAACTCATTGCTAAAAGTGATGCAGAAATCATTTCTCCTGTAGACATAAGTACATCTAGTTCTCTTTTATCTGGAGTATCTGTTATTTCTTTAGCAAGACTTATATAATCATCTGTCGTATCTCCCATAGCTGAAACTACAACTACTATTTTAGGATTTGTCTTTTTTCTTTCTATCAATCTTTTTGCAATTGTTATTATTTTTTCAGTTGTTGCAACTGAGCTTCCACCATATTTTTGTACAATTATATCACCCATTATTTTGTCCCCCTTAATCCTTTTGGGTATTAAAAAACGTCCAAAGGTATACTTTGGACGTTTAAGTATCAAAGTAAACCTTGTAGCTCATCACAAAAGTGACAGCCTTATACATCTTATGCATAAGTCCAGCAGTAAACTTCGCCAAGTTTACAACTTCGGCTCTAAAATCCTTTCTTTATAAATCTCAACTTGCCAGCTCCTTATAAATACTCTTATTTTAAAGCACCTCTACCCTAGGTTTGTAATCTTTTATTTAAATTATCAATATAATTTAATCATATTATTATATATTTTGCAACCATTATTTTCCATAACATGGTTATTTTTAAATAACAAGTC
>ERZ825159.3409-NODE-3409-length-11388-cov-9.150534_pt1 | contig 11388 bp, 10 predicted proteins | sample MGYA00519932_ERZ825159 | MGnify/ENA primary metagenome ERZ825159 (study PRJEB31778, sample SAMEA3449191) | human gut metagenome | biome: human gut; feature: human-associated habitat; material: faeces | place: United Kingdom | collected 2010/2012 ...
CGATAGGGGAGGTGGCACGCCGTCAGGCGTGACGGAGAGGTTAAATCACCTGAAACAGGAAAAACTTCAGATAATTCGTCTCCGGCACGCCCCAGAGGATGGGGTGGTCGGGGGCCTGCTGGCGGACTTCGATCTGGCGCAGCTGGCGGTGGGCGTCCTTGGCGGCGGAGCGGAGCATCTTGATGAACAGCTCCTCGGTGGCGAAGTGGGAGCAGCTGGCCGTGGCGAGGTAGCCGCCCCGGGGCAGGAGCTTCATGGCCCGGTAGTTGATCTCCTTGTAGCCGCGCATGGCGTTTTCCACGGTGCGGCGTGCCTTGGTGAAGGCAGGCGGGTCGAGGATGATGAAGTCGTAGGGGTGGCCCTCCTTCTCGAGGCGGGGCAGAAGCTCGAAGGTGTCCTCGCAGAGGAAGTCCATGTTGGTCAGGCCGTTGCGTGCGGCGTTCCGCTGGGCCATAGCGATGGCGTCGGCGCTGATGTCTGCCGCCGTGACCCGGGCCGCGCCGCCGCTGGCGGCGTTGAGGGCGAAGCTGCCGGTGTGGGTGAAGCAGTCCAGCACGGTGTGTCCGGCGGCGAGGCGTGCCACGGCCCGGCGGTTGTACTTCTGGTCCAGGAAAAAGCCGGTTTTCTGGCCGTTCTCAAAGTCCACATGGTAGAACACGCCGTTCTCGCAGATCTCGGTCTGGGTGCTGGCGGGGTGGGTCTCGCCGGGCAGGTCGAACCAGCCCTTGTTCTGCTCCAGCCCTTCCTTGGCGCGCAGGGCCTCGTCGTTTCGCTCGTAGATGCCGGCAATGGTCTGGCCGTCGGCCCGCAGCACCTCGGCCAGCAGGGGGAACAGCACCGGCTTGAGCTTTTCCATGCCCACGCTGAGGGTCTGGGTGACCAGGATATCGTGGAAGCGGTCCACGGTCAGGCCGGGGAACTGGTCGGCCTCGCCAAAGATCACCCGGCAGGCGGTCAGGTCGGCGGGCTCCAGCACGGTCTTGCGGTAGGCCCAGGCGTATTCGACCCGGCGCTTCCAGAAAGCGGCATCAAAGGTGTCGTTGGCGTTGCGGGAGATGAGCCGCACCCGGATCTTGCTTTTCAGTGAGAGAAAACCGGTGCCAAGATAGGCACCCTTTGTGCTGACCACATCGACCAGCGTGCCGTTTTCAGGCTCTGCTTCCGGGGAACCCAGGATGTCGTTTTCGTACACCCAGGGGTGGCCGCCCACCAGCAGGCCCTCGGCGTGTTTGTTGACGGTGTAAACGGGGTAATTGCGAGAAGATTTCATAGTTGCTCCTGTTATAACTGGCTCGCCCTCTCAGTCTCGCTCCGCTCGCCAGCTCTCCCAAAGGGAGAGCCTTTGGCGATTTTCGATTTAGTCTCATCAAACTTGAATACAGAGCGGCTCTTGGCTCCCCCTTTGGGGGAGCTGGCAATGCCGTCAGGCATTGACTGAGAGGGTGAGGATGCTAAAATTTCATACTGATATTTATTCTAACATAAAAACGTGCTAGAATAAATACAAAAACACAGAAACGAGGAAAACGTCATGGAGATCGAACGCAAATGGATGGTGAACGGCTGGCCGGAGGGCGAAAACTTCCCGGCTCTGCCGCTCAAGGAAGAGTTTGCCATGCGGCAGGGATATATCAGCGTGCGGCCCACCGTGCGCATCCGGGAGGAGGCACTCAAGGGCGGCGAGACGGCCTATATCCTCTGCTTCAAGTCTGGAAGCGGGCTTGCACGGGAGGAGATCGAGCGCCCCATCGACAAGAAACTGTTTGATGAACTGGAAACAAAGATCATCGGTAAGCCCCTGATCGGGAAGATCCGCAGAAGCTACGCCCTGCCCGATGGCCTTGTGCTGGAGGTGAACCATGTGGATGAGGGCCAGCCCACTGCGTTCTGGTACGCTGAGGTGGAATACCCCACCGTGGATGCCGCCCGCAGCTGGAAGCCGGAAGCCTTTGGTCTTGCAGACTATCTGAACGATGATGTCACCGACCAGCCCGGCCAGAGCATGGGAGCCTACTGGGAACAGACCCGGAAATAAAAATGACCCTCTCCGTCGCGCAGATACGGCCGCCTGGCCCTTGGGGAAAGACGGCAGTGCAAAGCAATGACAGAGAGGGTCATTATTTTTTACTTCTTGTGGTACATCCGGTCTGCTTCCTCATAGGTGGGCTCGCAGGTCAGATACATGCCCAGCTTCTTCACGGTATCCATATCCACGCTGGACAGGATGACGGTGGAGTGCATATCGCAGCCCTTCAGGTGGGAGAGCTGCTTGAGGGCGGCTGCAGCAGTGGGATTCTGCGCGGCCGAGCTGGACAGGGCGATCAGGATCTCGTCGGTGTGCAGGCGGGGGTTCTTACTGCCCAGATAGTTGGTCTTGAGGGTCTGGATGGGCTCGATGGCGGCGGCAGAAACGAGGTCAAGCTCCTGGTCGATACCGGCCAACTTTTTCAGCGCGTTGAGCAGAGCGGAGGAAGCGGCACCCAGCAGGGGGCCGGTCTTGCCGGTGACAACGGTGCCGTCCGGCAGCTCAATGGCGGCAGCGGGGGCACCGCCGGTCTTTTCAGAGACTGCATGGGCGGCCTGCTCCACCGGGCGGCTGCCCTGGGTCAGTCCGGCCTGATTCATCAGCAGCTCCAGCTTGTAGACCTCACTCTGGATCTGTGCGCCGTTCTTGAGGTCGCACAGGGCCTTGAAGTAGCGGCGGACGATCTCGTTGCGGGAAGCTTCGCAGCAGGCTGCATCATCCACGATGCAGTTGCCGGCCATGTTCACGCCCATGTCGGTGGGGGAGTGGTAGGGGCTCTTGCCTGCGATCAGCTCAAACATGGCGTTGACTACGGGGAAGATCTCAATGTCGCGGTTGTAGTTGACCGCGGTCTTGCCATAGGCCTCCAGATGGAACGGGTCGATCATGTTCACATCGTTCAGGTCGGCGGTGGCAGCCTCGTAAGCCAGGTTGACCGGGTGCTTCAGGGGGATGTTCCAGATGGGGAAGGTCTCAAACTTGGCATAACCGGCCTTCACGCCCCGCTTGTATTCGTGGTACAGCTGGGACAGGCAGGTAGCCATCTTGCCGCTGCCAGGGCCGGGAGCCGTGATGACCACCAGCGGGCGCTGGGTCTCAATGTACTCGTTGCGGCCATAGCCCTCGTCGCTCACGATGCGGGCAACGTCGTTGGGGTAGCCGGGGATCTTATAGTGCCGGAAGGTGCGGATGCCCAGGCTGTTCAGCCGCTTCTCAAAGGCTTCCACCTCGGGGGCAGCGGTGTACATGGTCACGCATACACTGCCCACAAACAGGCCGCGCTCCTGGAATGCGTCGATGAGACGCAGAACGTCCAGATCATAGGTAATGCCATAGTCACCGCGCACCTTGCTGCTGACGATGTCCTCAGCGTTGATGACGATAACGACCTCGGCCTGATCCTTCAGCTGCAGCAGCATCTGCAGCTTGGAATCGGGCTGGAAGCCGGGCAGCACGCGGGAGGCGTGGTAGTCATCGAACAGCTTGCCGCCGAATTCCAGATACAGCTTGTTGTCGAACTGCGCGATCCGCTCCCGGATGTGCTCCGACTGCATCTGCAGGTATTTGTCGTTGTCAAATCCTTTTTTCATTCGTTGCTCCTCTTCCTGATTTCGGTTCCCATATCCAGCCCGGGCAGCGGGTTCCACAGCGGAAGTGTGCCCGGGGAATTACACAATACATAAAGCAGTATATCATATCAGAGGAGCGGGTGCAATAAAAAATCAACAAAAGTCCCGCTCCTTCCAGCAGAGAGCTTTTGCCGGAAAGAGCGGGGCAGGGAGGAACAGTGCGGATTACAGGGTCAGCTGGATGCCGCTGAGGGTCACGGTATCCGGATCGGGCTCCGCATCCTTTGCTTTGGCGCGGGTCTGCTTGGGCAGAGCGTCCTCGTGGACTACTTTGCCGCATTCCAGCTCAGGGATGGCAAAGAAGGCCGCTTCCAGAGCATCAGGCAGCTCTACTTCACCGGTAACATGCAGGAATTCGATCTGAGCCAGCAGGTCTGCGCTCTCTGCGGGGATGACAGCATCGCCCAGCACATAGAGACGGGTGCCATACCGGCGCAGGGAAGAGGCGGTCAGTTCCAGGTCGTCCTCCACCACGGCGGTGCCGTCCGGCACGATGATCAGCTCGGTGGAATCCGGGAAGAGCGGGGCCAGAACGGGCGCAAGGCTTGCGCACAGGATGGCCTTTGGAGCGGAAAAGCTGCAGCCCTTTGCGGCCAGTGCGGCAGTGTCGAGCCTGGGGTCAACCGCCAGGAAGCGATGTTCATTCCAGTACAGGCGGCTTTGTGCCCGCAGCAGGAAGGTGTTGTCCAGCTTGATGGAGCTTCCCGGCAGGAGCACTGCATCATCGGGGTAGACCGCCAGCTTTCCGTTCAGGATGCAGCGGGCGGATACCACTGCCGAGAGGCACTGCGGGCAGTAGATCATACCGTTGACCAGAATGCAGGCGTACTTCTGTAAAACCTCCGCAGCATCCGGTGTGATCATCAGCTTGCCGTTGACCACCAGTACCTGCCCGGCGGCGGTCTGGCTGGCAGAGCTCAGCGTGACCTTGCCATTGACCACACCCACCGAGACCTCCTCCGGGACATTTTTGCAGAGCATCGAATCCAGAGAAATGTTGTGCTGGCTCAGGAGCGTCTGCACCCGGGGCGAGGTCAGCGCGATCATGCAGTCCAGCTTGATCTGCTCATAGCGGTCAAGAAAATCCTCCTGCACATTGCGCAGGTCCAGGATCATAGCGTCCACATTCAGGTTCTTTTTCATCATTTAATCCTCCGTAAGTTCAGTTTTGAGGCGGTGGCGTATCTGGGCAAGGCGGCTGCGGACCGTGCCGGGCGGGAGACTGAGCAGCTGACCGATCTCGCTGGCATTGTAGCCCGCTGTATAGCGCAGGGTGAACAGCCGCCGCTCTTCCGGGGTGAGCAGAGCCAGCAGACTGGCGGCTTCCACCGTGTCCAGCGCGGAATCCGGTTCAGCGTTGTCCTCTTCCGGGAAAAAGGCGCTGAGCAGCTGCTCCTCCTTTGCCGTCCGGCGGAGCTGGTCGCAGTAGAGATTCCGCGCTGTGGTAAACAGCCAGGCCTTGCACTGCCGCTCTGTAAAGCTGTTGATAAGGCTCCGGTTCTGCAGTGCCCGCAGAAAGACTTCCTGGGTCAGATCCTCCGCCCGGGCCTCGTCCCGGCAGAGATTGAAACAGAAGTGTTCCAGCCTGTCCCAGAAGGTCTCGTACAGCAGCTCCCACATGGGGCTTCCTCCTTTCATTGCGTCGTTCTGCCTGTAAGACGAAGGAGACCGGGGAAGTGTTGGATAGATCCGGAAAAAAATAAACCCTCAGTCTCGCTGGCGCTCGCCAGCTCCCCTACCAGGGGAGCCTTTGGCATGGCGGTAAGCAGCGTGAAACTGAGGAAAACTCCTTGATTTAATGTTTTGCTTCCAGTGCTTCGAGATCTTCTTTGATCTCTTCCACATCTTCTTTCAGGAACATCAGGCAGAAGCTGACGGCCAGCAGCAGGCAGGAGAACCAGATGGCCTTTGCGCCGCAGAGGTCCAGCGTCAGGCTGCCCAGGCCCGCGCCCAGCGCAAACAGGAGAATGATGCCCCAGTAATAAAGGGATTTTTTCAGGGCGGCAGGATTGCGGTTGAGCACCCAGCTGCAGAGGGAGTCCATGCCGCTGCGCATGTTGCCGATGCACATGGTGCTGGCAAAGGCATAACCGTTCACCTTGCGGAAGGTCTGCACCTGCATCGCACAGGCAAACGAGACCAGCGCATTGGCCATAAGATTCCACTCCTGCGGGAAAAAGCCCACCACGAACAGCATTACGATCTCACACAGCACCACCAGCTGCCGCCAGTGGAGCCGCTGCAGATTCTGCAGCTTCTGGTGCATCAGTTCTGCCGCGAACACGCCCAGCGCAAAGAAGCACAGGGGCACAAGATAATGCAGCACACGCCCCCACTCCCCGGCAAAGGCGTGGACAGCCATCAGCACGATGTTGCCGGTCTGGGCGTTGGCAAACACCTTGCCCCGGAACAGATAGGTGTATACGTCCTGCAGGCCGCCGGACAGTGAAAGGAACATTGCCGTGCAGAAGGCTTCCGACATCTGGCCGCGGCGCTTTTTCTTGGAATTCATGCAAATTCCCCCTCTGATTTTTTACCCCTATACTATAACGCGGGTTGACGGATTTGTCAAAAACAAAAGGTGATTTTTGGCGGTTTTGACTATGTAAAACGAATATGCCTGCCATGTTTTTTGCAATTGCAACCGGGTTGTGCTACAATAAGACCATTCATACAGAAAAAGGAGAATCCCCCATGCCCAATATCATCGAGATCACGGATTTTCACGCGCCGGAGCTGGACCCCTACGCCCGCCTGACGCAGAACCAGCTGCGCAGTCGGCTGGAACCCGAAAAAGGCATCTTCATTGCCGAGAGCCCCAAGGTGATCTCCCGGGCACTGGATGCAGGCTTTGTGCCGGTCTCCCTGCTGATGGAGCGCAGGCAGATCACCGGCCCGGCGGCGGAGATCCTGACCCGCTGCGGGGATGCACCCATTTATACTGCTGACCGGGAACTGCTGGCTGCACTGACAGGCTACGAGCTGACCCGGGGCGTGCTCTGCGCCTTTCAACGTCCGAAGCCCCGCACCGTGGAGGAGCTCTGCCGGAACGCCCGGCGGGTGGCCGTGCTGGAGGGCATTGTGGATTCCACCAACGTGGGTGCCATCTTCCGCAGCGCGGCAGCGCTGAACATGGACGCAGTTCTTATCAACCCCTCCTGCTGTGACCCGCTCTGCCGCCGGGCCGTGCGCGTGAGTATGGGCACGGTGTTTCAGGTACCCTGGGCGCAGATCGGCGAAGCGCCCGCCGATTGGCCCGAAAAGGGGCTTGCTCAGCTGAAGGCCCTAGGCTTCAAGACGGCTGCCATGGCCTTGAGTGACCGTTCGGTCAGCATCGACGACGAAGCCCTTGCCCGGGAGCCGAAGCTTGCCATTGTGCTGGGCACGGAGGGAGACGGCCTTTCCCATACCACCATCGCATCCTGCGATTATACGGTCAAGATCCCCATGTCCCACGGGGTCGATTCCCTGAACGTTGCCGCCGCCAGCGCCGTGGCGTTCTGGCAGCTGGGCAAACAGTAAATCATAAGCCATACAGCAAAAACTCCCGTCCGGAGCGCATCCGGGCGGGAGTTTTGCTATGCCTTAGAAGGATTCAAAGGAGAAATTACTTTTTCATGTAGATGTGGTGGGGCAGACCTGCAATGTACAGCGGAGTCAGCTCAGCCTGGATCAGCGGGCGGGCATACTCGAGGAATTCCTCGGTCATCTGGGTGTGGTTCTCGTTCATCCAGCTCAGGGGAACCTTCTTCTCGAGGTTTGCAACTTCACTGATGGGGTGCAGCTCGGTGATGTACTGATAGGGGCTGTTGGAGATGCGCTTCAGGGCGACCATCTGACCGGTGACACCCTCAAAGGCAGCCTTGGCAGCAGCGCCGCCCACCTGGTAAGCCTCGGTGATATCGGTGCGGCTGGTCAGGTGACCGGCGCAGCGCTGCAGGGTAGACAGCTCGATGCAGCGGGTCTTGGTGTCCAGATTGCGGGCGACCACATTCGCCAGATAGCGGGCGGTGCCGGTCAGTGCCTTGTGGCCGAAAGCGTCCACTGCGTGCACATCGTCGGCCAGCTCACAGACGTAACGGCCGTCCTCGAGCTTGACACCCTCGGAAACAGCGATCACGATGCTAGGCTTCTTCTCCTGCATGGCGCGGACCTTCTCAATGAAGTGCTCCACGTTGAAGGGGACTTCGGGCAGGCAGATCATATCCACGCCCTCGCAGTCATCGCTCTTGGCCAGAGAGGCAGCAGCGGTCAGCCAGCCGGCGTTGCGGCCCATGATCTCGACCACGGTGACATAATTGGTGCCGTAAACGGTGGCATCGCGGATGATCTCCTTCATCACCACACCGATGTACTTTGCCGCAGAGCCGTAGCCGGGGGTGTGGTCGGTCACCATCAGGTCGTTATCGATGGTCTTGGGAACGCCCATGAAACGGATGTCGCTCTGGATGCGGTTGCCGTACTCGGCCAGCTTGCCGATGGTATCCATGGAATCGTTGCCGCCAATGTAGAAGAAGTAGCCAATGTTCAGCTTTTCCAGGATGGCGAACAGCTTCTTGTAAACGGTCTCGTCATCGTGCCAATCGGGCAGCTTATAGCGGCAGCTGCCCAGGAAGCTGGACGGGGTGCGCTTGAGCAGCTCGATATCCAGGTCATCGGTCAGCACGGTGGAAAGATCCACCACGCGCTCCTCCAGCAGACCGGCAACGCCGTTGCACATGCCGTAAACGATCTCAGCGCCGCGGCTCTTGCAGCTCTCGAATACGCCTGCCAGACTAGCATTGATGACGGAGGTAGGGCCGCCAGACTGACCAACGATTGCATTTTTACCCATGATGATTTCTCCTTTTCTTCTGTTTCGGCTTTTATATTATCGTGCAGGAGCACGAAAACAGACCACGAGGGGGGAGGAAGCGCGCAAATGAAACTTACAGGCAGATATGGCGCGGGGTACCGTTGACGTAGACCGGTGTCACTTCGTCCAGGATGAGCGGGCGGGCATACTCCTCAAATGCCGCCGTCACCTGCATTCCGTCCGGGGTGATCCAGTCCAGCGGCACCTTTTTCTCCAGGTTTGCCACCTGCTGGACATCCACGGACTCGGTGATGCACTGGTAGGGGTAATCGGAAATGCGCTTGAGCGAGATCATCCGCCCGGTCTCGCCCGCAAAGGCAGCGGAAGCGGCAGCGCCGCCCACGGCATAGGCCTCGTTCACATCGGTGCGGCTGGCCAGATGGCTGGCGCAGCGCTGCAGAGTCGAAAACTCGATGGCACGGCTCTTGCAGTTCAGGTTGTCGTGGATGAGATCAGAAAGATACCGGCTGGTGCCGCTGAGGATGGCCTTGTGGCCAAAGGCATCCAGCTGCCCGGCGGTGGAGACCAGATCGCACAGATAGGTGCCGTCGGCTGTCTTAACACCCTCGCTGGCTGCAATGATGACATTGGGCTTGACCCGCTGCAGCTCGTCCACCCGGGTCAGGAATCTGTCCGGGTCAAAGGGAACTTCGGGCAGCAGGATGAGGTCGGGGCCTTCGCAGTCATCGCCGCCGGCCAGACAGGCCGCACCGGCCAGCCAGCCCGCGTGGCGGCCCATGATCTCGGCCACCGTCACACTGCGGATGTTGTAAACGGAGGAGTCACGGATGACCTCCTTCAGGATGGTGGCAATGTACTTGGCAGCAGAGCCGTAGCCGGGGGTGTGGTCGGTCAGGCAGAGGTCGTTGTCGATGGTCTTGGGCACACCGATGAACCGCACACTGCTGCCCACGCGCTCACCGTAGCGGGAAAGCTTTGCGATGGTGTCCATGGAGTCGTTACCGCCAATGTAGAACACCGCGCAGATGTCGTATTTGTCAAACAGGGTAAACAGTTTGACGAACGGGGTGGAATCCGTCTCCGGGTCCGGCAGCTTGAAACGGCAACTGCCCAGATAGCTGGAGGGGGTGCGCTTGAGCAGCTCAATGCTCATGCGGTCGTCCAGCAGGACGTTCAGCTCCAGCAGCTCTTCTTTGAGCAATCCCTCAATGCCGTACTTCATACCGTAGACGGTATCCGCGCCCAGGCTGCGGGCCGCCTTGTACACGCCCGCCAGACTGGAATTGATGACGGCCGTGGGGCCGCCGCTCTGGCCGATGATGATGTTCTTGGCCATGAAAACCTCCTTCTTACCGATCCGAAAAAATTTCTACTTCCGCAGCCGCTTTCCGCGCGGCTCCCGCATGGTGTGCGATACGCCCTGCACTGCGTGTCGCAGCGGGAATGGTGAACCAACGGCTGCAAGTAGTACAAAAATGGTGGCAGCATGTGAATGCACTTCAAGAAATAGGTACAAAAACTGTCACATTTCTATTGTAACCGTTTTGCCTGTTGTATGCAAGCCCTAATTGGTTGCATGGGCAAAAAAATTATGCTACAATAAAACCCGCACAGTCTGAAAAATGGCTGCGCGGCGGATAACACGCAATTTTCCGGGCAGAATACCCGTATTATAAAGAAAAGAACTGGAAGAAAACGAGGGCGGAAAAAGACGATGGGCATTTCACATGAGTATCATGCTGCCCGCGGCCATGGGCAGCGGGGCGGCGCAGGCGGCAAACTGCGGCTGCTGGGAGTCATTGCGGCCATTTTGATCTTGTCGTTTGCCATTACAGCCATTCTGGAAAATGGCCAGAAGCATCAGGACGAGGCAGAGCAGACGGCCACGGCAGGCACGGCGCAGAACATTCTGGCTCCGCTGCCCATGCAGGGCAGTGCCGGCGCGGACAGCGCCACGGCCAACGGTGACAGCAGTGCCACAGCCAACGCAGGCGGCGGTACGGCGGTGACACTGGAGCAGTTTGGCCCGGCCCGGCAGACGGCAGGGGCATATCACGTCAAAGCCTATGACAGCAGCGTGATCCGTCAGCCCGGCTGCGGACAGGTGGACCTGAGCTACTTCTCGGATGCCGCGTTCCTGGGCGACAGCCTGACGGTCGGCTTTTCGGACTACAGCATCAACCTGGGCGGGGCGCTCATCTGCGGCTACACAGGTGTTGGCCCGGATGCCATCGTCAACCGGAGCGCTGTCAAGAGCAGTGTGCGCGGGCAGGAAGTGGCGCTGGATGTGCTGGCAGCCGCGCGGCCCAAAAAGCTGTATCTCCTGCTGGGCACCAACACCCTGACCACGCTGGGGGCGGCAGACCGCTTCCTGGCCTATTACGGCCAGATGCTGGACCTGCTGCGGCAGGCATTGGGGGACGACTGCGTGATCTATGTGCAGTCCATCCCGCCGGTACGGCCGGAAGCCGCGGCCGAAAAGCCGGGCCTCGCCAGTGATGTCCTCCGCTCGGTGAATGAGCAGCTGGCCCAGCTGGCAGCGCAGAAAGGCTGCGTTTATCTGGACCTGTGGGAGGCGATGGCAGACGGTGAGGGCAACCTGAAAGAGGTGCTGGCCGCCCCGGACGGCGTCCACTTCTCGGCGGGCAACGGCTACGGTGCCTGGGTCACCTACCTGCGCAACCATGCAAAGTATGCCTCTACCAATGCCTGGACCCTGGGCAGCGCGTACGCGGTGAACTGAAAATTTGTGATTGGAACAAACAAAAATCCCCGATGCTCTCGGTTGTGAGAACATCGGGGATTTTGTACGATTTGATTTTAACGCGGCAGCTTACTTCAGCTTGCTCTTGGCTTTCATGCGCTGCTCGTGGTTCAGGATCTGCTTGCGGATGCGCAGGTTCTCCGGGGTGACCTCC
>ERZ825159.3411-NODE-3411-length-11382-cov-3.428445_pt1 | contig 11382 bp, 9 predicted proteins | sample MGYA00519932_ERZ825159 | MGnify/ENA primary metagenome ERZ825159 (study PRJEB31778, sample SAMEA3449191) | human gut metagenome | biome: human gut; feature: human-associated habitat; material: faeces | place: United Kingdom | collected 2010/2012 ...
TGCGGACTTTGTAGAGTTTTATCAAAACAGCAATGACCAAGTTAACATAAGGGAAACTTTGAATAAATGCGATTGTCTGATTGTCTTGTCGGATTCATGGAAAAAATATTTCAGTTCGATAGGAGTAGACAAAAGTAAGATATCCGTGTTAAACAATATTGTACCTCCCCCTAATTTTAGAGATTCTCCACGGAAAGACAACAAATTACATCTTATGTTTATGGGAGAAATAAGTATGCGCAAGGGAGGATTTGACTTGCTGCAAGCCATCAGCGATAACAAAGAGTATTTTAAAGACAAACTGCTACTGAGAATGGGAGGTAACGAGGTAGACGGAGACATAAAAACTTTCATAAGAAATCACCAATTGGAAGATTTTGTCAGCTATGAAGGATGGATTTCCGGAGAGAAAAAAACAGAATGTCTGAACTGGGAGGATGTATATATACTACCCTCTTACAATGAAGGGCTTCCCATTGCAATTCTCGAAGCGATGAGCTATAAACATCCTGTTATATCCACTCCTGTCGGTGGGATTCCTGAAGTCATTCAAACAAAAGAAAACGGTATGTTAGTTCAACCCGGAAATAAAGAAGAAATAGCAAAAGCCATTGCACACTACATAGAACACCCGGAAGATATCAAACAGCACGGTGAAAAAGCTTACCAAACTATTCAAGATTTCTTCCCACAAAAAGTATTTACTGATTTGAGACACTTATATCAATCTCTGATGAAATGATAACAACGCCATTTTTAAATACCAATATTCAGATAATCACTCGCAATGAATTACTGAATAACCTGACTAAAGGAGTACTTATCACTCCTAATGTAGATCACTTGGTAAAACTGCAAAAGGATAAAGAATTTTATGATGTATACCAGCAGGCGGAATGGGTAATCTGTGACAGCAAAATCCTATATCTTCTCTCCAAGCTACTGAAACATCCGTTACCGGAAGCCATACCGGGTTCCAGCTTTTTTACCGCTTTTTATGAATACCACAAGAACGACCCAAACTGCAAGATATTTTTATTAGGAGCAGCCGAAGGGATCGCAGTCAAGGCTATGAAAAAAATCAACCAAAAGGTAGGGAGAAACATTGTAGTAGGTGCGCATTCACCTTCCTATGGCTTTGAAAAAAAAACAGAAGAATGTGAAGAGCTAATACGCATTGTAAATGAAAGCGGTGCTAATGTGTTATTGGTAGGTGTAGGTGCCCCCAAACAGGAAAAATGGATAATGAAATACCGTAACCGAATGCCGGGTGTGGATATATTCATGGGACTGGGTGCTACCATTGACTTTGAAGCCGGCACGCTGAAACGCGCTCCTGCCATTTGGCAGAAAATAGGTATGGAATGGCTATATCGCTGCATGAAAGAACCCAAACGCTTATTTAAGCGCTATTTCATAGACGACATGCAATTCTTTTATTACTTTATCTTGCAATTGCTTGGAATATACAGAAATCCCTTCGACAAAAAATAAATTATTTGCGGAAGAGTCTGCAGAACAATGCGAAAAGCACTAATAGCAATGCCAACAAATAAGAAAAAATCGAGCGCAATACAAGCCCTATCCGATATAAAAACTTTCTCAACCTCTTCATACGTGCAAAGTTCAGAGTATAGGTAATATAAATCGAAAAACGACAAGCAGTTATAACTTAATCATCGTATTTTATGGAAAATCATATTGTCATCATGGCAGGGGGAATCGGAAGTCGCTTATGGCCTATGAGTACACCGGAATACCCCAAACAGTTTGTGGACGTAATAGGATGTGGTAAATCACTTATTCAACTGACTGTGGAACGTTTTCTTCCGCTTTGTCCCATTCAGCACATGTGGGTAGTTACCAGTGAAAGGTATACGGACATCGTAAAGGAACAGTTGCCGGAACTGCCGGAAAGCCAGATATTGGCAGAGCCGGAGGCACGGAACACTGCTCCCTGTATCGCGTATGCCTGCTGGAAAATAAAGAAAGAACATCCTCATGCAAACATTGTAGTAACTCCATCAGATGCACTGGTGATAAATACTACCGAATTTGCCCGTTGTATTGCTATGGCACTGAATAAAACGGCCGATTCAAACGCGATTGTCACATTGGGAATAAAACCAAGCAGACCGGAAACAGGATATGGATACATAGCAGCTAAAGTCTATACCGATGTTTCGGATATGTGCGAAGTGGAAGCATTTAAGGAGAAACCCGATAAGGAAACAGCACAAAAGTATGTGAAAGCCGGAAATTTCTTCTGGAATGCAGGCATCTTTGTATGGAACGTAGAAACGATCACTACTGCCATCCGAGATTATGCTCCTCAAATAGCAGAAGTAATGGACAGGCTGGAACAGGCTTTGTTTACGGAAAGAGAACACGAAGAGCTGAAGCGTCTTTTCCCTATGTGTGAAAAAATTTCTATCGATTATGCCGTAATGGAGCAGGCAGAAAATATCTTTGTCGTTCCGGCTGAATTCGGATGGAGTGATTTAGGCAGTTGGGGAGCATTGCACACACTGCTTCCACAAGACCATAACAGCAATGCCAAAGTAGGTACACAAATCGAACTGCATAATTGTCGGAACTGCATGGTACATACTACGGAAGAAAAGCGGGTAGTGCTGGAAGGACTGGACAACTATATCGTAACAGAAAGAAAAGGTCAACTGTTGGTATGCCGTATGAGTGAGGAACAGCGCATTAAAGAGTTTAGTGCATCAAAAAAGTAATTTCTGATATAAAACCGGACATTAAATACATACTGAAAAGTAAAGGTAACCAACTGGATGAAGCCGGCAAGTACGAATCGGATAACACACAATATATCAATCGATTACACAATATTATTTTTCAATCAATTTTAAATAGCTTTTAAAATGTCTTTGAAATCTGTTTTTTTATTGGCTTTTTCAATAAATGCATTTACTTGTTTGTCTGCACAGGAACAGAAAGCATCTACTCCGTTTTCTTATCGGGTGGAAACTTCTGTCTCGGTTGCCGACGGAAGGTATGCTCCGTTGTGGTTCACCGCCAATCGTTACGGACTGTCTTCGCAAGAGCCCAAAAGTGCTTACCTGCGTGCCGGTGTGCAATGGCAGAAGGAATGGCAACACGGATGGAGGGTGCAGGCGGGTGCAGACCTGGCAGGAGGAAAGAATCTGACTGCGGATTTCTTTGTGCAACAGGCTTATATGGATGTTGCATGGAAGGCGATAAAGATGAGTATCGGGAGTAAGGAGAGAAACGGATTCCCGCTGGAAAAGGATGTGAGGCTGAGCAGTGGCATGATGGTGGAAGGTGCGAATGCAAGACCTATTCCGCAGGTGAGAGTGGGATTGCCGGAGTATCTGACGATGCCGTTTACAGGTAATTGGCTGGCACTGAAAGGACATATCGCCTACGGACTGTGCACGGATGGCAATTGGCAGGAAGAGTTTGCCGGAGCGGACGAACCGTTTCTGAAGGATGTGTTGTATCACAGCAAATCACTGATGCTGCGGTTCGGCAACAGGGAAAAGCTGCCTCTGGAGCTGGAAATAGGATTGTTGGACATTGCACAGTTCGGGGGAAAGAGGTATGTGAAGAATGCGGACGGAAGTATCAAGCTGCTAAAGAAGTATCCGGCCGGTCTGAAGAGTTTCTTCAAGGCGCTGGTGCCTGCTCAGGAGAGTACGATGCAGAATGTGGAGGGAAACCATAGCGGAAGCTGGAACGCGGCACTTTCTTATTATGCCGGTGACTGGAAGATAAGGGCTTACATGGAGCATTTCTTCGAGGACCATTCGCAGATGTTCATGGAGTATGGTATGTGGAAAGACGGACAGTTGGGACTGGAAGTGACATTGCCCCGGAACCGGTGGGTGAGCCGGGTGCTGTGGGAAGGTCTCGGTACGAAGGATCAGACGGGACCGATTCTGTATGACGGGATAGCCGGCTCGTTTCCCGAATTCCAGATAAGCGGTGGTGACGAGTATTTCAATAATGGTCAATATCTGGCATGGCAACATTGGGGAATGGGTATGGGCAACGGACTGATTCCGGGACCTGTATATAACGACGACGGAACGATGCTGTTTAAGAGTACCCGTGTAAAAGCGCATCATATAGGCTTCTGCGGAGAACCGGACAGTGAATGGAACTACCGCGTGTTGGCATCGTATGTGCGGCATTGGGGCACCTATCCGATGCCGCTGGACAAAGTGAGAAAGCAGTTCAGCAGTATGGTGGAAGTAAGTTACTGCCCACGGAAGTGGACGGGCTGGAGCGCTACGCTTGCCTTTGCCATGGATAGGGGAAATTATTTGGGTAACAGCATGGGAGCCATGTTGACAGTGAGAAAAACAGGAGGATTCGGAAAATGAAAAATACACGCAGATTAAAGTTTTTATCGGGAGTGGTGGTTGTTCTCTTTTTGGGCTTCATCATGGGAGGATGCCAAAAGGAGGCTATCGACAGTGACATGGAAGGGCACTGGGAATTGCTGGAGTTTACAACGACGGCCGATGGCAAGGTGCATGTGTGCGAGCGGATTTATTACAGCATCCAGTTATGGGTGGTGGAGATAGCAGCCAAACAGAGCGGCACTACGCATAAACCGGTCATAGGCCGGTTTGAGCATGAGGAGAACGGAAACGTGCGGATGAGAGACTTCAAAGGGAGAAAAGACACAAGCGATGATAAAAAGGATGTCACGGTGGAGGAGCTTCTCCCTTACGGCATCAATGCATTGGATACGGAGTTTGAAGTGGTGAAAGCCAACGGTAAAGAGTTGATATTGAAATCCGATTATGCCACACTGATGCTGAAAAGGTTTTAGTATAAACGAATAATTTCATATGTACATTTACAATATCAAATAAAGAAATACCTGAAAATCAAAATATAACGCAGTGGATATATGGATCTATTGCCAAAGATGAGAACCACAATAAGGAAAGAATCATTTATTTAAGAATCTCATAAAAACTAAGAAATGTCTCGTAAAAATAGGGACTTTTTCAGAGAAAAGCTGGAATTTTCAGGAGACATTTCTTTCTGTTTATAGACACCGCAAAACGGGGTTAACCGAATGCTTACTATTTAACAGAGAATATTCAATTAAAAGTTCATCAAATCATTCAACGCTTCACTCATACCGGGGTGTGTAAAGACGAAATCGCGAAGGAATGTATAAGGCTGATCGGTCTTCATTGCCATGGCCACACTGTTGATTACCTCGCCGGATTCAGGGCCGAACAGAGTGCATCCCACAATCTGATCGGTATCTACATCTACCACCACCTTAAACAGACCGACTGTATTTCCCAAAGTCCGTGCACGAGGAATAGCCGCTACAGGAAGTTTGTTGACTTTAATATTCAACCCCTTCCGCACAGCTTCCTCTTCACTCAATCCGATACGCGACAAAGGAGGGTCAATAAAGACAGAATAGCTCACCGGTTCACGGTCGTTCAGATTCCGTCCGCCATTGCCGAATAAATCTTCACGGATAATACGGTAATCGTCCAATGAGATATAAGTGAACTGCAAACCGCCCTTCACATCCCCTATCGCACGTATATTGGGATTGGTTGTCCTTAAATGCCCGTCTACAATGATAGCGCCACGCTCGTTTACCTTCACTCCAGCCACCTGTAAATTCAATCCGGCCGTATTCGGTTTTCTCCCTGTCGCCAACAATACGGCGTCAGCCTCCAATGAATGCAGTTCACTGCTAACCGCATCCCGATAAACTACTTTCCCTTCACGGATTGATTGCACTTTGGCATTCAGACAGAATACGATGCCTTTCTTTTCCAAAGTTTCCTTCACAGCGGATGCGATATCCCTGTCTTCTCTGGAGATTAACTCGGAATTGCCTTCCAGCACCACTACCTGCGAACCGAACGAAGCAAACATACTCGCAAACTCCAGACCGATATAACCGCCACCCACAATAATCAGCTTTTCGGGCAAATCCTTCAGTTCCATAATGGAAGTACTGGTATATACCAACGGATTATCCTTCACTCCATCGATAGGCGGAATAATAGTCTCCGCACCTGTATTGATATAAATCCGGGGAGCCTGCAATTGCAAGATCTCATCATGCATCACCACTTCCACCACATCTGTGCTTACAAAAGAACCAATACCTGTATAAACCGTAATATGGGGATTGTCTGCCAGATTATGATAATTTTTCTGACGCAAAAAGAGGTTACCTCTTCTTTTTCAGCGATAGCCTGAGCATAATAGACTTTCTTTTCTTCCCACGACGCCTTTACCGGAGCCAGCTTTGCCTGATGAACCAATGTTTTTGTAGGAATGCATCCAATATTGATGCAGGTACCTCCATACATCTCATCGGAACGCTCAATAACAGCCACCTTTTCATTTCTTTTGGCCAACTCAGCAGCCAGTGTTTTACCGCCTTTGCCAAAGCCTATTATTATTGCATCATACTGCTTCATAATCTTACTTGTTTTTAGTGGGGGATTATCCTTTATTTTGTTGTTTTAATATTGACCGGGCCGAATCTGAGAGTACCACCAATGCACCTGCCAGAATAGCCACATCTTTAATAACCAAACGACCGGCACCTGTCAGCAAGGGAAAACCATGTTCACCGCTTCCCAAATCGGGAACCCATACTTCGGGAGTCGTTACCAGAAAGGACAACGTTCCCAATGTCATTATAATAGCCAAACCTGCACCTATCAAACCGATTTTCGGAGAGAAAATACCCAAGAAGGTAAGAATGCCAATGGTCATAATCAAAATGCCCAATCCATGAGAAAAACCATAGGTGTTATTCTCTTCATGCCACTGATGCTTGGCCTCATCAAACTCACCTTCTTTTAATTTATACTCTTTATATTCGGGAGCACTCTTAGTATAAAAGAAACTCATAAAAGGACTGTTGGCAACGAAAGGCACAATACCCTCGGCCTCATAGTTCCAGAATTTCAAACCACCAATCCACACGAATATCACCAGAATTGCCACGCGAATCAGGTTAATACCTAACTTTTGAGTGGAAGCTGCAATTGTCAGAAATGCAGTAAACAGGGAATTTAATCTTGCCATCATTTGCTTTAATTTTTAAGGGTTTAACTTACATTGCAAAGGTCGGCAGATTTTCCTCCCTGTGAAATGGCAATTATACCGTTTTAGTTTGCCATTATTCCTTCTTTCTCTTTTTTCCGGTATTCAGAAATACTTTCCTTTGCCATTTTTCGAAAGAAACGGCTGAAAGCAGCCAAGTCTTCAAAGCCTAATATCTCACCTATTTCTTTCGCACTCTTATTGGTGTAAAGCAACAAACGCTTGGCTTCGGCTTCTATCCTCTCATGTATGATACGCAACGGAGAAGGCAACCCATAGGCGGCAAACAGATTGGACAAGGTTTTGGGAGAGCGGTAGAGCATTTCGGCATAGTCCTGCACTTGTTTCTTTTCTTTATAATGATTGTCTACCAACACATAATACCGACGGATAATGTCAAAGCTCTTTTCTTTATCTTGTCCCACGTCTAATTTTTCACGGGCAATGCGGGTATAAGTGATTATAAAACGTTTCAGAATAATGCGGAGCATCTCTTCCTGCAAATTGTCTTTTATGCCGAATTCACCGGCAAATATATCAATGATGCTTTTCAATTGTTCCGACTGGGCCGCAGAGAGCTGCAAACGCATGATGTGGGACGAACCATGAAACAGGAAACCATTACATGACACTTCTTTGTCATGTCCGTAAATGCAATAAAAATTGCTGTTGAACAAGAAAGTGAGATACTCACCCTCCACTCTTTTTACCTCAACATGATGCAAAGGAGTCAGCGATATTATTTCATCTTTTTCAAGGTGCATTACCACATGGTCTACTTCTATATCCAGCGTGCCACTTTGTACCCATACGAATTTATACAAGCTTTTATCACGCCGGAGAGCAGCATCCTCATGATAATGATACGTCATCGCTATATTGCCATTGAGCGGTGTATTAAAACGATATTCCATAATTCATAGTTTATTGTCGGTATAAATATACGCATACTTATTTAAATAAAAAAGAAGACAGGGCAAAAGATTTATGCCCTATCTTCTCCACTTGTTTACGAGAACATTTATTTAGAGTTTAATAAAGTGTCGTCAATCATCTTTTTCAGTTCAGGTTTCGGTAATGCTCCCTGTGTTACAGTCGGTTTTCCACTCTGAGGAATCCATAACAAAGTCGGTATGCTTCGTATGCCGAATGCACCGGCCAATTCTTCTTCCTTGTCTACATCTATCTTATAAATATAAACCTTTCCGGCATATTCTTTTGCCAACTCTTCCAATACGGGTGCCAATGCCTTGCAAGGGCCGCACCATGTAGCATAGAAATCAACAATAGCCGGTTTGTCACCTTCATATTTCCAGTCATTGGGATTGACTTCATAGTTATATACCTTCTTCAAGAACTCTGCTTTGGTTAAATGAACAATTTCCATATTTTCTCCTTTCATGTTTTGGTTTTTACTTTCTTTATTGCCTGCACAAGCGGTTACTGTGAATAACAAGCCAAGGGCGGTAATGGTTGATTTTATTAATTTCATATTTATCTGTTTTTTATCTTTTTCTGATATTGCAAAGTTAATCGCTTTTCATCGCCTGAAAAATAGCAATTTCACCGTATAAGTTAGCCAAACTTCCCATTCTGCTCAAAATATCATAAAAAATCTTCTTCTGTAAGAACTTACTCGTGAAATTAATATTTGTTAATAAGGGAGTTTTTATACATAACTGTCTGATATTGTTTTACTTTTGTAAGAAGTCTGATAAAGAGTATAACATAAAGAGTCTATTTTCTGCTATGAATAATAAACACACAGCCACATCAAGGCAATTCTTTCAAACACTGACAATCTGCATTTGTCTGCTTTTTGCCGGTACATATTCTGCCAAAGCCTCTGACAGGGATCATAGGCAATATGATTATGTACTCATCTTAAACAGTTATAACGAATCCGCCCCCTGGAGTAACAGTATCACCTCTCCTATCATGCATAAAATATCCGAACTAAAAGATATTGATGCATACATTGAGCACCTAAATCTTTTTATGGTAAACGATTCTGTTATGGTAGACAGGTTTCCACAAATGCTTTTAAACAAGTATGGCAAAACTCCTCCCAAGCTGTTGGTCCTGCTGGGAAGTATGAGCATGATTTTCAGAGAAGAGATAAAGGAAATGTGGGGAGACGTGTCTATTTTAGTATGCGATTCCGATCCATACATATATACAGAAGAATATTACAGAAAACGAGATGTGACAACTCCCGAAAATAGAATTCATGTAGACAGTTTGAGAGATGATTACAATATCACCTTCATGCATACTCCGGCCTATCTGAAAGAAAGCGTAAAACTAATGACGCGCATGATTCCCAATATGAAAAAACTTATTTTTTTGGGAGACGGCATTTATCCTAACCCTGAATACAACAAGCAGTTAAAGAATATTATAGCCCGGGATTTTCCATATCTCCAATATCAATTTATCTCCTCTTATAATTATACGCTACCCGAATTGTATAATGCCTTAAGAAATGCCGACAAAGAAACCGGAGTTTTAGTATCCACATGGTTTGCGGAAACCTTAACCTCACAACAAATGTTGATAAACGCATACCGAAGCCTTTCCAGCATTTCTTCTCCCCTGTTCTCTATCCGCTATGCCGGTATGGACGACGGAGGCATGGTGGGCGGATATATGTATAATGAAAAGATATTTATCAATGAACTGCTCCGGAATGTCTCACAAATACTTAATGGAAAGCCGGCAAGGGAAATTCCTTTCTTTGTTCCTGCAGATGCTCATCCCACATTTAATTATACGACGCTGGTCAATAAAGGACTCAACCCTAAATTATGCCCTCAAGACAGCATATTTTATGATAAGCCGGAAAATTTCCTGAAGAAATATATATGGGTTATAACAGGAATATTCATCACACTTTTGCTGATAGCCCTTATCCAACAAAAACGCATACAAATGTTGAAAGAACTAAGAAGGGTTCAAAAGCAAGAATTCGAAAACCAAATCAAATATACAAACCTTATCGACAATATGCCTATTCTCTATATGAAAGAGAAAGTGATTAGAAATGAAAGTGGGAATATTGTTGAAACAATTTTATGTGACGTTAACCGTTTCTTTGAAACTTGTTTCAGGAAAAAAGAAAATATAATCGGGAAAAAGGGTTCCGAACTATTTCCTGAATCCATGACAGAATTTACCCATTTTATGGAAACAGCTTTAAGAGAAAAGCGCTCCATCACATTCCCTTATTACTTTAAAGACGTAGACACTTTCTATGATATCGTGCTCAGCCCGTCTTTGGAAGAAGACACGGTTGACATATTCTGTCTTGACAGTACGGAGTTGCATAATGCACAACAAATGCTGAGTTCCACTAACCATAAATTATCTTTGGCTCTGGAAATAGCCAATATCATACCCTGGAAATGGAATCTTAAAGAACACTCCATTCTATGCGACATCAATCGTCCAATCATTATGACTGCCATGCCGGGAGAAATCAAGGAAGAACAGTTGAGTGTATCGGATGAACAATACTTCTCTAAAATAATCAAAGAAGACCGCCCAAGGGTTATGCAGGCTTTTCACGATCTGATAGAAGGAAAAATCAATAAAGTCAAAGAAGAATACCGTGTGCTGAACAAAGGAAAGAACGGAAGAAAAATTGATTGGGTGGAAGCACAGGCTACAATAGAGACAAGAGACGAGCAGAACAGGCCACTCACCCTGGTCGGCTCATCCTTAGTTATTACAGACAGGAAAAGGATGGAAGAGGAACTGATGTCGGCTAAAGACCGGGCAGAAGAATCCAACCGACTCAAATCTGCTTTCCTGGCCAATATGAGCCATGAAATCCGTACTCCTCTGAATGCCATTATCGGATTCTCCAATATTCTTGCCTCAACGGAAGAGGAACAGGAAAAACAGGAATATATCAATATCATTGAAAGTAACAATACGTTACTGCTGCAATTAATCAGCGACATACTGGACTTATCAAAAATAGAGGCCGGCACACTGGATTTCAGTTATTCCAACGTGGAACTGAATGATATCCTTTCCGAAATAGAAAGCGTGGTCCGTTACCGGACGGAAACCAGCGGCATTCAACTGATTGCACACAAAGGACTCCCCTCTTGCCCCATAAAGACAGAAAAGAACCGCCTGATGCAAGTTTTGAATAATTTGCTGAACAACGCCAGCAAGTTTACCTCACAAGGAAGCATCACCTTCGGCTACGAATTATGCGGCAAAGAACTTTATTTCTATGTTAAAGATACCGGTTGCGGCATTCCAGCCGACAAA
>ERZ825159.3418-NODE-3418-length-11368-cov-3.365774_pt1 | contig 11368 bp, 10 predicted proteins | sample MGYA00519932_ERZ825159 | MGnify/ENA primary metagenome ERZ825159 (study PRJEB31778, sample SAMEA3449191) | human gut metagenome | biome: human gut; feature: human-associated habitat; material: faeces | place: United Kingdom | collected 2010/2012 ...
GGGTGGCGGCCCGCCGCACGCCCCCAAGGGTCGTCAGCTTCTGCTCGATGCCGCCCTCGCTGAGGGCCGTGATGACCTCGGTGGACAGCTGGGCGTGGACGCTCACCACCAGCCCATAGGCCCCCCGCACCTCGATGCGGCGGGAATTGACGGCCCGGCAGTTGAGGTACTCGGTCTGGCCCTCGACGCAGGCCGTCCACGCGGTGGCCCCGAAGCTGGGCAGCTCGAGGGTCTTGGTGAAGGGCAGCTTCTGCTCGGTCTGGCACAGGCCTGCCCCCTCTTCGCCCTGATAATAGACGGTGCAGCGCAGATACCCTTCCAGCGTCAGCCGCCCGGGGGCCAGCTGCTTTTGCAGCACCACCGGCTGCGCGAAGCACTTGACGATGCGCTGCACCGGCGGCAGATAGTCCGAGATGAGAAGTTCGGTCTCAAGGGGCAGCTCTGCCTTGGCCGTGCAGTCCGCACCCGCCGCAGGCAGAACGTCCCGGAACACTTTCAGCTCCATGGTGATGCTCCTTTCCTGTCCTTGCTCTTGGGAAAGTGTATGCGGGCAGGAAGGGCGGTATGACGGAGCTGCACCTCCGAGCCATGCAGGTTATCTGGCGAAGTTCCAAAATATCAACGTACCAACGCCGTAAAACGAATTTCGCCAAGGTGGCGAACTTGTGCCCAGCTGGCGAAATAGGTACTTCGCCAATCGGGGGAACTTCGCCACGTTGGCGAACAACTAATATTTAATGATGTATCGTTTAATTTATAGGAACTTCGCCACTTGTTCCACCGCAGTGGAGCCGTATCGTGCAGCTCAGAAGGCTCTCCCCTTGGGAGAGCTGGCGCGAAGCGCCTGAGAGGGCAAGGACGCTGGCGGAGAAGCGCAGGCGCAGCGATAGTATCGCTCTGACAAAGAGACAGCTTATCGCTGCACGGCGGCTCTTGGGAGACGGGCTTGCCCTCTCCGTCATTGCTTTGCAATGCCACCTCTCCCAAAGGGAGAGGCTTTGGTCTACCGGCAGGCACAAAAAGCCCCCCGGGCCTGCGCTCCGAGGGGGAAAAGCTTTCTTTCCGGAAAAGGGTGTGTAAAGCAGAGCCTAATCACTGCTTTCACTCCTAAAATATGATGACCATCGCGGCGTATGTTTTATCGCCTTTCTGGAACGTACCAGCGTATAGTTCAGCGTCATTTATATTGAGGGATTTCAATTGACCTTTTAAGAAAGAATACTTTGTCAGACGAGAGTAATGGGAAGGCACACCAGTATCAGCCCCTCGATCCTCATAGCCACCTACGTAAATCATCCTGTGACCCGGATCAGTAACCGCTGTCCCGCTGGAGAAAGGCCACTCCATCACGTCCACGCATAACTGCTGGTTTAAGTCGTTCGCGATGGATCCGAGCGCAGCTATAGCCGTATTGGTCGACAACTCGCCGTCGATGAGCCATTCCGCGTCAAATTCTTTTGCCACTTTCTCAAGCGTCTCCTTGGCCCTGTCGCTTACTGTGGTTTCAGAAAGTCCCAAATACGCCTTGAGCGGCTCGAGCTTATTGTTAAGCTCCTCGGACTCCCTCACAACGCCCTCTTGGCTGCCGTGGGAAGCTTTGCTGCTCCCGCTGCCAAAGAACCAGTCGTAGAGGTCCTCCAGCGGTGCGCAGGCGGTGAGGGTCGCTGCGGTCATCACGCCCGCGAGGGCGAGGGCAAGGAATTTTTTCCGTTTCATGGTCGTTACCTCCAATCGTGTGATGTGTTTCGGTAACTCTATTATAACTTGCCTCGCCGCCCCCCGCAAGTGCGATTCACGCAGGTTTCAGGCCCTTTCACGCAGGTTTGGGGGTGAAAAAGGCCGCTTTACTCCAAGTGTTCTTGCAGCCAGCCCAGCAGACCGTTATAGTCCAGTGTTCCCGACGCCACGCGCAGGATCGTTTCGATCAGATCATCGTCTTCATAGGACAATGTGATCTGGTTGATGTCCAGAAAGACCAGCATCGCGTGCGTACCTATCCGCTTGTTGCCGTCGATAAACGGGTGGTTGCAGATCAATCCAAACCCCAGCCGGGCGGCCTTCTCCAACAGAGAGGGGTAGAGTTCCTGATCGGCAAAGGTCTGGAACGGTGTGCTGACAGCCGAGTCCAAAAGCCCCTCGTCCCGGATGCCATCCGATCCGCCGGACTGTCGGATCAGTGCCGAATGCAGCAGAAGTATCTGCCGTTTGGTCAACACCTTCATTTGGCAAGCTTCTCATAGACACGCTTGTTGCGATCCATCAGCTTCAGCGAGGAAGCCAGTACATCGTCGTCTGCTGCGGCCTGCATGGCATCTGCCTGATTGAACTCGTAGATGATATACCGGGGTGCGTTGTTTTTCAGGATGACCGCCGAGCCGAACTGGTCTACCAGACGCGCAACTTTGGAAAAATTCTGGTTGGCGACCGAGATGGGCACCATCGTATCCGTATTGATATTCATAACATCAGACTCCCTTCTGTCTTTAGTATACTCAAATCATAGGATAAATTCAACCTAGATTTATCATTCCACTCCCAGACCGCAGAAAAAGCCGCCGCGCCCCCGGTCTTCCCGGGCGGCACGGCGGCTTCTGTTTTCTTTAGTCCTGCGTTTCCTTTTTTATCCCGAACAGTCTGCGGAGCAGCCCCCTCAGACACTTGGGGCTTTTAAGCACGACCACCTGCATAGCGCCGACCACCTTTCTCTCGTTTTCTATGCCATTATAGGCGGGCGGGGCGCAGAATGTGACTCTCAGCTCAGGATCGGGCCATCCGGCACCGTCTCCACCACCACCAGCGCGCCCTTCCGGGTGGAGATGGTGATGCAGTCGGAGCCGTCGGCATACTCGTTGCTGACGCCGAGGGGATAGCCTGCGGTGAGGACGGCGTCCGTCAGCTCGTAGAACGAGCCGCGCTCCGAGACGCCCTCGGCCCTGCCCTCCATCGGGAAGACGGAGAGGTAGAAGTATTCGCCCTTCGGGTAGCGGCGGGTCTCGCCGGGCATCACGAAGGTGATGCGGCTGCGCTCGTCGAGGAGCGTGGCCCGGACGCCCCGCTGCTGGAGGCCGAGTCCGGTGCAGAGGTTCGCCAGCGTGTGCTCGAGGCGTCTGCCGCCCAGCGCACCCAGCAAAAGCGCCTCGTCGAAGCCCTTTTCGGAGGCCAGCTTTGCCGCATATTCGGTGTCGGTGTCGTCCTTGACGTGGGGCAGGACGACGATGTCGTCCTCCTCCTGCGCCGGGCAGGGCGCGGTGTCGAAGTCGCCCACGATGATGTCGGGGCGGCAGCCCAGCGGCTCACAGTTGCGGTAGCCCGCGTCGCAGGCGATGATGGTGTCGTCGGGCCGCAGCGCCGCCGCCAGCGCAGGGCTGACGGGGCAGGCCGACAAAATAACACAGCGGGACATTGATTTCCTTCTTTCTGGAGGTCTTTTATAGAGCGCTGGCCCGGCAGAAGCCCTCTCCGTCACCTTCGGTGACACCTCCCCCATAGGGGGGAGGCACTGGCGTGCCGGGCAGCTATGCTCTGGACGCCGGAGGCCCAACAGGGCGCAAAAGAGCGGGCCTTGCTACAGAGGCCAGCGGCTTCTGGACGAGCGCCCCTTGTTAAGCAGCGCCCGCCCTCTGTAGCAGGGCACTACTGTTTACGAAACATCGTGCTTTGCTCGTCCAGCGTAGGCCTCGCCGACTCGCCAGTGGCTCCCCCTTTGGGGGAGCTGGCGCGTCAGCGACTGAGAGGGTACTGCCACTCCTTCACGTCCTTGACCTCATCGTACATGGCGCAGTAGCTGTCGTAGCGGGTCTGGGAGAGCTTGCCCTCGGCCAGCGCGGCCCGGACGGCGCAGCCCTTCTCCGAGCGGTGGGAGCAGCCGGTGAACTGGCACTCGCCGAGGTAGGGGCCGAACTCCGGGAAAGCGTGCTCCAGGTTCTCCTTGGGGATGAAGCCCGCCCGGCTGGCCTCGAGGCTGGCAAAGCCCGGGGTGTCGGCGATCCGCCCGCCAAAGGCTTCAAAGATCGTCACCTCGCGGGTGGTGTGGCGGCCCCGGCCCAGCTTCTGGCTGATGGCGGCGGTCTCCCGCTCCACATCGGGCAGCAGGGCGTTCAGGAGGGTGGATTTGCCCACGCCCGAGTTGCCGCAGAAGGCGCAGAGACGGCCATTGATCCAGTTCCGGATCTCGTCGAGGCCCTCCCCCGTCCGGTGGTCGATGCGGATGAAGGGCAGCGTGGACTTCTCGTAGGCACTGCGCAGGAACTCCGCCTCGGCGAGGTCGCCCTTGGTGCAGACGATGACGGGCTGGACGCCCTTGTCCACGGCGATGGCCGAGAGCTTATCCAGCACGAGGGTGCTGGGGGTGGGCTGGGTGGTGCTGGCCACGAGGAACAGCACGTCGAGGTTGGCCATCGGCGGGCGGACGAAGACGTTCCGCCGGGGCGCGATGGACGCGATGACCGCCGCGCCGTTTTCCGTTTCCAGCGTCACCACATCGCCCGCCACGGGGGTGAGCTTCTGCTTGCGGAAGATGCCCCGGGGCTTGCACTCCACGATGCCTTCCGACGTTTTGACGTAATAAAATCCGCCGATGCCTTTTGTGATATAACCTGTCATAGTCTCTCCCTTACCCCAGCCACGACGTCCACCAGTCGCCGAGGCCGCCGCCGGTGCTCCCGGAGGAGGCGCTGCTGCTCTCGCTGGCGGCAGTGCTGGACGAGGACGAGCTGCCGCTGCCGAACAGGCCGCTCCACCAGCCGCCGCCGGAGCTGCCGGAGCTGCTGGCGCTCTCGCTGGGTGCTTCCGGTTCCGGTGCAGGCTCCGGCCCTGCGCTGACCACCACGCTGACGCGGGTGTTGAGCTTGGCCGATGCGCCCTCGCCGGGCGACTGGCTGATGATGGTGCCCACGGGCTGGTCGCTGTACTGCTCGGTCTGGCCGCCGAGGCCCAGCTTCTTCTGCACCAGCAGGGTGCGGGCGTCGTTCACGCTCATGCCGATGAGGCTGGGCACCTTGGTGGTGGTGGCCACCTGCGGGCGGCTGACGTAGATGACGACGGTGGTGCCTGCGGCCACCTGACTGCCTGCGGCGGGATCGGTGCGGATGATGGAGCCTGCGGCCACCGATTCATCCACGGCCTGCGTCACCAGCACCGAGACGCCCAGCTCCTTGAGCTGTTGTTCGCCGTCGGCCTGCACATAGTTGGTCAGGTCGGGGACGGTGACGTAGTGGACGCCGAGGCTGACGGTGAGGGTCACGCTCTGGCCCTCGCGGACGGTGCGGCCCGCCACCGGCGACTGCTTGTAGACATGACCGGCGGCGTAGTCGTTGCTGTACTCCTGCTCCCAGTTGACGACCACCTGCCCGGAGGCCACCTGCGGGGAGGCGTTCACCTCGTCCTGCGTCATGCCGCTGAAATCGCTCAGCACGATGTCGGCTTTCTTGTTCATGATGTTGCTCGAGTCGCTCAGGATGACCCAGCACAGGGCCGCGCAGGCCAGCGCAAAGGCCGCCGTGATGCCCAGCAGCACCGGCATAAAGGCGCCGGGCTTCTTCTTTTTCGCCTTGGTGCGCGTTTTCTGCGCCTCGGGCGGTCTGCGGATGGTCCGCTTTTCTGCCATAGGTTCATTCACCGCCTTTTCGGGGACCTCCTCTTTTACATACTGATAGTCGAACGTGATGGACGGGTCGCGCACATAGGCGTCCAGCGCTTCCAGCATCTCGGCGGCGCTGGCGTACCGGTTCACCGGCAGCTTTGCCATGGCGCGCTCTGTGATCTGGACAAGGCCCAGCGGCACCTCGGGGGCCAGCTCGGCCAGCGGCTTCGGGTCGTCCGTGATCTGCTTGCGGGCCACCTCCACCATGTCGTCTGCGTCGAAGGGGAGCTTGCCCGAGAGCATCTCGTACATCATGACGCCCACCGAGTAGAGGTCGCTCTTGGGGTCGGTCTCGTCTCCCCTCGCCTGCTCGGGGCTGATATAGTGGACGCTGCCCATCGCCTTCCGGCCGTTCTGGATCTGGTTCTCCGCCCGGGAGATGCGGGCGATGCCGAAGTCCATCATCCGCAGCTGGCCGTTATCCAGCAGCATGATGTTCTGGGGCTTGATGTCCCGGTGGACGACGCCGTTGCGGTGGGCGTGGTCGAGGGCGCGGAGGATCTGGCCGATGAAGTGGACGGTCTCGCGGCTGGTGATCTTACCGCCCCGCTCGTTGAGGTACTCCCGGAGGGTCATGCCCTCCACACACTCCATGACGATATACTGTAAGTTCTCGCTGACGGAAACGTCATACACCTTCACGATGTTGGGGTGGTTGAGCAGGGAGATGGCCTTGGATTCGTTCTTGAAGCGGCGGACGAGGTCGGCGTCGTGCATCAGCTCCTGCCGCAGCACCTTGACGGCCACGACCGTCCCCTCCGGCACAGGCCCGCCGGGGGCCGTCACCACAGCCTTATAGACGTTGGCCATCCCACCGGTGCCGATCAGCTCCCGGATGGTGTAAAGCCCATCCAGCGTCTTCCCGATGAGATTATCCATGCTTCACCTCCAGCGGCTCCACACCCAGCAGCAGCGCGGTGATGTTGTCGGGGCCTCCGCCCGCGTTGGCGGCGTCCACCAGCCGGTCGGGGATGTCGTAGAACCCGCCCTTGGTCAGCAGCTCCTCCATCTTGTCCTTGGGCAGGACGTTGGTGAGGCCGTCGGTGCAGAGCAGCAGCAGGTCGCCCTGCTGGACGGGGCAGCTGGTGAACTCCGGCTCAAGGCGGTAGTCCACGCCCAGCGCCCGGGTGATGATGTTCTTCTGGGGGTGATGCTCGGCCTCCTCGGGGGTGATGGTGCCGCAGTCCACCAGCTCCTGCACATAGGAGTGGTCGTGGGTCAGCTGGGTGAGCTTCCCCTCCCGGCAGAGGTAGGCGCGGGAGTCGCCTGCGTGGCAGAGGTAGGCCGTCCCGCCCCGCACGAGGGCGCAGACCGCCGTGGTGCCCATCCCCGCAAGCTCCTCCACCCGGGAGGCTTTCTGGAAGACGAAGCGGTTGGCGCTGATGAGCGCCCGCTTCAGGAAGCTCTCCTCGTCGCCGGGCAGACACTGGGCGTACTGCTCAAGGAAGCAGTGCTCGATGACGTCGCAGGCGCTCAGCGAGGCCTCACGGCCTCCCCTTGCGCCGCCCATGCCGTCGCACACAAGCCCCCATGCCGCGCCGCCGGGCAGCTCCCCCGCCCGGTAGTCGTCCTGATTCTCCTGCCGGACGCTGCCGACGTCTGTTTTTCCTGCAAGTTTCATAGGCTTCTCCTTTTTAGGCTTTGCCGTTCATCTCGTCGCGGCGGAGCTGGCCGCACGCAGCGCTGATCTCGCTGCCCAGACGGCGGCGGACGGTGGCGTTGACGCCGAGGCTCTCCAGCTTCTGCTGGAAGCGCCGGACGTTGGCCGCGTCGGTGGCCGAGTAGGGGCTGCCGTCCACCGGGTTGATGGGGATGAGGTTGACGTGGGCGCCCATGCCCCGGATGAGGTCGGCCAGCTGCTTGGCGCAGGCGTCCGAGTCGTTGACCCCCCGCACCATCGAGTATTCGAAGCTCACCCGCCGGCCCGTGGTGTCCTGATAGCGGCGCACCGCCTGCATCAGCACCTCCACCGGGTAGGCATCGTTGACGGGCATCATGCCGCTGCGGATGTCGTTGTTGGGGGCGTGGAGGGAGACGGAGAGGGTCAGCTGCAATTTCTTCTCCGCCAGCTGATTGATCTTCGGCACGAGGCCGCAGGTGGAGAGGCTGATGTTCCGCATCCCGATGTTGACGCCCTCGGGGGAAGAGATATTCTCCAGAAAGCGCATCACTTCGTCAAAATTGTCCAGCGGCTCGCCAATGCCCATCAGCACGATGTGGGAGATGCGCTCCCCGATGTCCTTCTGGGCGGTATAGATCTCGGAACAGATCTCGCCCGCCTCGAGGTTGCGGACGCGGCCCGCCTGCGTGGACGCGCAGAAGCGGCAGCCCATCCGGCAGCCCACCTGCGTGGACACGCAGACCGTGTTGCCGTAGTGGTAGCGCATCACGACCGTCTCGATGCAGTTGCCGTCGGCCATCCGCAGCAGATATTTCACCGTGCCGTCCTTGGCCTCCTGCCGCCGCTCGATGATGGGCGCGGCGATGTAAAAGGCCTCTTCCAGCTTTGCCAGCAGGGTCTTGGGCTGGTCGGTCATGGCCGAAAAGTCGGTCACGAGCTTCTGGTGCACCCAGTGAAAGATCTGCTTGGCCCGGAAGCCGGGCTGGCCCATCGCTTTCAGCTCCGCCGTCAGCTGTTCCAGCGTCAGGGAGGATATACAGCGTTTTGTATCCATTGGAATCTCCTTTTATCAGGGAACTTTCTGCATCGCGCAGAGGAAAAAGCCGTCCATGCCGGTGCGGGTGGGCACCGAGAGAGCGCCCCAGTCCCCCACCGTCATCCCGGCGGGGAAGGCCACCTCCGGCGTCACCACCCGGAACTCCGGGTGACGGCCCACAAAGGCCCTCACCTGCTCCTCGTTCTCGGAGGGGTCGATGGTGCAGGTCGAGTAGACCAGCCGCCCGCCGGGCTTGAGATGGGCGGCGGCTGTATCCAGAATGGCCGACTGGGTGGCCAATAATTCATCGTGACGCGCTTTTTCGAGGGTCTTGTACCGGATGTCCGGCTTCTTGGCAAGGATGCCGAGGCCGCTGCACGGGGCGTCCACAAGGATGCGGTCGGCCATGGGCAGGTCTGCGTCCGGCTTGGTGCCGTCCGAGACCCGCGGCTCCACATGGGCAAAGCCCATCCGCTCCACGGCCTTCCGGATGAGCTGGACGCGGTTCTCGCTGACGTCGCAGCTCACCAGCCGCCCCTCATCTCCCATCTCCTCGATGATGAGCAGGCTCTTGCCGCCGGGGGCGGCGCAGAGGTCGAGGACGGTGTCGCCGGGCTTTGCCTCCACGCAGAGGGCGGCAAGCTGGCTGGCCTGCCCCTCGACGTGGAAGTATCCCTCCCGGAACAGCCCGCTCTCTGCCGGGCTGCCCTCGAAGCGGGCCAGAACGCTGCCCGGCACGAGGCCCGGGGCGGCACTCTTCGCCCCCGATGCCAGCAGTTTTTCGCAGAGGGCCTCTGGCGTCCCTTTCAGGGGGTTGGCCCGGAGGCTGGTCAGGCCGCCGTCGGCGGTGTGGGTCAGGATGTCCAGCGCCTCGTCGGGGTAGCTGGCGTGGAGGAAGGCGGCCACATCCCGGCCCGCCGACCCCAGCACCATCAGCCGCTCCACCGCGTCGGCAAAGACGGCGGTGTCGAGGTCGTAGGCGATGGCACGGCGCAGCACGGCGTTCACGAGGCCGGAGGCGCTGGCCTTCTTGAAGGTGCGGGTCAGCTTGACCGCCTCGTTGACCGCCGCCGAAGCGGGCACCTGCATATACCGCGCCTGTGCCAGCGCGGCGCGGAGAATCTCCCGCACCTGCGGGTCGAGCTTGGCCAGACCCTTGGGCAGGAACTGCCCGAGGATATAGTCCAGCGTCCCCCGGTGCTCGAGGACGGTGTAGAAGATCGCGCTGGCGAAGGCCTTATCCCGGCCTTCCAGCTTCTGGCGCTTGAGCTCTGCGTCCAGCACCAGATTGGAAAAGCCGTCCTGCTCCTGCCGTACCAGTGCGGCAACCGCTGCCGCACGCGGATTTGCGGCCATCAGAGGCTATCCCCCGTTTTCAAGCGCAGACCTGCTGCAAAGGCAGTACCGTCCATAGGCTTTTTGCCCTCCGGCACGACTTCCAGCAGTTGGATAGCACCCTCGCCGCAGGCTACGGTCAGGGGCTTTGTAGCCAGCACAGTGCCGGGGGCTTCGCCGTTGGCGGCAGCCACGCGGCAGGACATCACCTTGAGCTTTTTACCGCCGGAAGTGATAAACCACGCACCCGGCCAGGGATTCATGCCGCGCACCCAGTTATGGATATGGGCGGCAGAGTCGGTCAGGTGGAACTCTGCCATCTCCTTGTTCAGCATGGGGGCAAGGGTGGCGTTTTCGTGCTGTTGCGGCACAGCCGTCAGGGTGCCTGCTGCGATCTGGGGAATGGTCTCACACAGGGCTTCGGCACCCACAGCGGTAACGCGGTCGAACAATTCGCCGCTGGTCTCCTCGGGGTCGATGGTGATTTTTTTGCAGTACAGCACATCGCCGGTATCCAGACCCTCATCCATCTGCATAATGGAAACGCCGGTCTCGGCATCGCCGTTCAGCACCGACCACTGTACTGGGGCGCTGCCGCGATACTTCGGCAGCAGCGAAACGTGCAGGTTGATGCAGCCATAGCGGGGCATTTCCAGCACGGACTTCGGCAGGATGCAGCCATAGGCCACCACCACGATCAGTTCCGGGGCCAGAGACTTCACCAGCTCCAGGGCCGTGCCGTCCCGCAGCTTGGTCGGCTGATATACAGCCAAGCCCTGTGACAAGGCATATTCCTTCACGGGAGAAAAGGTCACTTTGTTCCGGTTCCGGGGCTTGTCCGGCTGGGTCAGCACGCCGCAGACCTCGTGGCCCGCGGCCACCAGCGCCTCCAGCGACACCGCCGCAAAGTCCGGCGTGCCCATGAAGAGAATCCTCATTCCTCACCGTGCTCCTTCAGGTATTCCTCGATCTCGTCCTCCGTCAGGAAGTGGTCCACATGCTCCACGAAGAGGTGGCCGTCCAGGTGCTCGATCTCGTGGCAGAAGGCACGGGCGGTGAGGCCCTGGGCCTCCGCCTCAAACCAGTTGCCGTCCCGGTCCTGAGCCCGGACCCGCACCGTGTAGGGACGGGTCACCACGCCATACTTTCCGGGAATGCTGAGGCAGCCCTCCAGGCCGGTCTGTTCGCCGTCGGTGGCGATGATCTCGGGGTTCACCAGTTCAATGATCTCGTCATCCTCGTTCATCACCACGCACACCCGGCGCAGAATGCCCACCTGGGGCGCGGCCAGACCTACGCCGCCGGAATCCAACAGCGTGTCCTTCAGGTCGTCCAGCAGCGTGTGGAGCCGACCGTTGAACTCCGTCACCGGGCGGCACTTCTTCGTCAGGCAGGGCTCCCCCTGCAGCACGATATTTCTCAATGCCATGGTCATATACCTCTTTTTAATCCATTAAATTGCAATCGGTGTAAATATGAAGCCCCTTGTGCTCCGGCCGCCGGGCAAATTCCTTCATAAACGCCGCCAACAGGCCCCGCAGGATCTTATCGTTGCGGCCGATCACCGTTACCCGATAGCGGTAGCGGTTGTTGACCTTCACCACCGGCGCAGGGGCCGGGCCCAGAATATCCAGGGCCATGTCCCGGTACGGGTCCCGTCCGGCGGCGGCTCGCAGACCGTCCCGCAATCCGGCGGCGGCCCGGCGCACCGTTCCCTCCTCCGGCCCGGTGACGG
>ERZ825159.3421-NODE-3421-length-11352-cov-14.126317_pt1 | contig 11352 bp, 11 predicted proteins | sample MGYA00519932_ERZ825159 | MGnify/ENA primary metagenome ERZ825159 (study PRJEB31778, sample SAMEA3449191) | human gut metagenome | biome: human gut; feature: human-associated habitat; material: faeces | place: United Kingdom | collected 2010/2012 ...
TATGCCTATTATACACCTGCTGTAAAGGGTGACCGCTTTTGTGAGAAGTGCTATACTACACCCCCGCTTCCCAGATTCTCAACGCTGCCAACACCATGGGCTACAAGCCGGTGTTCTTCGGCGTTGACGGCATGGACGGCATCCTGACCATGCCCGGTTTCGATGTTGCGCTGGCGGAAGACGTCATGCTGCTGACCCCCTTCTCCGCGGACGCGCCGGACGAGCTGACCAAGAGCTTCGTCGGCAAGTATCAGGAAAAGTACGGCGAGGTGCCGAACCAGTTCGCGGCGGATGCGTATGACGGCATCTACGCGCTGGCGGCGGCCGCTGAAAAGGCTGGCGTGAAGGGCGACGAAGCGCCGGAAGATATCTGCGACGCGATGATTGCTGCCATGCAGGAACTGACCGTCACCGGTCTGACCGGCACGATGGTCTGGGATGCGACGGGCGCTGTCACCAAGACCCCGACGGCCGTCATCATCAAGGATGGCGTGTATGTCGGCGCTGAGGCGGCTGCAGCAGAGTAATCCCCCCCTATTCCACACGTTTTCCTCATGCCGGAGGAGGAGCTTCCTTCTCCGGCATGAGCGTATCCGGGAGATGCAGACAGAAGGTAATCAGCAACAGTTGATGCAAGGGTGCACACGGACTGCTGCTGATTGCCTTGCTGTCTTTCAAGGGAAAGTGCTTTTCCCGCAGATTTCAGTCATTTGGAGGTGCAGGCAGGATGCTTCAGTTCTTCTCTTACCTCATCAACGGCATCAGCCTTGGCAGCGTGTATGCCATCATCGCCTTGGGCTACTCGATGGTCTACGGCATTGCCAAGATGCTGAACTTCGCGCACGGCGACGTCATCATGATTGGCGCGTACATTGCCTTCTGCGCCACGCAGTACTGGGGCATGTCCCCGCTGCTTGGCGTGCTGATTGCCATGATTGTCTGCACGGTGCTGGGCATGGTCATCGAGCGCCTGGCGTACAAGCCGCTGCGTCAGGCAACGAGCCTTGCCGTGCTGATTACCGCCATCGGCGTGAGCTACCTGCTGCAAAACCTGGCGCTGCTGGTGTTCGGCCCGAACCCCATGTCGTTCCCGTCCTTCGTCAGCATCCCGTCCATCAGCCTGTTTGACGGGCAGCTGATTCTGACCGGCGAAACAATCGTGACTGTGCTGGCGAACATCATCATCATGCTGGTGCTCACGTTCTTCACCTCCCACACGAAGATGGGCAAGGCGATGCGCGCCGTCAGCGAAGACCGCAGCGCGGCGGAACTGATGGGCATCAAGGTGAACGCGACGATTTCCCTGACCTTCGCCATCGGCAGCGCGCTGGCGGCGATTGCGGGCGTGCTGCTCTGCTCCACCTACCACACGCTGATGCCCACGACGGGTTCCATGCCGGGCATCAAGGCGTTCACAGCGGCTGTCTTCGGCGGCATCGGATCAATTCCCGGCGCGCTGCTGGGCGGCCTGCTGCTGGGCATCATTGAGATTCTCGGCAAGGCGTATGTGTCCATGGAGCTGGGCGACGCGCTGGTGTTCGCCGTGCTGATTATCGTGCTGCTGGTCAAGCCGACGGGGCTGCTGGGCAAGCCGATGCGGGAGAAGGTGTAACGGGATGAAGAAAACGATGAAAAAGTCAACAAAAGGCTTTCTGAACAACTTGATCACCTACGCCATCGTCATCATCGCGTTCGTCTTTACGCAGATGGCGCTGAGCAAGATGATCCCGGGCGTCACCATCAGCCGCTCCTTGAAGGGGCAGCTCATCCCGATTTGCGTCTACATCGTCATGGCGGTTTCGCTGAACCTGACGGTCGGCATCTCCGGCGAACTGTCGCTGGGTCACGCGGGCTTCATGAGCGTCGGCGCGTTCTCCGGCATCATCATGTCCGGCTGGCTGCTGAACGCCTTCCAGATGGAAAATGAGACGATGCGCCTCGTGCTGGCCATGCTGGCAGGCGGCGTATGCGCGGCGATTGCAGGTGTGCTGATTGGCATCCCGGTGCTGCGTCTGCGCGGCGACTACCTTGCCATCGTCACGCTGGCGTTCGGCGAAATCATCCGCAACGTCATGAACTGCCTGTATTTCGCGGTCAGCAACGGCAAGCTGATTATCAACTTCAACAATCCCCGCATTGATGGCACGCTCCTGTACAACGGGCCGGCGGGTGCGGTGCGCGTCGGGCGCATTGCGACGTTCGAGGCGGGTTTCGTGCTGGTGCTGCTGACGCTGTTTGTCGTGCTGAACCTCATCAACAGCCGCTCCGGCCGCGCGATTATGGCAAGCCGCGACAATCGCATTGCCGCCGAAGCCATGGGCGTGAACGTGACGAAGTACAAGCTGATGGCGTTCGTCACCTCAGCGGCGCTGGCGGGCATGGCTGGCGCGCTGTTTGGGCTGAACTTCTCCTCCATCGCGCCGGACAAGTTCAAGTTTGATACGTCCATCCTCGTGCTGGTGTTCGTCGTGCTGGGCGGCATCGGCAATATCCGCGGTTCGGTGATTGCGGCGGCGCTGCTGACGGTGCTGCCGGAGGTGCTGCGCGAATTTGGCGACTATCGTATGCTGATTTACGCCATCGTGCTGATTGCCGTGATGCTGCTGGGCAATGCCCCGGTGGTGCGGCAGGTGTTCGAGCGCATCCGCCCCGCGAAAAAAGAAGCTGTGAAGGAAGGTGACGCGGCATGACTGAACCGCTGAAGCGTTTTAAGCCCAATACAAAGATGGTTCCCGTGCCGTCGCGCAGCATCATTCCGGAACGCGACGTGAATCACTCGCCCGTGCTGGAAGCCAGCCATCTGGGCATTGAGTTCGGCGGCCTGAAAGCAGTGGACGACGTGAACCTTGCCATCGGGCGCACAGAAATCTGCGGGCTTATCGGCCCGAACGGCGCGGGCAAGACAACGGTCTTTAACCTGCTGACGAAGGTCTACCAGCCCACAACCGGCACCGTGCTCATCAACGGCAAAGACACGGCAGGCATGAACACAGTGCAGGCCAGCAAGCTCGGCATTGCCCGCACGTTCCAGAACATCCGCCTGTTCGACAACATGACGGTGGAAGAGAACGTCCGCATCGGCCTGCACAACCAGATTAAGTACGGCATGTTTTCCGGCATTTTCCGTCTGCCGCAGTATTGGCAAGGCGAGAAGAAGCAGCACGAAAAGGCGCTGGATCTGCTGAGCATCTTCGGCATGGAAAACATGGGCGATGTCAAGGCAGGTTCCCTCCCCTACGGCGCACAGCGGCGCTTGGAAATTGTGCGCGCGCTGGCGACGAATCCGTCGCTTCTGCTGCTGGACGAACCCGCCGCGGGCATGAATCCGCACGAAACGGCGGAGCTGATGGAGAACATCATCAAAATCCGCGACCAGTTCCAGATTGCTATCCTGCTCATTGAGCATGACATGAATTTGGTCATGGGCATCTGCGAAGGCATCTGCGTGCTGAACTACGGGCGCATTATCGCCAAGGGCACGGCAGAGGAAATCCAGAACAACCCGGTCGTCATTGAGGCGTATCTGGGCAAGCAGAAGGAGGTGAAAGCATGAGTCTGCTGGAGGTCAACGACATTCACGTTTATTACGGCGCGATTCACGCAATCAAGGGCATTTCCTTCTCGGTGGATGAGGGCGAGGTCGTCACGCTGATTGGCGCAAACGGCGCGGGCAAATCCACCACGCTGAACACCGTTGCCGGACTGCTCCGCCCGCGCGAAGGCAGCATCCACTTCGGCGGCAAGGATCTGGCGCGCGTCCACGCGTCGGATATGGTGAAGCACGGCATGGCGCTCTGCCCCGAAGGACGGCGCATCTTCCAGCAGATGACGGTGCTGGAGAACCTCGAAATGGGCAGCTTCACGCGCCCCGACAAGGAGATTCCGGGCAGCATTGAGCAGATGTTCGAGCTGTTCCCGCGCCTGAAGGAGCGCCAGAAGCAGATTGCCGGCACGCTCTCCGGCGGCGAGCAGCAGATGCTGGCAATGGCGCGCGCGCTGATGTCCAAGCCGCGCCTGCTGATGCTGGATGAGCCGTCAATGGGCCTTGCGCCGATTCTGGTCGAGCAGATTTTCGACATTATCCGCGCGCTGCACAAGAGCGGCACGACGATTCTGCTGGTGGAGCAGAACGCGCAAATGGCATTGTCCGTCGCGAACCGCGCGTATGTGCTGGAAACAGGCAAGATTTCCATGTCCGGCGACGCGCAGGAGCTGCTGCACAACGATGCAGTCAGGAAGGCGTATCTGGGGGCGTAATGCCAGGCAGCCGGGAAGGTGGCAGAAGCCGCTTCCCGGTTTTTCTTTTGCGTCAAGATTGACATTATCCTGCAAGCATGGTATTGTATAGACGAAATGAATGTTATTCGGCAACAGGAGGCATCCGCATGAATCCCTATTTGACGCAGCGGGCGAACCGCCGATGGTGGGTGTATCCGCTGATGGCGCTGTTCTTCGCCCTATCGGCGCTGCTGCTGTGGCGCACCTGCAAGGCGGGTGAGCACGGCGACACGCGCATGGTGGTGCTGCTGCTATGCCTTGCGACGGCGGCGCTGTACGCCGGGATGCATCTGCTTCAGGGGGAAATCATCCGACGCAGGGCGCGCGGCGTTGCACAGCAGTTAGCAACGTTCTCGCTGCACATGTTTCCGCTGTCGGATATGCCCAAGCTCCTGCCGGACTGCCCGAACATGGAGACGCTGCGGTTATTGCTCTGCGGGAACTATCTGCGAAACATTCAGATTGATCCGCTGACGGCGATGGTATACCTGACTGCGCCGAACCTCCGGGCGTATGGGGTGGTACAGTCGTTTATTGTGTGTCCGCACTGCGGGAGGCGCACGAGTGTGGTGGAAGGGGCTGCGCGGCAGTGCGAGCATTGCGGGATGGGGATATGAAAAAGAGCTGCTTCTGTTGTGTAGAAGCGGCTCTTTTTGTGTTCTGTTGATTTACACTTTTCAGGAATTAATACTATTTCCAGATTCAACTGTGCCATCTGGAAATAGTATAGCTTGTATTGCGGCAAGCCCTCTCCGTCCGCTATGGCGGACACCTTTAGCTGACTGAAAGGGCAGATAAACACGCGGGCACTGTCTGATAATGTCACCAACCCAATCGCGCGAAAGGGTCAAGGGAGGAACTCCCTTGGAACTCCCTTGTGTTACATAAAATAGTGCTTGTAGGTGTCGTAGTAAATCGTCAGGCGGCGGGAACCGGAAATTTCGCGCAGGGTATCGCGAAGAGCGGAATCCTGCAGGATGAAGCGCACAATGTCCGGGTTGTAGCGAACACCAGCATCGCGTTTGAATTCCGCCAGCACTTCGTCCGTCGTCTTGGCTTGGTGGTAGTTGCGGCCGTACTGGTCAGTCGCGGCATCCAGGCAGTCGCAGACGGTGATGATGTCAATCATGAAGCGCTCCGGCGAGGCGGTGTTATCAAAGTCGTTCGGATAGCCGCCCTTGCCGTTATAGAACTTGTGGTGACCGCGGGCGATATCCACATAGCGCGCCAAATCCTCGTCGATGCTCAGGTACTGCCCGCCGCGGTTCGGGTGGGAGCGAATGATGCCGAACTCCTCGTCCGTCAGCGGGCGGTGCTGCGTCTCGATAATCTCGAGCATGGAATTCTTGCCCACATCGTGCAGCAGGGCGGCGTCATGCGCAAATTGCAGGATTTCCGCGCGGTGCGCCTGCACATCCTCCGGCGACGTCACGCCGTGATACCCCACCATCAGCGTCGGTTCTTTGTCGATGATGGCGGAGAGAATCGCTTCCGCAAAGGCGGACACCATCAGCGAATGCAGGAACGCGGTGCAGTGCCGCGCGACAACGAGCCGGAAGATGTAGTCGATTTTCTCCTCCGCCGTGTCGAACAGCGCATAGGCATTCGGGAAGAACGCCAGCTCCTCCAGTGCGTTGTTCAGCGTGTTGCTATGCCCGGTGCGCGTGTCGTAATCCGCAATGAAATCACGGATATCCTGCTGATATTCGCGGAAATAGCGTTTCTTATCCTCCATCGGCATCGTCGTTTCCACGAGGAAGGAAATCAGCGCGTCCAGACAGGTCAAATAATAGGAAATAACGTCAATTTCGCGCACGTGCACTTCACCGAGCTGCTCCACCTTCGGCTTTGTCTTACGGAAGAAAGTGTGAATCTCCTTCCAGCATTCATCTGCCGTGCGGCGGCCCGTCTCGCAGTCGAAGTCACACTGGCTGGTGATAATTTGGAACATGTCGGCAGTGCTTTCCTCCGGCTTATCCAGCTTTTCGTAATATTCTGCCGTTATCTGCTCAATCCGACTTATCAATTCCGGCGGCACATAGCGGGTGTGCGCCTCAATGGTGCGGTCAAACGATTTCGCCAGCGCGTAAGCGTCCGTGCGGAAGCGCTCGGTGAAAATATCCAGCAGCCTGCCTACGTCCGGCTCGCTTTCGCGCGTCGCCGCCAGCGCATCTGACGCTTGCAGTTCCTTCATTTCCTCCCACATGCCAAACGCTTCTTCCATCGTGACCGAGCCTAACACGCAGCAGCTCATCACAAGGTTCGCGTAGGCCACCACAATCGCCTGATGGACGCTGTGCTCCTTGATTGCGCCGAAATTCCGCGATAAAACCGAAATCTTGCGGTAATAGTCCCTTGCGCGTGTGCCATATGGTTGACGCAGGATGCGGGAGAATTCCAGATTTGTGTACGCCAATGTCAGATCCACATCCGTCATCGCGGCAAGGTTGTTGCTGTGTCCATAGTGCTTCTGGAGAATCTTTGCAAGTTCCATCAGGAGCGCCAAGTCATGCGTATCTGGGCGATAGAAGTCCATCATCGAAATTTGCAGCTGGTTCCATGCGTCATCGTCTAACGCAGGTTCTTCCTTCGCGAACTCCGGCATCACGCTGCGCATCAGGGCATTCATGTGCGCATACTCCGTGCGGAAGAATTCAGCGCGCTCCCGAAGGGCAGCGCACCATGTGTCCCAGTCGGATTTGATGCGCATGGCAGCTTCGAGCTGCTCCACCCGCTTGAGGACAACCTGATAATCAGCGAAAAACTTCCGGATCTGCTCACTGTTCATATCGATAACTCTTTCTTTTCGTTCATCACAGGGCGGCACATTTCTGGGGCAACGTTTCCTATTATATGGCGCAATTGTGCATCTGCCATTATACGCCCAATTTCAACAGCCGTCAAGGAAACAGACAGCATTTCAGAAAACGTTATCGGAAAGTCAGGGAGATAACAAGACATAGGGCAAAAAAGTTCAAAAATTGTTCAAGCGGTTACACACACTCCGTTATTTTTTCGGCAAAAGTTTCTTGACAAATGTCCGAAATCGGACTATAATCGATACTGTCCGATTTCGGACAAATTGAAAAGGAGCATTGTGATGAAAGCGTTAAGCACACGTCTGTTTGCACTGAACGAAGCATGGAAAGAGAATGCCAATATCTACCGTCAGATGGCGAAGCAGATGAACCTGACTGACATGGCGATGTGGGCGCTGTACACACTGCGGGTTGAGCCGGGCGAAATGACGCAGAGCCGGATGTGCGAATTTCTGCACGAACCCAAACAGACGATCAACTCCGCGCTGAAGAAAATGGAAGCGGACGGGCTGATTACGCTGCAAAGCGGTTCAAATCGTCGCACGAAAACGATTCACCTGACGGCCGCGGGCGAAGCGCTGGCGCGTGAAACCGCAGACCGCGTTGCTGAAACCGAGCAGCAGGCGCTGGCGCAATTCAGCGAAGAAGAGGCGGATCAGCTGTTCTCCCTCTTGCGCCGCCTGAATGCGCTGATGATAGACATTTTCCCGCAGACAATGCGGAATCCAGAAGGGGAAAGTCAAGCCAAATGAGCAAGAAGCACCCGATTCAGTTATCTGACCACTTTACCTACTCTCGGCTGTTCCGCTTCGTCCTGCCGTCGATTGTCATGATGGTGTTCACGTCCATCTACGGCGTGGTGGACGGGTTGTTCGTGTCGAATTTCGCCGGAAAAACGGCGTTCGCGTCCATCAACCTGATTATGCCGTTTCTCATCATTCTGGGCGCAATGGGCTTTATGCTCGGCACAGGCGGCACGGCGCTGGTCTCCCGCGTGCTGGGCGAGGGCGACAAGGCGTGCGCGAACAAGTATTTCTCCATGATTACGCTCTTCGGCATCCTGCTGGGCGTTATCCTGACGGTGGTCGGGGTGCTGGCCATGCGCCCGATGGCGATTCTGCTGGGCGCAACAGAGGCCATGGTGGATGACTGCGTGCTTTATGGGCGGATTGTCGTCTGCTTCCTTACGTCGTTCATGCTGCAGAACATGTTCCAGTCGTTCCTGATTGCGGCGGAGCAGCCGAAGTTCGGCTTGCTGATTACGCTCGCGGCGGGCGTGACGAACATGGTGCTGGACGCGCTGTTCGTGGGCGTATTCCGCTGGGGCATTGCGGGCGCTGCGATTGCGACCGGCATCAGCCAGACCGTTGGCGGCGTTGTGCCGCTGATGTACTTCCTGTTCAGCAAAAGCAGCCCCCTGCGTCTGCGCTGGACGAAGTTCGAAGTGCAGCCGCTGCTGCGATCGTGCGCCAACGGCTCATCAGAGCTGATGAGCAACATTTCCGGCTCGCTGATTGGGGTGCTGTACAACGCACAGCTGATGCGCTTTCTGGGCGAGGACGGCGTGGCGACGTATGGCGTACTGATGTATGTGCAGTTCATCTTCGTCGCGATTGACATTGGCTATTCCATCGGCTGCGCGCCCATCATCAGCTACCACTACGGCGCGCGGAATCACCCGGAGCTGAGGAACCTGCTGATGAAGGGGCTGAAAGTCATGGGCATCTTGGGCATCGTGATGACAATCGCCGCCATCTCGCTGTCCGGGACGCTGGCAAACATCTTCGTCGGCTATGACGCGACGCTCTGCGAATTGACGCGGCATGCCTTCCACCTTTTCTCCTTCGCCTTCCTGCTCGCGGGCTTCAACATCTTCCTATCCTCCTTCTTCACGGCGCTGAACAACGGCGGCGTGTCCGCGGCAATTTCCTTCCTGCGCACGCTGGTGTTTCAAGCGGCGTCGGTCATCCTGCTGCCGATGGCGCTGGATGTGGACGGTCTCTGGTGGGCAGCCTCTGCGGCGGAAGCGCTGGCGTTCGTCGTGTCGATTGGCTTCCTGCTGGCCATGAAGGGGAAATACCATTATTTTGATGAAACCTAATCAGGAAAAACTTGCGTGTTCCCCTTGCAAACTGCTGTTCGCTGTGGTACGATAAGAAGCGAAAGAAACCCGGCGGTGATTGCCGATTGCATCCCCCGCCGGTATCCAGAAAGGAAGCGGTATCATGGCAGCAAAGAAGCCCGCAAAGACCGAAAAAGCCGCCCCGGTGACGGGCGCGCAGGAGGAGAAACTCAAGGCGCTGGAACACGCGCTGGCGGATTTGGATAAGCAGTTCGGCAAGGGTGCCGTCATGAAGCTCGGTGAACATGCGGAGCAAAACGTGCAGGTCATCCCCACGGGCTGCCTGACGCTGGATGAGGCGCTGGGTGTCGGCGGCATTCCGCGCGGCCGTATTGTGGAGATTTTCGGCCCGGAATCCTCTGGTAAGACGACCGTTGCCCTGCACATTGTCGCACAGGCGCAGAAGATGGGCGGCATCGCGGCATTTGTGGACGCTGAGCACGCCCTCGACCCGGTGTACGCCAAGAATCTGGGCGTAAATATTGACGACCTGTATGTCTCTCAGCCCGACACGGGCGAACAGGCGCTGGAAATCGTCGAAGCGCTGGTTCGTTCCGGCGCGCTGGACGTCATTGTCATCGACTCCGTCGCCGCCCTCGTCCCGAAGGCGGAAATCGACGGCGAAATGGGCGATTCCTTCGTCGGTCTGCAAGCGCGTCTGATGAGTCAGGCGCTGCGCAAGCTGGCGGGCATCATCAACAAAACCGGCTGCGTCGCGGTGTTCATCAACCAGCTGCGCGAGAAAGTCGGCGTGATGTACGGCAACCCCGAAACCACCCCCGGCGGTCGTGCGCTGAAGTTCTACGCCTCCGTGCGTCTGGACGTGCGCCGCGGCGAACAGCTCAAAAACGGCAGCGAAGTCGTCGGCAACCACACGAAGGTCAAGGTTGTCAAGAACAAGGTTGCTCCGCCGTTCCGCGTGGCAGAGTTCGACATTGTGTACGGCGAAGGCATCAGCCGCGAAGGCACGCTGCTGGACATGGCGGTCGAGCGCGACATCATCCACAAGAGCGGCGCCTGGTTCTCCTACGAGGACCAGCGCATCGGCCAGGGCCGCGATTCTGCCAAGCAGTATCTGATCGACCATCCCGACGTCGCCGACCGCATCGAGCAGGAGATCCGCGACAACATGTGGAAGCTGCAGGGCAAGAATGCCAGGCCGCCCGCGTCTGCCGCGGCCAAGCCCGTCGGCGTCTCTGCCGACGATTTTAACGACGACTGATGCGTCTGCGCTCAATCCAGGAGCTGCCGCAGTCCGGGCGTGTGAAGCTCGTCTTCGATGACGAGACCGTCCTCAAGACGCAGCCCTATCTGCTCGCGGACTTCGGTCTCTACAGTGGGATGGAGCTGTCGGAGGAGGACTATCAGGCACTGCTGGCCGCGGCCGGGAAGGCTTCGGCCAGGGCGCGGGCCGTGCGGATCGTCGCGGCGGCCGGTGTGTCCGAACAGGAGCTGCAGAAGCGGCTGGTGCAGAAGGGCGAAGAGGCGGCCGACGCGAAAGAGGCTGTCGGTTGGCTCAAGGAGCTGCATTTGCTCGACGACGGCGAGACGGCGCGGCAGCTCGTTGCCAGTGCCGCCGCCAAAGGCTATGGCAAAAGCCGCATCAAAAATATCCTGTATGAGAAGGGGATCCCCCAGGAATTCTGGGACGACGCGCTCGCCGACCTCCCGGAGATGGACGATGCCATCGACCGTTTTCTGGCCCGCCGCTGGCAGGGGAAGGACCCGGACGACAAAGAAGTGAAACGAACTGTGGACGCGCTCATTCGCCGCGGTCACAGCTGGAAGGATATCCAGGCGGGTCTGCGGCGCTACCGCGCAGATCTGGAGCTGGAGGAAAACACGGAGGACTACATACCATGACCCACACGATAGGCATGATCTCGCTTGGCTGCGCCAAAAATCAGGTCAATGCCGAGCATATGCTCTGGCTGCTGCGGCAGGCAGGGTATGAGATCAGCCCCGACCCCGACGGTGCGGAGCTCGTCATCGTCAACACCTGCGGCTTTATCGAGTCCGCAAAGACCGAGGCCATCGACAACATTCTCGCCATGGCGCAGCTCAAGGCGGAGGGCCGGATCCAGAAGATCCTGGTCACCGGCTGTCTTGCGCAGCGCTATCAGGAGGAGATTC
>ERZ825159.3430-NODE-3430-length-11331-cov-2.713906_pt1 | contig 11331 bp, 9 predicted proteins | sample MGYA00519932_ERZ825159 | MGnify/ENA primary metagenome ERZ825159 (study PRJEB31778, sample SAMEA3449191) | human gut metagenome | biome: human gut; feature: human-associated habitat; material: faeces | place: United Kingdom | collected 2010/2012 ...
GAGCGCGTCGGTGTAATCCATGTTGTAGATCGTGTGGCTGTTGGTCAGCACGATGTATTCCTGACGGGAAAGGCGCAGATAGGTGCAGTTGGATTTGAGCGCGTCCAGCAGGCCGGAATAAACGCCCATGTTCTCGCGGGTCAGGAACGGCGGCAGCATCACAAGACCCTGCTTGCCGTGCAGATCCCACTCGCGGCCGGAGCCAATGTGATCCATCAGGGAGGAATAGTTCTTCTGGGTGATCACGCCGACGTTCTTGATGCCGCTGTGCACCATCGAGGAAAGCTGGAAGTCGATCACGCGGTAACGACCCGCGATCGGAAGGGCGGCAACCGCGCGCAGGCTGGTCAGCTCGCCGAGGTGAATGTCGTTTTCACCGGTAAAAATCAAACCCATGACGTCTTTCATTGTGGGTGCCCTCCTTACTGCTGCGCGCTGGCGTCAACCTGAACGCCGGCGGCAACCTTGTCCCCCGCGGGGATCACGGCGTTGTGGCCGATCACGGCGATCTTGCCGGTCTCCTCGCCGACAGCGACGGAGGAGGAGAGCTTCTCTTCAAAACCGTCGATGCCCGCAATCGCCTCCGACAGGCTGTGGCCTGCGCGGATGCTGTCCAGCGCGTCACCGAACTGGCTCTCGATCCAGCGGTTGCCGATGGCGTCGCGTGCCGCGGCCAGTGTCGTGATGATGGGCACGCCGCTGCCGTACAGGTTGGACAGCGTGCTGGCAAAGCGCGCCGTGCAGATCTTGCGGTTCAGCACGCCGACCACCGGCGCGTGCAGGATGAAGCGGTCCCACTGGCGGCGGACCTTCGGCTGCGCCAGCAGGAGCTTGCCGCCAAAGACGATGAGCGCCGCCACGACAAAGAAGGGCACGGTGCACTGCTTTTTGACGAACGTGAAGTAGCCCTTGGCCCCCGTGCCCTGAAAGCCGGAGGTGAAGAGCGCGCAGATGCAGTACGTGACGCAAAGCAGCAGCACGAAACCGTAGAACTCTTCGGCATGCAGGTTGATGGCGGGCATCTGCACGTAGAAGAAGACTGCGCCGACAAGCAGCGTGACGAGCGTGTTGACCGCGATGCGGCCGCCCTTGCTGCCGATCGACTTGCGGGGCTTGCGCTCGCGTTTGGGCTTGGACGCGGAGTTCGGGTCGAACTGAAAGCCGCCGGCGTCCGAGCCGGAAAATTTAATGTCCATAGAATATTTCCTTCCTGATGAAATGGGACAATGCTTACTTTATAGTATACCGTGATTGACTCGTAAAAACAAGGGCAGGGGAGAAATCATACATTGCCTGGGTGAAAAGTGAAAATTGCAGGAACGCAAAAGCGATTGTGCATGTCGTACGGGGAAAGGAGTCGATATGTTGTATACAGTGGCTAAAAATGCAGTTTGTTTAAACTTTAACTTGCTATTTTCACTTTGCCTCGTTATCATGGCGGTAGAGCGGCATGCGCGTGCCGCCAAATATCGAACGAAGGAGAATTTGTATGAAAAGATTGTCTCTGAAAGCAACGTCCCTGATCCTGGCACTTGTTCTCGCGCTCAGTCTCTCCGTCACCGCCTTTGCAGATGATAACGCCGCTTCGATGACCCGCGCCGAAGTGACGCAGGAGGTCATCAAGAACATGGGCCTCGCCGCACAGGCGGAAGCGAGCGCCAAGGATGCGAGCGCATTCAAGGATGTTGCCGAGGGCAGCAAGTTTGAAGGCGCGATCAACCTCGCCTACTCCAAGGGCATTGTCAACGGCGTCAGCAAGGACGCATTTGCGCCCGACGCAGCCGTTACGCAGTTGGAAGCGGCCGCGATGATCCTGCGCAGCACCGGTCTGGACAAGGCGCTGCTGAAGGATTGGCCCGCGGACTATGACGATATGGCCGTCTGGTCCGGCCTGATGGACGGCCTGACCTACGAGGCGTCCAAGCCCGTGACGACGGCGATGATCGAGCAGATGCTCAAGAATGCCGCGGCGATCGCGGACAAGCCGGTCATCGGCATCAGCTGGTCCTACAACGGCCAGAATTACGACTCCCACAAGACGATCTTCAAGACCGTCGGCGCTATCCCCGTCGAGCTCGATCAGGTGACGAGCACGGCCGTGAAGTACGATGCCGAGGGCAAGATCGAGTCCGCGTATCTCGAAGAGAGCGGCATGCTCAAGCAGGAATACGCTGACAAGGTGAAGGAAAAGGATCTCACGGCCAGCAACGTCGGCGCTGTGATGCAGGCCATCGACGGCGTCTTCTTCACCGGCGGCGAGGATGTGAGCCCGTCTCTGTTCAAGGTCCCCGAGAAGGAAAAGAACGAGGGCGAAGAGATCAACGCCACGCGCGATATCTCCGACTACATGCTCATGGCCTACTGCCTTGAAAAGGACGTGCCGACGTTCGCGGTCTGCCGCGGCGAGCAGGTGATGTCCATCGTCTCCGGCTGCACGTTCATCCAGGATATCCCCAACTACTATAAGGAGCAGGGGAAGACCTACAACGATACGCACAGAATGCCGGCCGACGCGCCTGACCGCACCTATGCCCGCCACGATGTGACCATCAATAAGGACGCCTCCAAGTGGCTCTATAAGATCGTCGGCTCCACGGAGCTGAAGAACGTTTCCTCCTGGCACCACCAGGCGGTCGGCGGCGTTGAGGGCACGAACCTCACCGTCGTCAGCACGGCGACGTATGACGGCGTGGAAGTCATTGAAGCGGTCGAGCGTCAGGACAAGACTTTCTGCCTCGGCGTGCAGTTCCACCCCGAGAATGACTGCAAGTTCGTGCTCTACACCAAGACCCCCGAAAAGGCCCTGTGCGACTATGAGACCTGCCTGAACTTCTTCGAGATGCTGGTCGAGTACGCGGGCAAGTAAGGACACGTACCGTACAACAGAATGCATAGAAAAAAGGTCCCGTCTTCGGACGGGACCTTTTTGATGTATTGTAATTGTTTATGACGCCTTCTGTGCTTTTAGGATGGCGACGGCTTCGCGGGCGGCGGCACCGGCGTCTTCGGCGTAGTAATCTGCGCCGATCTCGTCGCAGAAGCTCTGGCTGATGGGCGTGCCGCCGATGATGACCTTGATCTGGTCCTGCAGGCCGCGCTCGTGGACGAGCTTGACGACCTCGCGCATTTCCTCCATCGTGGTGGTCAGCAGCGACGAGCAGGCAATCACGCCGCAGTGATTCTCCACAGCGGTGCTGACGAACTGCTCCGCCGACGTGTCTACGCCGAGGTCAAAGACCTCGATGCCGCTGCCCTCCATCATGATGCGGACGAGATTCTTGCCGATGTCGTGCATGTCGCCCTTCACGGTGCCGAGGCACACGCGGCCGACGGGCTCGGTGCCCTCGCCGACCATCAGGGGCTTCAGAAGCTCCGTGGCGGCGGACATGCAGCGCGCGGCCATGAGCATTTCGGGAACGAACGCGCGGTTGGCGGAGAACGCCTCGCCGAGGCGGTTCATGCCGATGATCATGCCCTTGGAGAGAATGTCGCCCGGCTCGTGGCCTTCGTCGAGTGCCTGCTGGCAGAGGGTGAGCAGCTTTTTCTGCTGGCCGCGCTCGAGCGCGCGGGCGATGTTCTCGAACACATCGGCGGACTCCTGCGCGGAGGCTGCGGCCTGCACCACCTCGGCCTTTGCGGCACCGATCTCACGCTTCGGCACGGCGGGGAGCGGCGTGACGGGAATGTGCAGCCCCGCGTTGTACTCGTTCACGGCCTGATCGAGGTACTGATCCACGTGCGGGAAGACCGTACCGGCAAGGCCGTAGGTGATCGAGGGGATGAAGTGCCCGCCGGGGCAATAGCGCGCGAGCACGTCCCTTGCGTAGGCGAGAATTTCATCGGGCTGCGCGTCCGCGCGGTCGATGGCCGCGCCGAAGCCGCCCATAAGCGTGAGCTTGCCGTTTAAGTGGCGCTGGAGGGCGGGAATGTCGTTTTCCGGCAGTGTACCCTGCCAGACCTGAATGCCGATCTCGGCCATGTCGTCCACGATGGGGACGAGGTACGAGTCGGCGTGGTGGATGGCGATGACGCCGCGCGAGCGGATGTAGCCATAAAAGCGGCGGTAGGGCTCCTTGAAAAAATCGCGCCACATGTCGGGCTTCATAAAGAGGGCATTTTTCGTGCCCCAGTCATCGTGGGAGAAGATGACATCGGGCTGCAAGCCGTCGATCAGACGGCGGACATAGTCGAGACGGTACTGCGTGATCGTCTCGATGAGCTCGTGCATCTCGTCGGGATGCTCGTAGAGCGCGGTCAGCGTATCTTCAAAGCCCATGAGGAAGTGGCACTGCTCAAAAATGCCTGTGCCCATGAAGCCGGCGAGGAGCTTGCCCTCGGCGTCCGCGGCGGCGCGCGAGCGCGTGCGGCACTCCTCCCAGCCCTCGGAGCAGACGCTCAGATCGGGCACGTGGATGGTCTCTTTCCAGCGGGTGACATCCGTGCAGACTGACAGCTCCGGCGTGTGGACGGGGATAGGGCTAGGCGCATCTTCGGGGAAGCTGATGGTCGTGCCCCAGCGGTCCTTGCTCACGGAGCCGCGCTTGCGGTTGCCGCGAAGATAGGTGTTGATGGGGTCCGTGAGGCACATGTGCAGCGCTTCATACTGGCAGAGCTGACGCTCGGGCTGGCCGTCGGGCTTGATGAGTTCAAGAAAAATTCCTTTCGGGGTAGACACGGGGAAGATATCCTTTATCAATACAGCACGCAGGCTGTGTAGGTCAAAGTGCGGGGGCCATAGTTGTAGGCGAGGTTTGAGCGGACGCAGACGTCACTGACGAACAGTCCGTAGGCCTCCATCGAGGAAAGCCGCTGCTTGGGATGTCGACAGGGACGGTCCGGATAGGTGCAGGTATGGCAGAGCGTGCAGGTGCCCGCCGTCAGCGGCAGGCAGTGGGGATATAAGAGCCGCGCCTGACGGGCGAAGGTCGAAAAGCGCTTTTTATGCGCCTCCAAGAGCGACGTCATACCAGTGTAATCAAATTCATCCTCGAGCTGCGCGGTGCTCTGCACCAAAATCCCCTGTGAATAGCGCTTGATTTGCGCCCTTGCCTGCTCGAGTGTGCTGCAGGCGGGCGGGCAGCTCCAGCTTTTGCCGTAGCGGCCGCAGCGGTCAGCTTTGCACATGTCGCGAACAGCTTCGAGCGGATCAAGTGCATCCATATTCACCGGTGCGCACTGGGAGAAGCCGACCTCGTGGGTGAGGGTGAGAAGGTCTGCCATAAGCAATGCCTCTTGACAATGAAATTTATTTCTGCATAAAATACTATTTATACATTATTTATCTATTATATGGGTGGGGGAAGCTCGTGTCAAGCATTCAAGTTCAGCAGGGGGCGAAAATCACGCCGGTCCCGTTCGAAGCAGGGGAGACGCTGCTCTCCGCGCTGCGGCGGGCGGGATATTCCATCCCCGCGGCCTGCGGCGGCAAGGGCCGCTGCGGCAAATGCCGCGTGAAGGTGAACGGTGTGCCGCGCCTTGCCTGCAAGACGCGGGCGCAGGACGGCGATTGGATCGACCTGCCCGAGACGATGCGCGGCGTCATCCTGACGGACACGCTCACACTGCCGAAGGCGCAGGCGGGCCGCTCGGGCCTTGGCGCCGCAGTCGACCTCGGTACGACGACGGTGGCGCTGCGGCTCTTCGATCGCGCAGACGGAAAGCTGCTCGCGCAGGCTCAGGACTGGAACGCGCAGGCGCCCTACGGCGCGGACGTTATCAGCCGCATCCAGCACACGATGGAAGCGTCCGACGGGCTCAGCGAGCTGTCGCGCTGTATCCGCGCGCAGACCGAGACGCTTTTAGGACAGACACTTTCCGCCGCCGGACGGAAGTTGGATGAGGTCAAGGAACTCGTCATTGCGGGCAATACCGTGATGCAGCACATTTTCGACGGGCGCGAGGTCGCGTCCATCGCCCGCGCGCCGTTTCAGCCGGAGACGCTGTTTGAAGACGGCGCGGGCGAGCCGCTTTCGGGCATTCCCGTGCAATTTGCCCCGTGCGTCGCGGGCTATGTCGGCGGCGATATCACGGCGGGACTGTTGGCAGACGGCCTTTTTGTGCAGCCGGAATTGCGGCTGTTTCTCGATATCGGCACGAACGGCGAGATGGCGCTGGGAAATGAGAGTGGCGCGCTCTGCTGCGCGGTCGCCTCTGGCCCAGCGTTTGAGGGCGCGGGCATCAGCTGCGGCATGCCGGGCATCACGGGCGCGGTGAGCCATGTGAGCTATGACAGGGGTTTCCTCTGCGACATTGTTGGCGGGGGAGAGGCAAAGGGCATCTGCGGCTCGGGACTGGTCGACCTCGTCGCCGTGCTTTTGGAGCGAGGCGTGATCGACGAAAGCGGGCGGCTGCTGCCGCCGCAGGACGCGCCGGAGGACATGCGCCGCTATCTGACCGAGGACGGTCAGGGCAACGGCGTCTTCCACCTGACGAAGGCCGTTAGCCTGACGGCGCGCGACGTGCGCAACCTGCAGCTTGCCAAGGCGGCGGTGGCAGGCGGTATTCGGGTGCTGCTCGAGCAGCGCGGCGTGACGGCGGACGACATTGCGAGTGTGGAGCTCGCGGGCGGGTTCGGCAACTATCTCTCGCCCGAGAATGTAGTGCGCATCGGCATGCTGCCGCGCGCGTGCCTTAGTAAAATCAGACCCCTTGGCAACGCGGCGCTCGCGGGCGCTTCGATGCTGGCGCTTGACGGGGAAAACTGGCGAAAGCTCGCGGAGATTCCCGAAAAGTGCCGCTATCTCGAGCTTTCCGGGCGCGACGACTTTTCCCGCGCGTTCACCGACAGTTTGACATTTTGAAAATCGTTCCGAACAGGAATTTTTAATGGAGGAAAACCCCATGGAAATGCAGTTTCCCGTGATTTTGGACGGCGCGACCGGCACCGAGCTCCAAAAGCGCGGTTTCACCGGCGACATGAGCGCCGAGCAGTGGGTGCTCGAGCATCCCGAGAGCATCCTTGAAATTCAGCGCAAGTATGTGGCGAGCGGCTCGAATGTGCTCTACGCGCCGACGTTCGGCGGCAACCGCCAGAAGCTCGAAGAGCGCGGCATCTTCAACCGCACGGAGGAGATGAACAAAGCGCTCGCGCAGCTCTCGAAGCAGGCGGCGGACGGAAAAGCATGGGTCGCGGGCGATATCGCGCCCACGGGCCGCTTTTTAGCCCCCTTTGGCGACGCGTCGTTTGAAGAGCTCGTCGACATTTACACCGAGCAGGCGGCGGGCCTTGAGCAGGCGGGCGTCGACCTTTACGTCATTGAGACGATGATGACGCTGACCGATGCGCGTGCGGCGGTTCTGGCGATCCACAGCATGAGCAAAAAGCCCATCCTTGTGTCCTTTACCTGCGATGAGAGCGGCAAGATCCTCTCCGGTACGGACGTGGTCGCGGCGCTTTCCGTGATGGAGGGCATGGGTGTGAGCGCATTCGGCCTGAACTGCTCGGCAGGCCCCGAGCAGATGTTGCCGCAGCTCCAACGCCTGCATAAATACGCGCGCGTGCCGCTGATCGCCAAGCCCAACGCCGGCATGCCGGAGATCGTGAACGGCGAGGCCGTGTACAACTGCCCGCCGGAGGAATTTGTCGTGCTGGTGCCCGAGATGCTCAAGGCAGGTGTGGCCCTCTTCGGCGGCTGCTGCGGCACGACGGAGGAGCACATCGCCGCGCTGAAAGCAGCGCTCAAGGACGCGGAATACGTTCGCCCCGCACCGGAATGCCTCGACCTTCTTCCCGCGGCAACGGAGAAGGAAGCCTTCTTCCTGCCCGCCGATGCGACGCACGGCGCGGTGCTGACCGCGGACGGCGATTTGGAGGACAAGCTCTCCGACGCGATGGATGACGAATGGCCGATGGTCGCGCTGAAGCTCGCGTCCTGGGCGGACGTCGACGCGCTGGCGGACTACCAGTACATGCTTAGAAAGCCGCTGTGCCTTATCTGCGACGACGCGGAGCTTTTGGAAGCGGGCCTGCGCGCCTATCAGGGGAGAGCCTTGTACGAGGGAAATCTCACCGAAGATGCCCTTGCGCCGCTGGTCGAAAAATACGGTCTGCTGGTGTAAAAAGAGAAAAAGAAGAACGGGACGGAAATGAACATTTCCGTCCCGTTCTCTATATAGTAAAGCGCGTCACGCCGCGGCGCCGCCAGTGCTGACGATGCGGAAATACGCATTCGACGTCAGACGGTACATCGCGCAGTAGAGCAGCGCGAAAAGAAGCAGCGCCGCGCCGGTCACGCCGAGAAACAGCGTGAGGTTCTGGATGCCGAACAGCTGTAAGATCTGCCAGACCATCGGCTGGGCGAAGGCGAGGTGCAGCGCCGCCGCGGCAAGCGGCAGCAGGAAAATGAGCAGCATTTGCGCGTTCACGCTCTCACGGATGTCGCGCTTGGTCATGCCCACGCGCTGCATGATGGCAAAGCGCGAGGCATCCTCATACCCCTCCACGACCTGTTTGTAGTAGAGCATCAGAAGCGTTGCGAACAGGAACAGCACGCTTAAAAGAATGCCGAGGAAGAAGAGACTGCCGTAGAGCGAGAAGAACTCCGCACGGACGTCCGCCATTTCCGTGGGATGCCAGTGATTCTGGACGGCAAGCGTGTTGATCGCGTCCTCCGCACCAAAATAGAGGCTCGCCGTCGAAGCAAGCATCACCAGCACCATCGTCGAGAGAATGCAAATGGAGGCGAGGCCCGCGCCGTTTCGCTTCATGCGGTAGGTGAGCGACGAGAGGGAAACAAAGTTGCGCTTTTTGTAGTAGAACTTTTCATCCTTCTGGAGTGTTTTGCAGAGCGTCACGCTGCCGGAGATGAAGAGAAGATACGTCGATAGAATGACCATGATGACCGCGAGGAAGAAGAGCAGCATCGCCTGTACGGGGTCGTTGATGGTCGCGGCGATGTAGTACGCGCCGAGCAGCAGCGCAAGGCCGGGGATGACGAGCAGCCATTGCGACTTCGGCGGCTTTTCACCGACGTTTTCGCTCTTCAAAAGCGTCGCGCCCTGTGCATGGCGCAGTGACAGCACACCGCGCACATAGAGCAGCGCGAAGATGGCGATGAACGTGATGGCGCACTGCTTGATGGCGGCAAGGCTCACGGTGAAAGCCGCGGCGGGGAGAGATAAAAGCCGCAGCAGTGCGGACTGCGAGACATAGGAGAGCAGCAGGCCGAGGCCAAGCCCCGCGATCAGCGTGAACGCCGCGGCCAGAAGTGTCTCCCAGAAGAGAATGGCGCTGAGTGCGCCGCGGTCCATGCCGAGCACGCTGTAAAGGCCGAATTCCTTCTTGCGGCGACGCAGGAGAAAGCTGTTCGTGTAGAAGAGAAACAGCGCGATGAACACCGATACGACGAACGAGCCGAGGCTCATCGTCATCGCGACCGCAGAGGTGCCGGAGCCGTTCACCTTGCCATTGACCGTATAGAGCGCGGGGGTGACGGCGAGGTACGCGATGACATACAGCATCGCTGCCATGAACGCGCAGGAGAGAAGATAGGGCACATAGAGCCTTGCGTTCTTTTTGATACCCATCCACGCAAGGCGGGGGTAAAAGGTGGGCTTCATGCGCACTCGCCTCCCGTCTGCTGCTGCGTGAGCGCATCGGTGATACGCTGGTAGAACTGGGAATCCGTGTCCTTGCCGCGCTTTAACTCGAGCGAGACCTCGCCATCGCGCAGGAACAGCACGCGCGAGGCGCAGCTCGCCGCGCGCACAGAGTGCGTGACCATCACGATGGTCTGGCCAGAGGCGTTGATCTCGCCGAAGAGCTTCAAGAGCTCGTCGGTCGAGCGGGAGTCGAGCGCGCCGGTCGGCTCGTCGGCCAGCAAGATCTGCGGGCGGGTGATGAGCGCGCGGGCGACGGCGGCGCGCTGCTTCTGTCCGCCGGAGACCTCGTAGGGGTACTTTTTGAGCAGCGTCTCGATGCCGAGGTCGTAGGCGAGCGGTGAGAGCCGGTCGCGCATCTCCGTGCGCGACTTGCCCGCGAGCACGAGCGGCAGGCAGATGTTGTCCTCGAGCGAAAACGTGTCGAGCAGGCTGAAGTCCTGAAACACAAAGCCCAGATTGTCGCGGCGGAAGGCTGCGGCGGTTTCTTCGGGAATCTCGGAGAGGTTCTTGCCGCCGAGCAGCACTGTGCCGCCGGTGGGCTTGTCGAGCGCGGCGAGGATATTGAGAAGCGTCGTTTTGCCGCTGCCGCTCTCGCCCATGATGGCGACATACTCGCCGGATTCGACGGTGAAGTTGACATTTTTGAGCGCCTGGACCTTGCTGCCGCCAAAGCGCGTGGTGTAGGTCTTTTGAAGACCGGAAACAGTCAGGATTTGCATGAGATGACTCCTTTCAAACGAGTGAGTTAGAAGCTGACGGTTGACATAATTTTCGCCCCTGAGGAAATTTTGCCGAAAGAAGGGCGCAAAAAAGCAGCCGGAAAAGCGGAGACCTTTCGCGGCTGCTTTTTCGAAAACGCGTTATTCGAGATTCAGTTTTTTCGTCGTGAAGTACCACGTCACGGCGTAGCCGATCGCGCAGAAGAGAAGTTCGCCGAGCATGCCCCAGAGGAGCAGCAGCTCGATGCTCGCGGGCGCGCTGTAAACGTCCAGATACATCCAGCGTGTGGGATCGGCGCTGAAGAACGCGCCGATCATGGCGATGGCGGTGAACTGCGCAAGCTGGAAGAACACGAGCACAAGGATGGTCGTCCAGAGCGTCTTGTGCTTATTGAAGCTGTAACCGATGGAGAAGGCGGCGTAGACCACGAGCTCGGCGGCAGAAACGGCAAAGACGAAATTGCAGAAAAGCTCAAAGACAATCAGCAGCGCGTGACTGCGCAGCGAGGCCTCCATTTCGAAGAACGCTGTGAAAACATCATTGAAAAAATCGGGGACATACTGGAGAGTGCTCCAGCCGGAGACAGCAATCAGCAGCGAGAGAAGTCCCACGATGAACGCATAGCGGACTGTCGGGAACTCGAAATATAGGCGCAGAGTATCAAGCATTTCAGACATACTCCTCACCTCCCATAGCAGAGATAAAGGCTCTGCCTATCTTGCTGTTCATGTAATCGTTCTTAGTACCGAAAAACAGTTGTTTTCCGCCAAGATGGAGAATGTGCGAGGCATACTTCACAGCCGCGTTCATATCATGAGAAACCATTATCACGGTCATGCCGTCCTTTTTATTAAGGCTTTCGATAAGCTCGTACATCTCCGCCGTGACCATCGGGTCCAGCCCGGACACCGGCTCGTCAAGCAGCAGCAGCTTCGGCGTGCGCAGCGCGGCCATCAGCAGCGTCAGCGCCTGCCGCTGGCCGCCGGAAAGCAGGCCGACCTTGCTGCTCAT
>ERZ825159.3431-NODE-3431-length-11328-cov-4.770159_pt1 | contig 11328 bp, 9 predicted proteins | sample MGYA00519932_ERZ825159 | MGnify/ENA primary metagenome ERZ825159 (study PRJEB31778, sample SAMEA3449191) | human gut metagenome | biome: human gut; feature: human-associated habitat; material: faeces | place: United Kingdom | collected 2010/2012 ...
GGAGCGGTTCAAAGAAATCGTGGGCGCGAAAGACTCCATTCTTTCGTTTTTGGAGAAACGGTCTTCCCTTGTACACTAAGGTGGTTTGTTATCAACTCGATTTCGCAACAAAGAGGGGCAGGACAATCATGGAAAAGATGTGTATACTACTCGCAAGCGACAAAATGAACCTTCCTCTCGTCCTTAAGAAGGAGGTAGCTCTCGTTGTCGGGATCGCAGCAATCCAGCTTCAAACAGCTCTGGAGACTCAACACTCCGTACTCCCTGTTGTTCTCGCTCACGACACTCGAAACAACCAAACGCTTGTCCTTCGAGTCGAGGATGGGGTACTGGCGTCTGCCGTTGCACACGACAACGATGTCGTCCTTCTCGTCCGCCAGGCGCTGCAGCTGCTTTTCGGACAGCTCACCGGTGATTTTTTCGCGTTCTGCCGTCAGGCTTCCCGTGCTCTCGCCCAAGGCGGCCAACTCGGCGGTGTACTGCGCCAGCTCGGCCTCGGCGTCGGTCCGGGCCTTCTCGGCCTCGGTGCGCGCGGTCTCGTTCCGGGTCACGGCGGTCTGCTGGGCGGCGATCTCGGCCTCGATGCTCCGGGCCGTCTCGTCGTACTGGGCGGCGGCCTTCGTCAGGCGCTCGAGCTCGAGGTTCGCGCGGACGTGCTCCGTCGCAGCGTTCATGCCCTCGCCCTCGGCACCGGCCAGCTGGGCGGTCAGGTTATCCACCTCCGCTTTGCGGGCGGCGGCTTCCTTTTCGGCTGCTGCGCGGCGCTCGTCCAGTTTCAGCACCTTGGCACGCAGTTCGTCCAGTTCCTGCTTGCGGCTGAACACACCCACGCTGCGCGCGGTGGAACCGCCGGTAAAGGAACCGCCTGCGTTGATGACCTGGCCGTCCATTGTGACAATGCGGTTGCGGTAGCCAAGATTTTTGGCCACCACCGATGCTTCGCCCAGATCCTCCACTACAATAATGCGGCCCAGCAGGTTATCAATAATATGCTGGTACTGGGGGGCAGTCTCCACCAGGTCGGCGGCCACCTCCGCCGTGCCGGTCAGGCGGCCATTGAATCGGCTGCCCTGCACGGTATCCAGCGGCAGGAAGGTTGCGCGTCCGGCGCGTTCTTCCTTCAAAAAGGTGATGGCCGCGCGGGCGCAGCCTTGGTCCTGCACCACAATGTTCTGCAGCGCAAAGCCAAGTGCCGTTTCAATCGCGATTTCGTACCCCTTGCGCACGCTCAGGATACCAGCCACCGGGCCGATGATGCCCCGCAGCCGCCCACCGCCCGCGGCGCGCATGACGGCTTTTACGCTCTGCTGATAGCCGTCCATGTTGCGCTCCAGATCCTCCAGAATGCGGATGCGCTGGGCGGTGTTGTTTTTATCCGCTGCGGCCTTCTGCAAAGCTTCAGCGGCTTCCGCCTGCTGGCGGCGACGGCTTTCCAGCTTGAGCTTTAAGCCGGAGCGGATGTTATCGTTGCGGGTCACGGCTTCCTCGCACTCTTTCAGGTGCTCGGCAGCAGCGTCCCGTTCCTCGGTCAGTTTTTGTGCCACATCACCCGCGGCGGCTTCCTGGTTTTTCAGGCCGTTCAGCTGGGCGCGGGCCGCTTCCACAGCGGATTGCAGCCCCGCACCCCGCACCTGCAGGGCAGTGGCATTCTGCTGCATGCGGGCCATGGCGGCGCTCACGATCTCCCGCCGCTCACCGCTTTGCAGCGCCTGCTGTTCCAGTGTGTTCAGCTGCTGGCGCAGCTTGTCCGCCTCGGCATCCAGATTTTGCAGCACGGTTTGCAGCTGGGTGATTTCCGCTTTGTGTTCGTCCGCTTCCTGCGCAATCCCCTTTGCGCCTTCCCCGGCGCGGGTCAGCTCATCGCTGGCGCTGCGGATCTGCTCGTTCGCGTGTTCGGTTTCGTTCTGCAAAACTGCCAGCTGGCTTTCGCTCCCGGCGTTCTGCTCGGTAATGGTGCGGATCTCAGCGTTCGCTTCCTCCACCTGCAGCATCAGCTGCTGGGCTTCGGCGCGCAGGGCTTCGGTGCGGGTGTCAAATTCATCCAGCTGGCGGGAAATGCGTGCATAGTCGCTTTCCGCCGCCTCATACTTGCGCTGCTGGTCCCGCACCGTATCCTGTGCGCGGCGGATTGAATCCACCCACAGGGTAATTTCCAGCCCCTTGCGGGTCTCGGAATATGCCAGGAACTGCTCCGCCTTTTCGCTGTCGCGTTTCAGGGGTCCAACCCGCTTTTCCAGCTCCCCCAGAATATCCCGCAGGCGTTCCAGATTGCCCTCCGCCGCGGCCAGGCGGCGTTCGGCTTCATTTTTGCGGTAGCGGTATTTGGCAATGCCAGATGCTTCCTCAAAAATCTCGCGCCGCTCGGTGGATTTTGCACCAACGATCTCCGCAATGCGCCCCTGACCCACAATGGCGTAGCCATCGCGCCCAAGGCCGGTATCCAGCAGCAGCTCGTACACATCTTTTAAGCGCACGCTCTGGCCGTTGATGGTATACTCGCTCTCCCCGCTGCGGTAATAGCGGCGGCCAATGGTTACTTCGTCCGCGTCCATTTCCAGCCCATGATCGGAGTTATCAATGGTCAGCGATACCGCCGCATAGCCCATTGCGCCGCGGGTCTGGGTGCCGCCAAAAATAACGTCCTCCATCTTGCCCGCACCGCGCAGCTGTTTGGAGCTGGTTTCGCCCAGAACCCACCGGATGGAATCCGAAATGTTGCTTTTGCCGGAGCCGTTCGGCCCCACAACACCGGTAATGCCTTCGCCAATGGTGATCCGCGTTTTATCCGGGAAGGACTTGAAGCCCTGTATCTCAAGTTCTTTTAAGCGCATAGATGCCCCTTTTTATGCCTGCTGTTCCAGCTTGGTCAGCGCCGCTTTGGCAGCCTGCTGTTCCGCAGCCTTTTTGCTGCGGCCTTCGCCCACAGCCAGCGCCTTGCCGTTCAGCGCCACGGTAACCTGGAACCGCTTATCATGCGCCGGGCCGGATTCCCCTGTCACGGTGTAGGTCAGGCGGTCGTCCGGGTGTTTCTGCACCACTTCCTGCAGGGCGGTCTTGTGGTCATCCTCGGCGGTTTTGCCCTCCGTGATGAACGGCAGGATAAAGTTGCGGGCGGTCTCAATGCCGCCGTCCAGGAACAAAGCGGCAATGGTGGCTTCAAACGCATCCGAAACCACGCTGGGGCGGCAGCGCCCGCCGCCCAGCTCCTCGCCGCGGCCCAGCCGCAGGTAAGAGCCCAGGTCGATCTCCTGCGCAAACTGGAACAGCGCGTCCTCGCTGACCAGCGAAGCGCGCATGCGGGACAGTTCGCCCTCCGGGCGGGTGGAATGGTGGAACAGATAGTTTGCCACCACAACGGACAGCACACTGTCGCCCAAAAATTCCAGCCGCTCGTTATACAGCGTAGGGGTTTTGCTCTCGTTGGCGTAAGAGCTGTGGGTCAGCGCCGTGATGAGCAGTTCTTTATTCTTAAAATGGTAATGCAGCTTTTCTTCCAATTCCTCAGGGGTACGCGTGGTCATAAGATTGCCTTACCTTTCGTTCTCTCTGTTTTGCGATTGTATATCGGGATATTTTGCAGGCCGGGCGGGCAATGCCCGCCCCTGCAACGGGCTTTGGTTTTGCGGCTATCCCGTAGGGGCGCACATTGTGCGCCCACTGCCTATATTTTGGTACCGGCCATTTCCAATGGGCGGACATAACATTTCAATTTTCGCACGATATGCCGTTTTATTCCGCGTCCGTCTTTTCTGCTGCGGCCTTGGCGGCTACTTCGGCCAGGGCGCTCTGCATGGTGCCGCACAGGTCATTGGCAACGCACAGCTTTGCCTGGCGGATGGCGTTCTTGATGCCCTTGGCCTTGCTGGAACCGTGTGCCTTGATGACCGGCTTTGCCGCGCCCAGCAGCGGTGCGCCACCGATCTCCTCAGAGTCCATCATGTGCTTCAGATTGCGCAGCCCGCCTTTTACGCCAAGGTAGCACAGCTTGGTCACAATGCTCTGCATAAAGATATCTTTCAGCATGCCCAGCAAAGTACCTGCCACACCCTCGGTCAGCTTCAGCACCACATTGCCCACAAAGCCGTCGCAGACGATAACGTCCACCTCACCAGCCATAATATCACGCGGCTCAATGTTGCCCACAAAGCGGATGGCCGGGTTTGCTTTCAGCAGGCCGTGGGCTTCGCGGTACATCGGGGTGCCCTTGGTGTCCTCGGCGCCGTTGTTCACCAGCGCGACGGCAGGGTCCTTGCGGCCCATGACCTTATTCATGTACACGCTGCCCATGGTGCCAAAGGCATTCAGCATCTCGGCACGGCATTCGGCGTTTGCGCCGCAGTCCAGCAGCAAAAACGGCTGCTTTTTGCCCGGCATGCAGGTAGCCAGCGCCGGGCGCTTGACCCCCTTGACGGTGCGCACGATCAAACTGGTGCCCACATGCAGCGCGCCGGTGGAACCGGCGGAAACAAAGGCATCCGCCTCGCCGTTTTTCAGCATCGTCAGGCCTTTGACCAGGCTGGAATCCGTTTTGTGGCGCACGGCCTTGACCGGGTCATCGTGCATATCCACATCCTCGGTGCAGTGAATCAGCTCAAAGGGGGTCAGGTCCACGCCAAGCTCCTGGGCAGCGGCCTTGATCTTGGCTTCATCACCCAGCAGGGCCAGGGTCATGCCATCACTAAACTCTTTTACCGCATCGGCTGCGCCCTGTACGGTCGATTTCGGGGCGTTATCGCCACCCATTGCGTCCAGTAAAATTTTCATAATCCACCTCAGTGTTCCGCTTCGGCTGCCCATGCCCGCATGGCGGCCTGTGCAGCATCAGAAAGTGCCATATACCGTTCGCGCTTATCCCGGATGGTGTCAATCTCCTCGGTGCGCGGCAGAATGCCCATGTTGGCACCCATGGGCTGGAAGTCCTTGTTGGGGGTGGTGATATAATCGATCAGTGCGCCACACATCGTTGTGGTCGGCGGGGGCGGCAGCTCTCTGCCCTGCAAACGGGCGTACAAATTGCGCGCTGCCAGCAGGCCGGAAGCCGCGCTTTCCATATAGCCCTCAAACCCGGTGATCTGCCCGGCGAAAAACACGTTGGGGTGCTCTTTCAGGTAGAGCCCCTTGGTCAGCACCGCCGGGCTTTCCAAAAAGGTATTGCGGTGCATCACGCCATAGCGGATGAACTCTGCATGTTCCAGGCCGGGAATCATCGAAAAAACGCGCTTCTGCTCGCCCCATTTCAAATTGGTCTGGAAACCAACGATATTGTACAGCGTGCGGGCGGTGTTTTCGGCGCGCAGCTGTACGTTGGCCCAGGGGCGGTGGCCGGTGCGCGGGTCCCGCAGGCCCACCGGGCGCAGCGGGCCATAGCGCATGGTATCCGCCCCGCGGCCCGCCATCACCTCAATAGGCATACAACCTTCGTACACCGTCAGTTCCCCATCAAAGTCATGCAGAGGGGCACGCTCCGCGTTCAACAATTCGTTATAAAACGTTTCATATTCCAATTTGTTGAATGGGCAGTTCAGGTAATCGGCTTCACCGCGCCCGTAGCGGGACGCCGCAAAGATCTTTTCCATATCCAGGCTTTCGGCGCTCACAATGGGAGCCACGGCGTCAAAAAAGCTCAGCCGGTGGCTGCCGGTCAGCGCGGCAATCTGCTCCGCCAGCACACCATCGGTCAGCGGGCCGGAAGCCACCAGCACCGGAACGCTTTCGTCCAGCGCGGTCACTTCCTCGCGGTGAACGGTAATATTGGGGTTCTTTTCCACCATTTCCGTCACGGCGGTGGAAAACACATCACGGTCCACCGCCAGTGCACCGCCAGCCGCCACGCGGGCGGTCTCGGCAGCATCCAGCAGGTGGGACCCCATCATGCGCATTTCAATTTTCAGCAGGCCGGAAGCCGAATCCGGCCGTTCCGCCTTGAGGGAGTTGGAGCAGATCAGCTCTGCAAAGCCTGCACTTTTGTGCGCTGGCGAAAACTTGACCGGCTTTTGCTCGTACAGGTCCACCTGCACGCCGTGGTCCGCCAGCCAAAGGGCGGCTTCACACCCGGCCAGCCCGGCACCGATGATTTTGATTTGCATGCGTTATTTCTCCGCTTTTGTCTTTTCGATATTCTTCACAAACCCGCAGCCCTCTTTGGCGCAGTACAGCTGGCCGCGGCGCTTGAACAGCGTTTTGCCGCAGTGGGGGCAGGTTTCCGGCACGGGTTCATCCCATGTCATAAAGTTGCAGGTGGGGTAGTTGCTGCAGCCGTAATACACGCGGCCCTTGGCGCTTTTGCGCAGCAGCATATGGCCGCCGCACAGCGGGCACAGGCCGCCGGTATCCTTTACAATGGGGTGGGCGTTGCGGCACTCCGGAAAGCCGGAACACGCCACAAACTTACCGTACCGCCCGCTTTTGATCACCATGGGGCGGCCGCATTTTTCGCAGATCTCATCGGTGGGGATATCCTCCACTTTGATCTTTTTGCCCTCCATGTTCTTTTCGGCGGCTTCCAGGCTTTTTTCAAAGCCCTGGTAGAAATCGTCCACTGTTTTGACCCAGTCCGCCTTACCGGCTTCCACAACGTCCAGCTTTTTCTCCATATCGGCACTGAATGTCGGGTCCACGATATCGGGGAACTGTTCCAGCATGACCTGGTTCACCGCGCGGCCCAACGGGGTGGTTTTGAGCTTTTTCTGCTCCTTTTCCACATAGCCGCGGTCCACAATGGTGGTAATGATCGGCGCATAGGTGGAAGGGCGGCCAATACCGTTTTCTTCCAGCGCATGGATCAGCGTTGCTTCAGTATAGTACGGCGGCGGCTGGGTGAATTTCTGCTCCGCCGAAAGCTTGTTCAGTTTCAGGTCCTGGCTCACTTCCAGCGGGGGCAGGGCGGTTTCTTTCTTCTGCTTATCATCGGTGGCTTCCTCATACAAAGCGGTAAAGCCGTCAAACGTTACATGGAAACCCGATGCGCGGAAGATATAATCCCCCGCCGTGATGTTGGCCGAAACGGTATCCATCAGGCAGTCTGCCATCTGGGATGCCATAAAGCGGCTCCAGATCAGGCGGTACAGCTTGGCTTCATCGCCGGAGATGCTGCCCTCCACCTGGTCCGGCGTCAGTTCCGGCATTGAGGGGCGGATGGCTTCGTGGGCATCCTGCGCCGCTGTGGCGGAGCGGGATTTCCAGACGCGCTTTTTGTTGCAGACGTAATTTTCGCCCCAGGTCTTGCCGATAAAGGTCTTAGCGGCTGCGGCGGCTTCGTCCGCAATGCGCAGACTGTCGGTACGCATATAGGTGATCAGACCGATCTGGCCATAGCCGTGCACCTCCATACCTTCATACAGGCGCTGGGCGGCACGCATGGTGCGGGTGGCCGAAAACCCCAGTGCGCGGCTGGCATCCTGCTGCAGGGTGGAGGTGATGAACGGTGGCTGCGGCTGGCGGCGGCGCTGGCCCTTATCCACACGGGTCACGGTGTAGGGTTTGCCGTCCAACGCGGCCAGAATGGCATCCGCCTGTTTTTTATTTTTCACCACCAGCTTGGTGCCATCCGCCTGGGCTGTCAGCCGTGCGTTGAACGCACAGCCGCTCTGGCGGGGCTTCAGGTTGGCGTCAATGTTCCAGTATTCTTCGGGCTTAAAGTTTTCAATTTCGATCTCGCGGTCGCGGATAATGCGCACCGCCACGCTCTGCACGCGGCCAGCCGAAAGCCCGCGGCGCACCTTATGCCACAAAAACGGGCTGAGCTTATAACCCACCAGGCGATCCAGCGCGCGCCGGGCCTGCTGGGCGTTGAACAGATCCATATCAATGGTGCGCGGGTGGGCCATACCCTCCTGCACGCCCTTTTTGGTGATCTCGTCAAAGGTCACGCGGTTGGGGGCGGTGGGGTCCAGCCCCAGCACATTGGCCAGATGCCAGCTGATTGCCTCGCCTTCGCGGTCCGGGTCGGTTGCCAGATAGACGGTCTGTGCTTTTTTCGCTTCGGCTTTCAGGTCCTTGACCAGCGCGGTCTTGCCTTTGATGGTAATATACTTGGGGGTATAGCCATGTTCCACATCAATGCCCAGCGTGCTGGCGGGCAGGTCCCGGATATGGCCCATGCTGGCCGTTACAGTATAGCCGCGGCCCAGGTATTTGCCAATGGTCTTTGCCTTGGCCGGGGATTCCACGATCACCAGCTTGGTGCCGGGCTTTGCTTCGGTCTTTTTGGTGGTGCGCTTTGCGGCAGGTTTTTCGGCTGCGGTTTCGCCGTCCTCTGCCTTAGCTGCCTTGGTTTTGGTCGTTGTCTTTTTCGTGGTTGCTTTTTTTGCTGCCGGTTTTTTCGCTGCAGTCTTTTTTGCGGCAGTTTTTTTTGCCGGGGTTTCTTCCGGCTGCGCTGCCTGCTGGGCAGTCAGCTCCAGTTCAGTTTGCTTTGCCATATCTGTTTCTCCCAAATTGGCGTATAAGTTCTATCTTAATCGGATACTTTCCGTAATGTCACCATACATGCGGGCCATATCCGCCCGCTGCGGCTGGGGCCGCTTGCCCTTATGCCGCGGTATACCGGCCCCCGCCGTTATCCACGGCGGCGCCGGCAAATTCCAGCTCCATGAGCGCCGCCAGAACAGCCTGCACGGCAAGCCCCGTTGCGGCAGCCAAGTCATCTGCCGTCTGCGCTTTAGGGCCCAGTTCTGCCAGCACGGTGCGGGCGTTGGGGGTCAGCTCATCCAGCATAACCCCCTCCTGCACCAGCTCGGTGCCGCCGGGTGCAATGTGCAGGGTATCCAGCACATCATCCGCCGTGCACAGGGCGCGGGCGCGGCCGGTGCGCAGCAGCTCATTGGTGCCCTCGCTGGTGGGGCTGTAAATGCTGCCGGGTACCGCAAACACCGGCCTGCCGTACTCTTCGGCATGGCTCACCGTGTTCAGCGTTCCGCTGCGGGTGCGGGCTTCCGCCACGCAGAGGGCCTCGCTTAAACCGGCAATCAGCCGGTTGCGGGCCAAAAAGGTCCCTGTCATTTTGCCCGTATAATCCGGCGGGTATTCGCTCAGCACGGCACCTCCCAGAGCTTCCAGCTCTGTGCGCAGGGTCACGTTCACCGCCGGGAAGGTCTTGTTGATGGCCGTGCCCAAAAAAGCAACGGTCTGCTGCCCGGCTTCCACCGCCGCGCGGTGGCCTGCGCCGTCCAGCCCTTCGGCCAGCCCGCTCACGATCACCACACCCCGCTCCGCCATTGTCAGCGAAAGATCCCGGCAGGCGGAAAGCCCATACTTTGTGGGGCGGCGGGTGCCCACCATGCCCACATACCGCCGCCCGTTCAGGCAGGCAGGGTTTCCGGTGCCGTACAACACCAACGGCAGGTCGGGCAGGTCCCGCAGCCGCTGGGGGTAATCGGCGCTGTCCGGTGTCAGGATAAAAATATTCAAATCATCGCAGCGCTTTTTCAGCCCCGCCATCTGGGCCGGGGCCACCGCCTGCATAAATTCGTGGGCTTTTGCGCTCAGGTATTCCGGCGGGTTCCAGCCCGCTTTTACCTGGCCATACAGTTCGGCCGGGTCCGGGTATTCTTCCAGCAGTCTGCCCGCCAGGCGACAGCCGGACCCAAGCGCTTCGGCCAGCCACAGCCAATACAGTGTGCTGTCCATACCTTATTATACACCTCTGAAGTGCCAAAGCAAGACGCTGCCTGCAACCCCGGCGTTCAGGCTTTCCACCAGGTCCGTCATCGGGATGCGCACCGCCATATCGCAGGCCTGCACGGCAGCGTCCGTCAAGCCCTGTCCCTCACTGCCGATCACGGCGCACAGGCCGTCCGGGTAGCTCTGCGGGGCTTCGTCCAGCGGGCGGGAATGGTAGAGCGCCGCAGCCAGGCAGACCACGCCGCGTGCGCGCAGCTGCTGCAATGCCTGCGGCAGATCCTGCACCGGGGCCACCGGCAGCCGCCCGGCTGCCCCCATGGATGCCCGCAGTGTTTTGGGGGCAAAGGGTGCCGCGCACCCCTTGGAGAGCAGTACACCGTCAAAGCCAAAGGCCGCCGCGCTGCGCAGCAGGGTGCCCACATTGCCGGGGTCCTGCACCGCTTCCAGTGCCAGAATACGGCGTCCCTTTGCTAAAATATCTGCCGCCTGCCAGCCGGGGTGTTCAAACACGCCGAACACGTCCTGGCTGGTTTTGGTTCCGGAAAGCTTTTGTGCCACCGGCTCTGTCACCAGCACAGTTTTGCCCGCAAAGGCTTCCAGTTCTGGGGTATGGGCCAGAGCCTTCTCGGTGGCACACAGGGTTCGCAGGGTACAGCCGCGGGCCAGCTCCAGACAGAGCTTGGGGCCCTCAGCAAAAAACAGGCCATCCGCCGTGCGGAGCTTTTCTTCTTCCCGCAGGCGGCAGGCATATTTGATTTTGGCGTTTTCGCGGCTGGTGATGGTTTCCATCTGGCACCCCCGTATGATCTCCATATAAACAAAATGACGCACGCGCGCGCGGCGCATGCGTCTTTGAAAAAGCTGATTCTTACAGCGCCTTCTTGGCGGTCTCGACCAGAGCGTTGAAGCTGGCGGGATCGTGGATGGCCATCTCGCTCAGAATCTTGCGGTTCAGCTCGATGCCGGACTTCTTCAGGCCGTTCATGAAGGTGGAGTAGTTCATGCCCTGGGCACGAACAGCGTTGTTGATGCGGGTGATCCACAGGTTGCGGAACTGGCGCTTCTTCTGCTTACGACCAACGAAAGCATAGTTGCCAGACTTCATCACAGCCTGTTTGGCCATACGGAAATGCTTGCTCTTGGAGCCGTAGTAGCCCTTAGCCAGCTTCAAAGTTTTGGTGCGACGCTTATGCGTCATGGTTGCGCCTTTAATACGAGCCATGGTAATATCTCCTTTTACACAGTCACATTAAGTCAAGTCAGAAAATGATTCAGCCGAATCAGCCGCCGTAGGGCATCATCTTGCGGACAGTAGCCTCGTTGGTCTTGTCAACGTACTTGGGCATACGCAGGCCGCGGGTGAGCTTGGTGGTCTTTTTGGTCAGGATGTGACGGCGCTTGGACGCATTGCGCTTGATCTTGCCGGAAGCAGTCATCTTGAAGCGCTTCTTGGCGCCGGAAAGGGTCTTGAGCTTCATTTTAGCCATTGTTGTTTCCTCCTAGAGAGTTTACTTTCTTACTTGTTGGGAACGGGGGACATGAACATCATCATGCTGCGGCCCTCAAGCTTGGGCTGCTTGTCGATGACGGCCTTGCCCTCCAACGCCTCGGCAAAACGCTTATGGACGTCCAGACCTAAGCTGGTATGCGCCATTTCGCGGCCGCGGAACCGGATGCTCACCTTGAGCTTGTGACCCTGCTGCAGGAACT
>ERZ825159.3432-NODE-3432-length-11327-cov-2.694553_pt1 | contig 11327 bp, 14 predicted proteins | sample MGYA00519932_ERZ825159 | MGnify/ENA primary metagenome ERZ825159 (study PRJEB31778, sample SAMEA3449191) | human gut metagenome | biome: human gut; feature: human-associated habitat; material: faeces | place: United Kingdom | collected 2010/2012 ...
TTATTAAAACCCTGTGAGGGTTAATAACCACTTATAAAATTGTGGTTTTCAAATTCCCGTTTATCTAACTGTTTTACAAAGTCCAATCTATCGTTCCAACATAAACTGTTCAAGGTTTCGTTCATGATTATACTTAATTGATGCCTTTTTATCTTTTTCCAAAATAACATCATTTAAGTCAATTTCATTTAATGATGCAATAGCAAAAGCATAATGAATAACATCTACCAATTCGTTTGCTAATTGAGATTTTAAATCTTCGCTATCAGAAGCCTTTCTGCCGTCTCTTTTATTTAAAACTTCTGCAACTTCACCTACTTCTTCAACTAATTTCATAAACAAACTAGTATCAATGCCATGTTCTTTATAATGGTCATATAAATAATCTTCATAATCGCTAACACTAATTTTCATTGTATATCACCTCTGTAAATTCCGATTCTAATGTCTCTATTATACCATAACGATACTATTATAAAAAGGAAAAAGAGCGCGGAGAGGTTTGACCTCTCCGCGCTCTTTTGGTATGAGGACTCTTACGGCGGCGCACCGGTGCGAAAATGGAGAGGATGTTTCTGCAAAGCTGCGCGTTCGCTGTCTTGACAATTATCATGCGCAGCATTACAATAAAACCCATAAAAAGCCGCCTTTCGCGGCATTTCTACGGATCGGTGGTTAGATATAGCTAACTGATGAAATTGCGGCATTTGGTTAGAGGAAACTAACTGCTTTGAGGAACTACCATCGCGTCGGACGGGGGAGAGGACATGCACATTTTGGAACACGGACAAGGGCAGGAAAAGACACTGCTGTTTCTGCCCTGCACGGCGGAACCCGTCTGGGCGTTTGAAAAGACGGTCGCGCTGCTTGCGCAGTCGTGGCATGTCTTTCAGGTCGTTTACGATGGGCACGAGCCGTCTTATCCTGCTGACTTTACCTCAGTCGAGCAGACGGTCGATGAGATCACGGACTATCTTCGCGCGCAGGGTGTGACTTGCCTCAACGCGGCCTACGGCTGCTCGCTCGGCGGCGCATGTTTGACGCGGCTGCTGGCGCTTGGCGAGCTGCCGGTCAAGCGCGCCATCATCGACGGCGGCATCACGCCGTACCAGCTGCCGTATCTCATACGAAAGCTGCTGCTTGCGCGCGACATGCTGTCGTTCAAACTCGCCGCGAATAACCGCAAAATCTTAGAGGCGGCTTTTCCACCGGAACGATTCACGCTGCCGGGGCGCGACCACAAAAAGGAATACGACGCCATCGAGGCATACTTAAAGACTTACTCGGATCAGACCATCCGCAACATTTTCTGGTCGGGGAACAACTATGTTCTGCCAAAGACGCCCGCAAAGATCGGCACGAAGATCACCTACTGGTACGGCGACGAGGAGAAGAAGGACTGCAGGAGCAATATCCGCTTCATCAAGCACTATTTTCCGCAGGCACGTATCCACGGCATCCCGAAGATGGCGCACGCAGAGCTCGTGATGATCTATCCTGAGGAGTTCTGCCGCTATTTCGATAAATTCATGTGCAGGTAAAGAGGAAAAAACGATGGATCGAAAAGAGAACATCCGCAATGCTTACCGCCTGACGGGCAGCAACAATTTTTACGACGGCATGATCACCTGCTCCACCGTCTCGGGCAAGGCCGTGTGCCGCTTGGTGTGGGATATGGGCAAGGAGGAGTGCGGCGAATATCTGAATAAGGCTTTCACTGGTGTGCCGGAGGACTTTGCGGGAAAGCTCCTCGAGGTCCCTGTGGGCACAGGCATTCTGACGATGCCGCTCTATCAAACGCTGCCGCGCGCCGATATTACCTGCCTTGACTATTCACCCGACATGATGGGGCAGGCGAGGGAAAAGGCTGAGCGCATGGGACTCCAAAATGTGCAGTTCCGGCAGGGCGACGTGGGCGCGCTGCCGTATGAGGACAGCAGCTTTGATATCGTGCTGTCGCTCAACGGCTTCCACGCCTTCCCCGATAAGGAGGCGGCATACCGCGAGACGTTCCGCGTGCTGAAGCCGGGCGGTACGTTCTGCGGCTGCTTCTATGTGTCGGGCGAGTGCAGAAGGACGGACCGACTCATAAAAAAAGTCTACGAGCCGATGAAATTCTTCACCCCGCCGTATGAAACGGTGCAAAGCCTGAAAGTACGCCTTGAGGGCATGTACGCTGATGTGCAGCTCGGCAATGTGAAGAGCATCGCGTGGTTCGTTTGCAGGAAGGCAGAGCGCGCGGAAAAGATGGGGGAAGGACACCATGAGTGAGAAGATCACGCTCTCCGGCGTGCCGGAGACGATGTTACAGACGGTTTACGCCCGCGCGAAGGAGACGAAGACGCGCGGCGCGATCACCGACAACAAGGCGGTCGAGATCATCGACCGGCTCGACTACGATTTTTCGATGGCCGACAAGGACGCGGCGATGCACAGCGGCGTTATAGCGCGCACCATCGTGCTCGATAAGCTTGTGAAGACTTACCTTGCGGGGCATGGCGGTGCGGTGGTCGTGAACATCGCCTGCGGGCTCGACACGCGCTGCTACCGCATGAGCGACTATTCGCACTGGTACAATTTAGACCTGCCCGAGACGATCGCCGTGCGCGAAAAGCTCCTGCCTGAGAGCAGAAAGATCTCGCAGATCGCCATGTCCGCGATGGACGACTGGGGCGGCGAGATCAAGGGGACGAGCACGGACGTCCTCGTCATCATCGAGGGCTTGACGATGTACTTATCGGAGAGCGACGTCAAGCGCATCTTCGACGTCATCGCGGCGCGCTTTGACCGCGCGACGGTGCTTGTCGAGACGATGAACCCGATGGTCGTGAAGCGCTTTAAGGAGAAGTCCATCGAGGCGAGCAAGGCAAAATTCAGCTGGGGCGTTAAAAACGGCGCGGCGCTCGCCGCGCTGCTGCCGGATTTCCGCTTTGTCGAAGAGCACAGCCTGTGCGAGGGCATGGCGGAATTTGTGTCCATCTACAAGCTGCTCGGCAAGATCCCGGCAATCAGCAATATCTCCAACCGCATCGTCGTGCTGGAGAAAAAGTGAGGAGGAATATCCATGATTTGGAGTACGGTTTGGATCGAAGCGGTCGTTTTTACGGCGCTTTTCACGGCAATGGTGATGATCCCTACCATCAAGCACCCGGAGATCGGCGTGCACAACTATCCGCCTGATATTCAGGAGGAATATTTCAAGACGCACGAGCACGTTCCGGTCGTGCCGCTCAGCGGCCGCACCATCACGTTCAAGGGCTTTGGCATCGTGCTGTTCGCGGTGCTTTTGACGTACGGGGCCATCCTTGCCGGGACGGACAGCTTTTGGACGGGTGCGGAATTCGCGGCCATCCTCTTTCTGATCGTCGGCGCGTGGGACACGTTTTTCCTCGACTGGGTGCTGTTCGCGCATCTGAAAGTATTCCGCCTGCCGGGGACCGAGCACATGGACAAGGCTTACGCGCAGAAGTGGTTCCACGTGAAGGGGATGCTCTTCCCGGGCTCGCTGTTTCTCGTCATCATCAGCGTGCTCACGGGCCTTCTTGTGATGTGGGTCAAGTGAGCAAAAAGGAGAAAAAAGCATGTCGTTTTTTGAAAATACCCGCAAGCCCGAGGGCCTTGGCGGGAAGCTGATGCTCGCAATGATGAACGTCGGCCACCGCGCGCTCGCGGATTGGGGATTGCAATTTGCCGAGATCGCAAAGGACGCAAGCATCCTGGACTGCGGCTGCGGCGGAGGCGCGAACATCAGGACGATGCTCAAAAAGTGCCCAAACGGCGAGGTCAAAGGCGTCGACTATTCGCCCGTCAGCGTCGAAAAGGCGAAAAAGGTCAACGAGGACACCATTTTGAATGGCCGCTGCGTCATTTTGCAGGGGAACGTCGCGGACCTCATCTTCGCGGCGAACCAGTTTGATTTGGTCACCGCATTTGAGACGGTCTACTTCTGGCCTGATTTGCTTCAGAGCTTCCGCGAGATCCATCGCGTGCTGAAACCGGGCGGGATGTTTTTGATTTGCAACGAGTGCGGCGGAGACAATGAAAAGGACGAGAAGTGGACGGAGAAGATCGACGGCATGACCATCTACAAGGACGTCCAGCTCAAGGATGTGTTGGAGCAGGCCGGCTTCCGTAATATTCAGATCCACAAGAGAGAAAAGGGCTGGCTCTGCATCACGGCACAAAAGTGAGAAAGCGAGGTCGGGAGCGATGAAGGTCTATGCGTTCGGCAAAGAAAACGCACCGGTCATTTTGCTGCTGCCGGGCACCTGCTGCCATTGGAAGGGCAACTTCGGCCACGTGATCCCGCTGCTCTCTGACGAGTACCGCATGCTCTGCGTCAGCTACGACGGCTTTGATGAGACCGAACGGACGGAATTCCCCACGATGCTCGAAGAGACGGCGAAGATCGAGGACTACCTCAAGGTAAACTGCGGCGGGCACATCCGCGCAGCCTACGGCTGCTCGCTCGGCGGCTCGTTTGTTGGCCTTCTGGCCGCAAGTGGGAACATCCGCATGGACTACGGCATCCTCGGCAGCTCGGACTTGGACCAGTCCTCGAAATTTGCGGCAAAATTGCAGACGGACCTTCTGCTGTCGCTGATGTTTCCAATGCTGCGCGACGGCAGGTTCAAGTCGCCGCTTCTGCAAAAGCGCGTGGAAAAGCAGATGCGGCAGATGGGTGATTACGGCGCGGCGTTCCTACGGATACTCGACGGGGCGCGGCCCTATTTGACGCAGCAGAGCTGCAAGAATCAGTTCTATTCCGACCTCATTACGCCGCTGTCCGACAAGCTCGACGTGCCGGGGACGGAAATTCATATCTTCTACGCGCTCAAGATGGGCGAAAAGTACCGCGCCCGCTATGAGCAGCATTTTGCGCATCCTGTCATCCACGAGCAGGACATGCAGCACGAAGAGCTGCTGGCCTGCCACCCGCAGGATTGGGCAGCGCTCGTCAAGAGCATCGTTGGGAAGGAGAAGAGCACGTGAAGTATTTTGAATTCGGACAGGAGCACTCCGAGCTCATGGTCATGCTGCATGGCGGCGGCGTGAGCTACCTTGGCATGCTTCCCACGGCCCAAAAACTGGCGGAGCGGTATCACGTTGTGCTCGTCGCCTACGACGGCTTCAACCCCAGCGAGCCGGAGACGGAATTTGTTTCGCCCATGGACCAGATCATAACCACATGCAGTATCAAATTCGCGACCCGCAGGGCTTTGCGGCGATGCTGGATCGCATCATCGAGCAAAACGAGCTGCCGCCGCTGCCGTTTTTGCGAAAGTGAGGAAAAGCGCATGAAGAGAAACTACATTATTGCGGCGTTCCGCGAGACTGTCGCGCAGCAATTCCCAGAACAGAGCGTCGAATTGAATCGGCTGCTGGACGAGAAGCTGTCGCGCCTGCGCTCAATGCATCTGAACGCGTCGAAAGGAAAACAGTTCCATTTGGAAAGTCAAATTTTGCCCGGCATCGCTGCCTACGAGACCTTGCAGACCGTCATGCCCAAGGACGAGGCGCTGCAAACCGTCCACGGCTATGTGGCGGAGCATGCGTGGACGATGAGAAAAACCATCCTCAAGCTGCTCAAGGTTCCGGGGCTCTATCATCTGCCGCCGGTGCTGTTCAGTAAGCTGACGCCAAAATTCTACGGCGAGACGGCGGGCTTTGCGGCCACGGAGTATCAGACCTCCGGCGGCGTCTGGCGCATCGATATGACGAAGTGCCCCTATCACGACACCTGTGTCGAACACGGCTGTCCGGAGCTCTGCCCCTGCTTCTGCGACAGCGACGACATCGCCTATGACGACCTGCACCCGAAGCTCGTCTGGCACCGCACAAAGACGCTCGGCCGCGGGAATGAGTGCTGCGACTTCTGCCTGAAGCTCGCGGGAAAATGAAAGGAGAGACCGATGAAGTACCACATTGAGAAAAACACCGTGCAGGAGACGCTCGTCATCCCGCTCTACGGGCGCAAGATGTGCTCGGAGCTCTACCCGAACCTGTTCCGCGACGAGACGGCCATGCGCTTGATCGAAGAGATCGACTATGATTTTTCCGCGCTCGCGAAAAGGTCGCAGAGCATGATGCAGCAGTTCGGCTTTTTAGAGTGCGCCATGCGGCAGAGCGACCTCGCCTGCGAGGTGCGGGACTATCTGCGCTCGTACCCGAACGCGGCGGTCGTGAACCTCGGCTGCGGGCTGGACGCCACGGGACGCGCCTGTGACAACGGCACGTGCAAAATTTACAACCTCGACTTTCCCAATGTCATCGCCGTGCGCGATGCGCTCCTGCCTGCGGGAGAGCGCGAGAAAAACATCCCCTGCAACTTAAATGACACCTCATGGTTCAGTGAGATCGACGCGAGCGGCGGCGCGGTGTTCTTCGCCGCGGGTGTGTTCTACTATTTCCTCACGCCGCAGGTCAAAGCGCTCGTGTGCGCGATGGCGGAGGCGTTCCCAGGCGGCAAGCTCGTCTTCGACGCGGCGAACCGCAAGGCGGTCAAGCTGATGCTCAAAACATGGCTCAAGGACGCGGAGATCAAGGACGTCGGCGCGTATTTCGCCGTCACCGACGCAAGGCGCGAGCTTTCGGCGTGGAGCGATAGGCTGCGTGTGTCCTCGCGCGGCTACATGCTGGGCTACAACGACTTGAGGAATCAAAATGTACGGAAATTCTTCCGCTTTTTATCGAAGGTCGGCGACGGCATGATGAACATGCAGATCGTCCGCCTCGACTTTGCAAAGGAGAATAAAAAGCATGAGTGACTTCAATGACATCGGCATCTCGCGTGAGCTTGACTGGCCGCACATCAAAAAGCTGCTGACCATCGGCCTTTTTGCGTCCGTTCTGCACCTCGCCGGTGACCTGATCCTCGGCTAGGGCGTGGAGAACGATGCGCTTGAAGGCGTTTTACAGATGCTATCGGCCTATACTTCTACCTCGGACAGCGGCCTTTTTGCCGCGGCGCTGCTGGGGCTTTTCGGCGTGGTGCTTGAGGGACTTGCCTGCTTCGGTGTTTACCGCCTGATGGCGGCGAAGTCGCCGAAATACGCGCACCGCTGCCGCTCCGACATTTTCGGCTACCTGATGTTCTGCGCGTGCGGCTTCCATGTGCCGGTGTGCACGGCGGTGTTTCTGATGAAACACGGGCTTTCCGAAGCGCTTTTGACGCAGTACAGCGCATACTTCCTGATGCCGCCGCTCGTGCTGTTCTGGATCTTCTTCTTTGTGCTGGTGATGACGCAGATCGTCGCATTCCGAAAGGGGCTGACACCGTATCGGTGCTGCGTCTTCTCTATGGCGTTCGGCATGCTCGTGTATTTTCTCGCGGCGCTGCTCGGCAACCGGCCGCTTGGCAACGCCCTGCGCTGCGCGTGGCTCGCCATCGGCAACGTCTGGATGTTCGGCGGGCTGCTCGTGACGATGAAAAAAGCGCAGCGAGCGTAAGACAGGGGAGAAGACCTCACGGCAAACCGACGCTCTGATATCGGCAAGCGTAAAAAATACGGGAGGGAAGACAATGAACGACGATCAGCTGCAATTTGACCGCACCTGCCATGTGATCTATTCAAAGCCCTGCAAGGCGGAAATTCGGGAGAAGATCGCGCACCACTATCCGGAATCGCAGCGCGAAGCCGTCTGGGAGCGCGTGCAGATGCAGTATGTCGACTTTTTGAGCGACTGGCGCACCGACCTTGGCGGGGAGAAAAACTTTCACAACGGCCCGGGCGGCAATTACGACTGCATCGCGTTGATGGCGTATTACGCCGTCTGCAAGGACGTGACAAGCCTTCAAGAGATCGAGGAGATGGAGGGGAAGCTCTTCCTGCCGTCGTTCCGAAAGCTCAGCAAGCTCAAATTCATCGACATCAACAAGCCGCTTTGCAAAAAGCTCCTGCACCGCGCGTTTTTGAACGCGAAAAAGCAGTGCGACAAGTGGGGCGACTTTGAGATGCACGTCGCGCCGTTTGACAAGGATCAGCCCATCTACTATGAGTTCACCGCCTGTCCGACCGCGGAATTCGCCAAAAAGCACGACCTTCTCGAGGTCATGCCCGCGCTCTGTAATCCGGATTTTGCCGGCATGGAGCTTATTCACGCGCGTCTCATCCGCAAAACGACCTGTTCGAACGGCTGCAAATGCGACTAAAATCAGGCTGAGCACTCGTTTTTTCTGCATGATTTTCTCCCTTGATCCGATGGTGCCGCCGCTCTCTTTCGGAATGTGGAGGAGCAGCGCGCGGCAAGATCGCGTGCGAGGTGAGCCGCAGGTATGAATTTCGCCGCAAATTTGTTAAGAAATCGACAAAATTTACTTTCCTATACGCCGAAGGAGCAGTTATTGCAAGGAAGAAACGGAAATTTACGCAAAATGCGCCGCTTTTTTACATATATTTTTCCCGCGCGACACGAGAATTGTTCATACTTTATTTACACCAAATTTAGGTTCGCTTAAAGAATCCGCGTTATACTTCAGCCATAGCCTAAAACAAAGGGCGACAAACAAAAAATTCTGGGGTCCACTGTCCACCTCGCCGAACGGCCAAAGCGGCAGACCAAGAAAAACACCGCGGCGCGGTGTTATGATAAAGATCAAGGATCAGTGCAAGCAAACAGCACCGGCGAGAGTTTTCCATCTTTCTCTCGCCGGTGCTGCATTTTACATTTTGAGCTTAATTCGCTGCGGGGGCCTTTTCAAATTCTGCCGCGACCTGCTCGAGCAGTTTGCGGATGGGGAGGTGCTGCGGGCAGACCTTTTCGCACTTGCCGCACTTTAAGCAGTCGGACGCCTTGCGGCCCGGCGCGGTGTGGACATCTTCATAGTAGCAGTCCGCGTTCCAGTCGTGGTGAATCTGCTTGGCGTTCATAATGGCGAAGAGGTCAGGGATAGAGATGTGCTTGGGGCAGCCGTCCGTGCAGTAGCGGCAGGCCGTGCAGGGGATGAGGTCCTTGCTGTGGAAGATCTCCTGCACCTTTTCCACCGCGGCGCGCTCGGTCTCGTCGAGGGGCTTGAAGTCCCGCATGAACGAGATGTTGTCCTGCATCTGCTCCATGTTGCTCATGCCGGAGAGCACCATCATCATGCCGGGGAAGCCCGCGACAAAGCGGATGGCGTAGCTCACGGGGCTGCCGCCGTGCAGGTCTTCAAGCACGGCCTTTGCGTTCTCAGGCAGGTTCACGAGGTTGCCGCCCTTGACGGGCTCCATGACGATGACGGGCTTATTGAATTTGAGGCAGACCTCATAGCACTTGCGGCTCTGCACCGCGGGATCGTCGTAGTCGACGTAGTTGAACTGGATCTGGACAACTTCGATCTCGGGATACTCGGTCAGAATGCGCTCGAGCACCTCGGCGCGGTCGTGGAAGGAAATGCCGACGTGGCGAATTTTGCCCTCTTTTTTGAGCGCGAACGCCGTCTCATACGCGCGGCACTCCTTGAAGTGGTCATAGTTGACAAGACCCTGCGAGTGCATCAGATAGAAGTCGAAATACTCGACGCCGCAGATCTCGAGCTGGCTCTCGAAAAACGGGCGGATGTCTGCCTCTTGAAATAGTTCGCCGTCAGCTTGTCGGTCAGGATGTACTTCTCGCGCGGATAGCGGCTTGTCAGGCAGGTCTTGAGCGCCTTTTCGCTCTTGCCCTGGATGTAGCCGTGCGCAGTGTCAAAATAGTTGAAGCCTGCGTCTAAAAACGCGTCCACCATCTGCTTGGTCTGCTCGATATCCACCTCTTCGCCGATCATCGGCAGGCGCATGCAGCCAAAGCCAAAATTCTTCTTGATCCGATCCATAGTTTACTTTCCTATTCTTATCCTTCTTGCCGGCAGAAAAGTAGTTTACCTTTACTCCTGCGGAATCGTCTTGAGTTCGCGCCGGATGGCGCGGAAGCGCTCGGGCACGTCCTCGTCCGCCATATCCCTTGGGACGTCGATCGTGCCCGCGGCCTTTGCAGTTTCATAATACCAGCATTTGTACTCCACGGTCTCGAGCGTGTGGCGCATCTCCTCCATCTGCGCGAGCAGCACGTCGCGCTGGTGCGTGAACATCTTGAGGCGCGTGCCGATGGTGTCATCGCCGCGCAGGGCGAGCTCGATGTACTGGCGGATGTCCCTGATGGACATGCCGGCCTTTTTCATGCAGCCGATGACCTGTAACCACTCGAAGTCCGATTCCTGAAACATGCGGATGCCGCCGGACGAGCGCTCCACAAAGGGCAGCAGACCCTCCTTATCGTAATAGCGCAGCGTGGAAGCGGGGACGTCCAGCTTTTTCGCCATCTCGCCGACTGTGTAGACCATGAAATCCTCCTGAAATGAAAGCGCGCTTTAGGTTGCAGCACAGTGAGTAACTTTAAGTTTCTTTTAGCATACCGCAGCGAAGGAGGCCTGTCAAGCGCCGCACAAAAAGAAAAGCCGCCGAAGGCGGCTTTTCCTCAAATCTTCAAGATCGCGCGAATGTCGTCCAGCGTTTCGGCAAAGTAGATGCCCTCCTGCCGCTCGGGCGTGGAGAGGCCCATGTCGATCATGTGAGCGAGCAGGGCTTTCAAGTGGTCGTAATAGCCGTTCAGATTATAGAGGATGCACGGCGCGGCGAGCTGCTTGAGCGACACCTTTGACATGATCTCGCTGATCTCCTCGAGCGTGCCCGTGCCGCCGGGGAAGGCGATGAACGCGTCGCCGAGCTCGATCATCTTCGTCTTGCGCTCGGTCATGTCGCGCGTGACGATGAGCGTCGTGATCTCGTCATACTCGTAGCCCTTGTCGATGAAAAACTGCGGTTCCACGCCGGTGGCTTTGCCGCCTGCGTCCAATACGCTTTTGGCCAGTTCACCCATCAGGCCGCAGGCAGAGCCGCCGTAGATAAGCGCGTTGCCGCTCTCGCCGATCCAGCGGCCCAGTTCCCGCACGGCCTGGGCCAGGCGCGGGTCATTTCCCTCGTTCGCACCGAGGTATACCGTAATATTCATCACCGTCTCCTTACAGCTTTACCTTTATAAAGTCATGTTCCATGGCAGGCAGCACCTTTTCCACCAAATCTTTCGTGCGCAGCCGCAGGCTGGATGTGTTGATGCAGGGGTGGCAGCCCACATACTCGCTGTTCAGTACGTCCTCGTCGATGAGCAGCTGGACACGGTGGTCGGTATCGTTGGCAAGGCCCAGCACGCTGACCGAACCCGGCGTGATATTCAAAAACTTTTCCATATACTCCGCCTTGGCAAAGGACAGCCGGGCCGAGCCGATCTGCGCGGACAAGTCCTTGGTGTGGAACACCTTGGTATCCGGGATCATCAGCAGGTAAAATTTTGTCTCCTGCCGGTTGCACAAA
>ERZ825159.3437-NODE-3437-length-11315-cov-4.549911_pt1 | contig 11315 bp, 9 predicted proteins | sample MGYA00519932_ERZ825159 | MGnify/ENA primary metagenome ERZ825159 (study PRJEB31778, sample SAMEA3449191) | human gut metagenome | biome: human gut; feature: human-associated habitat; material: faeces | place: United Kingdom | collected 2010/2012 ...
CGGTGACAGCGGGGGTCTCGATGGGCAGGCCAGCCTTCAGGGAAGCCTGACGGGCGACGTTCTGGCCCAGACCAGCCTGAATGACGCAGCCCATGTAAACATGATCGACCTGCTCAGGCTTCACGTTTGCACGGTTCAGAGCTTCCTTGATGACGATGGAGCCAAGCTCAGCAGCAGGGACGTTTGCCAGAGTGCCGCCAAACTTACCAATAGCGGTACGGCAGGCAGATGCGATAACAATTTTTTTCATGTTAATAGCCTCCTGAAATGTGTATATTTACGGGGTTTTCGTAAAACGATCTATCAAAAGGCCCGAGAGCCTTTCTGCATGATAAAAGGAATCAGATGGTCTTTCCTTCCGCCTGAAGCTGCTCCACTTTCGCGTGGATGGCCGCTTCTACGTTGGGCGTCACGAACTTGGAGATGTTGCTGCCGTAGCGGGCAGCCTCCTTGACGATGGTGGAGGAAAGGTAGCTCCACTTGATGCTGGTGGCGAGGAACATGGTCTCAATGCCGGGCATCAGTGCGTGGTTGGTCTGCGCCAGCTGGATCTCGTTTTCGAAATCCGTCACGGCCCGCAGGCCCCGCACCATCACCGAGGCGTGGCGCTTCTTGGCGAACTCCACGGTCAGGCCGTCAAAGCCCTCCACCGTCACGTTCGGGATGTCCTTGCAGCACTCCTGCAGCAGCGCCACCCGCTCCTCTACGGTGAACAGGGGGTTCTTCGCGCTGTTGATGAGCACCGCCACGATGAGGTGGTCGTTGATCTTCGCTGCCCGCTTGATGATGTCGAGATGTCCTCTCGTGACCGGGTCGAAGGACCCGGGGTAAACTGCTGTTGCCATCGGTATGGTCTCCTTTATTGCCGCGCTTTGGAAAAGCGCAATTTGGTGTTGCCATGATAGCACTTTTCAGTTCCCGCTTCAAGTATCGAGGCATACGCCCCTCGCAACATCGTTAATTTTTAGTCAATTAACGTCGCACTGGGGCGCTTTGTCTTGGTACACATTAAGTAAACCATATTGTCAAAATTTTATCAAGTCTTTTTTCGAAAAAATTTGTTTTTGTCGTACCAAATTATCCCCACAAATTGCTAAGATTTTTAGTCATCTTGTCCGTAGGGCTATTTTTTACGAAAGGGGGCTTGATTCTGCTCTTTGTTAATGTTATAACTAAGTTGAGCAGGTCTGCCTCTGCCGGAGGCATCCGTCCTGCTGTTTCCAAGGATACCGCCGGGATGTGATAAGCCGGTGTCAAAACTGGAAACGAACGGTAAATTTCCGGCAAAGATCTTTGTTCCGCAGGAATGTAAATGGTAAATTTACAATTCTTTTATGTTATTATAGGAGAGGATGGTTTATAATGGATTTTAAGGAAATGTACGCGCAGAAAAAGATGACCGCCGAGCAGGCTGCCGCGCTGGTCAAGAGCGGCGACTGGGTGGACTACGGCTGGTGTGTCAACACCCCTGTGGCCGTGGACGCCGCCCTTGCAAAGCGCCTGCCGGAGCTGGAGAATGTCAACTTCCGCGGCGGCATCCTGATGTGGGTGCCCGAGATCTTCCAGATCGACGATCCTGCTGCCCACATGACTTGGAACAGCTGGCATATGGGCGGCATCGAGCGCAAGGCCATCGCACAGGGCTTTTCGTTCTACTCCCCCATCCGGTATTCTGAGCTTCCCCGCTATTACCGCGAAAGCCCCGACCCGCTGGATGTCGCCGTCTTTCAGGTGACGCCGATGGACGAGCACGGCTACTTCAACTTCGGCCCCAGCGCTTCTCATCTGGGCGCTGTCTGCGAGAAGGCCAAGAAGATCGTCGTCGAAGTCAACACCAATATGCCCCGCTGCCTCGGCGGCATGGAGAACTGCGTCCACATCTCCCGGGTCACCGGCATCGTGGAGGGCAGCAACCCGCCCATTGGCCAGATGGCCGCTGCCGGCCCCGCTTCTGAGGTCGATCTGAAGGTCGCAAATCTCGTCGTGCCCCAGATTCCCAACGGTGCCTGCCTGCAGCTGGGCATCGGCGGTATGCCCAACGCCATCGGCAACCTGATCGCGCAGAGCGACCTGAAGGATCTGGGCGTGCACACCGAGATGTATGTGGATGCCTTTGTGGATATTGCCAAGGCCGGCAAGATCACCGGCGCACACAAGCAGCTGGACAAGGGCCGTCAGGTCTACGCCTTCGGTGCTGGCACCCAGAAGATGTACGACTACCTCAACAACAATCCCGAGTGTATGTCCGCCCCCGTCGATTACACCAACGACATCCGCAGCATCTCCGCACTGGACAACTTTATCTCCATCAACAATGCGGTGGACATCGACCTGTTTGGTCAGGTGAACGCGGAGAGCGCCGGTATCAAGCACATCTCCGGTGCAGGCGGCCAGCTGGACTTCGTGCTGGGTGCCTACCTCTCCAAGGGCGGCAAGAGCTTCATCTGCCTGTCCTCCACCTTCTTTAATAAAAAGACCGGCCAGCTGGAGAGCCGCATCCGTCCCACGCTGGAAAATGGCAGCATCATCACCGACACCCGCGCCAACCTGCATTATCTCTGCACCGAGTACGGCTGCGTCAACCTCAAGGGCCTGACCACTTGGGAGAAGGCTGAGGCCCTCATCAACGTGGCACACCCCGACTTCCGTGAGCAGCTCATCAAAGAGGCCGAGAAGATGCACATCTGGCGCCGCAGCAACAAAATCTAAACATCGCCGTACCGGCTCCTGCCGTCTGCGGCAGGAATGGAGTCTCACATGATGGACAAAAAACCGCACATCAAGCCCTACATCTACGGAATGTTGGCGGGCTTTGGTGCGATAAGCCTGAGCATCCTCTTTTTCTTCTTCATCTACCGCTTCGACGGCTTCGGCGACGCCGTCTCCACCATGACCGGCATCCTGATGCCCTTCATCTATGGTGCGGTCATCGCCTACCTGCTCAAGCCGGTGTGCAACACCATCGAGAACTTTCTGCACCGCATCTTCCCCCAGAAGATGCACGGTCTGGCCAATATGCTGGCCATCGCGGCCACCCTGCTCTTCGGCATTCTGGTGGTCTACGCGCTGGTGATGATGGTGGTGCCGCAGGTCATCTCCAGCGTCACCTCCCTCTACTACACGGCCCAGACCAGCATCGCCCGCTTCATGCGGTGGGTCAACACGCAGGACGTCTTTCTGGACAATGCGACCCTGATGGGCTACTTCAACGACGCTTACGATGCCATCACGAGCAATCTGGCCTCTCTGCGCACCACCCTGCTGCCCTCCCTCCAGAACCTGCAGGGCATCCTGAGCAGCGTAGGCGTGGGCGTCATAAACGTGGTGACGTGGTTCAAGAACCTGCTCATCGGCCTCATCGTTGCGGTCTACCTGCTGGCCAGCCGCAAAAAACTTGTCAAGCAGGCCAAGATGATCCTTTACAGCATCTTCAAGCCCCGCTGGGCGCAGCTTATTCAGGAAGAAGTCCTTTACGCAGACCGGATGTTCGGCGGCTTCATCAACGGCAAGATTCTGGACTCTGCCATCATTGGCGTGCTCTGCTACTTTGCCTGCATCGTCTTTAAGTTTCCCAGCGCTCTGCTGGTGTCCGTCATCATCGGCGTCACCAACGTCATCCCCTTCTTCGGCCCCTTCATCGGTGCGGTCCCCGCCACCCTGCTCATCCTCATCCAGAGTCCCATCAAGGCCCTCTGGTTCGTGCTCTTCGTTCTGGTGCTCCAGCAGCTGGACGGCAATGTCATCGGCCCGAAGATCTTGGGCAACACCACCGGACTTTCCAGCTTCTGGGTGCTCTTCTCCATCCTGCTGTTTGGCGGGCTGTGGGGCTTCGTGGGCATGATCGTGGGCGTGCCGCTGTTTGCGGTCATCTACGACATCATCAAAAAGCTGGTGTTCCATGGCCTCCGCCGCAACGGCCAGCTCGGGCAGGTAGAAACCTACCATGAAGAGTTCGGCGACCCGGATGACCCGGCTCCCGCCCCTGCCGAGGCAGAGAGCGAGACCGAGATCGTCATCGACTCCGGCAAAGAATAACAAGAACAAGCCCCCATCCTCCCGGCTGCCTCAGCCGGTGAAGATGGGGGCTTTTCTGCGCATTTTTATTCCAGTGGAAAGACCGATAAAGTCATTTCGCGGTGGTGGGTCTCCAGTCCTTGTAGTTCTCGTACCGGCTCTCCCGGAGCGTGACGTGAGACCAGATCTCGTCGGCCACAGGCTGCCAGTCTGCCGCATAGGCCGCACACTTGTCACAGAGGTGGTCTACGGTCTCGGGAGACTGCAGATCCGTGCTGTGGGCACCGGTGTCGTGGACCATCTTCCGCAACAGCTCGGGATTTTCCAGCATCGGACAGGGCCGCAGGTGGTTTTTGTTGAAAGGCTGCCCATTGTGATAGGCCATGAAGAGGGGGCTGCGGAGGATGTCGAGGATGCTGCTGTCGTGGATGTTGGCGTTCGAGTAGTGGATAAAGACGCAGGGTTCGGCGTCGCCCGCCGAGTTGATGTGGAAGTAGTTGCGTCCACCTGCGATGCAGCCGCCCACGAACTCGCCGTCGTTCTGGAAGTCCATCGGGTAGAACGGGATGTCGCTCTTCTCCGAGCGGAGATACCGGATGCGCTCCAGCATATACTTGCGCTGGGCCGGGGTGGGCATCAGTTCGGGCGCAGCCTCGTTGCCCACCGGCATGTAATGGAAGTAGAAGCCGAAATGCGCGCCCTTATCGCAGAGCATCCGCATGAAGTGGTCGCTGGTGACGGCCTCAAGGTTGTCCCTCGTGTAGCAGATGGACGTCCCGAAGAGGATGCCGTGGGCCTTCAGCAGGTCCATCGCGTGCATGACAGCGGCATAGTGCCCCTCGCCCCGCCGGGCATCGTTGGTGGAAGGCGTGCCCTCGATGGAGAGCAGGAAGGCGATGTTGCCCAGCTTTACCACCCGCTCACAGAACGGCTCGTCGATGAGGGTGGAGTTGGTGTAGATGGCAAACTGCACATCGTTGTGCTTCTCCGCCAGACGAAGGATGTCCGCCTTCCGCACCAGTGGCTCGCCGCCGGTGAGCATATAGAGGTAGACGCCCAGCGCCTTGCCTTCGGTGACGATCTTGTCCATATCCTCAAAGCTGAGGTTGTTCTTGTGGCCGTACTCGCCCGCCCAGCAGCCCACACAGTGCATATTGCAGGCCGAAGTGGGGTCGAAGAGGATGAGCCACGGGATGTTGCAGCGGTACTTGACCCGGTTTTCCCGGATGGTCTTGGTGCCCCGGAAGAATGCCTCATAGCCGAGGTTGAGGGCCGTGGTGCGGGCCACATTGGGGTCTGTCTGGCTGAGCACACAGCTGATGAGCTTCGACCACTTGCTGTCCGGGTCAGCCAGCACGGCGCGGGCGTGCTCGTAGGTCTCCTCGCTGAAGGAATCGCCGTAAAACTGCTTTGCCACGTCCACCATCTCGGCGATCGCCTTCTGACGGTCCTTGTTGACATGGGCCAGTGCGACATCCACCATCGTCCCGACAGCAGCACGCTGCACCTTGTGGCTCAGAGAATCCAATGCGGTACTCATAATGTCAGCCTCCTTAGCCGGTTCTTTGCCGGTTTTCTTTGACAATACTTTAACATTTTCTCCGCAAAGGTTCTATAAACAACGAAAGCAGGGTGATAGTTTTTCCATCACCCTGCTTTTGTTGCTCAATTTTTTATCAGTCTGTCTCGATTGATGCTTTTCCATCCGTGCGGAAGCGCTGCAAGGCCCGCTTCAGGTCGCCCTGCATGATGGTGTTCAGGCGCTCGGCCATGATGGCTGGGTCGGCCTTCATGTCGCGGCGGATCCATTCCAGCGCCAGCCCCACGAAGCCGTACTTGTAAAAGTCGATGATGAACTGCTTATCTTCCTCTTTTACCGGGATGTTCAGCCGCTCCACGAATATCCGCAGCAGCGGGTCCAGCATCTTATAAAGGTACTGCTCCACCTGCTCGCGGCTGACCGAGCGGTAGACGTTCAGCACCAGCACCCGGTTGGCCTGCACCTTTTCCAGCATCTCCCGGAGCGCCCCGCTCCACGTCTCGAAATCCTGAAGTCCCTCCAGCGCCTCGGCGGCATCCTCCATCAGGATCCAGTCCACAAGGTCATAGATGTCCTTGAAATGATAATAAAAGGTCATGCGGTTGACGCCGCAGTCCTCAGTGATGTCGCTGATCGTGATCTTATTCAGGGGCTTGCGGAGGAGCAGCTTTTTCAGCGATGCTTCCAGTGCCCGTTTTGTCGTCTGTGCCACAAGAATGCCCATCCTTTCCGGCCAGAGCCTCTTGCCCCAAGGCTCTCTGCCTGTCCCTCTGCCGCGCAGAGTTTTCCAACTTTCATCGGTCATATCTTTATGATACCGCAGACCGCCGGGACAGTGCAAGCATCTTTTCCAACATTTTCATGAACTTTTTGTGTCCCACCGCCGGGTGTTTCCTCTTTATTTCCGGCAAAGACTGCCTCTTTTTCCCCGCAGCAGAGACAAAATACTTGATTTTCTGCCCGGCTGTGCTTAAATGGGAAGCAGAAAGGAAGGGTAAGTATGAGAAAGACCATCGGATTTTTAGGCTGCGGCAACATGGGCGGGGCCATCGCCCGGGCCGTCTGCAAGGCAGCCGACCCCCAGAGCGTCTGGCTGGCCAACCGCACCCCCGCCAAGGCGGAGGCGCTGGCCGCAGAGCTGGGCTGCAACACCACCAGCAACGACGAAGTCGCAGGCCGCTGCGACCTTATCTTCTTGGCCGTCAAGCCTCAGATGATGGAGGAGCTTCTTGCCCCTCTCCGCTTCACGCTGGCCGAGCGACCGGGCCGCTTCGTGCTGTGCAGCATGGCGGCAGGCCTGTCCATTGGCCGCATTCAGGAGATGGCCGGCGGGGACTACCCGGTCATCCGCATCATGCCCAACACCCCGGCCTCTGTGGGGGCAGGCATGATCCAGTACTGCACCTCCGGTGTCACTGCCGAGGAGGAGGCCGACTTCCTCCGCCTGATGGCCCCCGCCGGGCGGCTGGACGCCGTGCCGGAGGCCCTCATCGACGCGGCCAGCTGCGTGTCCGGCTGCGGCCCGGCTTGGGTGTACCAGTTCATCGAGGCGCTGGCCGACGGCGGCGTAGCCTGCGGCCTGCCCCGGGCCAAAGCGCAGGAGTATGCCGCCCAGATGGTGCTGGGCAGCGCAAAGCTGGTGCTCGAGAGCGGCCAGCACCCCGGCGCACTCAAGGATGCCGTGTGCAGCCCCGGCGGCAGCACCATCCAAGGCGTCCGGGTGCTGGAAGAAAAGGGGATGCGGGGCGCTGTGATGGACGCCGTCCTCGCCGCCTACAATAAGACAAAAGAGATGGGAAAGGGCTGAATCTATGCGCATCGTCGTCAAAGTGGGCACCTCTACGCTGGCCCACTCCACCGGGCGGCTGAACATCCGCCACGCCGAGGAACTGGTAAAGGTCCTCAGCGACCTGAAGAACGCCGGGCATGAGGTCATCCTCGTGTCGTCGGGTGCCATCGGCATGGGTGTGGGCAAGCTGTCGCTGCCCGCCCGCCCCACCGATATGTCCTCCAAGCAGGCCTGCGCCGCCGTGGGCCAGTGTGAGCTGATGTATGTTTACGACCGGCTCTTCAGCGCCTATGACCACACGGTGGCCCAGATCCTGCTCACCGGCGTGGACGTCGAGCACGCCAGCCGCCGGGAGAACATTCAGAACACCCTCACTCGGCTGCTGGAGCTGGGCGCACTGCCCATCATCAACGAGAACGACACCGTGGCCACCGATGAGATCACCTCCATCGGCGACAACGACACCCTCGCCGCCATCGTCACCTGCTGCATCAAAGCCGACCTTCTGGTGCTGCTGAGCGACATCGACGGCCTCTACACTGCCAACCCCCACACCCACCCGGATGCAAAGCTCATCCCGCTGGTAAAAGAGATCACCCCCGAGGTGATGTCTCTGGCCGATGGGGCCGGGTCGGCGCTGGGCACCGGCGGTATGTCCACCAAACTCCGCGCCGCCCGGATGGTGACGTCCAGCGGGGCCGACATGGTCATCGCCAACGGTGCCCATCCCGAGCTGCTCTATGACATCGCCGAGGGCCGTGCCGTCGGCACCCGCTTTGCGGCCCACAGACAGGAGGCATGACCATGACCACACAGGAGATCCTCGAGGCCGCCCGCGCGGCCAAGACCGCCGTCGCCCTCTCGGACGGCACCACCCGGAACGCCGCCCTCTGCGGGATGGCCGACGCCCTCGGCGCACCGGAGCATCTGGACGCCATCCTCGCCGCCAACGCTGAGGATATGGCTGCTGCCAAGGGGAAGATCAGCGACGTTATGCTGGACCGCCTCGCTCTGACGCCCCAGCGCATCGCGGCGATGGCCAAGGGTATCCGGGACGTCGCCGCCCTGCCCGACCCGGTGGGCCGGGTGCTGAGCCGCATCCAGCGGCCCAACGGTCTCCTCATCGAAAAGACCGCCGTGCCGATGGGCGTCATCGCCATCATCTATGAGAGCCGCCCCAACGTCACCAGCGACGCCGCCGCACTCGCCATCAAGAGCGGCAACGCCTGCATCCTCCGCTGCGGCAAGGAGGCGTGGCGCTCGGCCAACGCCATCGTAGCCGCCCTGCGGCAGGGTCTGCGGGCCAACGGCCTGCCCGAAACGGCGGTCTGCCTCATCGAGGACACCACCCACGCCTCGGCCAACGCCCTCATGACCGCTGTGGGGTATGTGGACCTGCTCATCCCCCGGGGCGGGGCCGGACTCATCCGGGCCTGCGTCGAGAACGCAAAGGTCCCCTGCATCCAGACCGGCACCGGCATCTGCCACATCTTCGTGGACGACACCGCCGACCAGACCAAGGCGCTGGACATCATCGAGAACGCAAAGGCCAGCCGCCCCAGCGTCTGCAATGCCGAGGAGGTCTGCCTCGTCCACAGCGCCATCGCGGCCGGGTTCCTGCCGAAGCTGGCCCAGCGCCTCGGCCCGGACCGCGCCGCCAAGGGCCTGCACCCGGTGGAGCTGCGGCTGAACCCGCGCGCCGCCGCCCTCATCCCGGGCACACTCGCCGGGCCGAAGGACTTCGACACCGAGTTCCTCGACTACATCCTCGCGGTGAAGGTCGTGGACAGCGTGGAGGAGGCCGTCGCCCACATCGCGGCCCACTCCACCGGCCACAGCGAAGCCATCCTGACCCGGACCGACGCCCACGCGGCCCTCTTTACGGCTGCCGTGGACAGCGCTGCCGTCTACGTCAACTGCTCCACCCGCTTCACCGACGGCGGCGAGTTCGGCCTCGGCTGCGAGATGGGCATCTCCACCCAGAAGCTCCACGCCCGCGGCCCCATGGGCCTCGGCGAGCTGTGCAGCTACAAGTACATCATCCGCGGCGACGGTCAGGTCCGGTGATTTTTTGACAAGACCGCCGCTGCGATAAAAATTTTCTTCATTTTTCACAACAGGCCGAGGCCAGACGCCTCGGCCTGTACTTTTGTTTCATCCGAATGGACTGTTTTTCTGCAAGATACACTTTCGGCTGAAAAAATTTTTACAAATGCATTGGAGAATAAATCCTTGTATCCAAATTTTCGCCATTCTCCACAAAGCTATAGTCATACTTTCCCCATTTTGTCTCGCAAAAATCACAACAAACCTCTTGACATCCGGGCTTTGAGTGGGTTAAATTTAAGATGAAGGTATAATTCGACACCATCTTACTTGTTTGGTCTATTTGTTGAGAGTTGTTCTCCCTAAGACTTCAGTTTTTTAAGTCATTTTCTATTCAGGGACACTTTTCCGAGCATATCCGCCCACCCACAACACTATACTTGGAATGAAGGAGAGAGCGTTATGACGATTGCTATACTCGCACATGACTCCCGCAAAGAACTTGCACTTCAGTTCTGTACCGCCTACAGTGGAATCTTATCCCGCAACACGGTCATTGCCACCGGTACCACCGGTCGGATGCTGGCGCAGGCCACCGGTCTGCCCGTGCACTGCTACCTCTCCGGGAGGCTGGGCGGCATCCAGCAGATCGCGGCCCGGGTGGCCTGTGACGAAGTAGACCTTGTGCTCTTCTTCCGTGACCCCCTCAAGCAGGAGACCGGCAGCAGCAACGAGCAGAATCTGCTGCGGCTGTGCGATATGCACAGCGTGCCCATCTCCACCAACATCGCCACGGCCGAGGTATTGCTGCGCGGCCTCGATCAGGGCGACCTCGATTATCGTGAGGGCATCCACCCCGACATCACGGAGCCTCTGCCCGTCCACCGGGCCGTGTGCTGAGGCTGTTTTTTTGAGACATTGACCCATCTGATGTTTTTTGTGTATAGAGGGTTTCGAATAACGAAAGACACCGCAGAAGTTTGCGCTTCTGCGGTGTCTTTTCATTTTATTCTGTGCTCAGGCAGCACGGAGGGACGACTTATTCCAGACCGCCCATCTGCTTGATGGCCTTGATGGCGAAGGTCAGGGTGCGGCCCATTGCCACGCCCGCCATCAGGCAGGGGTAGTTGTTGGCGAAGAAGGAACCGGACATATCGCCGGTGACATACAGGCCGGGCATGGGCTTGTTGTCGTTGTCGAGAGCCTGACCCTTATCGTTGATGGCGATGCCCTGCTCGGTGCACAGCAGGGAGGCACCCAGCCAGCAGCCATAGAAGGGGGCGGTGCGGATGGCGCTCAGGCGGTAAGCGGGCTTGCCGAAGTCCTCATCCTCCTGCTTGTCGTACAGCTCGTTGTAGCGGTCAACGGTAGCGAGGAAGGTGTCTTTTGCCTCACCGGTAAAGCCCAGCTTGTCGGCCAGCTCCTCGATGGTGTCGCAGACGAACAGAGTGCCGGCTGCGACCGCCTCATCGACCTTGCCCTGGAAATACTTCTCGCCGCCGGCACGGGTCTGAGCAGAGCAGCCGATGGTGTGGAAGCGCTTTGCGTCCTCCAGAATATTGGCGTCGCAGATCTGTGCGTAGACGCGGCCCGGCTGGTGGGCAGCAGCATAGACGATGTCGTTGTAGGGGCTGCTCTCGTTGGCGAAGCGCTCACCGTTGCGGTTGACCTTCAGGAAGGGCTGGGTGCCGGGGTTGTACTGGCGGATGGGGCCGGGGAAGGCCTTGCCGCCGAAGGCAGAATCGCTTGCCACATAGCCGCCGTCCACGCCGGGGGCCACGATGCCGCGGTCGAACAGCATGGGAGCTGCTTCCTTGTCGAAGTTTGCGCCGGCCCAGACCGCAGCACGGATGCCGTAGCCCTTATCGGCCGGAGAGTAGGAGCAGGCGGTGGTGACGGAGGTGCCCAGCGGGTCCAGCTGCTCCA
>ERZ825159.3440-NODE-3440-length-11313-cov-3.633150_pt1 | contig 11313 bp, 7 predicted proteins | sample MGYA00519932_ERZ825159 | MGnify/ENA primary metagenome ERZ825159 (study PRJEB31778, sample SAMEA3449191) | human gut metagenome | biome: human gut; feature: human-associated habitat; material: faeces | place: United Kingdom | collected 2010/2012 ...
CCAGCAGGGCAACATCCCCAAGGGCGGCACCATGCGTCTGGGCAAGTACCCCTGCGCCGTCCTGCCCGGCACCAAGATGGCCGAGTGCTACGGCCAGAGCGAGATCTGGGAGCGCCACCGCCACCGCTACGAGTTCAACAACGAATACCGTCAGGAGATGCAGGATGCCGGTCTTGTCATCTCGGGCACCAGCCCCGACGGCCGCCTCGTGGAGACCGTTGAGCTGCCGGGCCGCGATTTCCACCTCGGCGCACAGTTCCACCCCGAGTTCAAGAGCCGCCCCAACCGCGCACACCCCCTGTTCAAGGGCTTCATCGCCGCCGCGCTGAAGGCCAAGAAGGAGAAGATGGGGCACTGAAACAGATAACAAAAGCCTCCGATTTTCTGCGAAAATCGGAGGCTTTTGTTTCTAATATGTAACTCTTACTTACTTGCTGACCTTGGTGCACTTCTTCCGTGCGGCGGCCTTGCGGGCAGGCTTTGCGGCGGGAGCCTTGGCGGCAGGGGCAGCGGCCTTTGCAGCCGGAGCGGCCTCGGCGGGCTTCTCCTCAGCCTTGGCGGGGGCAGTCTCTGCCTTGACCTCGGCAACCTTCTCGACAGCCTTTTCAGCGGCCTTGGCAGCGGACTTCTTGGCCGCAGGCTTCTTTTCGGTCTTCGGCTCAGCTTTGGGGGCTGCCTTCTTGGCGGCGGGCTTCTTCGCCGCGGGCACAGCCTTTTCCTCGGTCTTTGCGGCGGCGGGGACAGCGGCCTCAGCCTTGGCCTCAGCGGGCTTGTCCTCGGCCTTGGGAGCGTGCTTTGCACGGTCCTTTACCTCCGAGATGGTCCACAGCTGGTCCTCACCAGCCGTCTCCTGCCAGATCTGGAGGACAGCGCCATCGGCGGTGCCCATGCCCACGGTGTCGATGCACTTGCCTGCGGCCCACATGGAGCGCAGACGGACGGTGCCCGCCGGGGTCGGCTCCACCTTCCACATCTGGGACGTGCCGCCCACGTCCTCCCACAGGTGCAGCCATGTGCCGTTGGCGGTGCCGGTCATCATCAGGTCGATGAGCTTGCCGGAGGCGCGGTTGCGGATGCGGTAGACGCCATCGCCCTCCCGAACGAAGGCCCACTCCTGCTCGGGCGCGTGCCCGTACTTGCCCAGACGGATGCTGCCGCCATCCTTGGCGTTCTCCACAGCCTGAATGACGCTGCCGGTCTTGGCGGCGATGGTGTAGAAGCGGTCTGCTTCGATAACGGTCTGTGCCACAGATTTCATAAATTTTCCCTCCGTGTTCTGAGGGACTGTTCCCTCAAAGCTCTTCTCAGCGCTGTTTTTTCTCGCAGCGTTTTTCTCTCATGTACCAAATTATACCACTTGACGTGATTTCCTACAAGCAATTCGACCCTTCTTTGTCAAATGTGCTAAAAGACATTCCATTTTTTTCTGCTTTTGCGCTCAATGCCCTAACTTTTTGGAGCCGTCAGCCCCAAACTCCCAGACCTCGACATTTTGCAGGATCTGCGTTATACTTATTTTAATTATGAAAGCGAGGTATCCAGCCCATGCATTCCCCGTCCCAAGCCGATGAGGCCGCGCGCAGTGCGCTCCAGTTCGAGAAGATGACCAAGACCCCTGTGCCGAAACTCATCCTCGGCCTCGCCGCGCCCACCATCCTGAGTATGCTCATCACCAGCATCTACAATCTGGCCGACACCTTCTTTGTGGGCCAGCTGTCCACCAGCGCGTCGGGCGCGGTGGGCGTCGTGTCCAGCCTCATGGCCATCATTCAGGCCCTCGGCTTCATGCTGGGCCATGGCGCAGGCGGAATCATCAGCCGCAGCCTCGGCAATCAGGACACCCACGCCGCCACCAAGTTCGCCTCCACCAGCTTTTTCACGGCGCTGGTCTTCGGCATCGTGCTGGCGGGAGTCGGCCTTTCCACCCTGCCCGGCTTCATGATGCTGCTGGGCAGCACCGACACCATCCTGCCCCACGCCTGCGCCTATGCGCGGCCCATCCTCATCGCTGCGCCCCTCATGATGTCCAGCCTTGTGATGAACAACATCCTGCGCTACGAGGGCAAGGCCAGCTTCGCCATGATCGGCCTTGTCACCGGCGGCGTGCTTAACATCCTGCTGGACCCCATCTTTATCTTCGGCTTCGGCATGGGCACCGGCGGCGCAGGTGTCGCCACTGCTCTGAGCCAGAGCATCGGCTTCTGCATCCTGCTGTCTATGTTCCTGCGGGGCAGGACGGTGAGCCAGTTCCGCATCACGAAAGTCACCCGCAGCGCCCGGGACTTCGGCCTCATCTTCTTCAACGGTGCACCCAGCTTTGGCCGTCAGGGCCTGAACAGCATCGGCAGTATGCTGCTGAACGTCGCAGCCCGCAGCTACGGCGACGCCGCCGTGGCAGGCATGAGCATCGTGTCCCGCATCTTCCAGTTCCTGCTGTCGGTGGCCATCGGCGTCGGGCAGGGCCTGCAGCCTGTGGCGGCGTTCAACTACGGCGCACGCCGCTTCGCCCGGGTGCGGCAGGCGGCCATCTTCACCATCTCGACGGCCTTCTGCTTCGTCACGGTGCTGAACATCCTCTGCTGGTTCAATGCCGAGCCTCTCATCCGTCTCTTCCGCGATGACCCCGCTGTCACCGCCGTGGCCCTGCCCGCTCTGCGGTATCAGTGCATCGCCATGTTCTTGCAGCCCGTCATCATCGTCACCAACATGATGTTCCAGTCCATCGGCAAATCGGGCCGGGCCACCTTCCTCGCCTGCTGCCGTCAGGGCATCTGCTTCATCCCCCTCATCCTTACCCTGCCCCGTATCTGGGGCCTGCCCGGCATCGAGCTGTGCCAGCCCATCGCCGACGCCCTCACCTTCTGCATCTCGATGCCCTTCCTCCTGCCCTTCCTGAAAGAGCTGGGAGAAAAAGGGGACGAAGCTTGAATTGCCTCCTTCTCCGGCAATTCCCCCGCAAATAACCCGGGACACCTGTCCCGCCCTATTGCCTGCGGCAACAGGGTCCCACCTCCCGGACATTTGCGGGGGAACCGCCCTCGCGTCGGCGGGTAAATGCAGTTGCCCCATTGTCACCAAACTGTAACCAGACCCGGCCAACTTTCTGCAATGAAATGGCCGGGTCTTTCGTATATACTATAAACAGGAAAGTCAAATTCTGGGAAACTGCGAGGTGTTTCTATGAAGACCGCTCTGCTTCGACTCCGCTGCCGCGCCGCCTGCCTTGTGCTGGCAGGCGGGCTGCTGACGAGCTGTTCGCTGCTGCCCGCGGCGTCGCCCCGGCCCGAGGGGACGGCGGCATCGCAGGCCCCGCAGTATTACAGCGAATCGTGGCTCACCGACGACGCGCTCCATTTCATTTATTCCTACGTCGGCAACGGCGGCGGCACCATCCTCCGGGGCGGGAAAGTGCTCTATCAGGGCAGCCGCTCCGACAGCGTCCAGCTGGTGCGGAACACCCTCACCGGCGAGGCGGACTACTATCTTGTCTCCCACTCCACCCCCGGCACCGAGGAGCGCACCTCCACCCTCTACGACGCCGACGGCAGCGCCGTCATGACCTTTCCCTATGCCGTGAACGCCACCCTCTCGGGCGGGCTGCTCATCCTGCGGGACGACGCCGACGTCTGGGCCTTTGAGAGCGGTGCCACCGGCGGCATCCGGGTGTACGACCTCGCCACCGGGGCCGAGCTGCCCGTGCCGGAAACGGCTCTTGACTGTCTCGTGGTGGATGAGGGCGGCCAGCGCCTCATCTTCAACTGCTACGACCTGCCCGAGGGCCTCACCTACGCCTACGACGACCCCGACCAGCCCCTGCACCAATACGTCCTCGTCACCGACCGGGAGGGCAATGTGCTGCTGCGGGAGGACGGCTGCACAGCCCAGAGCCTTGCGTCGTATCGCGGCAGCTTCGCCGACTGGCTGACCTTGAGCTGGTTTCGCGGCGCAGACTGGGGCATCGCCCGGGAAGGGCTTTACAACATCCTCACCGGCCAGCTGCTCACCGGCGAGGACGACAGCTCCGCCTCTGCCTGCGGCGTCGGCATCGCCTGCCTCCAGAGCCGTCAGGACAGCCGCTCCATCCTCTACGACCTGAACAGCGACGAGGCCGTGGAGCTGGGCCGCTTCGACTGGTGCGTGATGGACCATACGCCCGGCTGTGTCACCCTCCTCGGCAGCGATGACCCGGATAACCCCTACACCCTCATCGACCTCGCCAGCGGCGAAAAGACCGCTGTCCAGCGGTGCGACAGGGACTATCACTCCGGCAATGTCGCCGTCCTGACGGCAGACAACGTCCTGAAGGTCTACGACGGCACCACCGGCGCACTCCTGACCGATGTGGAAGTGACCCCCATTGAAGAGGCTTGTCATGTCAGTGTGACGGCCCTGCCCGACGGCTATGCCCTGCTGCAATATGATGACGAGGACTACAATACCCTCGCCATCCAGACCTACGGCGGCGAAGGGCTGCTCTGGTCGTCTGCTGACGAGACGGAGCAGTACACCTACGTCTCCTACCTCACCAACACCGCCAACGGCCCTCTGCTCACAGCCCACCGGGACAACAGCAACTCGTCGGACCTCTCCGACGTGCTGGACATGGAGGGCAGTGTGCTCCTCCGCCGCCTCGGCAGCTGCTACAGCATCGACGGCCTGCCCGACGACTGCTTTATCGCGCGGCAGGGCTTCGACTACGGCCTGATGGACTCCACCGGCCAGTGGCTCTACCGCGAAAGTATCTTTTCCTCCCCCGGCGACGACTCCGGCGGAGGCTATCTGTATTGACAACGGAGGTTTTTGGATATGAAAGAGAAGATTTCCCGCCGCAGCTTCCTGCAAGTGCTGGGCCTCAGCCTCGGGGCGGCGGTGCTCACCGCCTGCACCCCCGGCGCAGCAGACTCCCCCGTCAACTCTCCGGCGGCGTCTGTCCCCGACCCGGACACCACCCCTGAACCTTTCCTGACCGTGGAGGAGTTTCCCCGCCTCGACGGCTCCACGGCCTGCATCCCTCTGATGGCCCAGCTCAAGGCTGACGTCACCGGCATGGATCTGCTCGAAGCCCAGACCGGCATCACCGTCAGCACCACAGCCTATGCGTGGGAGAACTTCGGCCTCTGGTCCCGCAGCGACAGCGACGACTACGGCGCACAGCTGCTCATCGTTTACGAGGCCCCCGAGTACGTCAAGGAAGAGCTGGCCGAGGCCGACGCAAAGCTGGAGCAGAAAGCCATCGGCCGGGACGCGCTGGTCTTCATCGTCAACGAGTCCAACCCCGTCCAAAGCCTGACCCAGCAGCAGCTGCGGGACATCTATGCGGGCCGCATCACCAACTGGAAGGAGGTCGGCGGCGCAGACGCCCCCATCGTGGCCTTCCAGCGGGGGGTGGACTCGGGCAGTCAGACCCTTTTCAAAAAGCTGCTCATCGACAAGGGCGATGGCCAGTTGATGACCGCCCCCACCGAGCTGGCTCCCGCCGACATGGGCGGGCTGGTGGACCGCATCGCCGAGTACAACAACTCTGCCAACGCCATCGGTTTCTCCGTCTATTACTACATCGACCAGATGTATTCGAAGCCCGGACTCCGCCTGCTGGCCGTGGATGGTGTGACCCCCGGCAATGACACCATCGCCAGCGAGAGCTACCCCCTGTGCAACGAGTTTTATGCGGTCATCCATGGGAATGCCGCCCCCGACAGCCCCCAGCGGAAGGTCTACGACTGGCTGAGCACCGACGAGGGCCGCCGATGCATCGAAACGGCAGGGTATGTGGCCTGCGGCGGAGCGGCTACACCACCAGACACCACAGCGGCGTCGTGATGAGCGACAGCACCGTAGAGAGGGCCGTACACTTGCTGGCGAACGCAGAATCGGCACCGTACTTCTCGGCAAGGATGGCGGTGGTGCCGCCCATCGGCATCCCCGCCAGCACGACAGCGACCCCGGTGGCCAGCTCTCCCACATGGGCTGCGCGGCAGCCCACCAGCACAACCAGCGGCATCAGGAACAGCCGGATGACACAGTAGAGGATGGCATCCCGGTCCAGCAGCGGGTGGAGGTCGCAGCTGCCGATGATGGCCCCGATGAGGAGCATCGACATGGTCATGTTGCAGTTGCTGGTGCACTGGAGAGCTTTGCCGAGAAAGGCGGGCAGCTGGCACTGGGTCAGCATGAGGGCCATGCCCACGAACACCGCCAGAATACAGGGGTGAGTCAGGGTCTTGCGGAGGACGGCGCGGTGGCGCGTCCTTCCCCCGGGGCTGGCGGCTGCATCGTCCTGCATGAAGTAGGACACGCCCATCGACCACATCACGATGCGCTGCGGGATGAGGTAAACGGATGTCAGCAGCAGCCCCACTCCGCCGAACAGGCCCTCGGTCAGCGGACTTCCCAGAAAGCCCGCGTTGGAGCAGACCGTGCCGTACTGCATCACAGCCTTCCGTGCGAAGGCGTAGCGGCCATAGCAGACCGCGCAGATCACGCCATAAAACACCTGCAGCACGATGGACAGGACGAGGATGTCCCGCGTGCTGCGGAAGATCTCCGCATTGAACTCGATGCGGAACGACTGGATGGTGTTTGCCGGCAGGATGAGAAAGAGCAGCAGGTCGGTCAGGCAGGCGCGGCCCTGCTCGGTGATGATGTGCTTCTTCGTCAGAAAGATGCCAATGGCCAACAGCAGCATCATCTGCGCCTGCAGGCTCAGCATGGTGGAAAATTCGGGCACAGATATTCCCCTCTCGTTTGAACGTCCTCTTTTGATGAATTTTCGATGAATTTATTATACCGGCATGGTGCGGGAAGTGCAAGGCCCGCAAGCCCTCCGGCAGCATGATTTTTCCGAATGGTCGGATACCGCCACGCCGCAAAAAGCAAAAGCCCCGCGATATACACCGCCTTTCGGCGGTATATCGCAGGGCTTTTTTGGAGCTGGTGACAGGAGTTGAACCTGCAACCCACTGATTACAAATCAGTTGCGCTGCCATTGCGCCACACCAGCTTATTTTATTGTTTTCCGAAGGGCGGTCTGCCGATTGATAATGCCTTCCGCCTGTGACAAATCACTGGTTTATAGGATAGCAGAAACCACGCAAATTGTCAATATCCACTCGTGTTCTCGGATGGGAAGCGTCGGGCAGCGTGAGCACTTTTTTCCTGTTCGTTCAACGGTTCGTTTCCCGGGCTGTGCAGCGGCAGCAGGCATGTTCCGGCAGGCAGAGCCATGCCGCGCCGGCGCGGGCTGCGGGCACAGCGCCCCGCCGGCAGCGTTTTGGCCGTATCAAACCGATAAAACCGCTTGAAAGGCGGGGTTTGCAGCGCTATAATTGAATTGGGATATTATGTAGAAATGCCGTCTGCTTCCCGGTGCGGAACCTGCGGCAGCAGCCTTGACGGCGGACAAACCCAGAGGTTTTCTGTGAGGAGAGTTATTTATGTGTCAGATCAGGGTGAATCTGCGCCGATGGGCCTGCCTTCTGGCAGCGCTGGCGTGCCTGCTTGCGCTGCTGCCGCTTCCTGCACACGCAGCGGGAGCCGCGTCAAAAGTGGTGCGTGTGGGCTGGTATGAGGACGCCTACAATATCACGGGCAAGAACGGCGAGCGCAGCGGCTATGCCTACGAATACGAGCAGTCGGTCGCGGCATACACCGGCTGGACTTACGAATACGTCAAGGCCGGCTGGTCGGACCTGCTCCAGATGATGAAAAGCGGCGAGATCGACCTGATGGCTGGTGTTTCCTACACCGAGGACCGTGCACAGGACATGCTGTTCAGTGAGCTGCCGATGGGCCGGGAAATCTATTATCTGTATGCCGACCTGGCCCACACGGACATTTCGGCCTCGGACCTGCGCACTCTGAACGGCAAACGCATCGCCCTGCTGAAAACCAGCGTGCAGGCCGCCCAGTTCTATCAGTGGGAGGAGGATCACGGCCTGCATCTGCAATATGTGTGGTCCAACAGCTTCGAGCAGGGCAAGCAGCAGGCGCAGGGCCGCGAGATCGACTGCGTCATTTCCACCGAGACGCCTGCCTGGGTGGAATACGGCATGTCTGCCATTGCCCAGACCGGCGGCTCCGACATCTACTTTGCCATCAGCAGGACCCGGCAGGACCTGAAGGAAGAGCTGGATCACGCCATGCGCAAGATGGAATTCGACAAGCCGTTTTACGCCGACGAGCTGCACCAGCGGTATCTTTCTGCCTCCTATACGCCTGTGCTGTCCCGTGAGGAACAGGACTGGGTCACGCAGCATGGAGACATCCGGATCGGTTTTCTGACCAGCGATGCCGGCATCAGTACCTATGTGCCGGAGAGCGGGCAGCTGGTGGGAGTGATCAACGACTACATCACCTTTGCATCCGACAGCATCAGCAACCAGAAGCTGGATTTTTCACTGGTCGGGTATGATTCCATGGAAGAGGAGATCCAGGCCTTGAAAGACGGCCAGATCGACCTCATCTTCCATTTTGCCCAGAACCCCTATGTAGCGGAAGAGAACAACTTCGTTCTGTCCAACACGGTCCTGACCCTGAACATGGCGGCGGTCACGGCGCAGAATTCCTTCAACGAGAACCATGCGAACACCGTTGCTCTGCTGAAGGATGACCTGCTGCTGAAATGGTACGTTTCTTACTACTATCCGGACTGGAACATCGTCGAGTACAATTCCCTGAAGGATGCCGAGGCAGCCATGCGCAGCGGCGAAAACGACTGCCTGCTTGCCGAATCCGGCGAGGTCGCGAAGTACCGTGAGGACAAAAGGCTCCACAGCGTTTTCCTCACGCAGGACGGCAATGTCTCTTTTGCCGTGGCACGCGGAGATGTCACCCTGATGTCGGTCCTGAACAAGACCCTGCGCACGATCCCGGCCTCCATGCTGACGGGTGCGCTGCCCATGTACGAGGCCTCGCTGGAAAAGGTGACCGTGACCGACTTTGTAAAGGATAATTTTCTTGTCGCCTCCGTGATGCTGATCACCTTCTTCGGGATGATCCTGGCGGTCATCCTTGTCTCGCTGCGCCGGTCGCGCATCGCTGAGGCAAACGCCAAGGAAGCCGCCCGGCAGGCCCGGAAGCTGAACCAGAAATTGCAGGAAAGCCGGCGAGAGCTGCGGGCGGCCCTGCAGCAGGCGGAGAGCGCCAGCTCGGCCAAGACCACCTTCCTGAGCAACGTGTCTCACGACATCCGTACCCCGATGAACGCCATCGTGGGCCTGGCCAGCCTGATGGAAAACGACCTGCAAAACCCGGGCAAGCTGCAGGGCTACATTGACAAGTTGAAGACCGCCAGCTGGCATCTGCTGAACCTCATCAACGAGATCCTGGACATGAGCAAGATCGAAAGCGGCAAGGCCACCCTGAACATCCAGCCCTTCCGCATGGCCGAGCAGATCGCGCAGGTGGACAGCGTGATCCGCCAGCAGGCCGTGCTGCGGGACCAGCAGTTCACCGTAAAGGTCCACGATCTGCTCCACGAGAATGTGGAAGGCGACGCCACCCGCCTGCGGCAGGTACTGCTCAACATCCTGTCCAATGCGGTCAAGTACACCGGCCATGGCGGCAGCATCTCGCTGAATGTGGAGGAGATCCTCCGCAGTGGCCACTATGCCCGCTACAAGTTCACCGTCACCGACAACGGCATCGGCATGAGCGAAGCGTTCCAGAAGCACATTTACGAGTCCTTCAGCCGGGCCGAGAATTCGGTAACCAACAAGGTGCAGGGCACCGGCCTGGGCATGGCCATCACCAAGAACATCGTGGACATGATGGGCGGTGTCATCACGCTGCAAAGCCAGCTGGGCAAGGGCACCCGCTTCGAGGTGGTGCTGGACTTCAAGATCTGCGAAGAAACGGTGCAGGCAGCACCCGCCGTCTGCCCTGCCCCGGCGCAGGACAACCTGTCGCTGCACGGGATGCGCTTCCTCTGCGCCGAGGACAACGAGATCAACGCCGAGATCCTGCAGTCCCTGCTGGAGATGCGGGGCGCTTCCTGCACCATCTGCCGCGACGGTGCCGAGGTCGTGGAGAGATTCCGGACCGTGGCCCCCGGCGAGTACGACGCCATCCTGATGGACGTGCAGATGCCCGGCATGGACGGCTACGAAGCCACCCGGACGATCCGCAGCGGTGCAAACCCGCTGGGCCGGACCATTCCCATCATCGCCATGACAGCCAACGCCTTTGCCGAGGACGTCAAGAAGAGCCTGGACGCCGGCATGAACGCCCACCTGTCCAAGCCGGTGAACCTGAACGCACTGGAGCAGACCCTGCAGCGCTTCCGCTACGAACCGTCTGCGGAGCAGCCGCAATAACCGACAGCATAAAAGCCCTGCCGCTGAAAATCAAGCGGCAGGGCTTTCTGTTTGCAGTCCGGTCAGGCAAGGGCCTGCTGGATCTTTGCAAAATCGGCCAGGGTAAGGGCCTCGGGGCGGATGCGGGCGTCGAACCCGGACGCCTCAATGGCGGCAATGACCTTTGCACACCGTATATAGCCAAGGTGATGTACGACAATATACCAAACTCGAGATGGGAGCTGTTCAGGGAGTGCCGCCACATGTGCTTCGTAGAGGACAACGACCATTATGTTGAGGTGCTTAAAGAGTGGCTCAACGAGAAGGATTGATTCAATTTGGCTTATAAAAAATGACCCCGCCTTTATAAGGCGAGGACATTTTTTATGAAGTGCTATTCAGTTAAAAATAGTCAGCACCTTAACGATGTGACTTAATCCGACAAAAGGCAAACCAAAAAGTGATATTTTTATATTGTTCACGGGGGCTTTTTAATTTATAATGTGAAAAATATGGCGCGCGATAAAACCGCGGCACCTATAGGGAGAATTGCCATGAAAACCATATTGGTTCTGGGCGGCGCCGGCTACATCGGCAGCCATACCGTGTACGAACTCATAGACGGCGGATACGACGTAGCTGTGGCGGATAACCTTGAAACGGGATTTATAGAGGCGGTACACCCAAAGGCGAGGTTCTATAAGGGCGATATACGGGACAAGTCATTCATAGATTCCGTATTTGACGCCGAAAAGATAGACGCAGTGATACATTTCGCCGCTAATTCCCAGGTAGGCGAGAGTATGATAAAGCCCCTGAAATACTATGAAAACAACATGGGCGGTACACGAACCATGCTGCAATCCATGGTAGAGCACGGGGTGAAGTACATAGTATTCTCATCTACAGCCGCCATATATGGCGAGCCTGAGCGCGTGCCAATAATGGAGAGCGACCCGACCCACCCTACCAACTGCTACGGCGAAACCAAGCTTTCCATGGAGCGAATGTTCCACTGGAC
>ERZ825159.3446-NODE-3446-length-11299-cov-3.699840_pt1 | contig 11299 bp, 8 predicted proteins | sample MGYA00519932_ERZ825159 | MGnify/ENA primary metagenome ERZ825159 (study PRJEB31778, sample SAMEA3449191) | human gut metagenome | biome: human gut; feature: human-associated habitat; material: faeces | place: United Kingdom | collected 2010/2012 ...
CCGGAAGCCTGCGAAAACACGGCGAAAATTGCAGAACAGTGCAACTTTGACTTTGTGTTTGGCGATACCAAGCTCCCGTATTTCAAAGCTCCGGACGGCATGGAAAACCAGGAATACTTTGAAAAGCTCTGTTATGAGGGCTTGGAACGCCGCTACCCCGGCAAGGTAACGGATGCCTTGCGTGAACGCCTGGAATACGAGATTGGCGTGGTTAAAAAGATGGGGTACACCAACTATTACCTCATCGTGTATGACTTTATCAATTACGCCAAAAGCCGCGATATCCCGGTCGGCCCCGGCCGCGGCTCCGGTGCGGGCAGCCTGGCGGCCTATTGTGTCGGTATTACGGACATTGACCCCATCCGCTACAGTTTGATTTTTGAACGCTTCCTGAACCCGGAACGTGTCTCTATGCCGGACTTTGACGTTGACTTTTGTTACGAGCGCCGCCAGGAAGTGATTGATTACGTCAACCGCAAGTATGGCCGTGACCATGTGGCACAGATCGTGACCTTTGGAACTATGGCCGCCCGTGCCGCCGTGCGCGATGTCGGCCGCGTGATGGGTATGCCGTACCAGGACGTGGATAAGGTGGCCAAGCTGATTCCTACTGAACTGAAAATGACGCTGAACCATGCGCTGGAGGTTTCGCCGGACCTGAAAGCAATGTATGACGCTGAACCCCAGGTGCATGAGCTGATCGATACCTCGCTGAAAGTGGAGGGCATGCCGCGTCACGCTTCCACTCATGCGGCGGGCGTTGTGATTACCCGCGAACCGGCTACCGAGTATGTGCCGCTTTCCACCAACGATGGTCTGCCGGTTACCCAGTTCAACATGGTGGAAATTGAGCGCCTTGGCCTGCTCAAGATGGACTTCCTTGGCCTGCGCACCCTGACCGTTATCCATGATACCGAAGCCGCTGTGCGCCTGCATGAACCGGATTTCCGCATTGCCAATCTGGATTATGACGATGCCGCTACTTATGCTATGCTGGAACGGGGCGAAACAGAGGGCATCTTCCAGCTTGAATCTACTGGTATGACCCAGGTGCTGGTCAGTATGCACCCCCGCAGCCTTGAAGACGTCATCGCCCTCATCTCGCTGTACCGCCCCGGCCCCATGGATTCTATCCCGACCTATCTGCGCAACCGCAGGGAGCCGGATAAAGTCACCTATAAAACACCCCAGCTGGCCCATATCCTGGATGTTACCAACGGCTGTATCGTTTATCAGGAACAGGTCATGCAGATCTGCCGCGAGCTGGCAGGCTTCAGCTTTGGCCAGGCTGATAACGTGCGCCGTGCCATGAGCAAAAAGAAGCATAAAGTCATGGAAGCCGAGCGAGAGCACTTTGTGCATGGCTGTACTGAGCCGGGCAAAGAGTGCGCCGGGTGTGTGAAGAACGGGATCCCGGAAGCCGTGGCCAATGAGATCTATGACGATATGGTCAGTTTTGCTTCTTATGCGTTCAACAAATCTCATGCGGCCTGCTATGCTTATGTGGCATTCCAGACAGCCTATCTCAAGTGCCATTACCCGCGCGAGTTCATGGCTGCGCTGTTGACCAGCGTACTGGACAGCACCGCCAAGGTGATTGAATATTCGTCCGAATGCCAGCGCCTTGGCATCAAGGTTTTGCCGCCGGATATCAATGTATCCCGCGGCGGCTTTACGGTGGACGGGCAGAGCATCCGCTTTGGCCTGAACGCCGTCAAAAGCGTTGGCCGCGATTTGATTGAAGCGGTCATCAAAGAGCGCGAAAGCCGCCCATTCCGCAGCCTGTACGATTTCTGCAAGCGGATGCGCAGCAACATGCTTAACCGCCGTGCGCTGGAAAACCTGATCAAAGCCGGTGCCTTTGATACCCTGGAACCCAGCCGCCACGGCATGATGGAAAGCGTGGAAACGGTACTGCGCATTGTTGAAAACGATGCCCGCCAGAATCTGGATGGCCAGCTGGATTTGTTCAGCGCCATGGCCGGTGCCGAGGAAGCCCCCCAGAACGATGATTATCAGGTGCCAAACCTGCGTGAGTATGATTCCGGCGAGCTGCTGAAAATGGAAAAAGAGGTCTCGGGCCTGTACCTGTCCGGCCACCCGTTGGATGCTTACCGGGAAAAGATCGAAAAAATCTCCACCTGTACCATCGCTCAGCTGCAGGGAGAAAATGCCAGGGATTTTGATAACCAGACGGTTACCCTGGTATGTACCGTGGTCAAAAACAAGATCATGACCACAAAGTCCAATACGTTGATGGCCTTTACTACCATTGAAGATCTGACCGGCACAATGGAGCTGTTGGTGTTCCCCCGCGTGCTGACCAGCTGCCGTGCGTATTTGCAGGAGAACGCCGTTGTTGTCACCACTGGCCGCGCTTCCGTTAAAGAGGATGAAGGCACCCGCCTGATCGTGGAAAGCGTACTGCCGGTCGATGGTTATGATCCATCCCAAAGCTTTGGCCAGAACCGTTCCCAGCGCATCAGCGCGGCAGCGGGGGATACGGCTGCCCAAAGCATATGGCTGCTGGTGCCCTCGCGGGAATGCGCCCAGATGCACAAGGTGGAAAACCTGCTGCAAAATATTTTTGACGGCCCCACACCCGTATATTTCAAATTTGAAGATTCCGGCCAGCGGGTGCGTGCGCCGCAAAGTATGTGGGCCATGGATCACCCGCTGCTGCGCCAGGAGCTGGAACGCATCTTGGGTGCTGACCATGTAAAATTCACAGCGGCACAAGCGGCAAAATAAATCCATGTACTTTGCGCGTTTTATCCATAAAATTGAGCCGCTGGTATGGTATAATAGCAGGCAGGGGAGTATGTTAAAAAATAGGCAGGTTGCCCGGTGGTACGCCGGAAAATGCCTGCCGGGGAAAACCAGTTTTGCGTTTTCTTCATTGGGCCGCTCTGCGCGGCTCAACTATAACAGGAGGACATTTTTATGGCTAAGGAAATCAAAACCATCGGTGTACTGACCAGCGGCGGCGACGCCCCCGGCATGAATGCAGCGGTACGCGCCATTGTCCGTGCAGGCATCTCCAAGGGCTACCGCATGATGGGCATTCAGCGCGGTTATAACGGCCTGATCAACGGCGAATGCTACGAGATGAACGTCCGCAGCGTGTCGGAGATCATCCACCGCGGCGGTACGATTCTGTATACTGCCCGCTGCCTGGAGTTCAAAACCAAGGAAGGCCAGGCCAAAGGCCTTGCACGCTGTAAGGAACTTGGCATTGATGCCCTCGTGGTCATCGGCGGCGACGGTTCTTTCATGGGCGCCCGCGCATTGGCGAACCAGGGCATTCCCTGTGTTGGCATTCCCGGCACCATTGATAACGATATTGCCTGCAGCGAGTATACCATTGGCTATGATACAGCCATGAATACCGCGGTAGAAGCCATTGATAAATTGCGTGATACCACCCAGAGCCATGACCGCTGCAGTGTTGTTGAGGTTATGGGCCACCATGCAGGCTATATTGCGCTGAACGTCGGCATTGCTACTGGTGCTTTGGCTGTGCTGCTGCCGGAGCGTCCGTTCGACTTTGAGCGTGACATTCTCCAGCGTATGCGCCAGACCCAGGTTACCGGCAAAAAGCACTTCATCATCATTGTGTCGGAAGGCGTTACCGATGCCCAGACCCTGGCCAACCAGATCCAGGCTGCAACAGGTGTTGATTCGCGTGCAACTGTTCTGGGCCACATCCAGCGCGGCGGTTCACCTACCGTGCGTGACCGTGTGAATGCCTCCCTGATGGGTTACCATGCAGTGGACCTGTTGGATAAGGGCATTTATAACCGCGTGGTTGCCCTGTCCGGCGGTAAGATCGTGGACTATGATGTCAACGTGGCGTTGTCGATGCACAAATACCTTGACCCGATGGAGATCGAAGTGGCACAGGCGATTTCCATCTGATGCGGTAAGTCCGTGCGGCCCTGTATATGGGCCGCATTTTTTTGTAAAGATGCATATTTTGCGCCGTGCAGGCAAGAATTTTCGCATAATGAAAAAAAGTTCTTGCATTTTGCTGCACCTTGTGCTACTATACTATAGCAATACACACGCATTGCGTTGTTTTTTTGTGCCTTTTTTGCCGTAACACGTAAAAAGGTTAGAAAACAAGTACGCGATGCGGAGGGTAAAAAACTAAATTTTGGAGGAAATTAACTATGGCAGTCGTATCTATGAAACAGCTTCTCGAAGCCGGCGTGCATTTCGGTCATCAGACCCGCCGCTGGAACCCCAAGATGGCAAAGTACATCTTCACCGAGCGCAACGGCATCTACATCATTGACCTGCAGAAGACCGTAAAGAAACTCGATGAGGCTTACAACTTTGTCCGCGATGTTGCTGCTGACGGCGGCGAGATCCTGTTTGTTGGCACCAAGAAGCAGGCGCAGGAGTCCATCCGTGACGAGGCTACCCGCTGCGGCATGCACTATGTCAACGCTCGTTGGCTGGGCGGCATGATGACCAACTTCCGCACCATCCGTAAGCGCATCGACCGTATGGAGCAGCTGAAGACCATGCAGGAAGACGGCACTTTCGACCTGCTGCCGAAGAAGGAAGTTGTTAAGCTGGAGCTGGAGATGGCTAAGCTGGACAAGTACCTGGGCGGCGTCAAGAACATGAAGACCCTGCCGAAGGCTATGTTCATCGTCGATCCTCACAAGGAGCGCATCGCTGTTGCTGAGGCCCGCAAGCTGAACATCCCCATCGTGGCTATCGTTGATACCAACTGCAACCCCGACGAGATCGATTACGTCATCCCCGGCAACGACGACGCTATCCGCGCTGTCAAGCTGATCTCCGGCGCTATGGCTGATGCTGTGCTGGAAGGCAAGCAGGGTAAGCAGGATGCTCCCGCTGCCGAAGAGGCCGCCAAGGCTGAATAAGCCCGATCCCGCCCGAAACTGTTTGTACACCTAAATTCAGAAAGGACGAATGAACATGGCTGTTTCTGCAAAGGACGTTATGGAACTGCGCCGCCAGACTGACTGCGGCATGATGGAATGCAAGAAGGCTCTTGTCAAGGCTGATGGCGACATCAATAAGGCTATCGAGATTCTGCGTGAAGAGGGTCTGGCTACTGCCGCTAAGAAGGCTGGCCGTATCGCTGCTGAAGGCATGGTTTACGCTGTTGCCACCGCTAACGGTGCTGTTGTTGTTGAAGTCAACGCTGAGACCGACTTTGTTGCCAAGAACGATAAGTTCGTTGAGTTCACCAAAGATCTGGCCAATGTTGTTGCTGAGCAGAAGCCCGCTGATGTTGAGGCTCTGATGGGCTGCAAGATGGGCGAAGGCACTGTTGACGAAGCTCTGAAGGCTCTGATTCTGGTCATCAAGGAGAACATCAAGGTTCGCCGTTTTGCTTTCTATGAGGGCCATTGCGCCGCTTACGTTCACGGCGGCGGCACCCACGGCGTTATCGTTAAGTTCGATACCACCGATGAAGTTGCTGCTAAGCCGGAGTTCGTTGAGTTTGGCAAGGATATTGCAATGCAGATCGCTGCTGCAAACCCGAGCTACCTGAACCGTGAGGCTGTGCCTGCTGAGGCTATCGAGAACGAGAAGAAGATTATCATCGCTCAGATGGCTAACGATCCGAAGGCCGCCAACAAGCCCGACGCTATCAAAGAGAAGATGGCTACCGGCCGTCTGGGCAAGTTCTACAAGGAGAACTGCCTGGTCGATCAGGCTTTCATCAAGGATGGCAACATGGACGTGAACGCCTATGTGAACGCTACCGCTAAGAAGCTGGGCGGCGATATCAAGATCGTCGAGTACACCCACTTCATCAAGGGCGAAGGCCTGGAAAAGCGCGTTGACGACTTCGCTGCTGAAGTTGCCGCCGCTGTTAAGGGTTAATTAGCTGATTGCTTTCTGAAAGAGCACTTTGAGAGTTTACCTCTTGGGGTGCTCTTTTTTGTTTGCTTTTGAGTGGTAAAATTTGGAACGCTATCTCCAGAAAAGCCACCTGCCTTTGTTCAGCTAATCCGATTTTTATATCTCTTTCACGCATGTGATTATCCTCAATTTCTGCCAGTATCCTATCCGAAACTCTACCATGACCAATGGCATCGTCCTTGATCCGTTCCTTGGCAGCGGCTCTACGCTGCCTGCCGGCAGCTCTGAACGCCTTTGGCACCTGTTCCAGTTCGGCCACCATCCCCCTCAGCAAGCAGTGCATGGAGGACGAGATGGGCATATCCGATAAAATCACCAGTATCGCTATCCCTCTGGGCGCAACGGTCAACATGGATGCTGTTTCCATCGTGTTGTCGTTCATGATCGTGTTTTTCGCCAACGCCTGCGGCATTGAGGTCAGTACCTCCATGATGATTGTGATCCTGCTGGCAAATGTGATCTTGTCCGTGGGCACCCCCGGCATCCCCGGTGGTGCAATCGCTTCGTTCGCCGCGCTGGCTACCATGGCGGGTCTCCCGGCTGGCGTGATGGGCGTTTATATCAGCATCAATACCCTATGCGATATGGGCGCTACCTGCGTGAACGTTATTGGCGATATGGCAGGCTGCGTGGTGCTGAAAGAGAAAATTAAGCTGGATGACTGACACAGTTCCCACAAAACAAAATAACAAGTTACATTTGGGCGGGCAGCGACGAAAAACAACTGCCCGCCTTTTTGCTGCCTGCTTTGCTTTCAGCGGAAAAAGATGCTAAAATAAAGCAGTTGAAAAATCACACCGGAAGGGGAGCGCACAAAAACGCAAGATGGACGATAAAATAAAGAATACCTCAAAGCCCGGCGTGGCATATTATCATCTGCCGGGGCTGTTTGAATTTTATGGGCTGTACCGCATGTTCCTGCCGCTGTTCTATCATCACAGAGAATATTTTTACAACTGGTGCGCCATCGGCTCCATTTATGGGGCCTTGGGCGACTGCATCTGGGGTGGCGGCCGCACAAGTTTTGGCGTGCAGGACCCCGAAGATGTTATGGATCTGATGCGCGAATATGGGATATCCGCCCGGCTGACATTCAGTAACTCACTGCTGCGTGAAGAGCACCTGGCGGACATAAAGTGCAACGCCCTGTGTAAGCTGTTTGAAAATAGCGGCGGCGCACAAAACGGCGTTATTGTCCATTCGGACTTGCTGCTCAGATACCTGGAAAGCCGTTATCCGGGGCTTTACTTTGTTTCATCTACAACCAAGGTGCTCACGGAATTCCCGCAGTTACAGGCGGAATTGAATCGGGATGACTTCCGCTATGTTGTGCCGGATTTCCGGTTAAATAAAGAATTTGAACAGCTGAACAACCTGCCCCAGCCCCAGAAAGATAAAGTGGAATTCCTTTGCAATGAATGCTGCTGGTTTGGCTGCAAGGACAGAAAGCGCTGCTATGAAAATGTAAGCCGTAAAAACCTTGGCGAAACCTGCCCCGACCACCGCTGCGCAGCCCCTGGCGCACAGGAAGGGTATCGCTTTTCAAAAGCAATGGACAACCCCGGTTTTATTGGCATCCAGGATATTCAAAATATCTATCTGCCCATGGGCTTTTCCAACTTCAAAATTGAGGGCCGCGGGCTTGGCAGTGCCTTAATTTTGGAGTTTCTGCTTTACTATATGACAAAGCCAGAATACCAGCTGCGCGTCCGCGAAGAAATTTATCTCAATAATATGCTAGACCTGTTCTGAATGGGGAAACGGCGCAATCACTTTATTCAATATTTAAAAATTAAATGTCAGTTTAGCACAGAAAAATTCTGGAATCCTCTTGCTCTCATGCTACATGAGGGACGTATACGCAAAGTATCCCTTAAAAATAAAAATGCAAATCGAAAGCGAGGCATGATGATCGAATGAATGATTTTGTTTATAACAGCGGCGTACGGATTATTATGCGATTGCGGAAAACTTGAACCGAACAGAATCCGAAAACCTGAATGGAAACCACATTTTGCAGGCGGGCTGGCACGATTTGCGATATAATAGACAGCATACAAATCGAAGAGAGGGGAATGTTTTGATGGAACTGCAAAAAGGCCGCCCGATGGATACTACGGGCAGATTGGCCAAAGAAACCCGTACCTATGATTTACTGGATAGTCTTGGGATCGAATATAACCGCATTGACCATGCCCCGGCCATGACGATGGAAGTCTGCCAGGAAATTGACAAAACGCTGCAGGCGGTCATCTGCAAAAATCTTTTTCTTTGTAACCGTCAGGAAACCGCGTTTTACCTGCTGATGATCCCGGATACCAAGGTGTTCCACACCAAGGATCTATCCGCCCAGATCCACTCCGCGCGCCTGTCCTTTGCCAAACCGGGATATATGGAAAAGTTCCTTGATATCACTCCCGGCTCGGTCAGTGTGCTGGGCCTGATGAACGATACCGAAAACCATGTGCAGCTTTTGATCGATGAAGATGTGCTGAACAGTGAATATGTGGGCTGCCACCCCTGCATCAATACTTCCAGCCTGCGCCTGCGCACAAAAGACCTGGTGGAAACCATTCTGCCCGCCATCCACCATGAATTTGTCCGGGTTAAACTGTAATTCCGTGGGGGTAAAGCAGAATGATTTTGATTATGGCAAAATGATGTGATGGCTTCGCCGATTTCTTACACATAAACCACTTTACAATCCAGAGTTATACCATATAGTGGTGCAACCGGCCAGGGGAGCTTTGCTTTTTTGAGTGATTCAAAAAGTGAAGTGTCCCTGGCATTCTTTTTGTCTTTTTCCATGCCTGCAGCAGGCAAAACTTACCGTAATACCGCGGTTGGGACCAGGGAACACACGGCCAAATGCCACATGCAGCCCGCTGCCCCACGCCGGAATGCGGCGTAACGTTAGCAGCCAGCGGCATGGATGTGGCGCGTACTTTAACCTTGCTACTGACCACACCTCGTTTTATGAGCGTTACGGCTGGCAGTTTTACTGCATGGTGCAGGGCGATGGCGAGGAAGAGCCCTCGCGGCTGTATATCCATACGATGTAAAGCGTGTTATTGTTCGCTGTGCCCCGCAAGATGTCTGTAAGGTGCGATGCCCTCATTGCGCCGAGGAAGAACCCGAACGATTTATCATCCTCCCCAATAAAAGCATAAACAAAAAGCGGCGTGAACCCAATCACGCCGCTTTTTTAATCGTTAATGCAGATGATAAATATCGGATCGTCCCAATTATACGAAACCAAGCAATCTCTCTTAATACTCCGTCTCGCGGAACTTCAGGCTGCCGTTATCGCCCATTTCGTCCACAATGGCCAGGCTGGCCAGTTTGTAACCCTCGCGGCGCAGCTCGTCGCCGCCCGGCTGGAAGCCTTTTTCAATGCAGATGCCGATCCCCGCCACACTGGCTCCGGCCTGCTGGCAGACATCCAACAGACCGCGCATGGCCTTGCCGTTTGCCAAAAAATCATCCAGAATCAGCACACGGTCATTGGGGCCAAGGAACTTCTGGGCCAGGGTGATATTGTAATCTTTGCCGTAAGTATAAGAATGTACCGTGGAAGTGTACACATCGCCATCAATGTTTTTGCTTTTGGCCTTTTTGGCAAACACCACGGGCACATCAAAGTGGCGAGCCGTCATGCAGGCAATCGCAATGCCGGATGCCTCAATAGTCAGGATCTTGTTTACTCCGTCATCCTTAAAAATGCGGTAAAACTCCTCGCCGATTTTATCCAGCAGGTCAACATCCAGCTGGTGGTTCAAAAAGCAGTCAACTTTCAGCACATTGCCCGGGCGGACCTGCCCATCGCGCAGAATGCGGTCTTCCAAAAGCTTCATCTTAAGATACCCCTTTCATGTTTACCAACTATTATGCCTAATTCCGCCGCGTTTTTCAACCCTTAAAACCAGGTTTTTCATTTTTTTATTACAAACTTTGTCAATATGGTAGTTTGATAATATTTTGTAACCAAACTTTGTGCAAAACCGCCACAAAGGCTTTGGATTCCATCTGTAATTTATGCCGATATTCCGTATTGAAGATTTGCCAACTTAGCGGTATACTTTAGTTTAAATTACAGTTATGGGCTGTGCAACCCGTTCCGGCAGGCGTTTGCCCGCCGGAGACTGTAAATCATTAGGAGGGAATAACAATGAACAAAAAGGTCATCAGTGCAATGCTGGCTGCTTCCATGGCTGTCAGCCTGGCCGCCTGCGGTTCCACCGCTACTTCCGAAGCTACTTCCGCTGTCTCTTCCGAGACTTCCAGCACCGTCGCTTCCGGCGAGTCCGCTGCTTCCGGCTCCTACACCGGCACTCCCATCAAGGTTGGCGGCATCGGCCCCATCACCGGCGCTGCTGCAACTTACGGCAATGCTGTTAAGAACGCCGAAGAACTGGCTGTCAAAGAGATCAACGCCGCAAACGGCAGCGATGTTTTTGACTGGAAGTTCGAGGACGATGAGCACGATGCTGAAAAGAGCGTCAACGCTTACAACTCCCTGAAAGACTGGGGCATGCAGGTTCTGGCTGGCCCCGTTACCACTACCCCGACCCTGGCAGTTGCTGCTGAGAGCGTCAACGATAACATGTTCGTTATGACCCCTTCTGCCTCTGCACAGACCGTTATCGAAACCGGCGACAATGTCTACCAGATCTGCTTCACCGACCCCAACCAGGGTGTTGCATCCGCTGACTACATTGCCGAGAACGCTCTGGCTACCAAGATCGGCGTCATCTATGACTCTTCTGACGCTTACTCTTCCGGCATTTACGCCAAGTTCAAGGCCGAAGCTGAGAGCAAGGGCCTTGAGATCGTCACTGCTGAAGCTTTCACCAGCGACAACAAGAGCGACCTGTCCACCCAGGTTGCCAAGTGCCAGGAAGCTGGCGCTGAGCTGGTGTTCCTGCCCATCTACTACACCGAGGCTTCTCAGATCCTGACCACCGCCAACAAGACTGGCTATGAGCCCATCTTCTTCGGCTGCGATGGCATGGATGGCATCCTGGATGTTGAGGGCTTTGATACCTCTCTGGCTGAGGGCCTGATGCTGCTGACTCCGTTCGCTGCTGACGCTCAGGATGAAAAGACCCAGGCATTTGTTTCCGCTTACGTTGCCGCTTACGGCGAAACCCCGAACCAGTTCGCAGCTGACGCTTACGACTGCGTATACGCTTACAAGCAGGCTCTCGAGAACGCGGGCGCTACCCCGGATATGTCCGCAGAGGATCTGTGCGACAAGATGATCGAGCAGTTTACCTCCATGACCTTCGACGGCCTGACCGGTACCAGCGCAACCTGGAGCACCGAGGGCGCTGTCACCAAGGACCCGACCGTTGCTGTAATCAAGGACGGCAAGTACGTAAACGTATAA
>ERZ825159.3448-NODE-3448-length-11296-cov-4.954897_pt1 | contig 11296 bp, 10 predicted proteins | sample MGYA00519932_ERZ825159 | MGnify/ENA primary metagenome ERZ825159 (study PRJEB31778, sample SAMEA3449191) | human gut metagenome | biome: human gut; feature: human-associated habitat; material: faeces | place: United Kingdom | collected 2010/2012 ...
AGTGAGTGTTCGAGCGTATAGTTTTAGGCTGTGGAATAATTGCGCAATTTAAAACACCGCTTTCACTTTTGCTAAACAACATTCCTTTTACAGGAATATTATATACATAAGGCATATTTGTTTCAGTTGAAAACAAGTTAACTACTTCCACGTTTAAATCATAAGAAGACAGTGTCATGTCACTGAGACTAGCAAAAATGACCTTTCTTGCCGACCCCTGTAATTCTATTGGTTCTAATTCATTGAGGCAAATAGAAGTTTGTGGAATCGGTTTCAAGATCAACGGAATATCTGCCAAATTTCTAATATCAATTCGTAATTTATTGGCAGCGACTAATTGGGTAGTTATTTCCAAGGCGCCCTCTAAATATTTGTTCAACCATCTAGAAGAACCATAAATATTACAGTCCAAACGTTCTAGAAAGCAATTTTCTTCTAGTGCATAGCGGATGTAAGTATCCGATTTTAGTCGTGCAAATATAATAACATCTGCTCCCTTTACTCTTTGTCGTTGTTGATAAATTTCCAACGTTTTTTGGCTAAGAATTACCATCCCTTTTTCCGTAGCTTGTTTACGTAGTATTGCATCGTCTTTCACCATAACAGCTTCAATACCTTGTTCCAAATAGGACTGTAAAGTTTCTACCTGAGTGATGGTCGATGACATATCTGCTTGCATAACCACATACTCCTTCCATTCTGGGAGATACCTTCCTTTGGCATTCAAATGAATGCCAAAGGAAAATAAAAATATATACAGAGCCCATATTTTATAAAAATATCTATCTTTCACCTGTTTCATAGTGTTTATTGAATTTTACCAGTCTCATTAATGCTGGAAGGAATTCCATGTAGTTTTTTCTAGCTGGTGATACCCAACCAATTTCTGCATAAGCTGCAATTCTAGGGAAGGTCATCCTATTCATACTTTCTACTGTTAGAATCTGTTCACCCCACATTTGACATCCTAATCCTAAAATTTTATATTGTAATGACTTATCCATTCCAGCAGGAATAGGATTGAACGCGTATGATTTTGCCAAAGGAATTCTACTCTTGTCGTAGTCTAAGTAGGTACCATAGTGATATGAATTGACAATATCGTATCCTTTTTGGGCAGTTTCCTCAATCAAATCCAAATCACCTTTCCAAAATTGTACAATCGTTCCTTCAGCCAATTTTGATTTTAAGGCAATAGCGTCTTCTGCTGAGTTGTACTCATGGATTTTATTTCCCATAATATCAATTGTTCTCATTGCTAAATCCATTATATTACTATTTTCATCGATATCATCTGCTTTAAAATTAATTGCAATTACTTTATCAGCTCCTTGTTTTTTCACTTCTGAAACAGGTATATTATCTAACATTCCTCCATCCATGAACTTGTGTTTTTTAAATTCACATGGGCAAAAAAAAGCAGGGAAACTACTACTAGCTCGCACAGCCTTTCCTATTGATATGTCTGTTATATATTGATATTTATCCCCACTATTTTGAGGAATTTTATTTGTAAATATATATTCTTTTGCATCACTAACATCTACTGCTGGAATAACAAGTGGCATTTTTTCTATGTCCTCAATCTTTTTTACGCCTTTTCTTAAAGCTAAACAATTATAAGTTTCTTCTATATTTTTACCGCTTCTTAAACCTTTTATTTCTATTTTCTTATTTATCATAAAACTTCTAATTCCAGAAATAATTGGAGTAGAATTAATTCCTGCAATCTCCTTTGCATATCTCTTAAATAATATGTAAATATAATAAGGAGAATAACCTAAAGCATATAAAGATGAAACTAAGGCTCCTGAACTAGTTCCTCCAATCACATCTATTTTTATTCCATTATCCTCTAATGCTTTTATTGCTCCTGCATGAGCAATTCCTCTTATTCCCCCACCTGATAAAGCTAATCCTAATTTCAAAAAAACACCTTCTTTTTTTTATCTTATTTTTTATTATTTACTTTTTTATATGAATTTAATCAAAAAGAGTTGATTTATTTTCACAAATAAATCAACTCTTTTTTACATTATATTAAATTTCTATAACTTATTCTTATTTTGCATCAGTATAATAAACTTCTCCAAATCCATATTTTACCTGATAATAAGTTCCAATAAATGATGGTTCTATTTCATCTTTTAGATTATAAGTTGGCTCTACTACTTCTTTACCTTGTGTATTAATTGCTCCCCATTTTCCATCTTTTTGTACAGAAGCAAATCCAAATTCATTAAATTCTGTTACTTTGTCATATTTTGCTTCTACAACCATATCTCCATCTTTATTTACAAATCCCCACTTATTATCTCTCTGTTGTGCAAATAATACATTATTTGGATAAACTTCAGTATTTTTAATTTCGTTTCCTTCTTTATTAAAATACTTTTTCTCATTTTCATTATATATAACAATATAATTATCTTTTACCTCAATTTTTGCATCTTTCATTTCACATATTTTTGACATATTTTTATCATATAATTTTGTAATATTGTCTTTTGCAATTACTGATTGTATTATAGACGTATCTTGTACTTTTTGAAGTGAATCATTTTCAATTTGAATTTTCACATTATCTTTGTCATCTATTACACCTAACTTTGAATTTTCTATACTTACTATAAAATAATTGTCATATAAATATTCAATATAATTATATTTTTCTTCTATAATTTGCTTTCCATCTTTTCCTATTATGCCATATTTAGTTCCATCTTCACTATTAATTCTAATTTTATATTTTTCATTACTAGTATTCAATATTGCAATATTAGTATCTATATTAGCTTCTGTTCCATTACTATTATATACTGTTGTTCCTTGATTATCTTTTGCATATAAATAGACTCCTGTAACATCTATTTGATCGTATTGAGCTGGAACTATAATTTTTCCATCTAATGATGCAACTCCATATTTTTTACTTCTCTCTATTAATAATATTTGGTTAGTCGTATCATATGTTATTGATTGATATTCATTTTTTATAATTTCTTTATCATTTTTAGTTACACCAAACTGACCATTTTTGGCTCCTAACAAATAAGCATTATCATTATCTTCTATATCTGTTATTCTTGATAACTGATTATATTCAACTTTTAATATTAATTTTCCATTATTATTAATATAACCATAGCGATATCCTTCTTGAGTTTTATTTGAAACAATATATCCTGCAAATTTATACCCATTTTGTTCTGTATAATATCCATCAACAGTAATTTGTTCATATTCTATATTAATTAATTTACTTCCTTTTATATTTATAACACCATATTTATCATTTTGTTTTACTAATAGTTCTCCCTCTTTATATGGCAACCCATCAATTTCATCATAAATAGGTTTCGTTATTTCTTTTCCTTTAAAGTCTATTAATCCATATTTTCCATTTTTATAATATCTTAACACACTTTTTTCATACATTAAATCACTAGCAATGTTTTTTAGTCTAATTGGCTCCACTTTTTCGTATTTATTTAATATTTCCTCTTGCTTTTCATTTAAAACTTTTACTTCATTTGATTTATAACATATAAAAATAGCTTGTTCAGGATTTGGTATTTTTACGTCTTCATATTCAGTTTCAATTATCTTATTTCCGTTTTTATCTATAACTCCTGATTTTTCATTTTGTTTTAAAACAAAATAATTATATTGCTCTACCTTTGCAATTTCATATTTTTTTGCATTTTGCTCTATAAAATAATAAGATACTCCAGTTATAACTCCTATTAATATTACTAATATTATAATATTTCTTATAATAAATTTTCTTTTCATATGTTATACCCTCTTTCAATTATTCTTCTATTTGTTTTTCATTATTTTTACATGCTTTGACTTTTAATATTCTTTTATCTTCATATTTTTCTATCTTATAAGTTACTTCTTTAGTCTCTATTATTGGGTTTTCTTCTTCTTCAGGAATTCTCCCTAATTTTTCTTGTAAGAAGCCTGATAAAGTGTCATAATCTCCTTCTGGAATATTAGCATTTAAAAGTTTATTAACATCATAAATTGGCATACTTCCAACTATAATATAGGTATTTTCGTCTATTTTTTCAAATTCCTTTTCTTCTTTATCATATTCGTCATAAATATCACCTACAAGCTCTTCTAATATATCCTCCATTGTTATTAAACCTGCTGTTCCACCATATTCATCTATAATTATTGCTATTTGCATTTTATTTTTTTGTAGTTCTTTAAAAACTTCATTAATTAATCTAGTTTGTGATACAAAATAAGCATCTTTTACCACATTTTTAACTTTAAAGTTTTTCTTTCCTATATTTTTCAGAACATCTTTTATATATAAAATTCCTTTTATTTCATCAATTGTCTCATCATAAACTGGAATTCTACTATATCTATATTCTTCTTTTGAAAGTTCTTCCATTAACTCATCATTACTTATATTTATATCTACAGCAAAAATGTCTTTTCTATGTTTCATTATTTCAGAAGCCGTTATATCATTAAATTCAAAAACATTATTAATTAGCTCTTTTTCTTCTTCTTTTATTGTTCCTTTTTCTTCACCTTGATCTACCATCATCTTTATTTCTTCTTCTGTTACTGATTCTTCTTCATTTTCTCCTACTCCAAACAACTTAGATATTGAATTAGTAACCAAAGTTAAAAATTTTACAAAAGGTGATGTAATAATTGAAATGGCTCTAATTATTCCAATTGTTCCAAATGCTATTTTTTCATAATTTTTCATAGCTAGTCTTTTAGGAACAAGTTCTCCAAAAACTAATGTAAAGAAAGATAATATAATTGTAATAATTATAATTGAAATACTTTTCCATACTCCTAAACTAAGAAATGGCATACATTGAAATAATATCGGCGCTAGTTTTTCAGCAAATGTATCTGATGCAAATGCACTTGATAAAAATCCTGCTAAAGTAATTCCTATTTGTATAGTTGCTAAAAACTTGCTTGGCGTTTTTAACATTTTCTCAATTTGTTTTGCCTTTTTGTTTCCATCTTTTGCTTGTTTCTCTATTTTTGTGTCATTTAGTGAAATAAATGCAATTTCACTTGCTGCAAAAAATGCATTTAAAAAAATTAATACAGCTAAAATAATTAATTGTGATAACATTTAAATATCTACTCCTTTAAAAAATATCATATCCATTATATCTGTTTTTTATTTTTTTTTCAATAATATAACTATTAAGTTTTAGTTTTTTAGTTACAGTTCAGTAAAAAATGATTATGATGTCTAAGCTTCGGCTCACTATAACACTTAAATTTTATTTAATGTCTTTTCATTTCATTCAAAAAGAAAATCTAATACAAGAAAACAAGGCGCTTTCACTCAGGCTCAAAATTATTATTATATAAATTTAAACTTTTTGAATGTAATTGAAGTAATCTTAGAATTTCTTAAATAATTTAATGGAAAATGTTCGCGTCGAGCTTTAGCTCGGACTAAGTGAAAGGGTGCCATTAAATTATTTTAGAAATTCTTAGATTATGTATTGAACTGAGAAAAGTTTAAATTCATATAATAATAATTTTGCCCGTGAACATTACTCATTTTCTTGTAAAATATTTTCTATTTTTCATTCCAATCAAACGTCATTAAATAAAATCTAAGTGTTATAGGGGGAGTCAGAGCTTGAACATCATAAGCATTTCTTACTGAACTGTAACAAAATACTAAAACTTAAAAATAAGAAAGCTTTACAAAAAAATATACATATGATAGAATGACAACTAATAAAATATAACTATATTTTATTTAGTATTAATACCTAAAGAGGGTGAAGAAAATGAAAAAATTTACAAAAATGCACGGGTTAGGAAATGATTATGTCTATATGGATGCCATACACCAAAAAATAGACAATGGATCTGAACTAGCTCGTTTTGTTAGTAATAGGCACTTTGGGATTGGTTCAGATGGTTTGATTTTAATCTGTAAAAGTGATATTGCTGATTTTAAAATGAGAATGTTTAATCAAGATGGTAGTGAAGCAGAAATGTGTGGCAATGGAATTCGTTGTGTAGGAAAGTTCGTATATGACAAAGGGTTAACTAATAAAACAACGGTAACAATTGAGACTTTAGCTGGAATAAAAACACTAAAATTTAATTTAAAAGATAAAAAAGTAGAAACAGTAAGGGTAGATATGGGAGAACCAATTTTAAATCCAGAAAAGATTCCAGTTATATCAAGTGAAAATCCAGTAAAAAATTTAAAGTTAAAAGCTTTAGATAAAGAATTTATTTTTACTTGTGTATCTATGGGAAATCCGCATGCTATTACAGTAGTAAAAGACACAGAAAAATTTGATGTAGAAACTTATGGAAGAATATTGGAAGTAGACAAAGCTTTTCCAAATAAAACAAATGTTGAATTTGTTCAAATAGTAGACAAAGAACATATAAAAATGAGAGTATGGGAAAGAGGTGCAGGAGAAACTTTAGCTTGTGGAACAGGAGCATGTGCAACAGCAGTTGCCTGCCATCTAAATGGTCTTACAGATAGAAATGTATACATAGAATTACTTCGGAGGAACATTAAAAATAGAATGGAATAAAGAAGATAATCATATTTATATGACAGGACCAGCAGTAACAGTATTTGAGGGGGAATTAGAATGAGTTTAATAAATGAAAATTTTTTAAAATTACAAGATAGCTATTTATTTTCAACAATAGCAAAAAAAGTAGCAAAATTTACTGAAGAAAATCCAGAAAAGGAAATAATAAAACTTGGAATAGGTGATGTTACAAGGCCTATAGTTCCAGCATGTATAGAAGCTATGCATAAAGCAGTAGATGAAATAGGAACAAAAGAAGGTTTTAAAGGATATGGACCAGAGCAAGGTTATGATTTCTTAAGAGATGCAATAGTAAAAAACGATTATAAATCAAGAGGAATAGATGTAAAAAAAGATGAAATATTTGTATCAGATGGAGCAAAATGTGATTGTGGAAATATAGTAGATATTTTTGGAAAAGAAAATAAAGTAGCTATTACAGACCCTGTTTATCCTGTATATTTAGATACAAACATTATGTCAGGAAGAGATGTTATATACTTACCTGTAACTGCTAAAAATAACTTTATGCCAGAGCTACCAAAAGAAAAAGTAGATATGATATATCTATGTTTCCCAAATAATCCAACAGGAACAGTTTTAACAAAAGAAGAATTGAAGAAGTGGGTAGACTATGCTAAAGCAAATAATTCAGTAATTTTATATGATGCTGCATACGAAGCATTCATAACAGAAGAAAAAATACCACATAGTATTTATGAAGTAGAAGGAGCAAAGGAAGTTGCAATTGAGTTCAAAAGCTACTCAAAAACAGCAGGATTTACAGGAGTTAGATGTGCATATGTAGTAATACCAAAAGAGTTAAAAGGATATACAAAAGATGGAAAAGAAATAAGCTATAATAAGTTATGGAATAGAAGAACTTGTACAAAATTTAATGGTGTATCTTACATAGTACAAAGAGCAGCAGAAGCAACATATTCTGAAAAAGGTAAAAAAGAAATAAAAGAAAATATAAATTATTATTTGGAAAATGCTAAAATAATAAAAAAAGGTTTAGAAGAAGCAGGATTTACATGCTATGGAGGGGTTAATTCACCATATGTATGGTTGAAAGTTCCAGATGGTATGACGTCTTGGGAGTTTTTTGATGAACTATTAGAAAAAGCAAATGTAGTAGGAACTCCAGGAAGTGGATTTGGACCTCATGGAGAGGGATATTTTAGATTAACAGCTTTTGGAACGAAGGAAAATACAATTAAGGCAATTGAGAGAATAAAAAAGGTAATGTAAAAAGAGAAGGTAGTGATTACTAAGAAAGTAGTCATTACCTTTTTATTAATTTTAAAATTGGTATGTAATAAATTGTTAAATAGTATTACAGATTAATCTAATCTGTTCATTATGTTCAAAAAGAGAATCTAGTATAAAAAATAAGGCACTTTCACTCAGGTTAAAATCATATACATATATACATTCTAATTATACTATAGGTTTGTAAATTACAATTAAATGAAAATAATACAAACATAAATTTGTAAAAAATGTTGACTTTTAATTATAATATTTATATAATTAGCAAAGAAAAAATTATAAAAGGTGGGCGAAAAATGAAGGAACAATTTTTAGAATTATTAAAAAAAGTAAAAAGAGAAGGAATAGACGAATTAATACAATTTTTAGAAAAATCAGATTTTTTTATTGCACCAGCAAGTACAAGATTTCATGGAAATCACGAAGGTGGTCTTGTAGAACATAGTATAAAAGTTTATGAAATATTAAAACATAAAGTAGAAAATAGCATATTAAAAATAGATATACCAGAAGAATCAATAATTATAATAGGATTATTACATGATATTTGTAAAACTAATTTTTATAAAGTAGATTTTAGAAATGCTAAAAATGCCTTGGGAGTTTGGGAAAAAGTACCATATTACACAATAGAAGATACAATACCATATGGACATGGAGAAAAATCAGTAATGATGATTACAGAATATATGAAATTAACACCAGAAGAAAAATACTCTATACGTTGGCATATGGGATACACTGAGCCAAAAGAAAATTATAATGCAATAGGAGCAAGTTATACAAAATATCCAATTGCTTTATTAACACATGAAGCAGACTTGGAAGCAACTTATTTTTATGATACATAAAAGTTAAATTAGAGAGGAAAAAAATGATAGCATATATAAAGGGAAAATTAGAAATGAAAATGACTGAATATGTAGTAATAGATGTTGGAGGCATTGGTTATAAAGTATTCATGTCAGAATTAGGAATAGAAAATATAGGAAATATAGGAGACACAGTAAAAGTACATACATATTACAGAGTAAGAGAAGATGACATAAGTATTTTTGGTTTTAATACCCTAGAAGAATTAAAGATGTTTGAACTTTTACTTGGAGTAAGTGGAGTTGGAGCAAAAACAGCTCTTACAATGCTTGCTGTATGTGAACCTTCTGAGTTTGCATTGGCTGTTATTTCAGAAGATGTAAAAGCATTAACAGGAATTCCTGGAATAGGACCAAAATCAGCTAAAAGAATAATATTAGAACTAAAAGATAAAATAAAGAAAGAACAAGAAGTAAAAGCTATAAAAGATACAATAGAAAATAAGGCAAGTTCAAAAATACAAATAGCTATTCAAAATGACGAAAAAGTAAAAGAAGCAATTTCAGCTCTTCAAGTTTTAGGATATAATAGAAAAGAAATAGAAAAAGCCTTTGGAAAATTACCAACGATAGAAATGTCAACAGAAGAATTAATAAGAAAAGGATTAGTAGCATTAGGAAAATAATAAAAATAGAGGTAGAGATTATGAATATGAATGAACCATTAGCATTTCGAGTAAGACCAAAAACATTAGAAGAATATATTGGTCAAGAACATGTATTACGGAAAAGATAAAATTTTATATAGAACAATTAAAGCAGATAGACTATCTAGTATCATTCTATTTGGACCTCCAGGATGTGGAAAAACTTCACTTGCAAGAGTAATAAGTGAAACAACGAAATATAAATTTTACAAAATAAATGCAGTAACAGCAGGAGTAGCAGATATAAAAAAAGTAATAGAAGAAACAAAAAACTTCATGCTAAATCCAACAGGAAAAAGCATATTATTTATAGATGAAATTCATAGATTTAACAAATTACAACAAGATGCTCTACTTCCTTATGTAGAAAATGGAACAATAATACTAATAGGAGCTACAACAGAAAATCCATATTTTGAAGTAAACAAAGCTTTAATTTCAAGATCAATGGTTGTAAAGCTAGATCCATTAACAGAGGACAATATATACGATATTTTAAAAAATGCAATAAAAAATAAAGATGGGCTTGGAGAATATAATATAAAAATTGAAGATGCTACATTAAAAAAATTAGCTACAATATCCAATGGTGATGTAAGAACAGCACTAAATGGATTAGAAGTAGCAACTTTAACAACAGCAATGAGTGATGATGGTTATATTCATTTAACAGATGAAGATATAAAAAATAGTGTTCAAAGTAAAAAGGCGATTTTCGATAAAAACGGTGAGCAACATTATGATAATATTAGTGCATTCATTAAATCAATGAGAGGGTCAGATCCAGATGCAGCAGTATTTTATTTAGCACGTGCGTTAAATGGTGGAGAAGATCCAATGTTTTTAGCTAGAAGAATAGTAATATGTGCATCAGAAGATGTTGGAATGGCAAATCCAAATGCGTTAGTTGTTGCAAATAGTGCAATGCAAGCAGTACATATGATAGGAATGCCAGAAGCAAGAATATTATTGTCAGAAGCAGCTATTTATGTAGCAACATCAAAAAAATCAAATGCATCATATATGGCAATAAACAAAGCATTAGAAGATGTTAAAACAAAAGACACAGGAGAAGTTCCAATGCATATTAGAAATGCTCCTATAGAAAAAATGAAAGAATTAGGCTATCATGAGGGATACTTGTATCCACATGATTTCCCAGGACACTATGTAGAGCAACAATATCTTCCAGATAAAATGGTTGGAACTAAATATTATGTAAAAGATGAAAAATGAGTTATATTACTATGTAATATAGCTCTTTTTTTAAAATAAAATGAATAAATTCTGAAAAAAACTTCAAAATAATAATATGAATAAAAACAAAATTTTTTTAAAAATGGCAATAGGTTTTATAGCTGGAATAATAAGCGGACTATTTTCTACTGGAGGAGGAATGATATTAGTTCCAGCATTTATATATTTATTAAAAATCAAAGATATAAAAGCAAGAGGAACATCAATATTTTGTATTTTACCTATGGTATTAACAAGTAGTTTTTTCTATTATAAAGGAAACTATATTAATTGGAAAATAGCATTTTTGTGTGCTCTAGGAGGTGCAATAGGGGGATATATAGGAGCAAGATTATTAAAAAAATTGCCAGAAAAGATATTAAAAAGTGCTTTTGCTATATTTTTAATATATGTAGCAGTTAGAATGTTAACAGCAAATTAAACAATTGCAAAAATAAAAATCGGAAACATTCCAAATCGGAGGTAGAAATATGATAGAAATTCTTATTGGAATGATATCTGGAATTGTAAGTGGAACAGGTATGGGAGGAGGAACAATCTTAATATTTCTTCTTACTTTTATGATGGGAATAGAGCAACATGTGTCTCAAGCGACAAACTTAATATTCTTTATTCCAACTTCAATTGTTGCAATAATTATAAATATAAAAAATAAAAATATTGATTTAAA
>ERZ825159.3450-NODE-3450-length-11292-cov-5.721367_pt1 | contig 11292 bp, 8 predicted proteins | sample MGYA00519932_ERZ825159 | MGnify/ENA primary metagenome ERZ825159 (study PRJEB31778, sample SAMEA3449191) | human gut metagenome | biome: human gut; feature: human-associated habitat; material: faeces | place: United Kingdom | collected 2010/2012 ...
TCGGCATATTCATCCATAAAAAGCATACTATAAAAGGCGAGCGCGAAGTTATTGAGGAGCCGGAAACGGAAAGTAATCCGCTGGAATTCAAAGTCGCTCTGATCTTTGCTTTATTATTCGTAGTATTTACATTTCTGACTCACTATACATTAATTTATGCAGGAACAGGAGGTTTGAGTATTCTCTCCATTGCAGCAGGATTAAGTGACATCACCCCTTTCATACTTAACCTGTTACAAGGCGGAAGCATTCCAGCAACTATCGTAGGAGCCTGCATCATGCAAGCTATCATCAGCAACATTGTGGTGAATATGTTCTATGCCATATTTTTTTCCTCCCGCAGAAAAGAAATACTGCCTTATGTATGGAAAGGATTCCTCACTGTCATTGGGATAAACGCTGTACTATTACTCATCTATTACTTCTAAATTATATTCTCATAAAAAAGCATATGCGGATAACAGGATTTAAATCCCTATCAGAAGAGTAGAATATAAGCCAATGAACTAATACTAATCACTGCCCAAAGAGCAACACCTTGAACCAGAGGTTTCATACCGACTTGCTTCAGTACATCCATAGACAAGGAAGCTCCAATAAAAAACATGGTAATAATCAATCCCTTACGTGCCAGTCCAGAAACGGCCTGCCCGAATTGAGGTACACCATCCAACACATAAGTATTCAGAACGATAGCTACAACGAAATAAAGGATAAACCAAGGAATGCTTACTTTCTTACCACTCCCCTTGAAAATAAAAGATGTAGCGAATGCCAAAGGAATAATCCAAAGGGCACGGGTCAGTTTAATTGTAGTCGCCACTTTCAACGCTTCTTCACCGTATGCCGCACCTGCACCCACCACAGAACTCGTATCATGAATAGCAATAGCTGCCCAAGTACCAAACTGTTGTTGATCTAACCCAAACATATGGCCTAACACCGGAAAAATAAACAAAGCGATGGCATTCAATACAAAGATAGTAGCCAAAGCCACAGACATCTCACTATCTTTAGCTTTCAATACAGGCCCCACAGCAGCAATAGCGCTCCCCCCACAAATTGCAGTACCTGAACTGATAAGGTAAGCCGTATCACGGTCTACCTTCAAAAGTTTACGCCCTATAAACATACCTATAATCATTGTACCGATTACAGAAATGATCGTGAATTCCATTCCTTCCTTACCGGAAGCCAGAGAAGCCTGAAGATTCATACCGAACCCCAATCCCACTACAGAATATTGCAACAAATATTTAGAAACCTTTTTATTGAATTTAGGATGGGCCTGTCCGCAAACTAATGCAAATATCAACCCCAGAAATAAAGATACGGGTGGAGTGACCCACCGGGAAAATGGAGCCAATACCGGAATATAGTCCATCAATAAAAAGACCGTTAACGTGGAAAGCAAGCCTACATAAATAATTTTGTTGTTTTGCTGTAAAGCTGTTACTGAAATCATATATTTTACTTTTTAACATTATTTCTCTATTTCGAGGTGCAAAGGTAGTATATGTTTCAATAACAATCTAATCGTTTTTAATTATAGGTTATAACTTTTCCTTATAATGATTGGCAAACTGCATGAACAGAGTCGGAAGCCCTGTATCCTGCCCTTGCAATTGGACAAAATCAAATTCACGAAACATCACCAGGTCTTTTATATCCAATACTTTAAACTTCCCTGAATACAGTTCTTTATTAATAGACCGGATAGACAAAATCCCCATGCACTCACTATTTTCCCAAAATAATTTAATGCTTTCTGTACTCCCCAGGTGCATACGGATAGTAAGGTCCGATAACTTTATGTTGTGTTTATGCAAAGCGGTAATCAATACATCCAATGTTCCCGAACCTCTTTCACGAAGCACAAGAGGAACTTCTTTCAATTCATCCAAAGTTATCTCATCATAATCCATCCACTTACTATGAGTATGGACGATAGCCACCAGCTCATCTTGCAGAAAAGGAGTATATTTCAAATTAGGTTGCCGGGTATTTCCCTCTACCAGTGCCAAATCTATACGATGTTCCTGCAATGCCTTTTCCACCTCAGAGGAGTTCCCGCTGAAAAGTGATAAAGACACTTGCGGAAACTTCTCGATGAAACGAGCCAGCAAGGGAGGAAGCACATATTGGGCAATTGTAGTACTGGCTCCCAAGCGCAACTCACCGGTATGCTCATTACGTAATAAGTTCATCTCGTACTCCAAGCGTCCGTAATCTTCCAAAATTTTCTCACAATGCTCCAACAACAACCTGCCTGCATCAGTCAGCAAGATCTTGTTACCCATTCGCTCAAAAAGGCGCGTCTGGTACATCGTTTCCAATTCCTGAATATGCTTGGTTATAGCCGGCTGACTGATAAACAGCTCTTGCGAAGCCTTTGTAAAGCTGAGGTTTTTCGCAACACTACTGAATACTCTTAACCTGAAATCAGACATGTTTTTTAATGATTATAGTTCGTCTGCTTTAATTCCTAACGACTGTAAAACTGCGAATCCAAACATCTCCCACTGATAAGCCACTTCACAGGCTGGAGGATTCATGCCGAATACTGTCATTTTTTCTTTTCCGTCCACCTTATTTAATATAGCAGGAACTTTATCTCCATATTCTTCTTCGGCAGGGACAATAATCACCCGTTTCACCTCTTTTGCATCAACCACCACTCTCAAAGACTCCAGAAACAACTCTTCGCGACTAGCCATATCCGACGGTTCGAAAGAATAAAGTGCAAACTCTCCCAACTGGCTTTTGAAAGCCACGTTATTTAATTCCTTTTCCAAATCCGACGGCTGAAAAGCATCCATTTTCTTACTTTCCTCGTCATAAATAAATAATACCTGAACTGCATTCTCCCCCAAGGGTATTCCACTATCCAGTGACAGACATTCCAACAACACCGGCAAATCCGCTTTCGGCAACTTACGCCCCACCACGTCACCAAAATGTTTGGATAAATCACCCGCCACCCTATCTACATAGGCTACATCCACCAGAATTACAGTATCTGCAAACTTTATTTCATTTGTCATCTCGTTTTCATTTTATGATTTCGATGCTAAGATAGCAATTATCATCTGCCTGCAAAAAGAGTTATCTGCCTTTTTGTGTACAATTCGGACTTTTTTTCATTTAAAAGCTGGAAAGCCTGTCATTTTGTCTTCTTATTTTACTTCATTAGCTTTCTTTTTCTTTTTGGCAAACTATTTGACGATTATCAAATGAAATCGCAAAAGCCACTGAACAAAGCAGTGACAGTTACGTTTTCAATAGGTATTTGAATAATATTTAGAAAGGAGATACAATATGAATTTTAACAACTTCACAATTAAATCACAGGAGGCAGTGCAACAAGCGGTGAACGTAACTCAAGCCCGCGGACAGCAAGCTATCGAGCCTGTGCATCTGTTGGCCGGAGTACTGAAAGTAGGTGAAAACGTCACCAACTTCATTTTCCAGAAATTGGGAATGAACGCCCAGCAGATCGCATTGGTCATCGACAAGCAAATTGACTCGCTGCCTAAGGTTTCGGGAGGAGAACCTTACCTTAGCCGTGAAAGCAACGAGATATTACAAAGAGCCGTACAGTATTCCAAAGAGATGGGTGACGAATTCGTTTCACTGGAAGCTATTATCCTGGCCTTATTGAATGTAAAGAGTACTGTCGCTACCATATTGAAAGACGCGGGAATGACAGACAAAGAGCTGCGCTCCGCCATAGCAGAACTACGTAAAGGTGAAAAAGTAACTTCACAATCCAGTGAAGACACTTATCAATCCTTAAGCAAATATGCCATTAATTTGAATGAGGCTGCCCGCAGCGGAAAACTTGATCCGGTTATCGGGCGTGATGAAGAAATACGTAGGGTATTACAAATATTAAGCCGCCGTACCAAGAATAATCCGATTTTAATTGGTGAGCCGGGTACTGGTAAGACCGCCATTGTTGAAGGTTTGGCACACCGTATCATCCGAGGTGATGTACCCGACAACTTGAAGAACAAACAAATCTTCTCATTGGATATGGGCGCACTGGTTGCCGGAGCCAAATACAAAGGTGAATTTGAAGAACGTCTGAAATCTGTTGTCAATGAAGTAATCAAAGCCGAAGGCAGCATCATCCTGTTTATCGATGAAATCCATACCTTGGTCGGAGCCGGTAAAGGTGAAGGTGCCATGGATGCCGCCAATATATTAAAACCCGCCTTGGCCCGTGGTGAGCTCCGCAGCATCGGAGCCACTACTTTGGACGAATATCAGAAGTACTTCGAAAAGGACAAGGCATTGGAACGCCGGTTCCAAACTGTTATGGTAGCCGAACCGGACACGCTGAGCACCATCTCTATTCTTCGTGGATTGAAAGAACGTTACGAAAACCATCACAAGGTACGTATCAAAGATGAAGCCATCATTGCCGCTGTAGAATTGAGTAACCGTTACATTACCGAACGTTTCCTTCCGGACAAGGCTATTGACCTGATGGATGAAGCTGCTGCCAAATTGCGTATGGAACGTGATTCCGTGCCTGAAGAACTGGATGAAATCTCACGTCACCTGAAACAACTGGAAATTGAACGTGAGGCCATCAAACGTGAAAAAGACGAGTCCAAATTACAACAGCTGAATAAAGAGATTGCCGAACTGAAAGAACAGGAAACCTCTTACAAAGCCAAATGGCAGAGTGAAAAGGAACTGGTCAACAAGATTCAGCAAAACAAGCAGGAAATAGAACAATTGAAATTTGAAGCCGAGAAAGCGGAACGTGAGGGAGATTACGGTAAAGTAGCCGAAATCCGTTATGGAAAATTACAGGCTTTAGAGAACGAGATCAAGGATATTCAAGAAGACCTGAAACACAAGCAGGGTGACAGTGCCATGATAAAGGAAGAAGTTACCGCTGAGGACATTGCCGATGTTGTTTCACGGTGGACAGGGATACCTGTTAACAAGATGCTGCAAAGCGAACGTGACAAATTGCTTCATCTGGAGCAAGAATTACATTTGCGTGTGGTAGGTCAGGATGAAGCCATAGCAGCCGTATCCGATGCCGTACGCCGTAGCCGTGCCGGATTACAGGACCCGAAACGTCCGATAGGTTCATTCATCTTCCTGGGTACTACCGGTGTAGGTAAGACAGAACTTGCCAAAGCATTGGCCGACTACCTGTTTGATGACGAGAGTCTGATGACGCGTATCGACATGAGCGAATACCAGGAGAAACACTCTGTATCTCGCCTGATCGGAGCGCCTCCCGGATACGTAGGTTACGATGAAGGCGGTCAGTTGACAGAAGCCGTCCGACGCAAACCATACTCTGTGGTATTGTTTGATGAAATAGAAAAAGCACATCCCGATGTGTTCAATATTCTGCTGCAAGTTTTGGATGACGGACGTCTGACTGACAACAAGGGACGTACGGTAAACTTCAAGAATACGATTATCATCATGACTTCCAACCTGGGCAGCGCATACATTCAAAGCCAGTTCGAAAAGATTAATGACGAGAATCGCGAAGTGGTGATTGAAGAGACGAAGAAAGAGGTAATGTCCATGTTGAAAAAAACGATACGGCCGGAGTTTCTGAACCGTATAGATGAAACAATCATGTTCTTGCCTTTGAACAGAGAAGAGATAGAACAGATTGTGATGTTACAAATCAACGGTATCAAGAATATGCTGGCCGGCAACGGCATTACTTTGGAAATGACCGATGAGGCCGTCCGTTTCATTGCCAGCACAGGCTATGATCCCGAATTCGGCGCCCGTCCCGTGAAACGTGCCATCCAACGCTATTTGCTGAATGATTTGTCCAAAAAGCTATTGTCACAGGAAGTGGACCGAAGCAAACCGATTATCGTAGAAACAGCGGGTGACGGATTAAAATTCCGCAACTAGAATGTTACAAACAACCAGTAAAGATAAGGCCTTATCTTTACTGAGCAAAAGGGGTGTTCATCATGCACCCCTTTTTTCGTTAACTATAGCCCTCTATCTGCAATATTTTGAATATTTCCTTAACCAATATGTTTCCAATAGCTAAAAAACGGCAATAAGCTCATAAAACAGTTTAATCAGCCATCTCTACTTCCTTTTTTCATTTTTGTATAAGAAAAAGAAAACTGAAATACGGCAAGATTCAGAACAGTCTGTGTAGACTGGTATATTTTTTATTAACTCCATTTTTAATCATAAGAATTTCTCCAATCTATTCTTATTCGGCGGAAAAGGAGACAACGGGCATCATTATTTTTTCTTATTCTTTGAAAACCAATTATTTGGCACGCAATACAAAAAAGACTACTTTTGTAACCCTAACGATTTGAACACATGGATGAAACGACATATAAAATTTTGATGGGAACTTCAGCTTTCATAGTAGCGATGCTGGGAAGCATGCTAGCAACTACAACGATACCGCCGGAATGCGGATTAGAAAAGTTACGGAAGGCCCGTAATATCCTTGTGCCCTCTTATTTCGTACTCGCCCTTCTCAGTCTGGTATGCTGCTTTACGGGTTATGACCATCGTATTGAACCTGCCAGTACACTTTTCGTTGCATCGTTTCAGGCTTTTCTTTTTACCATGTCCATGTTGGTTTTCATACGTCCGGGTGAAGTCAGATGGAGCATAGTGTTCCGACAGACCGGAGGCATTGCAGCGGCAGGCATTATCCTGTTTGTCGCCTTGTTTTATTTTATAGACTATTATTTGTGGTTCTTTTATACGGGCATCGCCGCTTATATTATCCAGTTAACTATCTATACCCGAAAATTCACGCAAGCTTACCACAAGACGGTACAAGAGGTAGAGGACTATTATGATGAGGACGAAGAGAATCGTCTGGCATGGGTAAAGACCGGATTTTATAGTGCACTGGCTATTGGGATCATGGCTATACCCATTTTATTTTTTACCGACTGGTACAAATTCTTTGTTCCACTGTATGTGCTTTATTACAGCTTCATGGTGATGTGGTTCGTCAACTACTATCGCAGGATGAAATTTGCGATTCCGGTCATTGCGGCTGTTCCACCCGAAACAAAGATTTATGCACATCCGATGGAAACAGACATGGGCGAAACAGACAAGTCTGTAAAAGAGAACAAGGAAAAGTCAAAAACTGTTTTTCAAGAAAAAGAGCGGCTATTAAAAGAAAGATTACAAAAATATGTAGATGAGAAAGCATACTGTGAGAAGGATATCCCTTCCAGTATCGTGGTAGATTCTTTCGGAGTGTCCCAATCATTCTTCCGGCAATATATGAAAGACCATTACGGAATGGATTTCCGTCCGTGGCGCAAGGAGCTTCGTTTGCGCGAGGCAGCCCGTCTGTTTGCCGAAAATCCCGGATATACGATAGAAGAAGTATGTGAAATGGTAGGATACAACAATAGCGGTAATTTCAACAGAGATTTCAAAAAAATGATGGAAATGACTCCCAAAAGTTACTGTAAACAAATCTACTTAAAGAACACTGATGCGGAAATCGAAACATCCTCCTGACATCTTTGCCTTCCAAATCATCTTTCCCACATCCAGCGCATCAGATTACCGGTGAATGATGTGCCTGTTTTTTCTGAATGTCCTCAACTGCCACACTGTTTTTCGTACTTGGATAAAATTGTCTTTCGCTAATTAAACATTGTCTTTCGTTAGTTTTCCTGCTTTTCAGCATATAAAGAATTGTCTTTCATTGACTTGAACGAAAGACAATTGATTTTATTTGCAATCATTTACTTACATGTTATATTTTTGTGCAACACAAAAGGTTCTTCAGCAACCCGTTTTTTCCTCTTTCTGCACGAAAAACAGCCGCAAGGCATCCTATATAAAAAACACTAATATACCATACTGATATGAATGCATGGAAAACTATGCTTGTATACACACTACTGGCTATGGTTGCCGCACCGATGTTTGCGCCGGCAACAAACAAAGCTCCGCAAATGGTATTCCGTTTTGTGGAGGAAAATAATATGTTCAAGGTGAAAACGGCAGAAAACGCAAAACAGGACGAACTGACCCTAACCGGCCTTCAAAAGCTGTCCGAAACAGCAGCCGCGTCCCAAGAAAAGACATCCAAGCCAATACACAGACGCCGGGTGGGGAAACCGATGACCACCGCACCTGCATTTACCCGTGACGGAAACTGCGTGACAGCAGATGCCCGCAACAACACTCCGGCAGGTACAGCAACCATCACCGATTGGCAGGTACAGGAAGTGGTGAATATAACCATCAAGTAACAAATTTAAAATGACAAATAGTATGATGAAAACAAATTATCTGTTTATCGGCATGGCAGCCCTGATGATAGCCGCATGTAGCAACAATGAAAATGAACCGCAAGTGGATGACGGACGTATAGCCGTTTCCTTTGCCGGAGAAATCACGCTTCCCCGCGCCACGACCGACACATGGGAGGCAAACGACGGTATCGGTATCTATATGCTGGAACACGGAATGAAGACAGTGACGGACGGCGCCACCAACCGCAAGTATGTGACCACCGCCGGAGATGGAAAGTTTACACCTGCCGGAACAGAACAGACCATTTACTTTCCTTTGAATGCAGATAAAAAGGTAGACTTTATCGCCTACTATCCGCAAACCGACCTGACGGACCATATATATAAGGTGGACGTGAGCGACCAAAAGGCCCCTGCCGACATTGACCTGCTGCGGAGCGACAACGCCACGGGAAAGGACAAAAGTACCAATACAGTCGATTTGAAGTTCTTCCACCGCCTGAGCCGTGTGGAAGTAGAGTTGACTGCCGGTGAAGGCGTGAGTGATACGGAACTGGCAGGCATGGGTATCACGCTAGGTCAACAGCCCGTGAAGGCGGACTTCAACGTGTTGCAGAACACGCTGACTGCCGAACAAGACCTAACCTCTCTTACGCTGAACACAGCCGCCGATGGCAAGACCGCCTCCGCCATCATCCTGCCGCAGGAGGGTGCAAGCGGAAGGAATTTGAAACTAACCCTGACGGACGGCACTGTATTGACATGGCCGGTGGAAGCCGAGCGTACCTTCGAGCAAGGCAAGAAAACTGTTTTCACCATTACGCTGAAACGCACACCTGTAGGTACGGAAGTGGAAGTGAATGCCACGATCCAACCGTGGGACACGCAAGGCACAGTGTCGGGTGATTTGGAAATCTGATTTTGACAAACAACAAGAACTCATGATATGAAAGCAACAAGATACTTATTCACCTTTTTGGTGCTGGCCACGCTGGCACTGTCGTCCTGCCACAACGACGACCTGCCGGGCGGCAACACCCTGCCCGAAGGCGCGGTACACATCACCGCCGACATCGAGGGAGTGCAGACACGCGCGCCGCAGCTCGATGCCGACGGCGCAGGCTCATTCGAGCCTGCCGATGAATGGGGCATGTACACTTTTACCGGAGATGCCACATCCCCGACATACAGTAACCAAAACATCGCTTACCGGGCCGGCAACAGCAATCCGCTCTATTGGAAAGACCTGAGTGAAACGGAAGCGGTCACTTTCTCCGCCCACTACCCACGCATCACGAACACCATGCCAGACATTGACGATCCGGCGGCATACCTATATATGCCCCAAGCGTGGAACCACACGGACGACCTGCTCCACGCCACCGCCACCGCAAGCAAGGGCAAAACGGTGGCACTGACATTCAAGCATCTGATGCACCGGCTCGTCATCAACCTAGCAGCGGGCGATGGCATGACCGGCACGAACTTGTCTTCCGCCCTAATAAACTCCGTGGCAAAGAATGGCGCGCCAACGATGTTTGCCAGCGTGGAGGTGAACCTGCTGACCGGCGTGGTGAACTACGACCGGGTAGATGGCAGTGTAATCCTCAGTAACGAAGGTGGCACCAATGCCGACTGGAAAGTAGCACCGCAAGACCTCACCGCAGGTGCGGAATGGCTCAGAATAACCGTAGGCGAGGATGTGTGGAACTATCATGTACCTGCCGACCTGAACACTGCCGAACCCGGCAACCAAACCCGCCTCGAAAGCGGCAAGCGGCTCACCCTCAACCTCAAGCTGAAGAAAAAATCCGGCACGGGCGACACTGAAGTGGAACTCACCGGCAGCAACATCTCCGGCTGGGACAGGCAGCCGGAGATTACGGATGAAGTGGTGATAGGCGGCGGAGCCTCCGGCGACATCGACATGACCAACATGACCGCCGACGAAGTAAAGGCCGCCATTACGGCAGCCCTCGCCGCAGGCCACACCGAAATCAAGCTGACGGGCGAACTTTCCAAGATAGGAATGGGCGGTAATTGGGGTACATTTATCAATAATAAAAAAATCACGAAATGCGACCTCAGCGGAGTGACGGGCTGGGGAACACCGGCAACACTGCCCGGCAGCGCCTTTGCAGGTTGCACTGCTTTGCAGGAGGTGGTGTTGCCCGGTGATGTGCAGGTAATCGGAGAATATGCTTTTTTCAATTGCACTGCGCTGACTACGGTGAATCTTCCGCAAGTTGCGCAGATTGATCAATACGCATTTCAGCTATGTACTTCATTGGCGGAACTCACGCTGGATAAAGTGGCAGCGATAGACAAGTGTGCTTTCTTCGGATGCACGAGCCTCAAAACGCTCAAACTGCCGAAGTGTACCCGGTTCGGTGATTATATCGTAACGGGCTGTAGCAGCCTCACCCAGATAGAAGCCACCGCAGCCGGAAATTTCGTTGACATAGAAAATGGTACCAGTATAGAGCACTCCGCCGTTTTTCAGAACAGAGCCGGCACTCATACCGGAGCGAACACATTCGACCCCGCCAAGTGCGACCTCGTGCTGAACGCCGACAAGCAAGAGGGTGGCGGGGCCGTCCCCACAGTCTCCAACAGCAACGGATGGACTGAGGAGAAAGGCAGCGGCTACCTCATGCAATGGAAGAGCATCAGCTTTGCGCAGCAGCCATAATCCGCACCTTTCCCGAAGCTGAACTTCGAGTCGGTCGAAGTTCAGCTTCGGCACCGCCAAAGTTCAACTTCGGGAACTTCAACCACAATCCATAAAAACAACGTAATTTAACAAACGCAACGATATGAAAATAATAAAAAAGAATATATGCCTTATCGCCATCCTGTCGGGTGTGGTCGGATTATCGGCCTGCTCGCAGGACGATGCACTGACTCCCGATAGCGGCACGGACAACGGCAACACCATCCGCTTCACCACTGCTATCGCCGGTTTCACAGGCAGTGATGCCACCGATTCCCCCGGCACACGAGCCACCATCAACGACAACGGCATGGGCAG
>ERZ825159.3456-NODE-3456-length-11286-cov-3.695219_pt1 | contig 11286 bp, 9 predicted proteins | sample MGYA00519932_ERZ825159 | MGnify/ENA primary metagenome ERZ825159 (study PRJEB31778, sample SAMEA3449191) | human gut metagenome | biome: human gut; feature: human-associated habitat; material: faeces | place: United Kingdom | collected 2010/2012 ...
GACCTTCAGGTTGTGAAATCCTCAGAAGATAACCTTGTTGAGGGTGTGAAATTCCATCTTTACGGTACTTCCCTTGCAGGCATTGCAGTTGATCAGTATGCAGTGACAGACGCAAACGGAGTAGCAACTTTCAAAGATGTGCTGATCAGTGGAACTGAACCGTATACCGTAGAAGAAGTAGATACAGAGGTACGCTATGTTGTACCGGAGAACCAGACAGCACCTATTCAGTGGAAGTCTGTGACAAAGCGTGATTTCAGCAACATTTTGAAGAAATTCACAGTGACAGTGACCAAAAGTGACAAGGAGGAAGGCACAGCACAGGGCGATGCTACACTTGCAGGTGCGGTTTATGGTATCTACAAAGGCGAAACACTGGTAGATAAGTATGTCACAGATGCTAATGGGCAGTTTACAACAAAAGAATATATCTGCGATACCGATTGGACGGTCAGAGAAATCACACCGTCTGAAGGATATTTGCTTGATAAGACTATTCACAAAGTTGGAGCAGACCCGAAACTCTATGAAGTAGAGCATAATCTGACTGCCAATGATGTAACTGAACAGGTTATGAAAGGGAATATCGCTATCATCAAGCATACTGATGACGGAGAAACCAAAATTGAAACACCGGAAAAGGGTGCAGAGTTTGAAGTTTATCTGAAATCTTCCGGAAGTTATGATGCAGCCGAAGAAGATGAGAGAGATACGCTTGTATGCGATGAGAATGGATTTGCTCAGTCAAAAGATATGCCATATGGTGTTTATATCGTTCATCAGACAAAAAGCTGGGAAGGTAGAGAACTGATGAGTGATTTTGATGTGTTCATTTCTAAAGATGGACAGACCTATCGTTACCTCGTCAACAATGCCAATTTTGAAAGCTTTATCAAAGTGGTCAAAAAGGATGCTGAAACAGGAAAAACCATTCCGTATGCAGGTGCAGGATTTCAGATTTACGATCCGTCAGGAAATAAAGTAACTATGACATTCACTTATCCGGCACCGACAACCATCGACACCTTCTATACAGACGCAGATGGTCAACTTGTAACACCGGAGAAACTGGAGTATGGCAAGGGATATTCGCTTGTTGAGGTTCAGGCTCCTTATGGCTATGTGCTTGACAGTACACCGGTATCATTCGATGTGACAGAAGAAAACGCAACACAGGAGGGCACGATTAAATTGGTTAAGGTTGAGAAGCCGAACATGGCTCAGAAGGGTACGATTTCTGTGGAAAAAACAGGGGAGGTATTCTTTGGCGTGAATGTATCTGGCGAGGAAGGCAAAGATGTGATCTATCAGCCGGTATACAAAATAAAAGGTCTTACAGGAGCAACCTATGAAATCACAGCAGATGAAGATGTGGTAACACCGGATGGAACACTCCGCTACCACAAGGGCGATGTTGTGGATACGATCACAACAGATGAAGATGGCACTGCAAAGAGCAAGGAACTTTATCTGGGTAAATATACCGTAACAGAAACAAAAGCACCGGAAGGCATGGTCATCAATAAAGACGGACATCAGGTAGAACTCACTTATGCCGGACAGGATGTTGCAGTGACAGAAACTGCCACAAGCTTCTATAACGAAAGACAGAAAGTAAAGATTTCTCTTGAAAAAGTGCTTGAACAGGATGAAACATTCGGAATCGGCAAGAATGATGAACTGAAAAATATCAGCTTCGGACTTTATGCGAAAGAGGACATTGTATCAGAAAGCGGTACGGTAATCCCGGCAGACGGACTGATCGAAATCATCGGACTTACAGAGGACGGTACTGCGACAGCAGCAACAGACCTTCCGTTTGGCAGCTACTATATCAAAGAGATGGCAACGGATGAACATTATATCCTGAATGATGAGCAGTATGCATTCACATTTGATTATGCCGGACAGGATACCGAAACCGTTGAGATTAAAGTCAATGACGGAAAACCGATTGAAAACAAACTGATCTATGGTTCTGTATCAGGTAAGAAAGTGGATGAAAACGGAGAAGCACTTGCAGGTGCAGTGATCGGAATCTTTAAAGCAGATGAAACAGAATTTACAGCAGAACATGCATTTATGACTGTGAAATCTGGAGAAGATGGCAGCTTCACATTTAAGAAAGTGCCATATGGTAACTGGATTGTCAAAGAAATCGAAGCACCGGAAGGATTTGTCCTTGATGGAACAGCTCATGCGGTCACTATTGACCAGAATGAGCAGGTCATTGAAGTGGAAATCACAAATAAATATATCCATGGTAATATCCGTCTTACAAAGGTGGATGCCGATTATCCGGATAATAAGCTGACAGGAGCCACTTTTGAAGTCTACAAAGATGTCAATGGCGACGGAAAACTGGACGACAAAGATGAGCTTGTTGGAAATCTGGAAGAAACTTCTGTCGGTATTTATGAAATGCAGGAGTTGCTTTACGGAAAATATCTCGTAAAAGAGACAAAAGCACCAGAGGGATTTGTTCTTGATGACGGTGTATATTCCGTATCCATTACTGAGGATGAAAAGACTTATGATGTGGAAAATAAAGCAGGTGTTGGCTTCATCAATCAGGCTATGAAAGGTAACCTGAAGATCAAAAAGACATCTTCTGACGGTAAAGTAGAAGGTTTCACATTCCGTATCACAGGTGTTAATGGTTATGACAGCACATTTACAACTGATAAAAATGGAGAAATCTTTGTGGACGGACTTCGTATCGGAGAATACACCGTTTCTGAGATCAGTGACAATGTATCTGCCGGATATATCTTACCAGCCGATAAGAAGATTACGGTGCAGGCAGACTCAACAGTAGAGATTGAAATGCACAATGAACTTCGTGATACACCAAAAACAGGCGATGACAGCAGAACCGGTCTTTGGATGGTGCTTGCAGGTCTTTCCGCAGCGGGAATTGCGGCAACAGTCATTGCTTCCAAGAGAAAGAAGAAAAAGGAGGGCAATGAATAATGGACGCTAAGACAATCGTAGCTGTTGTATTGGTTGCCTTTATCATCGGCGGCTTTCTTTTCTTACAGAAGAAAAACAGAAAAAATAAATAACTTGAAGCGGGGGCGGAGCAATCCGCCCTTTGCTTTTGAGCAAGGAGGTCAAAATGAACCAGTTAGAGAAGTTTGAGGACAGAGTTCTCTCTGTGCTTGAGTCAAATACACAGTCCCGTAGTGACGACATGGTGCTTTATCTTCTTGTCTGCAACAGTTATTCCAATAATGAAAATCCAATAGGAAAGATGCCTTTTGAAGTGGTCATGAAACATTACAGAGAGTTGAAATTGCCACATTTTGAAAGCGTCAGAAGAACAAGACAGAAGATACAGGCAACGCATCCAGAGTTAGGGTGTCTGCCTGAATATCGGAGAAACAGGAAGAAAATGCAGAAGTTATATACCGATTACGCAAGAAAGTAGCGAGGAGGATGGACCATGAAAGATAAATCAGCATTTCAGCAGAAGATCAAACTTCTGACCAAACTTTTCGATTTCGGCTGTAATACGGAAAAGAAGTTACAACAGCTCGACATGGAAAGCATTTTGAAAATCCCAGGGATTACGATACCGGATATGGCATTGATCATTGAATTTCAGAAAGAAACCAAAGCTAATAAGCTGTTTTCTTATTTGGGAGGTGGTGCTGATGAACAGCAGACTTCGCAGTAACGATGCCAGCCGATCAGAAGATACAGAAACGACAGGAGGTGCAAGGTAAGTGGCAAGAAAATACAATCTGATCTCGGAACTCTATGACCGGACTTGCAAAACAGTAGTTGCGAATCCACAGAACTGGCAGAACTTTTTGCAGTCTGCCTGCCGGAATTATAAGCTGCGATATGATGAGCAGTTGCTGATCTATGCACAGCGTCCTGACGCTACTGCGGTACTTGAGATCGAGCGTTGGAACAGAAATTTTGGTCGATGGGTAAATCGTGGAGCTAGAGGTATTGCAGTCTTTGCTGATGAGGACCGAAAGACACAGAGATTATCCCATTATTTTGATATTTCCGACACCCATGAGGGAAGATATTCCCGTCCGGTTCCACTTTGGGATATGCAGGAGGAATATACGGAAGCAGTCATCGAAACACTGGAAAATACGTTCGGACAACTGACTTACAAAAGTGTTCTTTCGGACGCAGTAATGAGTGCCGCACAGAATGCAGCAGAAGATAATCTCCCGGATTATTTGCAGATGATTTTGGGTTGCGCTTTTTCGGTGCTGTCAGCTCATGGCTCAAAGAAAGCAGGTCCTTGATGGCATCATCCAGCTCCGGTTTGCCGAGCTGAATACTGAGCCATTTTTCCTTGTTCATGTGATAGGCTGGAAAATAGCCGTCCTGCCCACGCAGAGAACCAATCAGCAGCGGATCACTTTTCACATTGAGGACATCAACGATGCCTGCTTCCGGCAGTCCCAACTTATCAGCAGATACTTCCAGAACTACACCATACCATTTGTTATTGTCATTGTGCCGCAGCACTGCATTCCAGTCATGCCAGGGATATTCCGGTTCTGTGCCGTACTGCTGACGTATCCATGTAAATAATTCCTGTCGTGTCATAATTCTTTTCCATTACTGAGCAGTTCTTTTTCTTTATGTCGTTCCTGCTCCTCAATCGAACAAGATCAACTTGGATTTTTCGCACCTAAGGTTGATTAAGATAACAATATTTTTTTGAAATTATAATAAATTTTTCTAGGCAAATCTGGATTGTTATAGAATCTTGAAATTTCTTCATAAGCGTCTTTTAAAAGAGCGGGCGTATATTTCTTATTATTAACTTTTGTATAAGGGCCATCAGACTCAATCAAAATACGCTCTAAAGGCAATAAATGATAATTTTCTTTTTTACTTCCTTTTACCATGTTAGTGTTAATCGAAAAATAGCAACCCAAATCCACCAACCTTAACATATCATCACAACCTCCTGTATACCAATGTATGATTGCCTTTTTGGGATGATATTTTTCTAAAATACGAACTGCATCCTTCTCTGCTTTTCTAATATGTATTGTCATAAGCTTATTGTTTGATGCACAAATCTCTACAATTTGCTCAAAATATTTTAATTGCATTGGCTTACTCATATATGATTTTTGCGAATAATCCAATCCAATCTCACCAACATAATTTGTTAACGATATAAGCCTCATGAAATCTTTTATTTCTCTTCCGCCTAATGTCGTTTCTTGCGGATGAAAGCCTATGGCAAATTTCAAATACTTTGTTTCTGGGATTAAATTTTTACATGACAAAAAAATCCCAGGCGAATTTGTTACGCAAATTGTATATTGTTCCAGTTCTGTAATGGTTTTAGCAATTTCAAAATAATTTCTATAATGGTCCAAATGAAAATGTGTATCTATCAAATTCATCATTACATATACGCTTCCATATCCGAGTCTTTTAAAAAGTATTCAATCAAATCATCCATGCCCTGTCTGTAAACTCTCTTAAAAGACTGAATCTCGTCATTCTCAAGCTTCCCCGTACAACGGATTAATCGCTCGATATCTTTTTCCGAAAGTCCCTTGTATCTATGAATACTGCTCAAAACCGCAAATAAATCTGCCGATTTGTCTCTATCTGCATGCGTTTTAAGGAATTCTGATGTCTTTAGGATGTCATCTGTTTCTAATTCAACATCTTGCAGAGAGCCCTTCCGAATAATGCACGGATAACAAAATCCACAGTTTACCGGATATTCTCTGGAACCCACACGGTTGTACCTAGACACACATGGGTGAGAGCATGAAATGGTATCTTTATAACCTCGTTTGAATGCTTCTGTTCCAGAAACCAAATTAACGATTTCTCGCTTTGTTTTGAAGGCGAAGAAATTGAGAATACGATTTTGAATTCCAACACTTGCAATCAACTTGTTAAGACCATTCAAAAAGTAAGGATGCGTTGTTCTCGTGCTACAGGATCCTTTTCTGCTGTTTGTAAGAGCTACATTCAATCCAATAAATCCATTCTCAGGTATATATACTGGGATATGTTCTCCCATAATGCCTGCTATAGAAATTGCCGCACATAAAAACAATAAAGACCGCCCTCTGGAAGTATTTTCACTTTTCCGCAGCCGCTCCCCATCTAAACTGAATGGAGCTCTTGCTCCTGCTGTGAACCCAAGAAACAGCGATTTTTGTACTGGATAGCATTCATTGAAATTATTGCAAAATCGTTCTTGGATATACCGAAGTTTGGGATATTCATTATGACCAACTAATACTGGAGAATGCCCCTCTTGCAATAGCTTGATCGCCCCACAATAGGAATCCAAACCACCCGAAAACAGGCTAACGCAATCACAGCCAGACACATCTATATGTTTTCTATTACTGTTCTTATGGGTACCATATTCTGTCGTAGCCTGTCTAAAAGAAATTTTCCATTCATCACCTGTTAAAAACGAAAGTATTTTATTCCACTGAGCCTCACAATTATTCCATTTATCCATTTCTAAAACCGGAATGGAAACTTCTATTTGGCGTGTCCAAGAATCCGAAAATAAATTCCGAGCTATTCTTTTGTCTAAAGCAAATACGCTAAGCCCTATTACAAATAAATCTTCATAAATAGGAACCATTTTTTGACATCCCAGATGATACCATATGCTTGGCAATCCAGAATATATAGTGCTACCGGAATCTCTATTTAAGGTAAGGATGTACGAATCTTTCCATTCGACATCTGGGTCTGCATCATTTTCTTTTTTTATCCAAAATTTCATTTGCGTGCCTCCCCATAGAAGCGAACGCATACATCGTATGCTTCCTTCAAAGTTCTTTGAACAATACTTGCTGCACTGATATTGCCAAGATCAATTTGTTCCAGTTCTGTGCTATGTAGCGACGCGTGGAGTTCATCAGCTATGTAAGAATGCATTTCATCCAGTATTTCAAATTTTTCACTACTTGTACGCCCTTTTCCTATTTTTTCATCAAAATTCAAGTCAAAACTTATCAGTACAAAGGAAATCACCATTTCCTTTAGAAGAATATCTAAATCCACACTTCCCAATTGTTCTACAGAATCTATTTGCAGATTTTCAAGTGCTTGTGATAATGAATCCGCAGCTAGTGAGTCTTCTATCGATGCGGAATCATTCGTAAACTGATATAACAGTTCTTGCAAAATTTCATCGGAAGATTTTCCTATTAAATCAGATCGGCCAAAATTGACTAAGCCGTGCTCAAGTCCATATTTTCTGATATCTTGCGCAAACGCTATGACATTGCCAGCAGCACTGGCAAAAGAAGTGCTTCCAACCGCTGCGCTCGAATTCATCGCTTCACCAAATTTTTGAATTGCATTTGTTCTTGAATCAGAGTCTCTATTTCTTAAAAATCCTGATACCGCTCTTTTTGCATTGCTCCATTCTGGTTTTGTTGGAGGAATATATCCTTTAGAAGTTCCCATTCCTATTTTCCCTCTTTTATTGTTTCTATCAGCTTTTGCTCAATAAGCCCTGCCTTTTCCCATGTAGCTATAAGATTGTCCACTTTCATCTTATCTGCTGATCGCATTTCTTTAATGGCAGACGCACTTTTAATGGTTATCTTTTTTGAATAGCTTTCCAAGGCATTGCAAATTTTGTCTCTATATGCTTCAAAACCAACAAAAAGACTTCTTATGATGTAGAATTCAATTTCTCCTTTTTGAATTTTAGGAATAATGACCTCAAAAACCATTGATTGATCAATTGCACTCAACTTTGTCATGTCTTGTACAATTTGAGGTATCAATCCACGTGTTGCCTTACCTATCCGTTCCAAAATATCCTTAACCGCCGATGAAAGCGTTGATACATCTACATCCGCTTTCTTCAGCGATTCTCTAGTTAAATAGAAGTATCGATCCAAACGAATTTTTTCCAAATCCTTGGGTTCAGATTCAACCCAGTTAATTATTGTCGGCACATTCCAGGCCTTATATTTTTCATTCTCACTGTCACCTGATTCTATACTCTCTAACATAGCCTTAAAATCTTCATTCTCCGTTGTGAATTTCTTATTCCATTCATTTAGCAGTATAAATAAATCCCCATCGAGTTTTTGAAGGACAAGCAGTTTTGCCAGCACTCGTGTATCAAGCGCATCTTCACCAGTGCCAAAGTACAACTCAGCCAATTTCTTTTTGGTTGTATATGTGTTCAAAAATCTCTTTGCCTGCCTAGGATTCCCTTTTAAGTTCCCGGCAATTATTCTTTTGATGCCAGCAATGATATCGGCTGTCTCCTCAAACTCCTGTTTATCATTTTTATTAATGTAGTCTATCGCTATTGTTTTAATTTTCTGTACATCAATCACATCATTCGATATGAGCAATTTTTCTTCCTTAATCTTTTTAAGAAACTTCTTAAATTGGTCTATGTTGCAATATTCTTGAACGACTAATAGCATCAGATAGTTCTCTATATCCTTCGAAGATAACTCCGGAATATAAATTGGCAATTGAATGATTTTTTCAATGTATTCCTTGTCCAAATTGACGGAATAATTTTCAATCGGCGGATATTTTTTCCTTATAGCATATTGGATGACGTTTTCATCCGCAGCAATGATAAAAGTCATTTTCTCTACGGACAAAAAGAGCTTAATAGCTTCCAAAGTTTCAATAATTCGATCTGGTTGGCATCTGTCTAAATCATCAATTAAAACAATAACATTTTCAATGCCGTCATCTTTAAGAGTTTCTTTGAATTCTTTTCTAAATTTTCTAACATTATTGACGATGCTGTTCGTATCATCGCTTTCTTCATCCTTCAAATAGTCGTCACGAATAGATTGCATAGCATTCGCTACGTTTTTGATACCATCACTAACCTCCTCAGCTTTTCCAGAAACACTCAGCAAAAGAGGAATTGGATTTCCAGTTGCGACTGATGCAATCATAGGTGCACCTACAGATGCTGCTTTTGTTGCCAACTTAAAAAAATCAAGCTTTTTCAACAGCTTTGACACGCCATCCTTAACCTTGGATGGAATATCTTTATGTTCTTTGATTTCGCGCAATAATGCCTCCATCAAAGCTATTTTGGCATCTTCATACCCTTCAAAAGTCCACGCATTAATGTTGATACACAGCGTTTTTCTCTTCTTTTCAGAGTCCACATCTATTTTCTGTTCTATCAACTTCAGAAGGGTTGACTTTCCTGCTCCCCAGACACCAAATACACCGATAGTGAGCGGTTTGTAACTTGGGTTTTTGGAAATATCAGCAATAACATTTGCATATGGTTCATAAAATAAAATATCTACTTCTGAGGCGTTATCCAACCACATCTTCAAATCCCTCCAGTATTTACTCTACCCCCAACGCCTTAAACACCGCATCTTCCGCGCTGCTGTAGAAAATCAGATTAAAACTGCCCACCAGCTCCGGCGGCACGGTGCCAAGGTCTGCTGCACTGGTAATCGGAAGCAGCACTTTCTTTGCTCCGCTATCGAGGCACACCTGCAAACTATTGGCAAGCTCGTCCACTTTCAGAATCGTGCCGCTAATACTGATTTCTCCCAGCACGGCAAGTGTACTGACCGTAGGCCGTCCAAGAGCGATGCTGCATAGTGCAATCAATGTAGGCAATGCCAGCTTTCCGGTCATGCCAATGCCCTGTAAATCCTGATAGTTGATGATGTAATCCCGCATCGTGGTGCTTATGCTACCACTGATTCGATTTCCGTTTGCTTTCAGGAAATTGAACGCCGTATTCGTGGATTCCTTGCAATCACGGTCGCTGCCAAGGCCAGTGCGCTCAAATTTTCCGTTGCCGGGCAGCATCTGGCTTTCGAGGCGGAATACACCGATCATACCGGACTTGCCCTGACTTACGGTATATACCTGTCCCGGATTACAGATGCCATCGGGGATGAGCTTTCCACCGCCCTGCTCTGGCACGGAAACAAATTTTTCTTCAAAGGTATCAAGATCAATATAGCTGAAGTTCACATCATAGAATTCCATTCCACTCAGTTTTTTCAGCTGCTCCTTGACGCGACGGCGCATTTCCAGCGCAAATACAAGAATTTCTTCAATCTGTTCCTTCGTGAACTCCCCATCCGGATACAGCAATTTCACATAGCCGCCTACAATCTTGCGGACAGCAATCGTATCGCGCTGGTTCAGGTTCTTTCCAAGGCGGAAATACTTATCCAACGCATCACCATACTGTTCTTTCCGCAGTTCTCGGATAAACTCTGCCAAGTAATCCGTGATAAAGCCGTAGTCGTTTGTAAAATGCTCCGGACGGAACTTCGGAATCTCCCAGCCTGGAATGTAGCAATGCAGACGGTCAAGAAAGGCTGTGTCCGTTCCCATCTCCGGCGGGAACGGGTCAAACAGAGAGGAAGTCTTGAGCAACACATCCACGCTTTGATTGATGTTTCCTACAAAGACCATAGATGCCGATGCTGCCTTTTCCTCTTTGCCACGGGCAAAGGAGCCGGAAGCCATATAGTCTTTCATAATCTGAATGCCGTCTTTGTCCTTAAAATTGATTCCGGCAACCTCATCAAAGGCAACGCAGTCCCATAGGCCTACCAAACCTACGGTTTTGCGCCCCATATTGTAAAACAGATTTGCAACGGTCGTCTGACCACCGGATACTAGGATACTGTTCGGACTGATTTCTTTATAGATATGGGACTTGCCTGTGCTGCGCGGCCCCAACTCACAGAGATTGAAGTTGTTCTCCACCAGCGGTAACATACGCGCAAGCAGCAGCCACTTTTCCCGATTGTTCAGCTGTTCCGGCTCATATCCGCAGGAACGCAGCATAACATCCATCCACTCTTCCTGTGTGAATGCCTTGCGTCCCTCTCGAACTTCTTCAATGTCGACATGGGGCATCTGAATCGGAGTCAGCTTATGGATGCTGATGGGAGAGATGTCCTTCTGCTTTTTCTGTTTAGAGGAAATCGGCTGTCCATCTATATCCGTGATTCCAAAGTTGCTGTCTCCCTCAGACTCATATTCCAGCTGCACGATGCACCAGATACCGCCGCAAAGCAGCCGGTCATATTTTTCCGGATAATCATCCGTAATCGGCACATTGGTGAGACCAAGGTTAGAGAACTCTGCAAAAAAGCAATCCTTTTTGATGTCCAGATGCACGGTCACCATATCAATAATGGTATGGTGACCGTTCTTGCGCAGTTGTGAGAGAATTTTCTGAGCCTCATCCGGGCGGACAAAATTATCTGCCAGAATGCGTTTCACATTCTGAACGCCCTGCTCAATGATTGTCTCATCGTCTGAACTACA